>WNFY01003427.1_pt1 | contig 14846 bp, 11 predicted proteins | sample 5400091 | NCBI WGS metagenome assembly WNFY01 (sample SAMN13153364, study PRJNA577476) | soil metagenome | isolation source: 60 cm soil or saprolite under grassland replicate 1 | place: USA:California | collected 2016-06-15 | reverse complement strand
AAAAACTGCAAGTTCTCTTTCGCCGTGAGGTCAAGGTAGAGCGCGCTGAGCTGCGTCATATACCCCAGGTGCGGTGAGACTTTGGCGCTCGGCATACGTTCACCCATGATGCCTATAGTGCCGCTCGTCGGGCGTACCAGGCCCACCAGCATACGAATGAGCGTGGTTTTACCGGAGCCATTAGGACCAATCAACCCGTAGGTCTCGCCCGTGAAGATGGTCATATTGAGGTTATTAACCGCTCGGAGTTTACCAAACTGTTTGACGAGCTGCTCGACCACCACCATAGATTCACTACCCACTTGCCCCTCTGTGCTCTGTTCTTTGTGGGCATCAGGAATGATTTCTTCCATATATTGCCTCCCGTCTATTAACTAATCAGCCAATTAATACTGGTTCAAAAAAATTTAGCGTGGCAGTAGACCTTTGATCACCGTTTCAACGACGGCATCTGCGATCTCTTCGTGTGAGTACTCTAAGGCAAGCGGGTCAAGTAGAATCTGACGACGCAATACAAAGCCCACAACACACCCCATAAGCACCTGTGCAGTAAGTGAGGGATCTGCTTGACATAACTCTCCTGCATCCATCTTGGACGCAAAATAGCTTGCTAGAAATCCTAGCACTCGCTGCAGAACTCCTGTGCCCACCTGCGACATAGTAGGGTTATGTATTACTTCTGGGAGTAAGACCCGCAGAAGCTGAACAAAATTTTCTCCTTCGACGATGCCCAGTACCTGCAAAATCATAAAGCGTAGAAAAACTTCTGGTGGCAGCATCAGTACCTGCGGTGATAGAGAACTTACCAGCCTAAGAGGTGAGCGACCTTCTACGATTGCTTTGAGTAAAGCTTCCTTATTCTCAAAGTAATGGTAGATCAAGCCAGGTGTAATGCCTGCCTCGCGTGCGATATCTTTATTGGTTGCTCTCGTAAACCCCTTTTGTGAGAATACGCGCATTGCTGCGTCAATGATCTGCTCGCGACGATCTTCTACAACTTTCGGCGTTCGCGCCATGCTGATTACTGCTTCTCCAGAAATTTTCTATTAACCACTTAATATTAATTGACTGACCGATTAATAACAATTATAAGGAAGGATCTGAGGAAAGTCAAGAGCCCTGTCATCAGATCAGGGCCTTTCAAACTGTAGGGACAATAATTTCGTAGAGATAGGTCGCCGCAGGCGACCCACGTTGTAATACATATTTTTGTGTACATTGCGTGCGCTAACGCGCACGCAATATACACAAAAACATGTCCAAAAGAATGAGTTGCGGCGCAGCCGCAACGTGTACGACGCTATTGAGATAGTTAAGGTTTCTCGCCCCACACGGTGAGGGGGAGCATCAGACCTCGGAAGTCATCCTTCATCATCTCGAACTTCATCTGCTCGTAGAGCTGATCAACCTCCTCCTGCGTGGTCACTCCCATTCTGGCGATAAAGGGCTGGAAGAGTTTGAAGACAACTGCGGCATCATGGCGAAAGCCCTCGTAGGCTTCTGTCCCGGCAGAGTAGTCGATCACGTGTGGCACGTAGGTGATGTTGACGCACCCTATCTCGCGCAGGAAACCTCCCAACATCGGCAAAACGCCGGTAAATCGCCCACTCTGCGAAAAACTTCCCCCCTGTAGCTTGAGGGCACGTATGATCATAGCGTTCAGGTTCTCCAGGGCGGGACTGTTGCTGTAGTACCACCACTCACTTTCGGTGAGGCGGATGACGCCTCCAGGGCGAGTGATGCGCTCGAACTCGTGTATGAGCTTTGGCCAGGCCGCTGCCGGCAGGAAATTGATGAAGCGAACATTGACCAGGTCAAAGGATCTAGCGGGAAATTCTAGTGGCTTCTGTACATCCATCACCTCGAAGCTGACGTTGTCCAGGCCCTGCACTTCCGCTTGTGCCCGTGCATACTCGATCATAGCCTGGCTGATGTCGATACCCACCACCTCGATCTCAGGATACGCGAAGCCGACCTCCTGGGCCCAGCCGCCGGGTCCACAGGCGACATCGAGAATCCGGTGGATACCAGTGAGGTCAGGCCGATCGGCGAATGGTCCACCCATGCCCCTGGTAATGAGACGATCTTGATCGATCAGGCGCGCCATTTCCGCCCCGCTCTCAGGATCATTGAAATAGACGTTGTCGCTTGCGGATGGTTCCATGGGTGTTGACACAATAAGACTCCTTCTCGTGTATGAATACTTCATCCTTCTTCGCTCTGGAATGACACCTGGAGCAGCTTCTCTTCTATATCTTGCCAGGCCAACTTCTCTGCCTGGGTGACGGTGATTGGTTGCTGGTTACGTGCAGCCTGCAGCATTGTATCAACGAGGCGTTGCCGAAAGCCGGTTAGATACGGCTGCTGCACACGTTGAGGAGGCATGACGCCGAGTTCGATGCACTCCGGCTCGTAAAAATCCTCGGGACTAAATGCCAGCGCGATCAAATCTGCGTAGTCCTGAACGAGGGTTTGGCGAGATGGTAGAAAGTAGTCGGGCTGGGTGCTGGAGACAAGCAGGCTGCCTGCAATCTTGCCTTCAAGGGTAATAGGAGCGGCTGCCGCACTCTCTTCCCAGACTCCGTGATAGCCGGGCGACAGACTTGAATTCTCTTTGAGGTTCTGATTAACAATGAGGCGAGCGGAGATGACTGTGTTCCCAGCCAATGACTCCGCTCCTAAGAGGATAGCGTGCTGTTCGAGGTCGCTCTCCCATGGCGGCAATCCCCGTCCTAAGCTCTCGCGCAGACTGCGAACATTGTCCTCACGTGAAGGAGAGAGGCAGCGAGCCACGATGATCGCCAGGCCCAAACGATGCGGGTCGAGCTGCTTGAGAGCCTGCTGCAAGATGAGATCGCCAAGCGAGGCGAAGCGGAGCACTTTGGGGATATTTGCAAGGGTTCGCAGAACACGAGTGTAGAATTCAGCGGGTATAAGGGCTGGCTGGCTCTGCATGGATTCCTCGTCTCGCAGCTCAGAGAAATCTGGGAATTCTTCATGAATCAACTCAAGAAGGGTCTCGCGATAGTGAGGAACGACACTGAGGAGTTGGTGGAGAGTTTGCAGGCGCGGATTCGACTCACCATTCGCCCAGCGCATCAAGGTAATTGTACGGACGCCCAACTCACTTGCGATGCGTTGTCGCTCCTGAGGGTCTCGAATAATGCTTCCCAGCAGTTCGCGCCAGGTGGGTGGTTTTTGCATATCTCTAAACCCGCTGCTGTAATTGCTCATCCGTCACCTTTCTTAACAGATGATACCAGTTGATGCTCCTCATGTCAACCACGTTGAAGCTGACATCCACTCATAAAGAGGGGGGACCCTGTCTGGGGGACAGGTATCAGGGGGCGAAGCTCCCCTGACGGGGTCTGGGGAACCCTGTCTGGGGGACAGGTAATCCCCAGAAAACTTCTTTTCCCTGTTATCATTACGATAAAGGGTTACACTTCAGCGGCTGCAGCCTCTTCTCACGATAACAGGCAGGGAAGAAGGCAAGTAAAGGTACTTCCCTGGCCCGGAGCACTTTCGACGCTGACCTGCCCACCATGCAGCTCGACTATCATCTTGACGATGGCAAGTCCTAAGCCTTGCCCGGCGGAACGGCCAGAACTTGCCTGGGGAGCCTGGTAAAAGCGTTCAAAAATGCGCTGCTGATGCTCATGGGCAATTCCAGCGCCTGTGTCAGAGACCTGTAATTTCAACAGTTTACTCTCGGTTACGTCTGCTGATGAGGCTACTTCGTCATCACGTGTTATGGATGCAGAAATCGTGACATGCCCGCCTGAAGGCGTGAACCTCAATGAATTACTTACGAGGTTGCGCAACACTTGCTGCATGCGTACAGCGTCGATATAAATTGGTGGAAAATCATCGGGAACCGCGATATTGATGGTAATGGCATTGTCAATTGCCATTAGTTCTAGCTCTTCAACAGCATTAGCGACGATTTCCTGGAGACTGGTGACCTCACGATTCAAACGAACTTGTCCAGAATCTGCCCGTGAGACAAGTAACAAATCTTCGACCAGAGCATACAGGTGTTCGCTGCTGGCACGCGCTCGCTGCACAAATTCTCGCTGTTGCTCATTGAGGTCTCCCGCGATCCCGGTCAAAGTCAGGTCAAGGTAGCCATGTATAGCGTTGAGCGGTGAGCGCAGTTCATGAGTAATCATTGAAAGAAAGTTTGCCTTCATACGGGTGGCATCCCGGATGGCAGTCACATCTCGTGCTATTATTAAGCAGAGTGGCAGATGTGTTGTGGAAACAGGAGTAATGCTCAATCCAACGGAACGTGGTGAGCCTTTGATTGAGAGATCAAGCTCTACATAGGACAGGGCTTGATCCTGCTGAAGAGCCTTTTGTACCATGCACAGGTCACGACAACACCTCTGCGAGCCTTCCTCTTCGCAGCAAAACAGTTCCGTACATTCCATGCCAGCCACTTGCTCTGGGTCTATGCCAAAGATGCGCCCAAAGGCAGGGTTGGCTTCTATAAAGCATTTATTGGCCCCTATAAAGGCAATACCATCCGAACTGGACGCCACGATCGTCCGCAACTGCTCCTGGTCAGTACGGACCCGGTAAAAGAGCTCTACGTTCTCCAGCGCGGCGGCAGCCATATTACTGAGATTGCGTACGATGCGTAACTCTTCGCTCGTGAAAGGCGCTTGACGCTGGAGCGCCACAACACCGTAGAGGACATGCTTTGAGACCAGGGGGGCCGCCATTTCCGCGAGGCTGAGGGATGATTGTGGGGCGGTATTTTCGTCCTGTGTTAATTTGGCAGGGGCGCGTACTATAGGATGTCGATGAACTCCCGCCCACGCCGTTGCTGAGACCGTACTATACAGGCTAATTTTTTCCTGCTGTATATTTTTTGTTTTTACTGAGTAAGCACTTTCCTCTTGCTCACAATCAATCGACGAGGAGGAATTCTGGATGAGTTCCGCTACAGGATACAAATCCTGTGCCTTGCTATCATGCTTATAAATAATAGCGTTCTCACAGGAAACCAGGCGGCGAATATCGATCAGAATGGTACGATACAAGGAATCAGCATCTAAGCGCGTGGTAATGCCTCGCGAGAGGTCCAGCAGCATTTCAAGTTGATTTGCCTGGTGCTGGGCTAACTCGGCGTGTCGTGCATTGGTAATTGCCAGCACCCCTTGCTCGGCCAAAATCGTTAACATCTGTAGCTGGCGTGTGCTGAAAGCATTAATACCGGGGCTACTGGCTGTCAGCGTACCAATAAAATTGCCACTCTCAATGAGTGGTACGCACATCATAGAGCCAATGGGATTACGTCCCAAACGTTTGAAGCGTGCATCAAGGCTCACATCATTGATAATAAGTGGTTCACGGTGCTCGGCAACCCAACCAGCCACACCTTCGTTGAGTTTAAAGCGCGTATGACGTGGTTTATGCCCATTCTTCTGGAGAGCAGCCAGAGTGACAAGTGCAGTTCCTATTGCATCGAACAGTGCCACTGAGCAACTTTCGACTTCTAATAATGCGCCCGCGTTTTGCACAATTTTCTGGAGTAAACCCGCCAGTTCTTGTGACTCGTTCTCTAGAGGGACTGAACTATGCACAAAGTGGCGGTTATTGATAGAAGAAATTCTGGCAGTCATATGCATCCTTTAATCACAGAATAGGGTACCCCTATTTGGGGACAAGCATTTTTCGCGTCTGGGGAAGTTATTATCCCTTCTCCTATTTTCTCCTTATCGGCTTGTGGGGCAATTTAGTTGAGCCTTTGCATGCAGGAAAGTATAGCATTGTCTATAAAGACAGTCGAATGAATAAGCAAGATGGGCTAGTGGTCAGTCCAGATAGGTTTGTGAGGCAGAAATGTAGTGGCAGCCCTTGCGGCTACCAGGCCCCACCCCTTGCGGCTGCCAGGCCCCACCACTATTGAATTGGCATGGTGATAGCGCCACTGATGGATGTAGGCGCGGAAAAGCCCAATGGCAGGGCGAAAACAAAGCGGGCTCCACTACCCGGCACATTCTCAGCCCAGATGCTTCCTCCATGAGCTTCAATGATTGCACGCACAATCGCCAGGCCCAGACCACTTCCACCGGTGATGGCCTGGCGCGAGGAATCGGCGCGGTAAAAGCGATCAAATACTCGCGGCAAAGCACCGGTGGGTATACCCTCACCACTGTCTGCAACGGATACTTCCAGGTAATTATCGCGTTGTATAGCATCGATGGTTACCGTTCCTCCCGCGGGCGTATGACGCAGCGCATTATCGCAGAGGTTTGAGAAAACACGAGTTAACATATCGGGGTCTGCCTGGATCGGGGGGAGGTTATAAGCGATGGAGTTGACCGGTTCTACATTCGCACGCTCAAACTCCGTTGCCAGCGCGGCTAATACCTCGTCAACCAGCGCGGCCAGGCGCACGGCTTTCCACTGGGGTTGCATGGCCTCGGCTTCTACCTTTGCCATCATATGCAAATCTTTGACCAGGCGGCGCAGGCGTAATGTCTCACGCACAACAATGCGCCCGGTTGCCTCATAGTCTTCACGGCTCTGGTTGACCCCATCCACCAGCGATTCTCCCAAACCGGCGATGGCGGTCAAAGGGGTTGCTAAATCATGGGTAATATTCATAATCAGTTCGCGGCGCAAGAGTTCTTGCCGGCGCAGTTCATTCATGTCATTTGCCAGTTTGGCCGCCATCTTGTTAAACGTGTTGGCAAGTTCATCTAGCTCACCATATGCCTTGACGGTGACTTGCGCGCTATAGTCGCCAGAAGCAAGCTCATGTGCTGCGTTCGTCAGCTTTGCAAGGGGGCGAGTAATCGTACGTGCGAAGAGAATTGCCGCTAGCGCTGCCAGTACGGCCACGATAGCAGCGGCAATCAAAACGACTTCACCTACAGCTGCTACAAATGGAGGAATGGTATTCTCTGCCGCTGAACGCGAGACGATGACGAGGACACCGACGACGGGCGCATTACTCTGACCCCCTAAAAAGATCGGTTGCACAACAAATGGTCGAGGAATAATTCCAGGCGCTCCCTGGCCAATGTTACCGACAGAGGAGATGCCCTTCTGGCCATTTCTTATGGCACTGCTCAGCCCGGAAAAATCACTCCTCTGTAAAGAAGGATCGTCCAGCGCCACTATGAATGCCCTGACCACGCTCTGCAGAGTGGGATAATGTGGATAGATGGTTTGATTTCGGTGATTGAGCACGATTAGAAGATACTGTTCGCCTTGAAAACTTTGAACCAGCCCATGGGGCAAGGTATTGTTCGCTGCTTGATAAAGATTATCGTTGCTCTGAGTATAGCTTTCGCCAATGCTTTCTGCTTTATCAGCGGCAAGACTGGTCAGCCGCTGGCGCTGGTCAACGCCATAATAATAGATGATTGCCAGTATCACTGATAGCGTCAGGAGCACAGTCGCAAGCAGTGCCACTAGCATGGATCCTAATGCTAATCGCCAACGTATGCTTTGCCACCAGCGTATGCGCATGACCTTTTCCTCATATCATTATGTCGCGGTTGTCTGACCGGGTAGGGACAAGCTCTACCCCTACATTTATGTCGCGGTTGTCCGCGTCTTTACTTCGAATCTATAGCCTACGCGCCAGACGGTTGTGATGTAGCGTTGTTCAGAATTGGCTTCTAGTTTCTTACGCAGCGCACTGATATGGACATCAATGGTATGTCCATCACCTAGGTAATCGTAGCCCCAGACCTTATTCATCAGTATTTCACGGGTAAATACCCGCCCCGGTGACCTGGCCAGTAAGGCCAGCAAGTCGAACTCGGTTGGGGTTAGTGCTAACTCGGTACCATTTACCTCGACTCGACGGGCAGGTATATCAACGGTTAGACCGGGGAAACGCAGTATGCTCTCGGCATTTGCAACAGATGAGGAGGCATTGTAAGGGGCACGTGTCTCTCCCGTTTCGGGAGTTCCGGCCCTGCGCAAGATAGCTCGTACTCTGCTGACCAACTCCCGCGGACTAAATGGTTTCACGAGATAGTCATCCGCACCCAACTCAAGACCTGAAATGCGGTCGTCTTCACTGCCACGTGCCGTCAACATGAGGATGGGAGTATTCGACCACGTGCGTATACGGCGGCAGACTTCAAAGCCATCTAGTGCTGGCAGCATGATATCCAGGATGACCAGGTCAGGACGTTCACGCGCATGTAAGGCCAATCCATCCGCGCCATCTCTTGCCACTACCACGTCATAACCTGCGTCCTTTAAATAGAGATTGAGCAGGTGGATAATACCCTCTTCATCTTCAATAATAAGGATTTTTTGAGACATATACAGTACTCCGGCACATACAGCATTTCATTTGTATTAAATAGTATCATAACATCGTAACCAGAAGGACCTTCCAGGCATGAATTAGCAACCCTCTCGCAAATCTTGAGCAAATCTTGAATTCTACCTTACAAATCTTTCATATCCGTAAAGTATAATCTAGGTGTCAGACAGGAAGACACCTCGGTCAAAGTAAAAGTAAGTAAAGTAGACACCCTTCCTTCTTCTCTCTCGTGCTAACGGAAAGGGTAGGTACGGTTTAGATCGTACCTACCCTTTGCCGTTTCCGCGGGGACAATACTTTCGTTCAACCAGGCAGGCTGCTCCCTGGGAATGATCGCCGAAGGCGACCAAAAACTGTAAAAGAAATGCAGGCAGAGGCTCTGCCTCTGCCTGCCACAACCTACGAATCCCGCTCTAGCAATTCCAGCAGGACCCCGTTAGTTCCCCTGGGATGGAGAAAGATAGCGCGTCCTTCGGCCGCGATACGCGGCCGTTTATCGAGTACGGGGACACCTTTTTCTTGCATTTCTGCCAGAGCGGCATCGATATCGGCTACTTCCAGGCAGATGTGATGCAGACCTTCACCGCGCTTCTCTAAAAACCTGGTCAGGCTGGAGTCGGGGGTGGTTGGCTCAATCAATTCGATCTCACTCCCGCCAGGACCACCCATGGGGAGAAAAGCGATACGCACTTCCTCCGTGGGTACTTCTTTTATTTCGCTTGGAGTGATACCCAGCGTATCGCGGTAAAATACCAGTGCTTGCTCGATATTACGTACGATGATAGCAACGTGGTCAATGCGCCTGGGCATATCAAACTACTCCGTTCTGCCTTTGCGCTAGCTCTTTTCGCACTTTGCGAGGTGAAAATCCGTTTGAAGAAGCAGGTGTGGAATAGTCGCAAAGAGACCGAGGCTGAGCTGGATAGAGCTTGTTATGCTGCGCATAGCCATTAATGCTCCAATGCGCGTCTCTTCACTATAGTGCAAGAGATCGGCCATTTGCTCAAACTCTGCTTGAGTGAGGATTTCATATGTTTGATCTGGCTTGACAAGAATGCTTAAATCCAGGTCCACATAGGATAGGCCGCCTATTCCGATACTGGGAGGTTGAATAATAGAAGCATACGTATGCTTCAGGATACGATCTTCATAAAAGGCACTGAGCGTATACCAACGCTGTGGCCAGTAAAACTGTAAGCAATTATAGGCTAGCGGATATGTTCTGGTCGACCAGTGCATGAGGGTACCGGCAGGCAGCCAGAGTTGTATACAATCACCCGATACTTCTGCCAACAATTCATCGCTTAGCTGCGTTTTCTCATGTAGTCGATAGGCCTGCCACGATCCACGCACTAGCTGATCGTAACTGCGACTCTCCACTCGAAAGTCTGATTGCATGATTATTCTCCCTTCCGTCAGACCACATAGTACGCAAATTCGCCGGTGCCGTCAAGAGTGGCAATAAATAGTCCCATAGCGACTGCCAGGTATATAACCCATACGGGGCTGGCTGCACAAGCCCTTCTATGTACTCCCTACTGAGAAAAACGATTGGAACCTCTCTCTTTTACCATTATCGTGTTGTACAATAGGATAAAGGATAGGAGTGGGTACCACAGGGGCATCCTACATTTCCTACAGATATAATATCAGGTAACCAAAAATGCGTTGTCCTTACTGTCAAACCGAGAATCCACCAACAGCAAAGTTTTGTCTTGAATGCGGCAAGCGTTTTGGTGTCTGCCCGAATTGCGGCACGGTCAACCCACCCACGGCTAAATTCTGTATCGAATGTGGTACAGCCCTGTTGCCTTTGGTAACAAGCGAGAAGCCACACCAGTCGACGCAGCACAGCGGGAATGGACAAACACAACCCCTTCCTGAAATCCTCACCCCTCGCGAAGAACGGCGTGTTGTAACTATCATGTTTGCCGATATTACAGGTTCGACGCCGTTAGCAGACCACCTTGACCCCGAGGATATGCGGGCCATACTCATCGGTTACTTCAATCTGATGACGGAGCAGATACACAAACATGACGGTACGGTTGAGAAATATATTGGCGATGCTGTGATGGCCGTATTCGGGGCTCCCATAGCCCATGAAGATGACCCTGATCGTGCTATTCGTGCCGCGCTGGATATGCAGGCTGCACTTGCTCAATTTAATGAGCAGCGACAGGCGCAAGATCCGCAAGCAACACGCTTGCAGATGCGCATCGGCATTAACACAGGCGAGGTTGCCGCTCCCGCTCCGAGTAACTCACACTTTATCAGGCGCGACTTTCTCATCACGGGTGACGCGGTCAATGTTGCCTCCCGGCTACAAGCAGCTGCCATGCCCGATACCATTCTCGTGGGAGAACGCACTTACCTGGCAACACGGGGAGTATTTGATTTCCAGCCATTAGCCCCTTTGCGCCTCAAGGGGAAAGCAGAACCTATATCCGCCTGGGTTGTACTCGGCTTGCACAATGACACATCTACCATCACCCAGCATCCCCGGGGTATCGAGGGCCTGCAAGCCTGTTTCATTGGACGCCAACTGGAACTTGAGTTGATGCATGCAACCTATGCACGGGTCCAGGCGGAAAAACGTCCACATCTGATTACCCTGCTTGGTGCGCCAGGTATCGGTAAGTCACGCCTGGTACGCGAATTCATTGCCCGCGAGCAAGAGAAAGTTAAAAGCGCTTCAGCTGTTGATAAACTTATTCTTCCTAAAGTGCTACAAGGACGATGCCCACCCTATGGCGAAGGAATTACGTACCGGCCATTGGTCGAGGTTCTGAATTCCTTGCTCCAGGTACAAGAAGATGAAAACTACGAAACCGTGCAGGAGCGCTTTATTGAGTTTGTACGCCAAATCCTGAACAATGCCAGGAGCAGTGAGGATGCTACGGAGGTGGCTAATGCCATTATCCGCAGTATAGGTAGGAGAACCGACGAGACAAATCTTGCACAAATACGTACTCATGCCGAGGGAAGAGATCGTCGCAGTACTACTGTGCTGGGTAAAAATACAGAACAGGTCACTATTCATCTGGCCTTGATGCGCGCCTGGCGGATCTTCCTGGAGGCATTAGCGCTGCAGCAACCACTCATTATTGTGATCGACGATCTCCAATGGGCAGATGAAGCGCTCCTTGACCTCTTAGAATATCTAACGGACCGCATCGCTAATGTGCCTATTCTTTTCCTTTGCCCTGCTCGTCCAGACTTTTTCGAGCGACGACGCGATTGGGGAGGTGGACGCCGCAACTTTACGACACTGGCCTTGGAATCACTTTCTAATGAGGAAAGTAGCGAACTGGTGGATGCCTTGCTTAAGACAGAAGAGCTTCCTGGCGTGCTGCGATACACTATTCTCACTCGGGCCGAGGGGAATCCCTTCTTTGTTGAAGAGATTGTGCGCATGCTTATCGACCAGAAAGTGCTTATCAACGAAGATGGTTGCTGGCGTACCGGTGAGCAAAATGAAGATATCCTCAACGAGTTAGCAACTCCTGCCGCACCTCCTGACGATACGTTGATCGACCTGCACTATGTCTTTCCGCTCCCACGTGTACCTGATACCATTCAAGGAGTGCTTGCAGCGCGTATCGATCTGCTCAGTCAGACGGAGAAGCTTGTTCTTCAGCATGCCTCCATTATTGGTCGCACTTTCTGGCTTTCAGCCCTCTTTGAATTGGCCGCCAATCTCACTCCCCCTGTCCTTCTCGAGACAATTGACTCGCTCATCAAACGCGACTTTATTGTCGAGACAGAAAAACAGGCACGTAATCCGGTAGAGCATGACCGCGAGTTTGCCTTTAAGCATGTTTTAATACGCGATGTAGTCTACAACAACATACCGCGTATTCGTCGCTCACAGGAACACGCCCAGCTGGCTCACTGGTTAGAAGAAAAGACAGCAGGCGATAGAGAGCCGTTTGTTGAACTGCTGGCCTATCACTATCAACAAGCATTAACTACCTGGTCGACGGGTTTTGTGCCAGGCCCTGCTGTTACCAGCAACAGTTTACCTGAACCAACTCTTCCTCCTGCACGTTTGACGCGACCTGAGTTACGCCGCCGTGCGATCACCTATATAACAATGGCGGGTGACCAGGCGCTGCATAGCTATTTCACTATTCGTGCCATCCAGGCATACAGCGAAGCATTGGATTTATTGATCGATAGTAATGCCGGCCCTCTGACGCTGGCCGAGATGCACGAAAAACTGGGGCATGCTTATACGCAGCGTGGAAATCTTGACGATGCCTGGCAAGAATACCGCCGCGCTCTTCAACTCTTGCTAGCAGAGCCAGGAGTAGAAAGTGATCGCTTGATTTACCTCTACAACCACCTGTCAGAGCTGGGATCACGCTGGATCGGACTGTTCAACAGTAATCCTGATATGCAAGAGGTACGTACCTACATCGATGCAGGCCGGAAATTGCTAGATGGACGGCCGGTAAGCCGCCAAGATGCTGCATTTCTCACCTACCAGGCGTTCTGGTATGTCTTTCAGCAATTACACTCGCCAGATACGCAGCAGAAGGCCCGGTTTGCCGAGCTGGCGCTGCAAAGTGGACAGGAGGCGCAGCGCATTGCCGAGGAACTGAACGATAGCAGGGCACTCTGGCTCGCATTGGACGCACTGGGCTATATCTACCGCTGGCAACATAAATATCACGAGGCACATAAAGCCCAACATTATCGCCTGACACTAGCCGACCAGATAAAGAGCCGGGAAGAGCTCTTCGATCTCTATTACTCACTGGGCTGGGTACATGAAGCCGTGTGTGATTATCCTACAGCCGCCAGGTGGTTTGGTCAGGCCTGGAGTATTGCCCAGACGATGGAAAGCCCTACTTTGCTATTGAACTGTATGATTGGGCGTATGTATGTCTGGCACCGCTGGAATCGCTGGAGCGAGTCACAGGAAGCGGCGCAGAGCGTATTACAAATGGTCGAACAATACCAGCACAATGAACAATGGCAGATAGATGCTCTCCAGTCTCTGGCGGTCATTGCATACCGTACTGGGCAGCAGGAAGAAGGCGATCACTATACGCGCCAGTACAAACGAGTGCTGGATCAATACTGCTCTCAGACAGAAAGTACAACCTATATGGCGTATATTTATCTTGCGCGTGAAGATTGGGCACGCGCAACGGCAGCATATCAAGAGAAACTGCAAAAAAATGAGCCATTTCCTTCTCCTAACATGCTGGCATCATTGGCTGAACTTCTTGTAATCACGGGTGAAAATGTAGAGATACAGGAAGCAAACTGTGAGCGAGCGGTCACTGTCGCTGAGCAATCCGGTGGGCGTAGAAGCCTGGGAATTGCCCTGCGCGCACGTGGCAGGATGCACCTGGAACAACACAACTGGGAGACAGCTGAGAAGGACTTGAAAGAATCTCTGCGCAAAAGTGAAGAGCTCGATCTTCCCTGGGAAAGAGGAAAGACGCTGTACTGCCTGGGACTCCTTTACCGCCGCCGTGCTGATGTCCTTTATGCAAATGAGCCCGATAAGCGCAGCGCCGACCTTGGGCGTGCCCACTTCCACTTCGAGCAAGCCCTCGGTTTTTTCGAGTCACTCAACGCTGTACGCGATGCAGAGCGCGCTCGCCTAGCCCTGGCACAGGATAGTCAAGCGCCGGTGTAGCTTCTCCACTGCATCTTCCACAAAGAAGGGCTTTCGTACAAAAAGAGGAAGCTATGACGAACATATTCAAACAACGCATTTACCGGCTTTGTGTAGCGAGTGCTGCTAGCTTCCTTGCCGCATTCCTTCTCTATGATTTGGGAGATCTAGGTATAGCCACACTACTGCTCTACTTTCTCTGTTACCTTCTGCTGTTTGCAGGGATACTTTTTGCTTTTAAAGCTCTTGATACCTGGAGTAGCTGGATTGAGGATAACAGCGAAGACACGGACATAGGGGAGAATGGAAGCAACGCTTATCCAATCACTTTTTATACAGAGGCTGCTCTTGTGACCCTCAGTGTCATTTTTCTGCTCGCTTTCACAATCATCAGGAGCCGGCCAAGCATAGAAGAAGAGGGCATTTTAGCCCTTGCCCTGTTTGTCGCAGGAGCCTGTATGTGCCTGGCCCGCCTATCCAGCAGCTTAGACTAATTGTCGTTGCGCCTACGTTCCCTCTACCATTAGAAGTTGAAATACAGTACAATAGGGAAAAAGTGCACGAGGGCTACGACATGGCACAGGACGCGACAAAGGATTTTTTCATCAGCTACAACAAAGCCGACCGTCCGTGGGCCGAATGGATGGCCTGGCAGTTGGAAGCGGAAGGCTACACCACCGTGCTGCAAGCCTGGGACTTCCTGCCGGGCTCGAATGGGCTGCCGCTTTCGTGCAGGATCCTACCGGACAAAAGGGCACCCTGCTCCCTGTGCGGGTACGCCAATGCACATTGACAGGCATCCTTGCTCCCATCGTCTACATCGACCTCCTGAGCCTCGCTGAGGGAACCGCCCGTGAAACTCTGCTCGCGGGTATCCGCCGTACCCGTGCCAGGCCCTCACAAGCGCCA
>WNFY01012487.1_pt1 | contig 14847 bp, 13 predicted proteins | sample 5400091 | NCBI WGS metagenome assembly WNFY01 (sample SAMN13153364, study PRJNA577476) | soil metagenome | isolation source: 60 cm soil or saprolite under grassland replicate 1 | place: USA:California | collected 2016-06-15 | reverse complement strand
ATGGGCGTCTCGCCCGTCTCCCATCGTTACGTTGAGTTGCGGGTCCGGATCCATAGCGGCTTCGGACCCACCTCCTCAGGAGAAAACTATGGCAATTGCAGTTAGAGACGAAGGGTCAAAGGTCAATTCCGATATCAACGTCACACCCATGGTGGACGTCATGCTGGTGCTGCTCATCATCTTCATGGTGATCACGCCTATGTTGCAGAAGGACGTTTCCGTGGACCTTGCACAGGTCAACAACCCGGACCAGATGACCGATGCCGACAAAGAAGACGCGCTGGTGGTAGCAGTCACCCGCCAAGGCGATGTTTTCTTCGGCCGCGACTTGGTGAAGGACACGAGCACACTTACCAACAGGATCAAAGATCGCATCGCGAATCGTGCGGACAAGCGGGTGTTTCTCCGCGCAGACGCGCGTGCCAGATACAAAGCGGTTGTGGACGTCGTGGACAACGTGCGTGCGGCCGGCGTGGACGATTTGGGCCTGCTCACTGAACAGAAAAGAGAGCATCAGAACCAAACCCCTGGCGCACCACCAGCGCCCAGCGGATCTGAGTAAGCGACTAAGGAGAGTTTTATGGCAATGGCAATGGGCGGCAAGGGCGGCCAAAGCTGTGTGATCAATGTGACGCCGCTGATTGATGTACTGCTGGTGCTGCTGATCATCTTTATGGTGATCACGCCCGTGGTTTCGAAGGGCTTGGATGCGTTAGTACCGCAGCCCCCGCCGCCGAACCAGCAACAACATGAAGATCCCACCCGAACGATTGTGGTGCAGGTCATTGATAAAGGTGCGGGTCAGCAGCCTGGCGTAAAGATCAACCAGGACGACGTGACATGGGACGCTCTACAGGGCAGGCTGCAAGACATATTCAAGACGCGCGCCGAGAAGGTCATGTTCGTAAAGGGCGACGACAATATTCCATTTGCCAACGTCGCGAACGTCATTGACATTGCCCACGCTGCCGGAGTGGATAAAGTTGGCTTAATCACGGCGAAGATCGAAGCAGGCGGCTAGTCTCTGCTCACGCAGAGGCGGGTGTCCTCACCCGTCCGCGCTACGCGCGGCGATCGCCGCGAGCAATGCTCGCCCACCCGGACGAGGGCGTCCGAGCACACGCGGGGTACTTGCTGAGATGTGCTATCGTATGCGCCTGAGTTCGCGGCGCATTTTTTGAGGGGGAAACTAACTCATGAGAACGACTTCACGAATTGTCGCGGTGCTGGTAACGGCGGCAATCGTATTTGCCACCGCCGGCTGCGACAAGCTCCGCGCGCGCGACCAACTGAACAAGGGCGTGGCTTCATTCAAGAATTTACGATACGAGCAAGCCACCGAGCACTTCAAAACCGCGGTTGCGCTCGATCCCAGTCTGATCAACGCCAAGCTCTATTTGGCCGCCGCTTACTTTGCACAATACATTCCGGGCGTGGATTCTCCTGACAATCTGCGGAACGCAAATTTGGCGATCGAGCAGTACAATGCTGTGCTCGATAAGCAACCGAATAACGTTAACAGCATTAAGGGAATAGCAATCCTTGATTTGCAAATGAAGAAGTTCGATGAAGCCAAGAAATATTACCGCAAGGCTGTCGAACTTGATCCCAATGATCCTGAGGCTTACTACTCCGTTGGCGTAATTGGCTGGACGCAGGCGTACCAGCCGCGTACAGAGGCGCGCAATAAGTTGGGCCTTCGGCCAGATGAGCCGCTGAAGGACAAGAAAGTTTGTGTCCAGTTGCGTGAGCAAGATGGCGAAGTTATCCAAGATGGTCTCGACAATCTGAATAAAGCGCTGCAGTTGCGTCCTGACTATGATGATGCGATGGCATACGTCAATCTGCTGTATCGCGAGAAGGCGGACCGCGAATGCGATATGCCTGAACAGCGGGCCGCGGACGTCAAAGCTGCGGATGATTGGGTGGACAAGACCCTCGAAGTGAAGAAGGCGAAGGCGGCAAAGCACCAGGCCCCGGGCGGTATAACGCTGGACCAGCCGAAGTAAATCATTGCCAGAAACAATGAAAGGCCTCTCTCTTTACGAGAGGCTTTTCATTTTGTGGATGTTGTGAGCCGCGAGGGACGAGGAGTCGGCATCGAGCTGGCCAACCCATGTCGCGATCACTCGAAGCTCGTCGCTCGCAGCTCACTTCTTGCCGAGCGAAATCTGGCACACAAAGATATTTGGCCCGAATTCCTGCGGCTTTCCACACCCGTATTGCGCAAGCAGAGCGCGAAAATCTGATTCCTTGTCCACGATGTATCCCGCCTGAAATAGCCAGATTTGTCGGTCATCATCCAATTGCTGGTTTTGAACGAGTGTTCGCCGCAACTCGCGCATCTGGTCCGGGAAGGTGGACGCTCGAAAAACCCACAAGGGCGGAAGCAGCGTGAGGGACTCGTAGTTCCCGCATGCCGCTGGCAGGAAGAGTTGAAATGGCGGGGCGGTCTGCACCACATTCTTGTGGCAGATGTAATACCCGGCGAGTAGTCCGCTTTCGTAATCGGCCAGGATGATTGAGTGCGGAGGAACCGAAGTTTCGATCCAGTCCGCCGCGGAGTGCATGAACGCCTTCTTCTGGTGGCTTTCCGGAATGTAAGCGCCTGCCGGAGCAACAGCGAAGTTACAAATTGCCAGCCCTGCGGCAATAGCTGCGGGCTTGATCCACTTCGCGCGCACCTTCCATCTGGCTAGCACCGTCGCGATTGCCGGCATCGCGAAAATTGCGAGATACGAATTGTGCCGGCTGCCGCCGTAAGGATAAGCACCGGCCAGAGCGGCGGCACAGTTCACGGCAAAAGGCAGCAGGAATAAAAGACCAAGTTGGCGATCACTCGGCTTGCCGTTGGCCGGCAAGTCACGGCTTTTCAACAGAAGAACGACTGCCAGGGAAAAGAGCAGCATTCCTACGACAGCAACCGCGCCTTGACTGAACAAAAAACGAAAGACACGGATGTTGGATTTCAAAACGAAGCCGACTGTACTCTCCTGTCCGTGCTGAAAAAGAGAACCGCGTAAGTAGGATTCGGCAACGTGCTGCACCATTCCTACTTTCCGGATGAGGGTAATATGCGTCTTCCAGAAAAATGTCGCCAATGCGAGACCGCCAGCCTGACCGATCGCCCAGGTCCAAACAACCGAACCACGCGGTCCCAGGGACGAGAGGCGTAGCAAGGCATAGCAGCCGGCGCACAGCGCGAATATCAGCGCGCAGTAATGCGTCATCAGCGCAAGATACAGGCACAGAGTCGAGGCCAGCATGACTGCTGGAGAGCCTTCCATCAACGCCCAGTCGAGAAAGTAAAGGGTCGCGGCCATGAACGCCATGACCAGCGCGTATTGTCTGACCTCAAACGAGAGGTAAATCAGCGCCGGAGAAAAGAGCAAGAGCGAAAGCGCGATGAATGCGATGCAGTCATCTGCAACCCGGCGAAGCCATGCATAAATGAACCATGCCGCGGCAGTCCCGGCGACCACAGACGGAATACGCAAAAAGAATTCGGTGTTCGAAATCATTCCCCAGTAGTGCAGAAGAATGATCAGCAGTGGCGGGTGTGCGGTGTGGAGGCTTGCCTTGTACGTCGCGACGAACGAAGGCTGCAATGAGAACAGATAGTGCATGGCCTCATCAGCATTCAGAAACCTCGAATGCGCACCCACCAGACGGACTACGAGCCCAGCTAGAACCAACACCGGGGGCGCGATTGCCGCAAAAGTTTTCTTCCACGGTGCTTTCGCCAACGGGTTAGACTCCGAAGTGGATGCCATGAGAAGTCCTATAGTACGGTAGTTGCTAGTGGATAGTTGGCAGCACTTAGAGCGGTTCGCTCCTCGCGCTAAAATTCGCGACTATCAACTAACCATTAGGAACTAGCCACTCTCGTCCCACATGTTCAAGAAAATTCTGATAGCTAATCGCGGAGAGATTGCAGTGCGACTGCTCCGCGCCTGTCGCGAGCTCGGAATCAGCTCGGTTGCGATCTACTCCGATGCGGACCGAACGGCACTGCACGTTCTGAAAGCTGACGAGGCATACCGCATTGGTCCAGCACCGGCAGCGGAATCCTACCTCAACATTGAGCGCATTCTCGATGCCGCTCAGAAAAGTGGCGCCGAAGCCGTCCATCCCGGGTACGGGTTCCTTTCTGAAAATGCGGAGTTTGCCCGCGCCTGTGCGGGAGCGGGAATTAAATTCATTGGGCCGCCGGCAGCAGCGATCGAACTCATGGGCTCGAAGACACGAGCGCGCCAGCAGATGGAAATCGCCGGGGTGCCGTTTGTGCCGGGTACGTCGCGCGCCCTGGAATCAGTGGGCGAAGCTCGAAAAATGGCAGCACAGCTCGGATATCCGGTGATGCTGAAAGCGGCAGCCGGCGGCGGCGGTAAGGGCATGCGTCTGGTCGGGAGCGCTGATGAGATGGCGTCGTCATTCGCAGCCGCTCAAAGTGAAGCCGAACGCGCCTTTGGGAGCAACGAAGTTTATCTCGAAAAGGCGATCACGAATCCGCGGCACATTGAAATTCAAGTGCTTGCTGACGAGCACGGAAATTGTGTCCATCTCGGAGAACGCGATTGCTCTGTCCAGCGCCGCCATCAGAAGGTCTTGGAGGAGTCTCCATCGTCTTTTGTTGGCGCCGAAATGCGCGGGCAAATGGGAGAAATTGCAGTCAAGGCGGCCAAAGCCGTTGGATACGCCAATGCTGGAACTATCGAGTTCCTTGCCGACGCCAACCGCAATTTCTATTTCCTGGAAATGAATACGCGGCTGCAAGTGGAGCATCCTGTCACCTGAGGACGAAAATTACTTTCCGAGCCCGGGGGAAATCACAGCCCTTTCTGAGCCGGCTGGACCCGGCATACGCCTGGATAGCGGAATCTATGAGGGGTGGAACGTTCCGGTTGCGTACGATCCTTTACTCGCAAAACTGATCGGATACGGGAACAGCCGGGGGCAGGCGATTAATCGTTTGCGGCGGGCGATTGATGAGTACTTCATCGGCGGAATCAAGACTAATCTGCCGCTATTCCGGCGGATTCTTTCCGATCCGGCATTCGTGGCGGCAGAGACTGATACCGGATATTTGGAGCGCCTTGCGCAAGCCAGCGCGCCGGCAACCTGTGGTGACCAGGAGATTGCTGCAATCGCTGCTGCGATTTTTTCGAGTCTTGGAGCACAAAAAAATGGGGACACGCCGCCTGCCAAGGCTCCGTCAAGTTGGAAGAGAGCGGCGCGGACTGAATCGGTTCAACAGTAACGGCATGCGATACGACATCAGCGTTGAGGGCAAGGTCTATCGGGTCGATCTCAAGAAGGGGCCTGCTCCCGCCCCCCAAGACTACTGGATATGCCAACTGGATGGTCGCGAAATCAAAGTTGACGCCGTTCAACTCGGATCAAACACGCTTTCGCTCGTCTTAGACGGAAAATCATTTGAAATACGGCGTGAAAGCGCTGGAGAGGTCCAGCGACTCTTCGTTCGCGGCAGGCAATACGATGTCACGGTTCAGGACGCGAGGTCGCTCAAGAGCAGAAAACGTTCGCTAGCAAACGCTGGATCGCTCAAATTGACCGCTGCCATGCCAGGCAAAGTGATCCGCGTGCTGGCGAAAGACGGCGACACCTTGCAAGCCGGCATGGGCATTTTGGTAGTCGAGGCCATGAAGATGCAGAACGAACTCCGGTCGCCGAAGGACGGCAGGTTAAAGCAAATGCTGGCGCGGGAGGGCATGAACGTGAATGCAGGAGATGTGCTGGCGGTGCTGGAGTAAGCCGCCAGCATTCGGAGTTCAGGATGGCAAGTTATCTTGAGATATCGCTGATGGCCGATTATTGACTGCTACTTTTCCAGCAGCCTCTGCGCATAATAGTTATCAATTTTTGCCTGATCACGCATCACCTCGTAATAGGCCGCCTTCAGCAGCTGCTCGCGATGGTCTTGAAGCTGAGACCGAATTTCTTGTTCCACTCGCGGATCGGAAATCTCGCGCTGACCGGCTGGCTCGAGCGCAAGCAGTTTCACAATTTGAAAACCGGCGACCTGCTTAGTTGCCGGATTGGCCAAAGGAATGATCGGCGTGTACTGGCCCGGCTTCAGTTTGACGACACTCTCGCGGGTAGCGGCGTCAGTCTGCTTCAGCGCTGACTCTGGTGCGATGCCCACGTCTCCGCCATTCGCCGCTGTCGCGCTGTCCTCTGAGTAATTCATCGCCAAGCTGGAGAAGTCTTCTCCGGCTTGCAGGCGCGTTAACACCGTCTCGATCTTTCTGCGCGCCTCGGCCTCATTGCGCGCCTTGTTGCCAGTCTCCTGGCCCTGCTGCCCAGGCGAGGCGGTAACTAGAATGTGGGCCAAATGGAATCGCGGTTCAATCAAGTTGAATTCGGCCTTGTGCTGGTTGTAGTAAGCGGAGATATCCTGCTGCGTGATGTTGATCTTGGAGGTAATTTCCTTGTGCAGGACCTTTTCCGAGGTCAGGGTGCGACGAATATCGTGGCGGAAATCGTCGAGCGATAACTTACGTTCGCTCAACCGTTGCGCAAATTCGCCGGCGCTGTAGGGAGACTTGATCTCGTTCAGCTTGCGGTCCACTTCTTCATCTGTCGCCAGCAGCCCCAGCTTGGCCGCACGGTGCATCAGGATCTCGTTTTCAATCAGCTCCCGCAAAATGCTTAGGCGCAGACTGGTTGCCTGCTCATCGCTCAGCGGTTGGGTTGAGCCTGCAGTCTGGCTCTGAAAATATTTTTCGACATCGGCACGATAAATCTTCTGGCCGTCCACGGTAGCCGCAACATCGTCACCGGCACCCTTTATGCCGCAGGATGTCGCCAACATGGCGAGAGCAAGCAGCGCCGGCAGTACGCGCACGTTCTTGAACGCGGTCATTGAATCCAATTTGTTCTCCATTACGAGGGGTGTCATCGGGTGGGGCTGGGACTGCCGCTCCCCACCGCGGCGGCGTTCACCGGGTGTGCCGGAGCTGAAAGGCCCGCCTGCTTTAAGGCATTGTCAAATAATTCCCGAAGCTCGGCCGCGGGGCGCGCGCCATCCACCAGTTGACCATTGATGAACATTGCCGGCGTCCCGCTGACGTCCAGCGCTTCGCCTTCCTTTACGGATGCCTTGACTGCTTGCTGGTCCTGCGCCTTAACGCAGACCTGCAATTTGTCCTTATCCAATTTGAACTTGCCGGTTTCATCCAGCGTCATGCGATCGAGCGCGGCAAACTGATTGTCCAGGCCTTTCTCCGCGTTCACAACGTCCCGGTGAGCATGAATGTAGTCGGCAAACTCCCAGTACGCATCGGCGTTCTGGGCCGCCAGGCAATTGGCATTGACGGCGGCGTGAATCGCCCAGGGATGAATCTCGGAGAGCGGAAAATCCTTGTAAATGAATGCGACGCGGTCGCCATACTCTTTCAGCAGCTGAGGAAAGAGGACCTGGTGCATATGCGAGCAGTACGGGCACTCAAAGTCGTCGTAGTTCACCACCACGACCTTGGCATTGGCGTTTCCGCGGACCGGACGCCCTTTGACGTCTATCTTCTTCATTACTTCTACAAACGGATCCTGGCTTAGGTCCATCTTGGTAAGGCGAATGAGCGTCTTCTGGTCCTTCGAGAGTAGAAAGTCGTAGTTCTGCTTTCGGCCAGCGTCGTCAAATGTCACCGTGAGTGCGTCGTAGTTGGGAAAGTCGCTCGAATGTAGAGCCGAAGTCGTGACCTTTACGTTGGAGGGAAGTTTGTAAGTGAAGCGCAGTTGCCTTTCGATCTTCTGGCTAAGCTCACTCGAGGACTGGGCCGAGCAACCGAGACAAATCAGCAGAGTAAGGGCAAATATACGCTTCAAGCATGTCACCAGAAACCGCATTAGCATTGGGGGACAATCGAATTATCTCACAGTAAGCCGTCTGCACTTCCCTGCGAACTCGCGAATTCTGCGGGATCTCTGCGGGCAGAAGCTTTTGTCGGGCGATGCTCAGCCGCACTGATCTGATCAGTTGTGAGGAGCGCATTCATCGAGCCGGAGCGGAAGCCCTCAAGGTCGAGCGTGACAAACTTGAACCCGAGTGATTTGAAGACCCGCGCGAACTCGGCGGCCATCTCCGGGGTCAGTGCGCGACTCATTTCTTCGCGGGCAATCTCGACACGAACGATCTGTCCGTGATGGCGAACGCGAAACTGCCGAAATCCAAGTTGTCGAAGATAGTCTTCGCCCCTCTCGACTGCGGTTAACGCTTCCGTGGTCACCGGCTGCCCGTACTCGATACGGGAAGAAAGACACGCAGACGCCGGCTTGTCCCAAATGCGAAGCTTAGCGTCGCGGGCCAGTGAACGTATTTCTTCCTTACTGAGACGGGCCTCGACCAAAGGCGCTACGACGCGATGCTTTGATGCGGCGAACTGGCCCGGGCGGAAATCGCCTTTGTCGTCGAGGTTGACGCCATAAGCGACGGTCTGAAATCTACGGACCGAAGAAAATTCCTCCATCACCGTAAACAGCTCGTCCTTGCAGTGAAAACAGCGAGCAGAATCATTGCGGACGTATTCCGGGCGGTCGAGTTCCTGGGTATGAATGACTTCGACCGGGATGCCCTGCTCGCGGGCGAAGGCGACGGCGTCCTCCAGCTGAAATCGCGCCAGGCTTGGCGAGTCGGCGATCACCGCCAGCATGTCGCTACCGACTGCCTGATGACAAGCCCAGGCCAGGAATGCGGAATCAGTTCCCCCGGAGTAAGCGACCAGCGTTCGCCCGAGCGAACGCAGATGCCGGTCGAGGGCAGAACGCTTGGCGATGAGTTCGGGCGCAAGAGCCACAACGAATATCTTACGCCGAGAACATTAGCCGGATGTGGATACGAAAATGCTGGCAACAATGAGCTAATGAAGGGAATCGCAGCTAATGCACCTAAATGGTGTAGAATGGTGTCATGGCCTTAAGAAAGCAGGTTCGTCGAAGCGTGACACTGCCTGCACAAGTAGCGAAGCAAATTGATGGCATAGCTAAACGGCGGCGTCTCAGCGATAACCGGGTCCTGGTGGAGCTCATTGAGGAAGGGATTGAAGCCCATAAACAGAAAGAACAGGCATTCTTCCAGCTTGCAGAGCGGTTCCGCGCGGCCGACGACTCGGCAGAGGTAAAGCGCCTTGGTGATGAGCTGGGGCGATTCGTCTTCGGTGGATAATGCCGCAGATCGAAGTCTGGGCACGGCTTCGTGTCGCCGTCCGCGAGCATCTGATCGAGCGAATGCACGATCGCAAAATTAGTATCGAAGACCTTAATCGCCTGCGAATTTGGCTCGAATCAAAGCCAGCCGTACCGGAAGGACGATGGTACAAGGATTTCGGCTCTTTCAAGTTGTGCGGAGAAGGAGCCTACCCCAAGACATTCCTGCTTTCCGGCCAAGCAGCCGCGGGTCGGCAGCTCTGAACGACGCTGGCTCAGATTCAGAACAACCGTTCACTCCGCCTCAGGTTCCCGAACGCTCCGACATTTGCCAGTGAGAAGGTGAAGCGGTATTGATTTTCATTACGCACCGTGGCTAGAGCAAAGCGCCGGTATTCAACACTGAGGCCGCAGCAGTCCCAGTTATAGCTAAGCTGCGCCGAACCGTATTGAAGTTGGTTCAGAATCGTATCGTAGCCGAGATTGACCGCGCCGCTGAACCCTCGTTTATTAGGGCTGCCGTAGCCGAGGACCCCGTGGAACTGGTTGAACTTTTGCACTCCCGTCGTTGCGCTTGAGCCCGCGGCCTCTCCTGGAGTGTGGAGCAAAGCATCTCCAACCCCAACTGTGAATAGTCCAAAGTGGTGATTGATCAGCACGGTACTCGTATTGACTCGACCGAAGAGGAAGTCGTAGTCAACGTCCCACTCGATGTCGCTGCCACTATTGAGCGAAACCCGCAGCCGGGAAATCAGCGGAGAGAGGCGCCGTTCCTGGGTGAGGAATGCAATTCCGGTCAAATTAACGGTGCTTGTGAAAACGTTGCTTCGGTCCGGGACCAGAGCACCGCCGAATGTGGGATCGAGGAAATACTTCTGCGCCAGCTCCCAGGTCACAATTTCGCGAGTTTCGGGACCTTGTTGGCAAGGACGCGGGGCGGTGGACTGTGAGCGTTCCCAGGGGATGCGGCTAGGGGGAGGTGCCCCGCCAACAATCAGTGAAGGCATTCCTTCCGGCGGACACTTCTCTGGTTCCGAAGACACTCGCTTCGCGTAGAGCCGGTTTACCAGCGCATACTCGACTTCGTTCGTGTCGCTGAGAATGTCTCGATCATCAAAGCGCAGGATGTGCGAGAAGTTTTCGACACCAGTCAGGTACGTGTAAATCACTCGTGGCTCGATTGCATGTTTCCATTTGCGGCCGAGGAATTCTCCATCGAAAACGCGATCGAGCGCCGGCGGGCGGACTTCCACCGACCCCTGCAGCGACTTGCGGTTAATAGTCTTTGACAGAGCGGTCCCGACGTCAGTGAGCGCAATACCTCCAGAAGGGACCAGTTGCTGGGTGTAGATGGTGTCACGCACGGCAATCTCGGGGCGAAAACCCCAGCCCTTAAACAGCAGGGGGAGCGAAAGCCCAGGACTCAAGTCGAAGCGGCCAACCAGAGGCGCAGTGCTGAATGACGGCTCGCTACGCGACAGGCCCTCGGCGTCGAAGTCAAATCCGCCGTGGAAAGGAGAACTCCACAATCGTTGGTCCACGCTTGTGGCTTCAACGCCCGGAGCATGAAGGATGGTGATAACGTCGCCAGGCGTGGCGCTTTGAAAGTTCTGGTAGCGACTGGTGTTCGCATTGAGAAAGAGGCGCCCAGTTGTGTTCGAGAGAAAAGCGATGGACCGGACTTCCGAGTTGACTACTTGCGAGAAGACGTCACCGAAAGCAAGCCTAAATGCGTAGGAGCTGAGGTAGTCAATGTTAGCGACGGCGCGAAAGCTGTGCTCAAACGCACCCTCGGAGTTCAGGCGGATTTCAGTGCCGCCCTGGTTGGAGACGCAGGTTGTCGTGGCCCCAGTGCAGTTCACGCCCTGCACGCCGCGATCAAGGACACTAAAGAAAGTAAGGTCGGCAAACGAATTTTCGCTGGGGCGGGCGCGAAACTCCCCATCGGGCGCCCACCCGCGTTTCGAAAAATATTCCGCGCCAGCGAGCAAGTCCATGTCCGGGCGAATGGCCCAGAAGACGGATTCTCCGACCGTGTAGCCGCGAGTTGAAGAACGGCCGAGGTTGGGAATGAGGAATCCGGACTGCCGCGGGACTTTCTGGACCGGGTGAGTCGCAAATGGAAGATAGAGGACCGGAATCCCCTCTATTCGAAAATTCGTTCGATAGATTTTGGCATTGCCTCCGGCTTCAACGTCCACTTTGTGCGCGGCAAACACCCACTTGGGGCGTGGCAACTCGCAGGTCGTTATGGTCCCATCGGTGACAATGTAATGGTCGGGCCCGGTCTTTTCGACCACTCGGCCGCGAAAAAAGAATGGGTTTGGGCCCGTCAGGACGTTGCGCTTGTTGCGAAGCTTCACGCCGATGGTGCCAGTGACCTGCTCGAACTTGCCGCTTTCGCTGTTCAGGTTATAGGAGCCGCGAGCGGCTTCGATGTGTTCGTCATTCGGGCCGCCTTCCAGCACAACGTGGCCCTCGGCCTGCGCTTCTCCGGACCACCGCCGCCGTGATAACCAAACTTGTACGAGTTCGCATCGGGAGCGCACGTGGTCCAGACCGCGGACTTGGCGTGAAGGTAGCACGTTCCTGAGTATCGAGGCAAAGAAAGCGCGTCATTTAAGAGTATCAGGCATGCAACCACTGGAAACACAACCCGATCCCGAGCTCAAGCAAGCGTATTTCGATCCGGACGCGGCCGACGTCAGTGAGCAGCACTTTGCGGCCAGCCTGGAAGCCGAGATCGAGAAGCCGGCGTTTGTGGTGGATACGGTTGACGCGGCGGCGACCGCAAGACTAGCCTCTCCACCTTCGGAATTGATTTTGGAGGGACGGGCGTCTCGCCCATCTGCTGCCGACGCCACGATCAATGATGCCCCGCTTCCCGAACCGGCTGATCCCACCCCCGACTGGCGCGATCAGGTCAGCGCCAAGGTGAATAATTACAAATCTCGCAAAACGCCGAAGGTGCGTTATCCGTCGACGGCTTCTCCGCCTGGTAGAACTGATGAATTGGCCGATCCGGTTCTTGACCGGCCACGGATCGTAGAAGCGCCAGCTCTCATCCCGCGGGCGCCGGCGCTAGGTGGCATTCTGATTGAACAGGCGAGCGAGCCGGAACCGGAGCGGCGTCCGGGATTCGACATGCCGCTGCAGCCTGCGCCACTAACGCGCCGCTTGCTGGCAGGGGCGCTTGATGCCCTGCTGGTGGGCGCGGCCCTAGCGGTATTCGCTTACTTTTTCCTACGGTTAAATGGGCCCGTTCAGCAGCCGAGACTCGCGCTACAACTCACAGCAACGCTCGTAGCGATTTTGTGGCCTGCATATCAGTATGCATTCCTGGTCTTCACTGGGACCACCCCGGGACTCAGATTGACTCGCCTCGGGTTGACTCATTTCGACGGCGCGCCTACTTCTCGCAAGCTGCGCCGCTGGCGGGTGCTGGCATCCTTGCTTTCCTGCGTTTCCCTCGGGCTTGGCTACGCTTGGTGTTTCCTCGACGAAGACCAACTCTCCTGGCACGATCGCATCACAAGGACGCACATAGCCCCTGTCAGCTCGGCTAATCGTTCCTGAGCCGGGTATGCTAGATTTCTAAAACTACGCGCGATCACTCTCGTTCGATGTCAAGTGCTCCAAACCATCGTCGGCCAGCGGTCAAAGTATTTGTCGCCACCACCGTTCTGCTGACTTTCATCTCCTTTTGGCGTGCGGCAGCGATCGTCCTTTCTGACCTGGGCTCTTCCGCCTACTACGTTGGTGGAGATGCGGAAAAAGTGATCGGCAAGAGCGCGCCCTGGTTCATCCTCGCGGTGATGTTGTTCGCGAACTGCGTTCGCGCGCTTTATATCGAATCCACCAGCATGTTCGTTCGCGGCGGCGTCTATCGCGTGGTGCGGCGGGCCATGGGCGGAACGCTGGCAAAGTTTTCAGTTTCTGCGCTCTTGTTCGATTATGTTCTCACCGGACCTCTCAGCTCGGTTGTGGCGGGCCAATACCTTGCCGGCTTTATCCACGACATTGCGCAGTATGTCGGGCATCCGTTCCGATATTTTCCCGACAATGCATTTGCGGCAATCTTCGGCATTCTGGTCACCATATATTTCTGGTGGAAGAACACACAAGGGCTCCACGAATCCAGCGGGAAAGCCCTACAAATCATGATAATCACCACTGTGATGGTGGTGATCCTGATCATCTGGTGCACCGTCACCGTATTGCACGGGCCTGTTCAGGTTCCACCGAACCCATTCAAGTACGGAATCACCCTGGACCATGAATCGCTGGGATGGCTGCGCTCATTGAAAGACAGTTGGATCAGCCACGTGACCATGTTCATCCTGTTTGTGGGATTCGGCCACTCGGTGCTGGCCATGAGCGGAGAAGAAACCCTGGCGCAGGTTAATCGCGAAATAGCGCATCCCAAGCTGAGGAACTTGAAAAAAGCCGCGGTCGTGATCGGTATTTACGCGTTGCTGTTCACCGCACTCACGTCCTTCTTCGCAGTGATGATCATCCCCGACAAAGTGCGGCCGGAATATTTTGGCAATCTCATCAGTGGAATCGCCATGCACCTGTGGGGACCAACATGGGCGAAGTTGATATTTCATGCATTCGTGGTCCTCGTCGGCGTGTTGATTCTCTCCGGCGCGCAGAACACTTCCATCGTCGGCGCTAATGGGGTCCTCAATCGTGTAGCAGAAGACGGCGTTCTGACCGCCGCGTTTCAGAAACCACATCGGGATTTTGGCACTAGTTACCGCATCATCAATTTAATAGTCGGGATGCAGTTGCTGACCATTGTTCTCACCCGCGGAAACGTCTTTACACTCGCAGGTTTGTACGCGTTTGGAGTGGTATGGAGTTTCGCTTTGATGGCTCTGGCCGTACTCGTATTGCGCTACACCGAGCCGGCAAAACGTGAATGGAAGGTGCCCGGAAATATTCCACTGGGCAAAGGCCGCGAACTGCCTCTCGGCGTCATCTTGATTGCAACCGTGCTGTTCATCACGGCGCTGGTGAACTTCTTCACGAAATATCAAGCGACCATCGGTGGGGTTACATTCAGCTTGGTTTTCTTTGCGCTCTTTACCTATTCCGAGCGGCGCGTAGCGAAACAACGGGCCGGGAAGTCGGAGAGCCTTGATCAGTTCCGCGTTTATGGTAACGAAGAGCCCGAGAACGAAACCCTCGGAGTGCGGCCGGGCAACATCGTAGTTGCTGTGAGGGACCCCAAAAACCTCTATTACCTGCGCGAAGTGCTGCGGCGGACCGACACAAACAAGCAGGATGTAGTCGTCATGACTGCTCGGCTCTACCATCGTGAGCACTCATTCGGTGACACCTCGCTCGAAACCGGTCAAGTGTTTGATCACTATGAGCAGGAATTGTTTACTGCTGCAGTCGCGGCAGCAGAAAAAGAGGGTAAGCCGATTTCGTTGCTTGTAGTGCCGGCCACGAATGTTTTCGATTCCATTGTAGTCACTGCGCAAAGGCTCGAATCCGGTCGAATCGTTTGTGGCGTCTCCAATAAGCTGACAGCCGAGGAGCAGGCTAGACTCACCGGCGACGCGTGGGAGCGATTGCCGGAGCCCAAGCCACGTTTGGTGATGGAAATCCGCATGCCCGACGGGGGCTCGCGAGAAATTCCTTTGGGTCCGCACACTCCGCGTCTGCGCGACC
>WNFY01003426.1_pt1 | contig 14853 bp, 6 predicted proteins | sample 5400091 | NCBI WGS metagenome assembly WNFY01 (sample SAMN13153364, study PRJNA577476) | soil metagenome | isolation source: 60 cm soil or saprolite under grassland replicate 1 | place: USA:California | collected 2016-06-15 | reverse complement strand
AAATGGCACCGACTGCCGCACAAGCTCTTTCTGCTGAACGAAAAGGCACCAGCATCAACAGATCGTGTTTTGGCATGGGCAGTAATTTCAAAACGATTTTTGTAACGATGCCAAGCGTTCCTTCGCTGCCTACAATTAGCTGTGTCAGATTGTAACCCGTTGCATTCTTCAATACATTTGCTCCTGTCCAAATAATTTCACCTGTTGGCAAAACCAATTCAAGGTTCAGCACATAATCTTTCACCACTCCATATTTTACTGCCTTGGGGCCACCGCTATTTTCTGAGATATTTCCTCCAATAAAACAGGAGCCCCGACTGCTCGGATCGGGTGGATAGAATAATCCCTTTTCCCGCAGTTCCAGCTGCAGAACTTCTGTAATAACACCAGGCTCTGTAGTTACTTGTAGATTTCTATCATCAATACTGATGATGTTATTCATACGTTCGGTAGAGAGTAGTACACCGCCAAGATGAGGCAATGCTCCACCGCTTAGCCCAGTTCCAGCGCCACGCGGTGTAACCGGAATTTTATCACGATTGCAAATTATCAGAATAGCGCTGATCTCTTCAGCACTGCGTGGCTTTACAACAACATCCGGTAAAAAATGCAGATCCTCCGTTTCATCATGAGAGTAATGGTGCAATGATTCTTCATCAATCAATACATATTTTTCTCCCAGTATTTTTCTGAATTCTTCAACGTGCCGGGAAGTAAGAACAGATTTTGTAGCAGTCACCATCATAAATTTTTTGACTTGATGATGTAAAAATCGTACAAATCAGGAACATAAAGGACCAAGCAGAAGATTCAAGGTACAAGGTACAAGGTTCAAGAAAACAGTTGGGAGTTCATGATTAAAGACCCCGGTTGTTATCTGATCAATGTTATATCGCCTTTTCGTGTTGCTTTTTTCCCATCAAAAAATTCCACATCAAGTGTATACGCATATACGTCCATGGGTTGCATAGCACCATTGAATTTTCCATCCCAGCCAATATTCCTGTCATTTGTTTCAAACACTTTTTGCCCCCAGCGGTTCCAGATAATAAATCTCATTTTAGCAATACCAAAACCTTTTGCAAAAACTTTGTTGTTTATATCGCCACTTAATGGCGTGAATGCATTGGGCACATCAACTGCAGGCACCACAATCGCACTCAATTGCTTGCAAATAGTATCAGAACATCCGGCTGAATTGAAGGCTATGAGACAGGCATTAAATGTTCCTGTAGCATTATACTGATGAGAAATATTTGCTCTTGATGTAGTTAACAAAGTGTCGCCATCCCCAAACTTCCAAACAAAACGTATGGCTTCCGGCGAAGATAAATTTGCAAAATCCGTTGGTGTATTTACTTCGGGTGCAACCGGAGAAAAGCTGAAATCGGCAGTCGGCTTATCTGCTACAACAATCGTCAGAGTTGTATCATCGGTAAGGTTACAGGTAGCTGAATCATTAGCGATTAATCGGATTGTATAAGTTCCCGGTGCAGCATACAAATGGGTCGGATTAATGGCCGTTGAGCTGCCTCCATCTCCAAAATCCCATTGAAAGGTTTGACCAGCCAGTGAGGTATTTGTAAATACTGCATTGTAAGGCGCACAACCGGCAGGTGGTGTTGTAAACTGTGCTTTCACTAATGCTGCTACACGTATCTGAATTGTTATCGAGTCAGGCGCGTTGCAAAATGCCGTGTCGGTAAGAACAAGTTTGACATTATAGCTGCCGGGAGCAGCGTAGTTGTGAAATATACTTGCGGTTCCACTTGTAATTCGCGGCGAAGCATCTCCAAAATCCCAGGTGAACGATGTATTGTTAAACGCAATAGGCGCCGTTGATAGATTATCAAACCTGTATTTGAAAGAATCACACGGATTTAATTTTACCGGATTAAAATTCAGAATTGCAGGTTGGTTCTGCACCTTAATATGCACATAGGATGTGTCCCGAACATTACATGTAGCAGAATCAATTGCTACCAACATGACGGTATAAACACCCACTGTGTTAAATGTATGTGTTGTGTTGGGAACTGTGGTTGTAATTTGCGGACTGCCATCACCAAAATTCCATTCGTATGTTTTACCATTTCTAACCGTATCACTAAAATCAACTGTCAAAGGAACGCAACCGGCCGAATCACGGGGAACACCATTAATGGTCGATAACACTCCGGCCTTTACACCCGAAAGATTAAATGCAATTTTCACCATTGCAAGATTGCACCGGTTAGACGGATTGCTTGTTGACCATGCGCCTGGTGTTACAGGAAACGGACCTTCCCTGAAACAATTAGCGCAAATTGCCTGGTAAATAACTCCGTTCTGATCAAACCGGCTAGTGCCACCGTCAACATGATCGGAACCAATTGAATTTGGCTCTCCAAAAAAACTGCCATATAGCTGGGACACTGCATCTTTTTTTAAAACAAAAAAATAAAAATCCCTGCCATCAGTCGTCGGCTTAACCGCATCGGAAGTTACCGGCAACCCAACCGTTCCGGCATTTGGATAATCCCATTCATTAATTGCTCCAAAACCGCCGCCCCAGCCGGAGACATACACATTTTCACAACGATCAACGAGAAATGCTGTAGGCGAAATGTTTGGCAGGGACGAAGCCGTTCCAAAAGTGGTTAAATAAATGTACCCGGAAAGATCAGGTCGAAGCTTTGCAATAAATTGTTTGGCTCCGTTATTAAAATAAGTTGCATTGATATGCGGCCAGGAACCAGTTGTTTGCCCCATTACATAAGGAAAACCTTTTTGGTCAAATTTAATTCCATAAACCTGGTCGTAACTGCTTGTGCCCAAAAATGCAGAACGTACCAGTGATGTTCCTGATATAACTGCAACAAATCCATCAACGCCGCCAGCATTTGTCGGTCCAACAGTCCCTGCATGATTACCTGGAAAACTTGCAGCACTGCTTTCTGTGCCTCCGGCTACATAGATATCGCCGTTGATGGGATTGATATCTATTACATAAGCAGCATCATCACCACTGCCTCCTAAATATGTACTGAATAAGAGAGTGGAAACATCCGGTGAGGTTTTTAAAACAACTGCGTCCTGGTTATGTGGTCCGCCGGCATTTGTTGCCTGGAAGGGTGACACTGTCGGAAAATTGGTTCCGCCTGCTGAAGAAGCGGACGATTGTGTACAGGATGCCAGGTAAATATTGCCAGCACCATCAAGAATGACTTCACTTCTCGCCTCATCGCCATAATTGTGCTGTAATGAATTGGCACCGCCACCATAGGCAGTAATATTAGCGCCATCATCGCCGTTTCCGCCAATTCTCTTAGAACCTATCAATGCATTTCCTGCAGCATTTAATTTTGTAAGAATAATATCAAATCCTCCTCCCGAACCATCGACGTTGCCTGACGGCTTGGTTGGATAATTAGATGAGTTGCTGCGCCCGGCGATAATTAAATTTCCTTGCGGATCACAAACAAGACTTTGCGGTATTTCATTGCCTGAGCCACCGATGTAAGTTGCATATACGCGGCTATTACCATTGGGAGTAAGTTTAATAATTCCTATGTCAATAGGGCCCCATCCATCGTTTCCTCCATTGGCGAACGTTGTTTGAAATGCACCCGTAGAAACAGGGAAGCCCGAAGCAAAAACAATCCCACCACCGTACATGCTTCCATCTGGTCCGTACGTAGCAGTAAAGCCCCAGTTATCCGCAGTGCTGCCGCTAAATGAACAGAATATCAATGAAGGATCGATTATGAGTACAGAGGAAGGATCGTAGTCCCTAAGGTCAAAACTTACGATATTATTTTTCAGTTTATACTTACAACTTATTTCTTTTCTTCCTTTATCACTATTCTGATAACTATATGGATTCAATTCTTTTAAATCACCCACTGATGTGCCAATGACCAACTCTTTATTTTTAATTTCCATTTTATCAGCACCATCATATTTTAAAGCAATGCGGGAAATATCGGCACCGGGTTTTATGATGAGATCATATTTTAATGCACCATTGTTTGAATAATAACGAACATCCACATTGGGATAAACTTCTTTTAAAGTTATACCCTGGTATATTTTGCAATTAGCTGCCCATTTTGAAGGATCATTACCAATAAAATAATTATTATACCCGGGCAAAGGTTTATCCGCTTCGATCTGAGGATTTTTATTACCATTTAAGAATTTAACCTGGTAAGCATGCGAATGAAGAGTGATGCGGGTTTCTTTTTGATTCTCATCCTTTTTATCATGTGCGTGCCTATGTGTTATTTCAGAAACTCTTGCCCAATCAGAAGGACTGTGCTGAACAACCATAAATCCGTTTTGCTGTATATAGAATTCGCCGGCATTCACACGGCCTAAAAATTTGACCTGGTCATTCCACTGCCCCTTATTTTCAATAAACTCGATATTGCCATATTGTGCATTAAGCACAGAAGCCTGGACCAGGCAAACGAAAACTATGAGTGATGTGTATCGTAATGTTCTTTTCATTATTTTAACAAAGGTGACCTGCTTCCGGATAAAAAAGCAATTTGAAGAATTAAAAGAAAGTAAAAATTAAAGTTGAGCTATATCAATATGCATTTTTAAAATCTGGACATAAGGACTGCCTGTCCGTACGCCCGGTAAAAAAGCCATTTTTTATAAGAGAAAATTCAAATGCGCCACGGGTATTATTGTAATTTCTCAATGTTGACATGGTAGCATCATAAGTAAATGTGAAAGTATAATCTTTGTATACCAAACCGATCATTGGAATGATCGCATCTTTAAACCGGTAATAAATTCCGCCGATCAATTCATTTTCACCATCACCCGACAAATTATAATGGGCATTGACGCCGCCAACAATTTCGGAGGCCTTTGCCTCTTCTGAAAAATAAATATTGGGATTAATGATCCATTGATCATTCACCATAAAACTACCATTCAAAAAACCAGTGTATCGGATAGGAACCCGGTTGTCAACGCCTTGTGTCTGATCAAAAAAAGATTCTCTCGGACGGTTTACATGCATCGCAGAAAAACCTGCATTCACATATACTTTATCGGTAGGAAAATAAGCATAGTTTACACCGGCCTGCAAATCCAGATAATTGATATTATTAGCCGTCAAGGCAACGCCCGTGGGCAAATGGTTGTCAAAAAATTTACCGTCATATTGATCAGGAAATTTCAGATTAGTGACATTTATCTGCTTATTTGCCCAGCCTATGTTAAATCCTGCACTTACCAGGCTTCCCGCATTAATCATCTGGTGATAGGCAACCGACCCATATACTTTGGTCGAGGTGAGGTTGCCACTTCCCGCTACATCATGCAGAATAACACCACCCAACCCCATCCAACCTGTTTCAATTCTATTTCTGAATACTTGCACATCGCCAAATGCGCTCATTGTCTTATAGGGTACAGTCATGATTGCCGACCATTGATTACGATAATTTATTCCCAGCCTGTAGTCAGCCTGCGGAATAAAACCTGTATTAGCAGGATTGGTCAACAACGGAGAGTTCATGAATTGAGAAAAATGAAGATCCTGTGCGAAGGCAGCGGGCGCCAGGCACAAGAAAAAAGCTACAAGCCACAATCCACAGGCTCTGATCGGTATTTTAGACATTGGTTTCATTCGCACATTTCAATTTTTCATCCCGATAGCCTCGGGATATATTATCTTATTAACGTTATGTCACCCTTCTTAGTTGTTTTCTTTCCGTCAAAAAATTCTACATCTAACGTGTATGCATATACCTCCATTGGTTGCACAGCACCATTAAATTTCCCATCCCAGCCGATATTCTTATCATTCGTTTCAAATACTCTTTGGCCCCAGCGGTTCCAGATAATGAATCGCATTTTGGTAATTCCGAACCCTTTTACGAAAATTCTGCTGTTTACAGTGCCGTTCAATGGTGTAAATGCATTAGGCACATCTACAGCCGGTACTACAATAGCACTCACTTGTTTGCAAACAGTATCAGGGCATCCGGCAGCATTAAAGGCAATAAGACAGGCATTAAAAGTTCCTGTAGCATTGTATTGATGTAACACGTCAGCCCTCGAATTTGTTTTCAAACTATCACCATCACCAAATTTCCAAATAAATCGTATCGCATCGGGTGATGAAAGGTTGGTAAAGGTTGTCGGCGTGTTTTCTATTGGCGACACAGGAGCGAAGCTAAAATCTGCCGTTGGAATATCTGCAACAATAATTGTTAATCTTGCTGTATCGGTAATATTACAAGTGCCCGGGTCATTAGCGATTAATGTAATTGTATATGATCCCGGAGTTGTATATAAATGAGTTGGATTAATAGCCGTTGAAGTGCCCCCATCACCAAAATCCCATTGAAATGTTTGGCCCGCTAGGGAAGTATTGTTGAAAACGGCTGTGTACGGAACACAACCAACAGGTGGAGTAGTGAATTGAGCTTTTACTAATGCAGCCACTCGTACCTGTATGGTGACGGAGTCAGGTGCATTGCAATATGCGGTATCTGTAAGAACAAGCGTTACATTATAAGTTCCTGGAGCAGTGAAATTATGAAATACACTTGCGGTGCCTGCAGTAATCCGCGGAGAATTGTCGCCGAAATCCCACGTGAAAGACGTGTTGTTGAATGCTAGCGGTGCCGTTGACAAATTGTCAAACCTGTATTTAAAAGAATCGCAGGGATTTAGTTTGACAGGACTAAAATTAAGAGTCGCTTTTACATCCCCTACCCTGATATGTACATAAGATGTGTCACGAATATTACAAGTTGCCGAATCAATAGCAACCAGCATAACCGTATAGGAACCTACTGAATTAAATATGTGTGAAGTATTTGGAACTGTGGTTGTAATTTGCGGGCTGCCATCGCCAAAATTCCATTCATAACTAACCGCATTCTTAATTGTATCACTGAAATCAACTGTCAAAGGAACACAGCCTGAAGAATCACGCGGCACACCGTTGATGGTTGACAAAATCGCAGACTTTACACCTGCCAAATTAAAAGCAATCTTAACCATGGCAAGATTGCAGCCCGCACCGTTAGAAGGGTTAGTGGTAGACCAGGCCCCCGGCGTTACGGGAAAGTCTCTAACACTCGGATCCAATGCTTTACAGTTGCCACATATAGCTTCATAAACAACTCCATTTTGATCAAACCGGCTGGTGCCACCGTCAACATGATCACAACCACCAATATTAGTTTCTCCGAAAAAACTTCCGAAAAGCTGAGCAGTGGCATTTTTCTTTAAAACAAAAAAGTAAAAATCCTTTCCATCTGTCGAGCTTTTAATTGCATCGGGAGTTGTGGGCATACCAAAGGTTCCGGCATTAGGATAAAACCACGAAGTCGATCCTCCGGGAGGGCAATTGAAACATCCTCCCCATCCCGAAACATATACATTTTCGCAACGGTCAACTAAAAATGCAACGGGTGAAATATTTGGCAATGATGCAGGTGCACCAAAGGTTGTCGAATAAACATAGGCTGAAAGATCAGGCTGAAGTTTAGAAATGAATTGTTTCGCTCCGGCATTTACATAGGTAGCGTTGAGGATCGGCCAGGAACCTGTTGTTTGACCCATTACATAAGGAGAACCATTTTTGTCAAATTGAATTCCGTACACCTGGTCGGTACCACTTGTGCCCAGATAGGTAGAGCGAATAAGAGTGGTTCCTGATATCACAGCAACAAATCCATCTATGCCTCCAAAAGAATTTGCTCCTATAGTTCCGGCTTTATTTCCCGGAAAATTATTACTTGCCGTTCCGCCAGCTACATATAAGTTTCCATTAGCGGGATTAACTGATAAAACATAAGCGGCGTCATCTTCAGACCCTCCCAAATAAGAACTAAAAAGAAGTGTAGAAACATCAGGTGAAGTTTTTAAAACAACTCCATCCTGGCCATGAACACCTCCCGCATTACTCGCTTGAAATGGAGCTACCGTTGGAAAACCATCAGTAGATCCGGGAGATGATTGAAATGATTTGGTGCAAGAGGCTAAGTAAATATTGCCGGCACCATCAAGAATAACTTCACTTCTTGCTTCATCACCATAGTTGCGTTGCAATGAGTTAACGCCTCCACCATATTCAGTAATGTTTGCACCGTCATCACCACTGCCGCCGATTCTTTTTGAACCTATCAAATTATTTCCCGCTGCATTCAATTTGGTAATTATAATGTCAAAGCTGCCTCCTGAGCCGTCTACGTTGCCTGAAGGTTTAGTCGGGTAGTTTGAAGAATTACTGCGCCCTGCAACAACTAAATTTCCTTGTGGATCGCAAACCAGGCTTTGTGGGAATTCGTTACCTGAGCCTCCTAAGTAAGTAGCATACATTTTGGTATTTCCATTGGGAGAAAGCTTAATAATTCCAATATCAAAAGGCCCTCCAAAATTATTCGGGGACTGGCCGCCCCCAAAAATTGTTTGATATCCACCGGGACTGGTCCAGGGTAAGCCTGCATCAAAAACAATTCCTCCTCCAAACATACTACCATCAGGACCGTAGGTAGCGGTAAAACCCCAGTTATCTGCAGTGCTACCACTGAAAGAACAAAAAATTAGGGACGGATCTATTATGAGCGTCGATGTTCGATCGTAATCTTTAATATCAAAACGCACTATACTGTTCTTCAAAATATATTTACAGTTTATTTCCTTTCTCCCTTTTTGATCAAACTGATAACTATAGGGATTCAATTCTTTGAGATTCCCAACCGATGTACCAATGATCAATTCTTTGTTTTTTATTTCTAATTTTTCGGCACCCTTATATTTTAAAGCTAACCTCGAAATGTCTGCTCCTGGTTTTATAATAAGGTCATATTTTACGGCTCCATTATTTGAGTAATAACGAACGTCTACGTTGGGGTAAATATCTTTTACCGTTATTCCCTGGTAAACTTTACAATTACCCGCCCATTTTGAAGGATCATTTCCAATGAAATAATTATTATAACCCGGTAATGGTTTATCAGCAATAATCTGAGGGTTCTCATTGCCATTTAAAAATTCAACCTGGTAGGCATGTGAGTGAAGGGTATCACGAGACTGTTTTGTGTTATCGTTTTGCTTTGCAGCGCGATTATGAAGGTCAGAGATTCTATTCAAATCAGCAGGATTATGTTGCAAAACCATGAATCCTTTTTGCTGAACATAAAAAGCTCCTGAGTTCACCTGCCCCAGGAATTTTATCTGGCTATTCCATTGTCCCTTATTTTCAATAAACTCAATATTTCCATGTTGTGCTTGGAGAACAGTGGCTGGAAGTATGCAACAAAGAAGAAGTATGTAGAGTGTACGGTTCAACTTAGTTTTTACCAATTTAACTAAAATCAACGAAAAATATTTTAAAATCTTCTGTTATGAACACCGCTTCAGGTAGTTTTACTTTTTTGTGACGGCCTTTTTTCACGACTGTTCTTTTCAGAAAAGTTTTATCAGGAAATCTTACTCCACACCGTACCGCGTTTTTCCTGTAAAAGATAATTTTTCAAATGCAAATTATCGGCCGAAACAAGGTCAGGATCTTCCTCAAGAATTTTCATGGCTATATTTTTCGCAGCTTCAAGAATTGGTCTGTCTTGGACTATGCTTGCCAGCCTAAAGTTTAATTCACCACTTTGTCTTGTTCCTTCTATATCGCCTGGTCCGCGGAGGTCGAGGTCTTTTTCTGCAATCGCGAAACCATCACTGGTTGAGGTCATCACTTTCATCCTTTCTCTAGCCTCCCGGCCGATATCGTTTGCTGTCAGCAGGATGCAATAACTTTTCTCACTTCCTCTTCCGACTCTTCCTCTTAACTGGTGAAGTTGCGAAAGCCCAAACCTCTCTGCACTTTCAATCACCATTACACTGGCATTTGGCACGTCTACACCTACTTCAATTACTGTTGTTGAAACCATGATCTGAGTATCCCGGGTAACAAAACGATGCATATTTGTTTGTTTTTGCACAGCCTTTTGTCGCCCATGTACCATACTAATCCAATATTTTGGTTCCGGGAAATAGGCTTTTACATTTTCATATCCTTTCATCAGGTTCTCATAATCCAGCTTCGAACTTTCTTCTATCAATGGAAAAATGATATAAACTTGTCTTCCTTTGGCAATCTCCGCTTTTACAAAATCCATAACCTGGGGTCGCTTGTTTTCATAACGATGAACTGTAGTTATAAGTTGTCTTCCGGGAGGCATTTCATCCATAATGCTGTAATCAAGATCTCCAAACGCAGTCATTGCCAATGTTCTTGGAATAGGTGTGGCAGTCATTACTAAGATATGGGGTGGAGTTTCAGCTTTTTCCCATAGTCTTGCCCTCTGAGCCACACCGAATCTGTGTTGTTCATCTACGATCGCTAATCCAAGATTTTTAAATTGTACCGGTTCTTCAATGATTGCATGCGTTCCCACAAGAATATTCAAATTGCCCTCAGATAATGCATCTATTACTTTCTTTTTTTCGGCGGTTTTAGTTGAACCCGTCAATAATTTAATTGCAAGGGGCATATCCTTTAGCAATTCAATTATGCTATTGTAATGTTGCTGTGCAAGTATTTCAGTAGGCGCCATCATGCAAGCCTGGTAACCATTATCGATGGCAAGCAGCATTGTCAATAAGGCCACAATCGTTTTTCCGCTGCCCACATCACCTTGCAAAAGTCGATTCATTTGATGTCCTTTGGCCGTGTCAGCTCTTATTTCTTTGATTACGCGTTTTTGTGCGCCGGTTAATTCAAACGGAAGATAATTACTATAAAATGTGTTAAATAAATTTCCTACCCTATCAAACACAACACCTTTTGAAAAACGATGCCTTTTTAATCGCAACATTCCCAATCGTAATTGCGATAAAAAAAATTCCTCAAATTTTAATCGCCTCACGGCTTGTTCATAGTTTTCCAAAGATGCCGGAAAATGAATCTGTTTATATGCTTCAAATCTTGGCAAAAGTTTTAATTGCTTTAGAATAGCGGGAGGAATATTTTCCGGTACATCTTTCTCCCTGATTATTGCAAACAGTGCCCGCGTTAGTTTTCCAATCGGCCGTCCTCCTAATCCCTTTGCTTTTAATTTTTCTGTACTCGGATAGACGGGTTCAAGGTAATTTTTCCCTTCAACTGTCTCTTCAGTCTGCAATTCCATTTCGGGATGAACAATTTGTGGCTCTCCCTGGTAAAAACTAACTTTTCCATAAACAAGATAACGTTCGCCTGGCTTGAGATTTTTTTGTATCCAGCTCACCCCTTCAAACCACACCAGTTCAAGAAAACCAGATTTATCTTTTAGCTGTCCCACTAATCGCTTACCATATTTCTGCCCCGCTAATTCTAATGCCCCCAGTGTACCCGCTACCTGTATGTATTCTGTTTCAGAATCTATGTCTGTTATCAAGTTCACCTTCGTTTTATCGACATGGCGGTATGGAAAATGGTTCAGCAAATCCTTGAAAGTAAAAATGCTGAGTTCTTTTTTTAAAAGATCAGCACGCTGAGGACCTACGCCTTTTAAATACTCGATGGGATTGGATAATATATCTGGTGAGGAAAGAATAAGCTTTCTTTTTACAAAAATAACGGAGCCGGGGTAATTTGGACTTTATGATTTAGAATACTTACAACCTTATCTCATTGATTCACCGTAAAGTCTGGTTTGACGAGACCTATGGCCAAAAAGCTATGGAGAGACAGACGTTTAGGTTTAAAAAATTCCCGGTTTATACAATAAAATAATATTGTCCTTCTTGATAATTCTTTCTATTTTTCGCCTCCAATATCCTGATTTTATCCACTGAAAAACCAGAACTCGAATGAAAAGCCTCCTTCCTTTGCTTCAGATCGAACTGAACTTCATCGACTATAAGTTTGCCTTAATTTGCTTCATAACTGCTTTTGTTGTGGCAATGGTTAGTATTCCTCCAGTCATTATGCTTGTAAATAAATACCGGTTGCATGATATTCCTGACACGAGAAAAGAACATTCAATGCCGACACCCACACTCGGTGGTATAGCCATCATGGCTGGCATGGTCATTTCGCTTGTTTTTTGGTTTCCATTTTCAATTACCAATGAATTATTGACTTGTTTTTTTTCAATTGCGGTTCTTTTCGCAATGGGCATTACGGATGATTTGAAAGACCTATCAGCAAAATATAAATTCCTTGTTGAAATAGCTTTGGCCGCCTTAATAGCTCTTTCGGGAATACGCATTACGACATTCGGTGGATTATTTGGCCTGCATGAATTGCCTGTAACAGCACAATATACATTTACCATTCTTGCTATTGTCGGAATTACAAATGCATTTAACCTGATTGATGGCATAGATGGACTGGCAGGAGGTTTAAGTTTTATGAGCCTTGTCACTCTCGGTATTTTTCTCACCATCAGCGGCGACACGAGTTTTGCCTTAATTGCTTTTGCCTTAGCCGGCAGCGTATTGGCATTTCTTTACTTTAATATGAATCCCGCGAAAATTTTTATGGGTGACACCGGATCCCTGGTTCTTGGTTTTGTAATCGCAATACTTTGTACAAGATTAATACAGGTAAATAATGTGGCCATACAACCATTATTAAGAACGGCTCCTTTATTCGCATTGGGAATGGTGCTCATCCCTGTTTTTGATACCATAAGAGTATTTGCATTAAGGATATGGAGGGGCCAGTCTCCCTTTATTCCGGATAAGACTCATATCCATCATTTGTTGACAAATGCCGGTATTAGCCATGGCCTCACCTCAAAAATCATTTGTGTAATTCATGGTTTCATTTTAATTGAAGTGTACTGGCTGAAGGAACTAAAACCTGAATTTATTCTTCTAATGCTTGCAGCAGCGATGATTGTGGTAACGGTGATATTCCACAATGCTCATCGGCTGAAAAGGCAAAAAAAGCTCGATACCACTCCCGTAATTACGAGTTGAATTGAATATTAAATTTTTCCTTTACTTTGCGGAAACAAAAAGGATTACCTGCCTGGCCTTAATGGGCGGTTCACATGAGAAAACTTTTTTGTATTCCCGCTGGTCCAGCGGGACTTTTTTAGAATAGAGAGTGTTTCAATTAACGTGTCTCTTTCAGGCTGTTTCTAAAATCTTCATAAGAATAGATTCTGCTTCTGAAAACTTTTCATTTCTATTCTTTTCTATTATTTGAAAAGATTTTTCTAATTCCTTATTTGCATACGTATCCAGGATGGAAGGATGTACATAATATTTTTTGCAAACAGCCCTGGTATTCCCCAATCGCCCAGCTACAACATCAAGCACCTGGACTATATTCTTCCTTATTTCTGTTTCTCCCTCACCACACGGTAATTCTTTAAATGCCTCAATAGCGTGTACAGATCCTGTCCAGGTTCTGAAATCTTTTGTGGTAAAATTATCACAACAGATGTTTTTTATATACTCGTTTACCATTCCGGAATCAATCGATTTTCTTTCGCCATTCTCATCATAACACTGAAAAAGTTCCTTTCCGGGCATATCCCTGCATTGCTTCACTACTCTCGCCAATTTCGCACTCTTAAGATCAATTTCATGATATATACCTTTTTTGCCTTTGAAACAAAACTTTACTGAACTACCATTGATTTTTACATGCTGATCTTTTAAAGTAGTTAATCCAAATGAGCCATATAATTTCTCATACACGTTGTTACCTATACGGATATTGGTCTCCAGCATAATCATTACGACAGCGGCTAATACTTTTTCCAATGACAAGCCTGGCCTTGCAAGATCTTTCGTCAACTGCTCACGTATTGCCGGCAATTTTTTTCCAAATGCGAGCAGTTGATAAAATTTCGTTTGGTTTCTAAATTCGCTCCATAAGACATGATACCGATATTGTTTTCTTTTCTTTACATCAAAACCTGTAACTTGTAAATGACCATTTGGCAACGGGCAGATCCATACGTTCTCCCATGCCGGGGGAATTACCAGCTTTTTGATCCGTGAAATTTCTTTTTTATCTGTGATCTTTTTTCCGTTTTTAAGATAAATAAAACTCTTTCCCTGCCTCACTCTTTCAATGCCAGCTTCTTTATCCGAAACGTAAATAAGGTTTATTACCTCTGCGCTTTTCTCTGCATTCTGCAGCAGGCCTTTTAATTTTCTTTTCGAAACCTTGAAATCAGTTATCGTTTTCATCACTTCATTTGCTTAAAATATCATGCTAATGTGGAGTATTTAAAGCCCAACGATTGTTGTAAAGCGCAAATCGATTTCTTTGGACACTTCGAAATGCCCACGTACCAGCACTTGTATTTATCGTCTGAAGGTAAACTGAATGGCATACTTCATGCTTCATAGTATATGATTCCTACCCGTTCATTCTCTTCAGAAAGCGGAATCACCATACGAAACCACATTTTGTAAAATAAGGGTTGATAGCAACTCAAACGAATAAGTGTATAATGGGAAAAAAAATTCCCATATTGAACTATTATGTCAACACAAGAATCTCAAAGAAAACGCGGGAAGAATAATGGTTATGGCATGCGTGAAAAAAATACCGGCAAACAAAAGTAGAATTACGAATGTTACGCCCTTAAAATTTAATAAATTGCTATGCACATTCTTTTTGATGAATTATGCTTTGTTAACCGTATTAGCGCATGAACCTTTTATCGAAAATAAAGGTTGGAGGTCTTACTGAAACTAATAGTCAAGATCACAGCCTAAGACTGCTTCAGCAGGATTTACCTTACCAGCTTCTTGATGCGGTTTCTACTCCCGTCATCTACATTGATAAAGACCAGAAATATTGTTATGCGAATAAGGCGTATGCGAGCTGGTTTGATGTGAACGCCAGCGAGATCATTGGAAAAAGCGCTGAGGAGTTTCTTGGAA
>WNFY01008458.1_pt1 | contig 14855 bp, 14 predicted proteins | sample 5400091 | NCBI WGS metagenome assembly WNFY01 (sample SAMN13153364, study PRJNA577476) | soil metagenome | isolation source: 60 cm soil or saprolite under grassland replicate 1 | place: USA:California | collected 2016-06-15 | reverse complement strand
GTGTGCAACTGACAGCAAAGCGCGGAGCAAAACAAAAACGAATGCGCCCGTTCGCTTTTCCATGCCAGGCTTCCAGCAGCGCTACCGATTCCCGCACTGAAGTCTCAGTCTCTTCGTGCAAGGCAGAAGGTACACCTTCACCCTTATCCATCATGCACTTACCGACAGTCGCCCGAAAGCCTGTCTCTTCGACTACTCTGAAGACCTCCTCGGTATGGTTAACCGTTTCCATAGTCAGGGCGCAGGTAGTGCCCCCTTTAATCAGCTCTGCAATTCCCAAACGAGCTGAGGCTCTTATCGAGGCAGCCGTGTGCGCCGCCTCCATGGGCCAAATGCGTTCTTTCAACCAGTCGATCAGCGAAAGATCATCGGCAGCGCCACGGAAGAGCGTCTGACACAGGTGAACGTGTGTCTGTACAAAGCCCGGCAAAACAGCAGAATCAGTGGCATCAATAACCAAATCCGCTGCCTTCCCAGTTGCTCCTACTGCCGTGATGCGACCGTCGACAAGCAGGAGGTCGCCACGCAGGATTGAGTCTTTCGCGTCCATCGTAACGAGGGTGCCGTTTTTGATCAGAATAGCGGTCATAGCGCAACAGGCATTCCTGCCTGTCTTTCATACTACAAATCGGACAGACAGGAATGTCTGTCCTACCGCGGCGGATTATCCGCGTGTAGGTCGATGGTGTAAAGCAGTAAATAAGCGCTCGGCGAAGGAGGAAGGTTTCCTTCGCCGAGCGCTCAAGGTCAGCCAATATTACCGGCTACTATTTCTTATCAGCCGCAACCGCTTTTGCGTTAGCAAGTTCCTCGCGTACAGGCATTCCCAGCTTTACCTTCACTTCTCTCTCAATGCGTTTGAGCATTTCAGAGTTTTCTTTCAGTGTTTGTTTGGAGTTTTCCCTGCCTTGACCAAGCCGCTCACCTTTATAGGAAAACCAGGCGCCGCTTTTCTCAACCACTCTTTGTACAACCGCCAAATCCAGGACATCACCTTCACGGGAAATGCCTTCGCCATACATGATGTCAAACTCGCATTCACGAAAAGGTGGAGCAACTTTATTCTTCGCTACTTTTACCTTGGTACGATTGCCAACCACACGATCACCGTCTTTGATGGCCCCGATCCGTCGGATATCAAGTCGCATCGAAGCATAAAACTTGAGAGCGCGGCCGCCTGTAGTGGTTTCCGGACTGCCAAACATCACGCCAATCTTTTCGCGAATTTGATTGATGAAAATGAAGCAAGTGTTCGACTGCGACACTATAGCCGTCAGCTTCCGCAAGGCCTGCGACATTAGACGCGCTTGCAGTCCCGGCAGCGAATCACCCATCTCACCATCGAGTTCGGCACGCGGCACCAACGCCGCAACCGAATCGATGACGATTACGTCGACGCCATTCGAGCGCACCAGTGCCTCGGCAATCTCAAGGGCCTGTTCGCCTGAATCGGGTTGTGAGATGAGCAGTTGGTCTATGTCGACTCCGAGCTTGCCCGCATAATCGGCATCCATGGCATGCTCGGCATCAATATAGGCAGCGACGCCGCCGGCCTTCTGGGCTTCCGCCACAATATGAAGAGCAAGTGTGGTTTTTCCCGAACTCTCAGGCCCATAGATCTCAATGATACGGCCCCGCGGAACACCACCTATGCCAACTGCTGCGTCGAGACTGAGGGATGTAGTCGAAATCGCAGGCACGTCCGACACCTCGCGTTCGCCCAGACGCATAATCGATCCCTTCCCGAATTTCTTTTCGATGTTTAATAATGCCGCCTCAATCGCTTTACCGCGATCTACGCTTATTCGATCATCAGCCATGACATACATCTCTTTCTTCCGCTCCTTTTCTCGCAATCCGCATCCAAACCTCTCCTAAAGAACGGAGAGCATAGCATACTCGACGCGAGAATGGAACAGTGTTTCACACTTGCAACAAACGTTTTTTCCAGAGGGTGAGGTTTAGGTTACACCTTCGCGCGCAATGGCAGCCCTCTCTGCACGTTCTGGATTCGGGGTGAGGCTGCACGCAAAAGCCAAAAGTCAAAAATCCTGAGTTTCTTCAAATGGGTCGTTGTCAGCCCGTAATAACTCTTCGAAAGTACGACCGGTCCGTTGCTCGGCTTGCTGATAAAGCGAAGGGACTCCCCCGGCCGGCTCATCCCTGGAAATGCGTTCGACGCGCCACATGGGAAAGAAAAGAGAGCCGAAGCCGATGAAAGGTTCTTCATGAACAACGGCGCGGACCCAATCGTCAAAAGCATTCAAGTCGAGACCGCGCAAGAATACTCCAGCGGCGGTGATTTCGTCGAGTATCCCCCAACATTTTTCACGAGGCGTGTGCAACACAAGCAGGACCGGCGTGCCCCGGACCAAACCGATCCTCTTTTGATGTGCGGTCTTCATAATTCAGGACCCATTGGCGGGATTCAACCCCCGAGTGAACTGGCCAATGCGTCGCACCATTTCAGTATCTCCCGACAGTCGCTCAATCTCCGCGACGATCGCAGAACCAACAACCGCGGCGTCGGCATAACGCTGCACATCCACAACTTGACTGATGCTTGAAATCCCAAAGCCCACCGCAATTGGCAGTGTAGTAAACTGACGAAGCCGGTTCACGAGTTTTTCTGCTTCAACACTTACAGTCGAGCGCGCACCTGTAACCCCCGCCCGGGAAACCGCATAGATGAAGCCGGTTGAGTGTTCTGCGATTATCCTGAGCCGAACATCGGTCGACGTAGGGGCAACCAGGAAGATCATGTCCAAGTCGTTAGCCTGTAACTGCTCCGCAAACTCTCCTGCCTCTTCAGGAGTTAGATCCGTAACCAGCACTCCATCAATCCCTGCAACTTTAGCAGCCGCCGCCAGGCGCTTCAGTCCAAACTGCAACAGCGGATTGAAATAACTGAAGAGTACGAATGGTGTCGAGATCTTTTCTCTTGCCTTGGCGGCCGTGTCGAGCACCTCCTGGACGCCAAAGTCGTGTTTGAGTGCGCGTTCCGAGGCCCGCTGAATGACGGGCCCATCGGCCATTGGATCGCTAAAGGGCAGACCCAACTCGATGACAGTTGCCCCGGCTCCCGCCAGTTCAACCAGCAAATCGCAAGTAGAGTCAAGATCTGGATCTCCAGCCGTGATGAAGGGAATAAATCCCTTCTTCCCTGCTCGACGCAGTTGAATGAACGCTTCTTCGATGCGACCCAAACCTTACGACTCCAGACTTTCCTGTGCTGTATTCACATCCTTGTCGCCACGACCTGACAGGTTCACTACCACAACCTGTTCTGGTCTCATGTCGGCCGCAACCTTAATCGCGTGCGCAACTGCGTGGGCCGATTCGAGTGCGGGAATAATGCCTTCTCCACCTGCTTCGACCCCAATCATACTAACCGACTCGTGGGCCAGAAACGGATGAAACATCCCAATTGAATTCGAGCCTCCCCCGACACACGCAATCAGAACGTCCGGCAAACGCCTTTCTTTTTCCATGATCTGCTCAAGCGTTTCCTGTCCTATAACTCTTTGGAAATCACGTACCATCAATGGGTAAGGATGCGGACCAAGTGCGCTCCCCAGGAGATAATAAGTGTCCGCCACGTTTGTCACCCAGTCGCGCAGTGCTTCATTAATCGCATCCTTCAAGGTACGCGAACCGGCATTTACGTCGCACACCTCGGCTCCCAGTAGGGCCATGCGAAACACGTTGAGTGCCTGACGGCGCATGTCTTCGGCACCCATGTAAACCACGCAATCCAGCCCAAACAAGGCGCAAACAGTGGCCGTCGCAACGCCATGCTGACCGGCTCCCGTTTCCGCGATCACCCGTTTCTTACCCATGCGACGCGCGAGTAGGACTTGACCCAGCGTATTATTGATTTTGTGTGCACCGGTGTGCAGAAGGTCTTCGCGCTTGAGATAGATCCTTGCGCCACCGGCGTGATGAGTTAGACGTGCCGCATAAAACAACGAGGTGGGCCGTCCGGCGTAGTCTCGAAGCAAGGTAGCGAGTTCTGATTGAAAAGACGGGTCGTCTTTGGCCACCAGGTAAGCATCAGTCAACATTTCAAGGGGCGCCATTAAAGTCTCAGGGACAAAACGTCCCCCGTATGGACCCCAATGGCCCAGCGAATCAGGTTGTGTGATCGACGAGGTCATTCGGTTTTCGCCAGTTCTGTTTGAGGAGTGTGTTTAGCTTGGTACTTTGTGCTTCGTGCTTTGTGCTTGTACTTCACACCCCGGGTAGGTTCTCTTGCAGTAACGGGGCGACGCTTACGCGGTCTCGCCCACCATTCTTCGCGACATATAAGGCTCGATCGGCGGCTGCATACAAAGAACGTTCAGAAGTCGCACTTACGGGACAGGCCGCCACTCCAATACTCACCGTGACCACACCAACGTCCGCGATCTGGTCGTTCTTGAGTACCTCACGCAAGCGTTCCGCTACTACAGCCGCTTTATCGCCAGCTATGCCGGAAAGCAACAGCGCAAACTCTTCGCCACCCAGACGCGCTGCAGTGTCGTTGTCGCGCGATACCTTCTCCAACGTTATGGCAATCTGACGAATCACTACATCACCGGTCGGATGGCCATACTTATCGTTGATCAGTTTTAAGTGATCGATGTCGAGCAGAAGCAATGCGCACGGTATACCGTAACGCCGCCATCTTTCAAGCTCTCTCCCCAAAGCCGCGCGGAAACGACGCCGGTTTGCCAACCCGGTAAGATGATCCAGATCCGCATCAGCACGCAAACGGTCGATCGTCTGGCGCAATGCCACCAGTTGATCGGTACGTTCAATCAGCAGTTCAAACTCCGACGGCAATTCAAAATAGTCAAAAGCGCCCGAGACAAAAGCGGCCCTGCGATTTTCGGTCGTCGCGCGTTCGGAACCTGCCAGAACCAACGGAATACCATCTTCCGACTGTGCCAACATTCTCGCCAGCTCTCTGACGCGTAAACCGCGGGCTGCCGGATTGGCAATTACAATGTGCGGCCGCGATCTCTGTAGCGAGACCATGGCTGCCGTGCCGCTCGACACGCCTACTACCTCGATACCACGCGAGACGAGTGCCTTAACGAAGGCACTCAGGTCTTCATCCGTGATCAAAAGAACACGGCCACGAGCACGATCTCCGGCACCAGCGGCAGTGTTCTTCTTGGCGTAAGCAGTCATGACTCGACGAGGTGAGGTCAATAGCAACTGAAAAACCTTTTGGAAGACAATGATTTCGAATACCGTGGCAGAACTAGAATACCTTACGCTGCCGTCCCGTCAAGGTTTAACATCACGAACACACTTAACGAAGGCGCGCAGTCTTTCGTGATTCTTTCTGCCGGGCACGTCTTCCAGGGCACTGCAGGCATCTACGGCGTAAGGACTTACAGCGGCAATAGCTTGGTGAACATTTTCCGGCGAGAGGCCCCCGGCGAGAAAGAGTTTGGGTACCAGATTGCGGACTGCCTGTGCCGTTGACCAATCAATTACTCGACCCGTGCCTCCACGCAAGCTGTCGTCACGGGCATCCAACATGATTGCCTCGACCCGGTAAGCAACGGCCTGTCGCACATCAAAACCATTGCCTACCCCCAGCACCTTTATTACGTATTGATCCCCCAACTCCTCGCAATAGTCCGGCGATTCGTCTCCGTGGAGTTGCAGGGCAGAGACTCCAGCAACAGTCGCGATCCGCCTTACTGATTCCGGCGATTCCTCATTCACAAAAACCCCTGCAGTCAAGACATTTGAAGGTAACTGATCGATGATCTCGTGAGCCTTCCAGGGCTCAATGTACCGCGGGCTTGGCCGATAGAAATTAAAGCCAAGCGCATCTGCGCCCGCGTCGACCGCCGTCAATGCGTCGGGAAGATTAGTGATGCCGCAGATTTTGAGCTCAGGGCTTTCTTCCCTCATCAAAGACTCCCCGATCAAGAACCCTCGATAACCAACTTCCCGCAATTTGTGCAAGTCAGAGGCGGTATGCAGGCCACTTTCACTAATTAGAACTGCATCCGGATGGGCATCGGCAGCCAGTTCTAATGAGGTTTCAAGCGAGACGTCAAATGTCCTGAGATCTCGATTGTTGACGCCGATCAATGTGGCCCCGCAAGCGGCGGCTCGTTTCATCTCGGCCTTGTTGTGAACCTCCACGAGGGCATCCATCCCCATCTCATCTTCCGCAACCTGACGAAGATAAACCAGTGAGGAGTCATCGAGGGCGGCAGCGATCAACAAAACGGCATCAGCTTCAGCAGCCGCTGCTTCGTACACTTGATATTCGTCAAAGACGAAGTCCTTTCGCAGCACCGGCAAATCTACTGCGCCTCTGACTGAACGCAAATCCTCGAGCGAGCCGTCGAAGTAGTCTTCTTCAGTAAGTACCGAAATCCCAACTGCCCCACCCGCCTCGTAGCTTTGAGCAATCATACCCGGATCCGCTTCAGCTCGAATCACGCCCTTCGAGGGAGACTTCCGTTTGAATTCGGCGATGATGTTTATTCCTTCACCTTCGAGCACTGCACTTAAAAATGCGTGCGGCGCTGCCCTGGCACGCGTCTTAGCGGCCTTGGCAAACACTTGTTCTGGCAAGACCACTCTTTTAGCGGCCTCGACTCGCTGTCGCTTTGTTTCCAGTATTTCGAGAAGGAAATCCACTGGTCCGTCCTTATTCGTCAGTCTGAATATTCAACCATTCGCGTTAGAAACCTCCCCCGTTATATGACAATTTCTTTAAGCCGGAAATTGTCAAACGGTTTCTTGAATCTTACTCCAGGACTCGATCACCAGAAGACCGCAAACGCCAACTACGTTACCTCTCGCCCGCTGAATTCGTCGCGTGAATGAGTAGTTCCAGCTTTGTCGCCGCAGCGCCGCTATCAATACTCTGCTCCGCCAAAGTGACAGCTTCACGCAGATCGTTTACTACACCACCAACGACAAGGGCCGCTGCCGCGGTCATAATCACCAGCGCGCGGGCTTCGTCGCGCCTGCTGCCGACAATAACTTCCCGCACGATATGACCGTTAGCGTCAGTATCACCGCCACGCAGGTGATCGAGCGCGTGGCCCTGCAGCCCAAAATCTGCAGGCTCAACTTCAAAGCTGCGGACTCTGCCATCTTTAGCCTCCGCCACGAAGGTTTTGCCGGCGAGTGTTATTTCGTCGAGGCCATCTTCACCATGCACCACCCACGCGCACTCAGTGCCTAGAGCAGCCAGTACCTTTGCGAGTCGTTCAACCAGGTCCTTCCGCCAGACACCGACTATTTGGCGTGGCGCTCCCGCCGGATTACTCAATGGGCCTAGCAGATTGAAGGTTGTGTGTACGCCCAACTCGCGACGAATGCCGGCCACTCGTGCCGTCGCACCGTGATAAAGCGGAGCGAACATGAAACAGATTCCGATCTCTTTGAGACAACCCTCAGATACTTTCGGCAATGCCGAAACATTCACGCCGAGAGCTGCCAGGACATCAGCACTACCCGATTTGCTACTGGCGGCACGATTTCCTTGTTTAGCGACCGGCAGACCGGCGCCAGCAATGACAAATGCCGCAGCGGTGGAGATGTTGAAGGTTTTGACTCGGCTCGAACCCGTCCCTGCCGTATCAATGAAACATTGGTGACCGGAATCAACGTGTACCGCCCGCGCTCGCAGACCCAGCGCCATTCCCGTCAGCTCTTCGACGGTCTCCCCTTTTGCGGCAAGTGCGATCAGCGCGCCAGCGATTTGCGAATCAGTCGCGTTAGCGCCCAACAACACATCCAGTAGTTGTCCTGCTTCCTCGCGATTGAGATCTTCGCGACTAACAAGGCGGGAGAGAAAGTGCTGCAATCGATCTTGGGGCATGGTCCTCTTAAATCTTCAGAAAATTTGCAAGCAGCTTCTTCCCATCTGTCGTCAAAATGGATTCCGGATGAAACTGAACACCTTCAACTCTCATTTCGCGGTGCCGCAAACCCATGATGATATCGTCACTCGTGAACGCAGAAACTTCCAAACACTCCGGCAACGACTCTCGCTCGACGACCAGCGAATGATAACGACCGGCTAAGAAATGGTCATCAAGTCCGGAGAAGATCGTTTTTCCATCGTGACAGATTTCAGAGACTTTGCCGTGCATCAATTGCGGCGCGCGCACGACTTTGCCACCAAAAGCCTGGCCTATGGCCTGGTGACCCAGACAAACACCCAGCAAGGGGATCTTGCCCGAGAAGCGCTCAATAACTTCCAACGAAACGCCCGCGTCGTCCGGCGTCCCGGGCCCGGGCGAGATGACAATTCTTTCGGGCCGCAGTTGTGTTTCGATCTCTGCCATGGTTACCCGATTGTTGCGGCGCACTTCAACGGATTCGCCCAACTCACCCAGGTATTGTACGAGGTTGTAAGTGAAAGAGTCGTAATTGTCGATGACTAGTATCATCTCGGATATTCTTGAATCGTAAAAGCTGAAATCAAAACTTCCTGAACCTTGTGCTTGGTCTTAGTGCTTTGCCTGATGCCTTCCCGCGCCTTCAGCGTCAAACAGAAGCTTCGCCATATTGTCTCTCTTGTTCCTGACCGCCCACGCGGCGGCGGTGATGCCATCTTCATCCTTTGACGATGCATTTGCTCCGTGATCAAGCAGCGCCCGGGCTGCTTCCTCATGCCCATAAACTGCCGCCCACATCAATGGCGTACCGCCCAGTTTATTTCTGGCGTTAGGATCCGCTCCCCTGGCCAGCAACATTTGCAGAATCTCAACATCACCGCTTTGTGCGGCGCCATGAAGGGCGGTGTCGCCATCCGCATCCTGAAGGTTTACCGCAGCTCCCCGATCCAGAAGCTTTTGGACTCCATCTTTACGATCGCGCCAGACATAGGATATTTGTACTGGACTGCAAGCATCCGCCGGAAGCCAGAAAGCAACAGACGACAAGCGTCTGCACAGTGAGCCTCTTTGCAGAAATCAACCGTCTCATAAACAGTATTCACTTCTTACACGGCGCAACGACGGCCCGCTTGATGCGCACTGGCGTCGTCGGCTTTTCACCGTCGGCCGGTGCATGATTGATCGCGTCTGCAACCTCCAGACCCTTGGTCACCGTACCAAAGGCCGAAAACTTACCGTCCAGGTGATGACCATCCCCAACGAGAATGAAGAAGTGCGTGGTCGCACTGTTTGGCTCGTCAGTGCGAGCCATAGAGACGATGCCACGAACATGTTTGACGATCCCTGGTTCGTCCGGCAGCCTGCGCGTCATCCTCTTCGCCAGGTCTGCGTTCCACTTCTGGCTGGTGGAAAGATTGCCGCCTTGAATCACGAAGTCTTTAACGGTGCGACTGAATACGGTCGTATCCAGTGCTCCTATTGCGGCAAGATTAAGAAAATTCCTTACACTCTCGGGCGCTGCCTCCGGCATCATTGCGATTTCCATCGCCCCTAGTTCGGTTTCCAGCGTCACACACTGTCCAGCCATCTTCTCGACTGACGCACCATCAAAAGGCTCAGGCGCGTCAGGCAGCGCATCAGTGGGTCTGGCGTTCACCTTCTTCGGAGCATCGGCCGGCACGTGGGCACTCGGAGTGTCCTGAGCGTTGAACCCCGCCACAAGCAGTAGCAGAAAGCCAAAGGCCGCCAGACAGTGGAAGACGGCGGAAAGTAGGACGCGGGCCCGGTCGGCGGCGCACTCAGATGGGCGGCTGATTGAAATCATGAGCTGGTCTTCTTTTTGAGCCTGGTGATTGGCCAGACTCACAGTCCCTTCTGGGCCATCTCAATAGCGCGAAACATTGCCCGCGCTTTGTTCACCGTTTCGGCGTACTCATGCTCGGGGACTGAATCAGCCACAATCCCCGCACCTGCCTGCACCATTGCTTCTCCGTCGCGAAGAACAATGGTTCTGATGGCAATACAAGAATCGAGATTGCCGGCGTAGTCCATATACAATACCGAACCAGCGTAGATGCCACGTCTGTCACTTTCCAGTTCGCGGATTATCTCCATAGCCCGAATCTTCGGCGCGCCTGTAACAGTGCCGGCGGGAAAGCACGAAGCAAGCGCGTCGAACCGATCCAATCCGTCCCTCAGCCGAGCCCTCAGCGTGGTTTCAAGGTGTTGGACGTGAGAATACCGTTCGATCGTCATCAACTCTTCTACTTTAACCGACCCATAGTCAGAAACTCTGCCCAGATCATTGCGGCCCAGATCGACGAGCATCATGTGCTCAGCCACTTCCTTTTCATCCGACTTCAAGTCTTCGCCGAGCATCCAGTCTTCCGTTTCAGTTGCTCCCCGTTTCCTGGTGCCGGCAATTGGTCGGTAATCAAGACGTTGCCCGTGGCAGCGCACGAGCATCTCCGGCGATGCTCCGACAACTGTTTCAGCGCCCATTCGCAGAAAGAACATGTAAGGCGAGGGATTAATGGCCCGGAGTGCTCTATAAATCTCAAGCGGGTCTCCCTTGAACTTTGTCGAAAACCGTTGTGAAAGTACCACCTGGTAACAGTCGCCGGCCGCAATGTATTCCTTTATTCGACGCACTCCCTCTTCAAAGTCTCGCCGCGTCGTGTTTGACTTCGGAGGTTTAGTTTTCACGTCATCCGTTGTCGGATTCGTCCCGGTCGATGCCGTCTCGCCATGAAGGATGGCACCCTCGAGGTTGCGGGTTCGGTTCACCGCTTCATCGTAAAGCTCTCTCAAACGATCATGACTGCCTTCAGCCTCTTCGGTCAGCACAATCGAGACGATCTCCATACGTTGCCTGACGCGGTCAAAAGCGATTACCGTCCGAAAAAACATCCACACGGCATCGGTCGGTGTCTCGAGCGGCTGTGTCTTGTCGTCTCGCAGTGCGGGCTCAAACCATTGAGCGGCCTCATAGCCAAGATAACCGACGGCGCCTCCCGCAAATGGGACCAGCCCCGGCCGCTGGGAGAGGATGCGTTCGCGAAAGTAATTCCTTACCCACTCAGTTGCTACGATAGGAAACGATTCCGTCCTGCCCTTACGCTCAACAAGTGTCTGCAGCCCCTTACCTCGAACGATCATCTCCGGCTCGGCACTAAGAAAGGTGTAACGTGCAATACGCTCGCCGCCCTCCACTGACTCCAACAAAAACGCGTAAGGCGAGTTGCGCGCAAGACGCATAAAAGCGCCCACGGGCGTTTGTAAGTCGGCGAGCACCGAACGTATCACGGGAACAACGTTGCCCTGTCGCGCCTCGCGTTCAAAATCTTCGAATGACGATGGTTGGAGATCAAGCATGCTCAGTCCGTGAAACTCGAGAATTCAGTTCAAAGAGGCTGCTCCCTGGAGTTAGACGCCACGAAAACCCCAGGGCGGTAGCCGCGCCGAAGACCACGCCTTGTTGCCGCTTTGAGTTGAGAGCCATTCAATCTAGAAAAGCTGCCACGCAGCACTCCAAGGCGCGGCCTCTTTTCTCAGAGCGATTCATTGTCCGTCCCATAGGACTCTAGCGCACTTGTACCAACTAATCTAGAATGCTCGCAAACCGTTTCCTTTGGCTTTCCTGAAACTGGTCTGGATCCATCGCCTTTGCTGATGATTGTTTGTTTCGATGCGGTGGAATCCCGAGTTTATGGCGCATCGATCTTGATGGCGGGAATCTCAAACAGCTGACCGACTCAGTAGAGACTACGATCCTCAGATTTCCCCGATGGGAAGTGTGTGTGGTCTTAGACTCGTAGCGATCAACGAAACCTACTCAGCGACTTCAGATGATCGGCGTTTTTTGAACGCATAGTCCGCTTTTCACACCAAACGATTTCCCGCGAGCCACTGACCTCCGTCAACTACCAGCACTTCGCCGTTAATAAAGCTCGCCGCATCCGAACACAGAAACACCGCTGCCTTTTCAATATCAGCAATCCTTCCAAAACGTCCCAGCGGAATGTTCTTTCGTAGTTTGTCTTTGATCGGTTCAAGAACCAGGCGTTTCATTCCCTCCGTATCTTCAATGGGACCGGGAGCGATACCATTAACGCGTATGCCGTAACGTCCCCACTCGACAGCAAGATTGCGCGTTAGTGCATCCACGCCGGCCTTCGCCGCGGAAACGTGAAGCTGCATAGGCGTGCCGAGGTAGTGAAGTGTCGCGCTGATATTCAGGATCTGACCGCGGTGTTCTTTGAGTTGGGCAAAAGCAGCACGGCAGACATTGAACGTTCCCTTGAGGTCAATATCGACAACCGTCCCAAAGCCATTGGGCGTGAGATCTTCAGCCTTGCGTAGAAAATTTCCCGCCGCTCCATTCACGACCACGTCCACCTTACCGAAATGTTCGACGCTGGCCGCCATGGCCTTTTCAACGTCTTCCGGGTTTCGTACGTCGGCCACATAGGCGAATGCATTGCCGCCACTCTGGTTAATTGCGTCGACTGCCGGCTGAAGGTGCTCCAGCTTACGACTAACGAGCGCAACGCCGGAGCCTGCCTCGGCAAGTGCGCGCGCCACGCCACCAGTGATTCCTGTGCCGCCGCCGGTAACGAAGGCTACGTGCTCTTTCAAGATTCCGTCGACGAAGATTGGATGCGTAATTGTTTGTTGGTCCGTCATTCTTCTCAGTCATCCTTTCCTGAGGAGGCTTCGATACCCTCTGCCACACGGAGTGCCTCTTCCAACCTGAACCTTCCTTCGTATAGCGCCTTGCCGATAATAACGCTGTCGACGAGTGCTTCGTTTGCCTCTCGCAGGCGTTTGATGTCGTCGAGGCAAGACACACCGCCGGACGCAGTCACTCGAACTTGTGCCGCCCGGGCAATCTCACATGTTTGTTCAATGTTTGGACCAGTGAGCATGCCATCCCGCGCGATGTCGGTATAAATGATCCGCTCAACGCCAAGGGCAGCAACAGCTCTTGCAAGCTCGACCGCATGCAGTCCACCAGTAGTTTCCCAACCACGAGTCATGACTCTACCCTCACGCGCGTCTATGCCGACGCAGAGACGCGCGCCAAACTCTTCAACCAGCTGCCTCAGCGACCCTGTCGACTCCACGGCAAGCGTCCCCAGGATCACCCGAGCCACTCCATAGTCGATCAGTTGGCGCACATCGCCGCTGGTTCGAATCCCGCCACCAAACTCAACCGGCACATTCACAGTTTCAATGATCTTCTTCACAATCGCCCGATTGGCGGATTCGCCGCCGCTGAAAGCGCCATCCAGATCGACGATATGAATCATATCTGCGCCGACGGAGGCAAATGCCTTAGCGACTTCAAGCGGATCCGCATCGTAGATCCTGGCCTCGGCTTTCCGCCCCTGGGTCAGACGTACGCAACGGCCGTCTTTCAAATCAATTGCCGGAAGGATATACATTTGAGCGTCCGATAAACTTCAAGCATGTCGGACATCTTTATTCACTCGACACCATGCGCATTACCTCATCAAACAGCACGCCGTTTGTCGAAAGCGCATTGCCGCCGTTCACCGTTCTCTCTCCCCGCCAATCCGTAAACGTGCCTCCAGCCTCTTCGATGATCGGCAACAACGCCGCGCAATCCCACAAATTCATGACAGGATCCAGCATTACGTCAGCCCGGCCCGTTGCAACGAGCACGTGGCCATAGCAATCGCCCCAGGTCCGACTCGCCTTCACCCTGTCCAGAAGCGCCTCTGTAGCTTTGCCAAAGCCATATTTAACGCACGCCTGGAAATCCGTCGAGAGCAACAAAGACTGCTCGAGCTCAGCAGTTGAGGAAACGCTCGCTTGCTCATCATTTAGAAAGCATCCCAGACCTTTCGCCGCATACACCATCTCACTAACCGCCGGAACATTGACGACACCGACGCTTGCTTCGCCTTCTATCTCCAATCCAATAAGCACACCATAAAGCGCCACACCATGAACGAACGAAAACGTGCCATCGATTGGATCGACGATCCAACGCCGGCCGGATTTGCCGTTCGACTCTCCTTCTTCCTCGCCGAAAATACCGTCGTCAGGAAACCGGCCGGTTATCGTTCGGCGCAGATAGGTCTCAGCTTCGCGATCGGCGCTGGTCACGAAACTACCATCTGACTTCGTAAAAGTTTCTGGTGCTCGTCGAAAATACTTCAGCGTGATATCGCCTGCGCCGCGCGCCAGATCGACTGCGAAATTCATCAGCTCTCTTAGTTCGGCTGAATCGATGCTCATTCGTTTCTCTTCATGGGCTGTGTATTTCTTCGTTGTGCGAGTTCGTCACGAATCTCATTCAAGGTGATGCCGCGTTGTACCAGCAACACGAGGAGATGATAGATAAGATCCGATGTTTCAGAGATGAGTGGGTTCCTGCTGTCGTTCTTGGCGGCAATTATGGTCTCGGCAGACTCTTCCCCAATCTTCTTGAGAATCTTGTCCAGGCCTTTATTGAAGAGATACGCTGTGTACGAACCTTCGGGTCGCTCACTTTTGCGACTCTGAATTAAGTCGTAGAGTTGACTCAGCAGTTCACCGAAGTCCTTAACCGGCCGTGCGTTTGGCAACTGACCTTGAACATCAGACTCGAGTGCATTGTGGAAACACGTTCGCTCGCCCGTGTGACATGCAGGCCCAGCTGGTTCCACCAGAACAACAATCGCATCCTGATCACAATCGAGAATGAGATCCAACATTTGCTGGGTGTTTCCTGACGTCTCACCCTTGTGCCAAAGCTCGTTGCGCGAACGCGACCAGAGCCACGTCTCCTTAGTCTCAATGGTTCGCTCCAGACTCTCGCGGTTCATGTATGCAAGCATCAGGACCTCGCGGGTCCGGGCGTCTTGCACGATCGCTGGAATCAGTCCGCGCTCGTCAAACTTCAAATCTTCAATTCGGAAATTCATGAAAGGCCGATCACCCTGATGTCGACCTGCTTTAGCTTGTCGCAGGTCCTCA
>WNFY01003424.1_pt1 | contig 14855 bp, 20 predicted proteins | sample 5400091 | NCBI WGS metagenome assembly WNFY01 (sample SAMN13153364, study PRJNA577476) | soil metagenome | isolation source: 60 cm soil or saprolite under grassland replicate 1 | place: USA:California | collected 2016-06-15 | reverse complement strand
AGGAGCTCCGCGATCTGCCGGGGCGTCACCTGCCTTCCCGCCTCATGGCCAACCTCCTCGAGACCCGGCCGCCTCCTGTCGTCCAGCTTGCGGCGTCGCCCCAGGCGCGCCCAGGCCCGTGAGGTCTCGGCAAAGCGGGTGACTGAGCGCAACGATGCGATCGAAAGGGATAAACCCAGCTTATTCCATCGTCGGTGCCTGCCCAAGCACCAGCCGCAAACTCGCTGGTCCAACAATGTCGAACGGTCGCACCACCGCCCGCCGGTGGCGGCTGGCGCCGGGTCCGAAGAAAAGTTATCCACAATCTGCCGGGCCCCTGAGGACCGGCAGCCCCCTTCCCGCATAGTTTCCCTTGACACTTCGTCAAGGGAAGGGGCAGGATGGACGACCTGAAGCGGGTTCTCAGGGCACTCGTCGAGCAGGGATGGCGGATCGAGCAGAGCAGAGGCGGTCACTGGAAGTGCTATCCGCCGCGTGGCAGGTATCTCGTGGTCGTCTCGGGCACGCCGTCGGACCGCCGAGCCGTCAGGAACGCTGTCGCGACCCTACGGCGGCACGGGTTCATCTGGCCGAGGAGGTAGTGAAAGTTGGAGTGGACGATCGGCATCGAAGCGGCCGACGAGCAGAAGGTCCGCCCGGACGACGACCTGGTCGTGGAGCTGGTCGGGCGGCTCGCCGGACGTGGCGGGGTGGCGGATGCCGGCCCCGGCTGTTACTTCGCGCGGTTTGACGTGAGCGCCCCGGACGCCGATTCCGCCGTCCAGGACGGGCTGCGCCTCTTGAGGGATGCCGCCGCCGGGGCGGGACTGCCCGCGTGGCCGGTGGTGCGCGTGGAGGTGACGACCATCGCGCAGCAGGACGCCGAGCTGGCCACCTCAGGGTTCCCGGACGTCGTCGGGGTGTCCGAGGCGGCGGCGCTGCTGGGCGTCTCGCGGCAGCGGCTGGACCAGCTCACCGCCCGCGACGACTTCCCCGAGCCCATGGTGCGGCTCGCCGCCGGCCCGATCTGGCTGCGCTGGTCCATCGAGGCGTTCCTGCGGCGCTGGCCGCGCAAGCCCGGCCGGCCGGCAAGGACGCCCGGGGAGCGGGCGCGCGCCGCCGAGAGGCCCACCCAGACCCCGAACGAGATCCTGGTGGGCTAGCCCACGGCTGACCACGGCTGACCACGACTGGACCAGGCGGGGCCACGGCTGGACGACCGGCGGCGCAGAGCTGGACCCAGGCTCGCGCGGTCAGCACGGACGGTCCCGTCGGCGCCGGGGCGCCTCGGCAGGTGTGGCGCTCGGATGCCCGGCGAGCTGGTGGTTGCGGCGGAGGGACCGGCGGACGAGCCGGATCTGGCGCTGGCCGAGCAGCACGACCACGGCGAACAGCAGGACCCCGACGCCGAGGCCGGCGACCAGCGCACCGGGGTGCACGCCGCTGCCCAGCGTGGCCGGCAGCGCGACCAGCGCCAACCACACCAAGGTCGTTGCGGCGCTCACCGTCAGGGCGTTCGGCACGATGCGGGCTCGCAGGCGCCGCTCGGCGGAACGCGCCAGAGCGACCGCGACCGCCGCCTCGGCCGGGTCGGCAACCGCCTCGCCGTTGGCGACCGCCCTTGCGATCCGGCGCTCCGCCTCCCGGTCGAGCCGGTGCCCGACGGTGGACCGGTCGGCCGGGCGGTCGCCGGGGCTCTGGGCGTCTCGCTTCGGTTCGGAATGGCTCACCAGAGCATCTTGCCGCCGTCAGGCCGCGCTGGCCAGCGCGGCGGGGCTCAGCCCGTCAGCTTGCTGGCCGCGACAAAGGTGGTGAAGTTGAACTTGAGGTCCTGGATGCGGCGCTCGAGCACCCGCAGCCCGAACAGCTCGGCGCAACGTTCCGCGGCGATGACCGCAGTGGTCGGGGGCAGCTCGCCGGCGCCGAGCATGCGGGCCGCCTCGGCCGTGTCCGCCTCTTCGGTGACCAGGGTGGTGGGGAAGTTGTGACGCAGCCACATGCGGCACTGGCGGATCGCCTGCTGGTGCGAGGCGATGCGGTCGATCTGCTGGCGCCCTGACAGGTCGGGGTGGACCAGCAGGGTGTGGTTGACATCGATCTCGAACAGGTCGACCACGTGGAACCGGTGCGCGGCCATGGCGTAGACGCTCTCGTAGACGACCCCGCCGTTGGAGTTCTCGAGGGCGAAGATGCCGTAGCCGACCTCGCCGCGCTCGACCGCCGACAGCACGCCCTCGGTGCTGAGAAGCTCGACGATCTCGACCTCGCCGAGGTCGTTGTCGCGGGCGTACTCGAGGGCGGCCTCTTCCGAGAACGAGCCCCGGATGCCCATGACCCCGATCCTGCGGAGATCACCCACGGTCGGCCACCTCGGTGGCGAAGCGGGCGGGCTCCGCTGCGGGCCCGAACGGTCGTTGCAGGGGGATGTCGCGCATGGTGTCCTCGAGCCAGACGGCGTGATCGGTGGCGTGCCCGGTGCGGGTGGGCGGTGCCGCGTGCACCGGCCGGACATCCTACGGGACAGGCGCGACCGCTTGCTCGTGCGTCCCGTCACGCCTTCAGCTTGCCGCGGTCCACCAGGGTGACGCCGGAGAAGCGGCCGTCACGTACCTCGAGCCGGAACAGCGAGCCGGTGCGGAAGCGCGGCATGCCCTTGAGCAGCCCGACCTGGGCGAGGTAGAGGGGGATGAGGTCGCCGTGGCCGACCGCCACCACGGCTTGCCCTTCGTGTGCGGCGACGGTGGCGCGCACGAACCCGGCCAGGTCCGCGGCGTCGTAGCCGAGCCGGTCGTCGGGCGCGACCTCGATGCCGAGGACCCCGGCCAGCGGCGCGGCCGTCTCCAGGCACCGCAGCCACGGGCTCGCCGCCACCATCGCCGGCCGCTCGGGCGCGAGCGCCCGGGCCAGCCGGTCGGCCTGGGCCCGCCCGCGCTCGACCAGGGGACGGTCCCGGTCGGCGCCGGTCCAGTGCTCCCGGTCCGCGGCCTTGGCGTGACGGACGAGGAAGAGGGTCGTGGCTGCCATACCGGCCAGTCTTGCGGGGCCCGGCCGGCGCGGCAAGGCGGAGCGGGGGAGGATTCCGTAGGATCTGGTGCGATGACCGCCGTGCGGCTGGCCACCTGGAACGTCCGCACTTGCCGAACCCGGGAGGGCGACCGCGTCGACCTCGACCGCACCGTGGCGGTGCTGCGCTCGGTCGACGCCGACCTGGTGGCGCTGCAGGAGGTCGACCGCGAGCAGGAGCGCAGCGGCGGGCTCCACCAGGCGTGCGCGCTCGGCGAGGCGCTTGGGATGGGTTGGCACTTCGCCCCGGCGCTGCTCGGCCCGGCCATGGAGCCCGAGCATTGGCGCCGGGCCGAGCCGGGCAGGGATCCCGGCGGGCCGGGTTATGGCATCGCCCTGGTGTCGCGCCTTGCGCTCGAGGCGGTGGAGACGGTCGCGCTGCCCCACCCCGAAGGTCGCGGTGAGCCCAGAGTCGCGCTGGTCACACGGGCACGTGTAGGCGGCGGCCGCCTCACCGTCGCCGCCACCCACCTGAGCTTCCTGCCCGGCGTCGGCATCCGGCAGCTCCGCTGGCTGCAACGCGACCTCGCCCGCCGGCCGGCGCCGCGGCTGCTGCTCGGAGACCTCAACCTCCGGCCGCCGGTGGTGCGGCTGGTGTCGCTGCCCGGCTGGCGGTCCCTGGCGCGGGGCGGCACCTTCCGGAACGACCCGCCGGGCAGCCCGGTGCGCCCTGTGCAGATCGACCACGTCCTGGTCAGCGGCGGCGGCGCGCACCTGCGGGTGCGCCGTACCCGCGTCGCGGCCGGCCCGATCTCCGACCACCGCGCGCTGGTGATCGACCTGGAGGTCGGCTGAGCGGCCCGCAGCGCACCGGGCGAGGGTGACCGGCGCAGGCGCGCCGGAGGGGGGTGTCGAGCGGGCCGCTACGCCGGCCGGTCGAACCAGGCCTGGAAGGTCTGGGCGAAGAACAGGTCACCCGAGACCTTGAGCTTGCCGGTCATGAACAACTGGACGCCGTTGGCCCTGCCGGTGATCAGGCGCAGGAAGTCCGGCAGGGCGCTGCGGATCGTGACCCGCGGGCTCTCAGCGGCGCCGCGCTCGACCTCGCAGCGCCCGTCGGCGATGCGCATCGCGTAGCTGTGGGCGCCGTCCGGCGCGGTGATCTCGTACTGGACGGTGGCCTGCTGGCCTCCGGCCTTGGACGGGTTGAAGGCGCCGGACATGCCCTCGAACACCTGGTCGAGGAACCGGTCGGGACCACCCTCCTGCGCCTGGACGGCGTCGGTGATCTCCTCGTTGGAGTGCTGGTCCAAAGCGGCGCTGAGCGAGGCGAAATCCGAGGCGTCGATCTGGCTCATGGAGCTCCTCTCGGCTCGGGGCGGACGCGACAAAGTAAGAGCCTGCCAAGAGTAACGCCGACGCGAGGGCGCCGGTGCCGATTATCGCCCCGCGGAGCCGGAGCGGACCGGCGCGTCAGCCGAAGTCGATGCTCGAGTAGCGGCTCAGCTTCGAGAGCTGGTGCCGGGCGTCGATCACCCTGGTCGTGCCCGACTTGGAGCGCATCGACAGGGACTGGGTGAGCGCGCCGCGGCGGTCGAAGCGGATCCCGCGGAGCAGCTCGCCGTCGGTCACCCCAGTCGCGGCGAAGAACACGTTGTCGCCCCTGACCAGGTCATCCGCGGTGAGCACCTGGTCGAGGTCGTAGCCCTGCTCCAGGGCGGCCCGGCGCTCGTCGTCGTCGCGCGGGTACAGCCTGCCGAACATGGCCCCGTCGAGGCACTTCAGGGCGCAGGCGGCGATCACGCCCTCCGGGGTCCCGCCGATCCCCACCAGCATGTCCACGCCGGTGCCCTCGCGGGCGGCCATGATCGCGCCGGCCACGTCCCCGTCGGTGATGAACTTGATGCGCGCGCCGGCCTCGCGGATCTGCTGCACCAGGTGATCGTGGCGGGAGCGGTCCAGGATGCAGACGGTGAGGTCGCGGACCACGCCGCCTTTGGCCTTGGCGACGGCGCGCAGGTTGTCGCCGAGCGGCGCCTGGAAGTCCACGGTGCCCGCCGCCTCGGGGCCGACGACCAGCTTCTCCATGTAGACGCACGGGCCCGGGTCGAACATGGTGCCGCGCTCCGACAGCGCCACGACCGAGATGGCGTTCGGCATGCCCTTGGCGGTCAGGGTCGTGCCGTCCACCGGGTCGACGGCGACGTCCACCCGCGGGTCGCTGCCGTTGCCGATCTCCTCGCCGTTGTAGAGCATCGGCGCGTTGTCCTTCTCGCCCTCCCCGATTACCACCACGCCGGTCATGGAGATCGAGCCGAGCACTGCCCGCATTGCGTCGACCGCCGCCTGGTCGACCGACTCCTTGTCGCCGTAGCCCATTTTCCGTGCTGCCGCCATGGCGGCAGCCTCGGTCACCCGGACGAGATCGAGGGCCAGGTTGCGGTCGGGAGCCTCTGGGATGGGGCCAGGGACCATCGCACACCTCCACAGACTGGAAAGCCGCGGACACGACCGTAGCAGGTGGGCTGCTCGAATGCTGCTCAGAGCCGTTTTGGGGGTGGCAGAAGCGGGCGCTCGCGCTTACTCTATGAGGGGAGGCCCGTGCTCCATCTGCGCGTGGGCATGCGGGGCTTCCATGACAGCAGGGCCCCGGCGCTCCCGATCCCACCCGGACAGCGCCGTGGGCCCGCTGTATTCCCGCCGGTCCTTCCCGGGGCCAGCCCTGGTCCGTGAGCCCGCGCTCGGACCCGTGCGTCTGGGCGTGTCCGTTCCGTGCCGGTTGCTCCCGGCACCTTGGGTGGGGGAGGCTTCTGCGTGGCGGGACCGCGGTGAGGGGTGGTGCACAGATGCTGACCGAAGTGGTCGTCGAGCTCGAGAACCGTGTCGGGGAGTTGGCCGGTCTCGGGGAGCTGCTGGGCAAGCACGGGGTGGACATCCGCGCCTTGGCGGTCGTGTCGGTGGCCGAGGGCACGGCCCTGGCGCATCTCGTCGTGGAGCCCGCCGACGTGGCCGTGCGCGTGCTGAAGGAGAGCAACCTGGTCCCAAGGCGCGTTCGCGAGGTGCTGGAGGTGACGCTCGACGACGAGCCTGGAGCGCTCGGCCGCTATTGCCGCCGCCTGGCGGACGCCTCCATCAACCTGGAGGCGGTGTACCTGTCCGGTGAGCACGACGGCTCCAAGGAGCTGGTGTTCGCCGTCAGTGACCTCGACCGCGCGCGGCGCTTGTAGCGCGCGGCCCCGCGGCGTGCGCGGTGCGAGCGGCGCGCCGGTCAGGGAAGGCCGTGGCGGGCGCGGAAGGCGGCGGCGTCCAGCCGTTCCGCGTCGTCCCGCAGTTCCTGCAGGCGGCCCCTGGCGGTGGGCTCCCCTTCGAACGGCTCGCTCAGCACCACCGTGCCCGTGGCCCGCGCCACCACCCTGACCAGCCAATTGGCGCGACCGAGGCGCGAAAGCAGCACCGTGTAGGCGTCGCCCGCCTCGGCCGCCCGCTCGCCCGCCTCGGGGGTCACCAGCACGCGCTCGGCCACGTCCCGCGGCACCGGGTACTCGCGCGACTCGATGCGGACGTGCAGCCACTCCGGGTTGGCCTCGAGCACTTGCACCTCGGCGCCGCGCCGCAGCGGGGAGCCGGGGGCGCGACGGCCGGCCACCTCCAGCCGAAGCTCGCTGATCCGTCCCCGGCCGCCCAGCGGCAGGCTGGCCAGCGAGCGGACGGCACGCGGGTCGGGCGGCTTGCTCACAACGGGCGGACCCGGCACGACAACGGCCTGGTCAGCATGCCCACCACCGGGGAGGTGGCGAGCTGCGCCAGCAGCGGGTCGAGCGCTGCCTCCGCGTCGACCAGGTCCGCCCAGCAGCTCACCGCCAGCACGTCAGCGCCCTCCCTGAGCAGGATGCCGCCCTCGTAGCCGGGCGCTGTGCGCTCGTTCGGCCCGATGTCCCTTCCCCAGAGCGCGGCCAGCGCCACGGCCGCGTCCTCCGAGCGCGTGGTCGCGCGCAACACCCGAGCGATCACCGTTCACCTTCCTCGGCCGGCTACGTGCATGTCATCGTGCATGTCATCGGCCGGGTGGGGGACACCGAGCATGCGCCGTGCGGGTGGCCCTGGCATGGTGAGAACGTGCTAGGCCAGCGCTTGGCCAGAGGCGGAACGCCGGGCTGTGTAGCATCGGTCGGTGCAGGGTGGCGCGCGAACGGAGTCGAGATGGCCGCACCGGTACCGACCGAGCTGGAGCAGCTCGCGCGCCTGGCCCTGGCCGCCGGGCTCGGCGGCGCCATCGGCGCCGAGCGCGAGCTGGCGGACCAGCCCGCCGGGCTGCGCACCCACATGCTGCTCTCCATCGGCGCCTGCCTGTTCACGCTGATCTCCGCCTACGCCTTCGGCGGCGGCACCGACCCCAGCCGGCTGGCCGCGCAGATCGTCACCGGCATCGGCTTCCTGGGCGGCGGCGCGATCCTGCGTCACGGCGCCTCCATCCGCGGGCTGACCACCGCGGCCAGCATCTGGGCCACGAGCGCGCTCGGGGTGGCGGTCGGCACCGGGCGCTACATCCTCTCGGCCGGCGCGGCCGTGCTGATCCTGGCGACCCTTGCCGTCCTCAGGGCGCTGCGGAACGTGCTGCGCCAGTTCTCGCCGGCCAGGGAGGAGCTGTCGTTCACGGCCGAGCACGACTTCCCCCTGGAGCGGGTGATCGCGCTGCTGCACGACGAGCGGGCCGAGCTCCACGGGCTCGAGCGCGAGCAGGGCGAGAGGGGCGACCGGGTCGCGCTGATCGTGCGCTTCCCGCCGCGCTACCGCGCCGAGCGGTTCGTGGAATCGCTCAGCCAGGTCCCCGGCGTCCGCGAGGTTCAGTGGGAGGGGGGGTGAGGTCGCGGGGCGTCGACGTAGAGCTCGCCCTTGGCCACGGTGACCGGCACCGCGCGCAGCGGCGGCGGCGGGCTGGCGGCACGCGCCGTGGGCGCCGGCTCGCCGCCGGAGCCCCACGCCTGCCCCGCGCAGGGGCGGGCGAAGCCGCTCGGGGTGCCCACCACCGGGCAGGGGCCGGGCGCCGCCAGGAACGCCCGCAGCGTGCCGCCGCGGCGGTCGACCACCAGGACCTCGTCGGCGCGGTAGGGGGCCTGGGTGACGGTGCCGTCCGCGAAGCGGGCCACGGGGGCGACCCGTTCCCAGGGCGCGCCCGGCCGGCCGGCCTTGACCAGGAAGAGCACGCCGGCGACCAGGATCACCAGCCCGAACAGGACCGCCGCGAGCAGCCACGGAACCCCGAGCTGGCTGCGCAGGACGAGCTTGCGCGCCCCGGCCGCTCTCGACGGCAGGTAGGCGATGCGCTCCTGGCTGCGGTCCTTGGGCACTGGACGGGGCTGCTCCTTCGCTCTCGGCACCGGGTTCGGCCGCTCGCCGGGGGCGGCCGCGCCCGCCCGGTAGTATCTTCCCAGGTGGGATCGGGCCGTGCGCGGATCGGGCCGTGCGCGCGTACCCGGACGGCAGGCTCCGACGGCAGGACGAGAAAGGGCGGACGTCGCGGTGGCGCAGGGACGGATTCGGGTCGTGATCGCCAAGCCGGGCCTTGACGGGCACGACCGCGGGGCCAAGGTCGTGGCGCGCGCCCTGCGCGACGCCGGCATGGAGGTCATCTACACCGGCCTGCACCAGACGCCCGAGCAGATCGTCGCCGCGGTCATCCAGGAGGACGCCGACGCCGTCGGGCTCTCGATCCACTCGGGCGCCCACATGACGCTGTTCCCCAGGGTGGTCGAGCTCCTGCACGACCAGAGCGCCGACGACGTGCTGGTCTTCGGCGGCGGGATCATCCCCCGCGAGGACGTCGTCGCGCTCAAGAAGCTGGGCGTGGCGGAGATCTTCACCCCGGGTGCTCCCACCCAGAAAATCGTCGACTGGCTGCGGGCCACACTGGACCACGCCATCTGACCGCCCCCCGACGGCGGTCGGCGGTGGCCGGCCCCTGCCCGCGAGCCCGAGCGTAGGGACGAGGAACGGTAGCGCATGGACCTATTCGAGCATCAGGCCAAGGAGCTGTTCGCCCGGCACGGCGTGGCGGTCCCGCGGGGTCGGGTCGCCTGGTCGCCGGACGAGGCCGAGACGGTCGCAGCCGAGCTCGGCACCACAGTGGTGGTCAAGGCCCAGGTCCAGGTCGGCGGGCGCGGCAAGGCGGGCGGGATCCAGCTCGCCGCCGACCCGGCCGAGGCCAGGCGGCAGGCCGAGCGGATCATCGGCATGGACATCAAGGGCCACGTGGTCCGGCGGGTGCTGGTCGAGGAGGCCAGCGCCATCGCCGCCGAGTACTACGTGTCGATCCTGCACGACCGCGCCGGCAAGGGGTTCCTGGCGATGGCCTCGGCCGAGGGCGGGGTGGACATCGAGGAAGTGGCCGCCCGCACTCCCGGGGCGGTCGTCCGGGTCCCGGTGAACCCGCTGGTGGGCCTTCGGCCCTATCACGTCAACCAGCTCGTGTTCGGGGCGCGGTTCGACGCGCGCGCCCGCAAGGGCGCCGCGGAGGTCCTCGGCAGGCTGTACGAGGTGATGGTGCGGGCCGACTGCACGCTGGTGGAGGTCAACCCGCTGGTGCTGACCGCCGACGGGCAGGTCAGGGCGCTCGACGCCAAGGTGACCCTGGACGACTCGGCGCTGTTCCGGCACCCGGAGCTGGAGGCGCTGCGGGACACGTTCGCAGTGGACCCGCAGGAGCAGGCGGCCAAGGAGCGCGGCCTGAACTACGTCAAGCTGGACGGCTGGGTGGGCGTCATCGGCAACGGCGCCGGCCTGGTCATGTCCACCCTGGACGTGGTCGCGCAGGCGGGTGGCAAGGCCGCGAACTTCCTGGACGTGGGCGGCGGGGCGTCGGTCGAGACCATGGCCGCCGGCCTCGAGGTGATCCTGTCGGACTCCAAGGTCCGCAGCGTGCTGGTGAACATCTTCGGCGGCATCACCCGGGGCGACCTGGTGGCGCAGGGCATCCTCGAGGCGCTGGACCGGCTGGGCGACCGTGTGCGCGTCCCGCTGGTGGTGCGGCTGGACGGGACCAACGCGCGCGAGGGCCGGGAGCTGCTCGCCAAGTCGCCGTCCGGCAGGGTCGTGTCCGCCGCCACCATGCTCGAGGCGGCCGCCAAAGCGGTCGAGCTCGGCGGCGCGGCGACCGGGACCGCCGGGAAGCGGGAGGCGTAGCCATGGCGATCCTGGTCGACGACGACACCAGGCTGGTGGTCCAGGGCCTGACCGGCCGGGAGGGCCGCTTCCACGCGCTGCGCGACCGCGACTACGGCACCAGCGTGGTCGCGGGCGTGACCCCCGGCAAGGGCGGGCAGGACGTGGACGGCATCCCCGTGTTCGACACGGTCGCCGACGCGGTGGCCGAGGCCGGCGCCAACACCTCGCTGATCTTCGTGCCAGCCCGCTTCGCCGTGGACGCGCTCTACGAGGCGGTGGACGCGGGCATCCGCACGATCGTCCATATCACCGAGAACATCCCCGTGCTCGACATGACCCACGCCTACAACTACGTTCGGGCGCGTGGCGCCACTCTGGTGGGGCCGAACTGCCCTGGCGTGATCTCGCCGGGCAAGGCCAACGTCGGCATCATCCCGGGCGAGATCACCCACGCCGGCCCGGTCGGCCTGGTGTCCCGCTCGGGGACGCTGACCTACCAGGTGATGTACGAGATGGCCGGGGCCGGGGTGGGGCAGACCACCTGCGTGGGCATTGGCGGGGACCCGGTGGTCGGGTCGAGCTTCATCGACGTGCTGCGCCTGTTCGAGGCCGATCCCGAGACCCGGGCCGTGGTGATGATCGGCGAGATCGGGGGGGACGAGGAGGAGCAGGCGGCGGCGTTCGTGGCCGAGCGCATGCGCAAGCCGGTGGTGGCCTACATCGCCGGGTTCGAGGCGCCGCCGGGCAAGCGGATGGGGCACGCCGGGGCGATCATCTCGGGCTCGAGCGGCACGGCGCAGGCCAAGGCCAGCGCGCTGGAGGCGGCCGGGGTGCGGGTCGGGCGCAATCCCACGGAGACCGCCCGGCTCGCCGTCGCCGCCGTCGGGACCGGTCCGCGATGACCATCAGTCCGCGATGACCACGGTGTTGACGATCTTGTCGGCGAAGGTCTGGCGCCGGCCGTCCCAGATCGGCCAGAGAAAGCCGATGGGAAAGCACGGGATGCCGTCGACGACGTGGACGAGGTCGCGGGCGAAGGCCATGCCGCCGCCGACCGGCTGGCCGTTGTCCATGCGCAGCAGCTTGAGGCCCAGCGCCCGCTTGCCCCAGGACTGGCCGGTGCGGCCGGACAGGATCCAGCGGTTGTAGACCCACACCCCGAGGCCCGCCAGCCACAGCAGGGTCGCGATCAGGCCGGCGCCGCCGGAGGTGGTGTCGCGTCCCGGGCCGGCCACGGCGATCGCGACGAGCCACAGGACGGCCACGGCCAGGTAGTCGACGAGGTAGGCCCCGACCCGCTGCGGCCAGTTGGCGAGCCGGTGGCCCATGTAGTAGCCGGTGGCCTCGGCGCCGTAGCCGGCGCCCGGTGCGGGCGGGCCGTACCCCGACGGCGGTGGCCCGTACCCCGCCGGCGGTGGCCCGTAGCCCGGTGGCGGCGGCGGGTAGGACGGCGGCTGGCCCTGGCCGGACTGGTTGGGGTCCTGGGGACCGTACCCTTGCGTCATCGCTGCTCCTTGCTCAGGTGGGGCGCGCCCATGGTGGGCGCGACGGCGGCGCCTCGCCCCTCAGGGGGTGTTCCGGGCCTGCTGCTCGGCGAGGTCTCCGATGTACGGCAGCTTGAAGTGGTTGCCCTGGAACGCCTGGACCATGAGCACCACCCAGGCGACCAGCCCGCCCAGGTACAGCAGGAACAACAGGATGTCAAGGGGGAAGAAGCCGACCACCTGCCGCAGGACCGAGACCACCAGCCAGGCGAGCCCGAAGAGGATCGACTGCATGGCGTGGAAGCGGACCTCCGGCCGGCGGTCGAGCATGAAGAAGAGCACCCCGGTGACAAAGGTGAGGACGTACGCCAGGCCGGAGGCGACGTTGGGGGCCAGGCCGCTCGTGCCCTGCGGCGGGCCGCCCCAGCCGCCCCCGCGCGGTGGGCCGCCCCAGCCTCCGCCCGGCGGCTGGGGCGGTGGGGGCGGTGGCGGGGGGGTGCTGTCAGTCATCGGTCCTCCTCGTGGTCAGGCCGTCCCCGCCGGGCCCGGTGCCAGGCCAGGACGAGCGTCGTCGAGCCGTCAGACCCATCCGAAGCGGTGGAGCTGGAACGCCCAGCTCGCAGCGGTCAGCAGCCCGATCGCCCAGCCGGCACGGCGGCGGGCGGCCTGGGTCCAGGTTGCCGGCGGCGGCGCCCAGCCGAGCGTCCGGGCCGCCAGCAGCACGGTGATGCACAGCGTCCCTCCGGCGAGCAGGAGCACGAACGGGTTGGCCGCCAGCGCCGCCCGCGGCTCGCCGGCCGCGAGAGCCGTTGCGGCGGTGGTCATCCCGCACAGCGGGCAGGGGATGCCGGTGAGTGCGCGCAGCGGGCAGGGCAGCCCGAGCCCGGTCGCCCGGCTCACCGCGGGGTAGACGAACGAGGCCGCCGCGGCGGCCAGTCCCGCCAGGGCGAGCTGCTCCGGCACCGAATGCGGCCGGCGGACGGCACCGGCGAGTCGGCCGGCGGTCCCGTCGCTGCCCACGGTCTTCCCACCCCAAAGTGCATTGGTCCGTTTCTGCAGGTTGACGCAGTGAATCACATGCCTGCGGGCGCGGCAATCCGCGCGATGCGACCAGCCCGCGCACTTGCCGGCGGCGGCCGGGCGATGGCAGCATCCGTCGCGCAAGGGGACCGGCGGCGAAGGTCGGGGGAACGTGGCAGACAGCAAGCGCATGGTCGTCCTCGTCTCCGGCCATGGCTCGAACCTTCAGGCGCTGGTCGACGCGAGCGCCGACCCCGCCTACGGTGCGCGGGTGGTGCTGGTCGTCAGCGACCGGCCCGACGCCTACGGCCTGGAGCGGGCGCGCCGCGCCGGGATCCGGACCGCGGTGGTTCGCCTGGCGGACCACCCGGACCGCCCCTCCTTCGACCGTGCCCTGCGGGACGTGGTGGGCGCGGCGCGCCCGGACGTCGTGTGCCTGGCGGGCTTCATGCGGGTCCTCGGGCCCGACTTCGTTCGCGCCTTCCCCAACCGCATCGTCAACACCCACCCGAGCCTGCTGCCCGCGTTCCGCGGCGCCCACGCGGTCCGCGAGGCCCTGGCCTACGGCGTGCGCCTGACCGGGTGCACCGTCCACCTCGTGGACGAGGAGGTCGACCACGGCCCGGTGCTGTTCCAGGCGACCGTGCCGGTCGAGTACGATGACGACGAGGCAAGCCTGCACGAGCGCATCAAGCGCGAGGAGCACCGCCTGCTGCCGGCCGCCGCGCGCCTGGTCGCCGCGGGCCGCGTCCACCTGGACGGCCGCCGGGCGCGCTTCGACGCCGATCCGGGCCGTGCGCTGCCGGCGGCGGGCATCCCGAGCGAGCAAGGACGGCAGACAACGTGAGCGATCGTCAGCCCATCCGCCGCGCGCTGGTCTCCGTGTTCGACAAGGAGGGCCTCGAGCGGCTCGCGGCGGCGCTGCGGGGCGCCGGCGTCGAGGTCGTCTCGACCGGCTCGACCGCCGCCGTGCTGGAAGGCCACGGCCTCGGCGTCACCCGCGTCGAGGAGCTGACCGGCGCCCCCGAGATGCTCGGCGGCCGGGTCAAGACCCTGCACCCGCGCGTGCACGCCGGCCTGCTCGCCGACACGACCAGGCCCGAGCACCGGGCCGAGCTCCAGGCCGCCGGCATCGCCCCGTTCGACCTGGTGGTGGTCAACCTCTACCCGTTCGAGGAGGCGGTCTGCGATCCGGAGACGGGGGAGGACCTCGCGGTCGAGCGGATCGACGTGGGCGGTCCGAGCATGCTGCGCGCCGCGGCGAAGAACCACGCCTCGGTGGCGGTGGTCTGCGACCCGGCCGACTACGGCCTGGTCGAGCAGGCGCTGGCCGCCGGCGGGACCACCCTGGAAGAGCGCCGGTCCCTGGCCGCCCGAGCGTTCGCCCGCAGCGCCGCCTATGACGCCACGATCGCCGCCTGGTTCGCCGACCGCGCCGCCGGTCGGGACGGCGCCGGGCAGGACGGCGCCGCCGCGCTGCCGCCCCTCCTGCCGCTGGGCGCTCGCCGCTCCCGGACCCTGCGCTACGGCGAGAACCCGCACCAGGCGGCGGCGTTCTACACCACCGTCCAGCCCGGCGCCCAGCGGCCCTGGGGGCTGGCCGCGGCCGTGCAGCTCGCCGGCAAGGAGCTCTCCTACAACAACCTGCTCGACGCCGACGCCGCCCTCGGCCTGGCAACCGAGTACGCGGACCGGCCGTTCGCGGTGATCGTCAAGCACACCAACCCGTGCGGCGCCGCCTGGGGGGACGCGCTCGAGGAGGCCTACGCCGCGGCACTCGAGGGCGATCCGGTGAGCGCCTTCGGCGGCGTCGTGGGGCTGTCCCGGCCGCTCGACGCGGCCACCGCCCGGCGCATCGCCGGGATCTTCACCGAGGTGGTGGTGGCGCCCGGCTTCGACGACGAGGCCCGGCGGGTCCTCGCGGCCAGGAAGTCGCTGCGGCTGGTGCAGGTCGACCTGGCCCGCCCCCCGGGCGCCGTGCAGCTCCGCTCCGTGGCCGGTGGCCTGCTCGCGCAGCAGCCGGACCTCGGCCGCGACGACCCGGACGGCTGGAAGCTGGTGAGCGGCGAGGCTCCCCGCGGGGAGGTCGTGGCCGACCTGGAGCTGGCCTGGACGGTCGCCAAGCACGTGAAGTCGAACGCGGTCGTGCTGGCCCGCGGCGGCCGCCTGGTCGGGGTCGGTGCCGGCCAGCAGAACCGGGTCGACTCC
>WNFY01005321.1_pt1 | contig 14856 bp, 15 predicted proteins | sample 5400091 | NCBI WGS metagenome assembly WNFY01 (sample SAMN13153364, study PRJNA577476) | soil metagenome | isolation source: 60 cm soil or saprolite under grassland replicate 1 | place: USA:California | collected 2016-06-15 | reverse complement strand
TTCGATCCTCAAGAGTTTGTGGAGTCTCTCTTCTCTTAGCTGGTTGGAAGTCGGATGTTGATTTTTATTGAAATCCTGATTGCGGTCCTTGCCGCCATCCTGGCTTGGTGGCTGGTCCGTAGAATGCTGCGGCCTCGGGCGCCGGCTGAACCTGCTGATGATCCTCTTTCGCCTGTAGGAGCTCCGGTAAGACGCGGGCCGAAAGGGCGTGCAGGGGCCGTCGCACTCGAGGAACCGGATGAAGACGAGGACTCTGGCTACGCTTCTCCCCGGTCTCGCTGATAACTCCGCTTCGTCAAATCACAGACCAACTGATGAAATAATGGCTTGGTGCCTCCATTGAGCCAATCTGATGATGCTCATCTGCGTCGCGCGCTGGAACTTGCCCAGGAGAGTTTTGGATTGGCATCTCCGAATCCGAATGTTGGAGCGGTGCTCGTCGATAGCGATGGCAATCTGGTTGGACAAGGGTTCCATACTTATAACGGCAAAAAACACGCGGAAATTCTCGCGCTCGAACAAGCCGGAGAGAAGGCCCGGGGCGCAACTCTCTACATCAACTTGGAGCCATGTTCTCACCAGGGCCGCACCGGCCCGTGCACAAACGCGCTTATATCCGCCGGCATCAAGCGCGTGGTCGCTTGCATACCTGATCCCAATCCCGCGGTCAGCGGACGCGGTTTTGCGCAGCTGCGCCAAGCTGGTGTTCAGGTCGAGACAGGGCTGCTAGAGAATGAAGCACGCGCCCTCAACGATGGGTTCGCTAAATACATCCGCTATCGCCTTCCGCTCGTCACGCTCAAAGCCGGAATGACGCTCGACGGGAAAATCGCGCCTCCTCCCGAGGACGCTGCAGTTGCTTCCGTCACGGGCGCTGGAGGCCCGACCGGAGGCTGGATCACCAGCGACGAAGCGCGTGCGCACGTGCAACAGTTGCGACATCAGCATGATGCGATTCTAGTGGGTGTCGGCACCGTGATCGCCGATAATCCGCTGCTGACCGATCGTAGCCGTCTCCTCCGGCGTCGTCCTCTGCTTCGCGTGATTGTGGATTCCTACTTGCGATTACCGCTGGAGTCCCGCGTTGCGCAAACCACGAACAATGACGTCCTCGTCTTTTGCTCATTCGCCGAGGAGAAGAGAAAAAGCCAGCTCCTGGAACGTGGCATTCAAGTGGAGCAGGTCGCCTCAGCAGGTGTGGATGGCCGTCCTGATTTGTCTGCCATCTGCAAGAAATTAGCCGCCCGCGAGATCACCAGTATCATGATCGAAGGCGGCGCCCTGGTAAACTGGGCGGCGCTGGCTTCGGGTATCGTCGATAAAGTGTTCCTGTACTACGCACCGAAGATTCTTGCGGGCACAGGCTCTGTCCCGTTCGCCGCAGGGCCTGGATTCCGCCGCATGAGCGAAGCGGCGCATTTGAAGTCGTTTCGGTTGCATCGATTCGGGGAAGACTTTGCCGTCGAGGGATACCTGCGCGATCCCTATCTCGATTAGCACGACGTGCTTAGACGCTTATCTCGATTTCCGCAACCAGAAGCGCACGATCAAGAATTCCGGCAAGTGGTACGGAGAATTGGCCGCAGCCGGCAAACTGAGCTGAAGAGCTATGTTCACTGGGATCATCGAAGAAGTCGGGAAGATTCTCTCGATCAAGGTCACGCGAGAAAAGCGCCGGCTGACGGTCGCCTGCTCGGAGCTATTACCCGAGCTAAAGCAGGGAGACAGCATTTCCGTGAGCGGTGTTTGCCTAACGGTTGTTGATCTCGGCAACGAGTCCTTCAGCTGCGATCTCGCGCAGGAAACCTGGGTGCGCACCTCATTCTCGCAGTTGAAACCGGGTGGGTTGGTTAACCTCGAGCTTCCCATGCGCGCGAATGGCCGCTTCGATGGCCACATTGTGCAAGGCCATGTAGATGGCACGGGAACATTGGTTTCCCTGAAACCGATCCCCGGCGGAAACGATTATCGCTTCACACTCACAGTGCCTTCCGAACTCACGCGCTATATCGTCGCTAAGGGGTCTCTCTCGATAGAAGGGATCAGCCTGACGGTGGCGGCCATTGACGGATGTAATCGCCAAATATGTCGAGAGAATGATGACTAGAGATGGTGTCCAGAGCTCGGTGACAATCGAGCAGTTGGTCCGCGCCGGATTCTAACTCGCATGGTAAGATTGTCTTACCATGCAAACCAAGCTTTCAACAAAAGGCCAGGTCGTTTTGCCAAGTGCGATCCGGCGGAAGCTCGGCTTGCGTGCGGGCGACCCGCTTGAAGCGAGCGTAGAAGGGGGTCGGATCGTTCTGTCGCCTCGCAGAGGACGTCTTCGGAAACCTAGAATCGTGGCCGATCCTATCACCGGCCTTCCGGTTTTGGTGGTTGATCCTAGCGCCCCGCCGTTGACTAGTGAACAGGTCGGCGAAATTCTTCCAAGCTTCCCATGACGTATTTGCTGGACGTCAATGCTCTGGTCGCGCTGGGGTTCTCTTTACACGTATTTCATGTGCGCGTCTCTCGTTGGGTGACCGAAGCAACATCTGAATTGGCAACATGTTCAATTACGGAGCTTGGCTTTGTTCGTGTTCTCGCGCAAACCACTTCCTATGGGGTAAGTCTGTCTGATGCTCAAAAACTGCTGCTGCGCCTCAAGCAATCGACTGCTGCAGTATTCATCAATGACCATCACGACATATCACGACTTCCGGCATGGGTGAAAACCGCCAATCAACTTATGGACGGCCATCTGTTGCAACTCGCGAAAGCGAACCATGCCAGCCTCGCCACGCTCGATCGCAAGATACCAGGAGCGTTCCTGATACCCGAGGTCTGAAGGGCTCGTGCGCCTGTCGCGAGCTATACTTCCCTACCAAATGAAAGCCTCCACTATTGTCGAATCCAGTGGTCCGGGTCTGGTCCGCGAACTGGGCGCGGCACACGCTGCTTCCATCGTCATCGGAGTCGTGATCGGCAGCGGGATTTTTCTGGTTCCCGCGGAGATGATGCGCGCCGCCGGGTCCGCTCGCCTGGTTTATCTCGCATGGATAGTGGCTGGAATATTTTCTTTCTTCGGCGCTGTCAGTTACGCAGAACTTGGCGCCATGAAGCCGCAGGCCGGCGGCGAATATGTCTACATCCGCGATGCTTATGGGCCACTGGCGGGCTTTCTCTGCGGATGGACCTGGACAATCATCGTGAAGCCGTCGTCGATTGCGGCGCTCGCAACCGGAATCGTTCAAATTCTGGGAAGCTTCACTCCGCTTGCGTTTCTCACCATGCGCAATGGGCACCTGACCGCATCAGGACAATTTGTGGCGCTCGGGTTCCTGCTCTTCGTGTCGGTGCTGAACTATGTCGGAATCCGAAAAGCCGGAAATTTCCAGCTTGCATTCACCGTTCTGAAGATTGCGCTGATTATCGTAATTGCGGCGATAGCCTTCAGCCCGCATGGCGACTGGGGACATTTTGCCGCCCGGTACGCCGCAGCAACCGGTGGCGTAGTTGGATTCATCCTCGCGGTCAAAGCGGCACTGTGGGCTTACGACGGCTGGGCCGACCTGAACATGGTTGCCGAGGAAGTGCGTTCCCCCGAGCGGAACATTCCATTGGCACTGATTGGCGGCTTGGTCGTCATTGCGGCGCTCTACATGCTGGTGAACGCGGCCGTGCAATACGCTCTACCTGTGGATGCGATTGCCCACTCATCTTCGCCGATGTCGGATGCCGTGAAACTCCCGCTAGGCGCAGTAGGAGCCGCTGTCGTGGCCGGCGCCATCGTTATCTCATTGGTTACCTCCCTGAATGGGATCGCGATGAGCGGTGCGCGCATGGCGTTCGCGATGGCGCGGGACGGCAATTTTTTCTCGGCACTCGCCAGAGTGCATCCGCATTTCCGAACTCCGCATATCGCAATTGTCGTACAGTCAATTCTTTCTGCTGGGTTCCTGCTGGTTGGAGGAAATTTCGGGCAGCTCTTCACGCTCGCATTGTTTGCCGAATGGCTCTCATATGGCACCGCATGCAGTGCTTTGTTCGTGTTCAGAAGTAAGCCTTCCACCTTAGACAGTCCTTCCCAATTCTGGAGATATCCACTGGCCCCTGCACTTTTTATTGTGGCATCCCTGCCTCTGCTCTACTACACTTTCAGCAGCAACTTACCCTATTCAGCCCTGGGAAGCCTGGTGATTTTGGCCGGAGTCCCCGTGTATTTCGCGTTCGCAAGTCGCAGCAGAGCATGAGCAGTTCGAACCTCATTTTTGGGAAATTCCCACCATCGGTTTCGACTGATTACCGAAGTACACGAGCGGTGGGGACGTTTACCCATGTCCAGCAACCACTTACTCTAAGAATCGGTCCGGTCTGTCTCCTCCCAGGCCCGGGTGTCCATTGGAGTTAGCAATGCAGTCGAACCAGACACTTACGCTTGGTCTTCTACCCGAGAAGAAACGGGACTGGCGCATCTTCCTGCTCAGCTACAGCGGCTGTATCGCTCTGGTCCTCTTGATGCTTCTCGCGCGGCTCATCTGGCCTCAGCACATGAGCATTTGGGCGAGGTACACGGTAACGGAGATCATTCCGCGGCCAGACCTGATCCCTGAGAAGCGGGTCATCAAGAAGCCGAAAATTACGAAGCTCCTGCCGGAAATCAAATTCGAAACACCGAAGCTGATCGTTCCGAAGGAAATGCCGCGTCCGAAAGTGCAGGAGGCCAAAATCGAGCCTCCCAAGATTCAGCCCGTCAACTTTGAGGCTCCGAAGCTCCAGCCGGTTTCAGGCGCGATGCCGGCGAAACTTATTCATACGGGTTCGTTTGGGAGTTCGGCGACGCCTACGGTAAATGCCCCCATTCAGAAAGTGCAGACCGGAGGGTTCGGCGATCCCAACGGTTTGCCTGGGGAAGGGAAGCAAGGGGCAAAACTCACTGCTGCGAAACTCGGATCTTTCGATCTGCCTGAGGGTCCTGGAACCGGTAACGGTACTGGCGGGGCAAAAGGGATCAAAGGGACAATTGCGAGTGCGGGCTTCGGCAACGGTATTGCGCAGCCTGGCCAGGGTGATGGCAGGAGGAGCGGCCAGGGAGTACAGACTGCAGGCTTTGCCGCGCAGGAAGTCGCAACCAACACAGGTAAGCACACCGTCGACGACACGGCGGCGCTTACTCATCAAGTGGAAATTCTGTACAAGCCGAAGCCGGTTTACACGGACGAAGCGCGCAAACTGAATCTGGAGGGTGAAGTCCTTCTGGAAGTCTTGTTTGCTGCCAATGGGGAACTACACGTAAACCGCGTTGTCCGGGGCCTTGGACATGGCTTGGATGAGGCTGCTGTAAGCGCTGCGAACAAAATTAAGTTCAAGCCGGCACAGCGGAATGGGTCGTCGGTGGATTCAATGGCGGTGGTGCACGTCACGTTTCAGTTAGCTTCGTAAAAGATCATGGTTCATAAAAGATCCTGGAAAGAAGGTCACAGAACATGCGACGTTGGGGATGGATATTAACCGCATTCCTGCTCTCAGCGAGCGCAGGCGCACAGGACTCGACGGCCGCTCCGCCCGCGTCCGCACAACAGGCTAGCTCGCCGTCATCAACCGTGCAGCCAGTTTCGACGACGACTCCGGGGTTGGCACTGGCCCAGACCACTCCCAAGGCTCCAGTCAGCGTCGACCAAGTCGTGGACCAGATCATTGAGCGCGAACACGCGCTGATTGCTTTCTTGAAGAACAGGACGCCGCTGGTTGAGACCTATTTGCAGAACCTCACGCCCGACACCAAGTTCGGAGCAGTACCGAAGGAAGATCATTACTTCCTTGGCCGTCTTGATATGGGAGAAGCCATTGACCGCCGTGATTTTCTCGCCAAGCAGGCCAGCTTCCAAAAGAGCCTGATGGGTGGTATGACCAAGTTGTTCCGCATTCAATATCAGCCGATGGGCTTTTCCTGGATGATCTTCGCCGATCGCCAGAATTTTGACCGCAGCCATTACAACTTCAAATATGTGCACCGCGAGTTCCAAGGTGAAATCCGTTGCCTGGTGTTTGACGTCACGCCGAAGAAGGGCGCTGGAAACGGCCTTTTTGAGGGACGTATCTGGGTGGAGGACCAGGACTACAACATCGTGCGTCTGAATGGCACGTATGTGCCGCGGCCGAAGAACGCGTATTTCTTCCATATGGATAGCTGGCGGTTGAATCTGATGCCGGGCTACTGGGTCCCTGCCTACATTTACAGCGAAGAGGGTGATTTCAGCTACGGTTCACATGACAAGCTTGCGTTCAAGGCGCAGTCGCGCATATGGGGTTATGACCTCATGAAAAACAATCGTGAAGACGAACTCACGGACCTGAAAGTGGACGAGGTGAAAGACACGAGTCCGGTGACTCAGGATGCGTCTCCGCTTGAAGCGCAGCGAGAATGGCAGCAGCAGGCCGAAGACAATGTGGTGGAACGGTTGCAGGCCGCGGGTTTGCTGGCGCCAGCGGGCGAAGTTGATAAAGTGCTGCAGACTGTAGTCAACAACATCGAAATTACGAACAATGTTGATCTGCCGCGCCCGGTTCGTGCGCGCGTAATGCTGACGACGCCGCTTGAGACGTTTAGCGTCGGTAATACGATCGTGATCAGCCGTGGTCTGATCGACACGTTGCCTGACGAGGCCAGTCTTGCTGCAGTGCTCTCGCACGAACTGGCGCACATCGTGCTTGGGCACAATCTGGGCAGCAAATTCGCGTTCAACGACCGCATGCTGTTCTCGGATGAGTCCACTTACCAGAATCTCGGCTTCCGCCATAATCCTGAAGAAGAAGCTGCCGCTGATGTGAAAGCAGTCGACTTGTTAAAGAATTCACCGTACGCGCAAAAGCTTGGCTCCGGAGGACTCTACCTGAAGCAGCTTTCAGTGCGCACTTCTGTGCTCTCGGCTTTGCTGACCGCGCATCTTGGTAACACGTTTACTGATGACAAGGGACAGGTCACGCGTCTGGCGGCGCTCATGAACTCAGCGCCCGCGCTGGACGACGCGAAGCTGGACCAGATTGCTGCGCTCCCGCTCGGCGGCAGAATCAAACTGGATCCATGGTCGGACCGCGTTGAAATGGTCAAGGCTGCTCCCGTGGCCATCACGTCAGTTCGCGACAAGATGCCATTTGAAGTAACTCCTTTCTTCCCGCACCTGACGCGCTTGGGCGCGTCTGCTGACGCCACAACCGCGCAGAACGGTGGCAGCAAGTAACCCAAAAGGCCGGCGTGAGCGGAACAGCGCTGAGGAAGAATCCTGCCCCTAAATTGTCTCTAATCAGGTCCGAGCTAGGCCAATATTTCCCGCATTATCAGATACTTCCGGGGATTCCTAGCGTGAAATCCCGCCGCGTCCATCAGCCCAAATTCGGTACGCACGTTCTAAATCGATTTAATGGCGAGAAATTTTCCTTGCCAGAAACGTAAGTTCCTGACTAATATCTGTTGCTGCCCAAGCTTTAGGGCAGCAAGCAAGATTCGGCAGATGTTTTCTATCACGTCGTCTAACCTCGTCATTTCGTCTGGCTCTGGGTCTGCGCGGGTAAATACTGCGCCGGGCGCAGGGCTCTCGTTTTCTTGGGCAGTCGAACGTAGCGGGACATCGCCGGAACAAACTGCACCGGCTTTTTGAGGGGGGATGTTGAGGCGCGAAGCCTCGCAAAAAGCGCGGGCAAATCTATAAGAGGCGAAAGGAGTATTTTGTGAGAGAGAAGGGTACAGTTAAGTGGTTTAACGGGGCAAAAGGGTATGGTTTTATCCAACGGTCCACCGGAGAAGATGTCTTCGTTCACTTCTCCGCGATCCAGGAAAACGGTTACCGCACTTTGAATGAGGGCGAAACCGTCGAATTTGATCTACTGAAAGGGCCAAAAGGTTTTCAGGCAGCCAACGTCAGCCGCGGATAATTTCCTCCCCAGAACGTGAACGGGTTTTGGGACCACGGATCCCCACCCACTTGCACACCCTTCCAGGAAGCTGGAAGGGTTTTATTGTTTGTGGCGGAAGACTGATTTATGCCGGCGGCTGGGCCGGCGGCCGACTATCGGATACGTGTTGCCTGGAGTTCTGGCTCGTCCTTCTTGGCTAGGCCGAGCCGGACCTGCATAAGTGATGCGTCCTCCAATGTGAAGGCGAGTGCTCCCCGAGCAAGCTGCTCCAGTTCGTATCTCGACCACAAAGCGGACATGACTCCACTCCAGTGGTCGAGTGTGAATGAGATCCTTTCAGCAGGTGCCCCAGCTCATGCGCCATTGCATATCCAAGCAAACGGGAAATATTAGTGTGCAGCTGGCCGGAGATCTGATTCAGTTTGTTCTCGAACACATAGCAGTAAGTGCCGGACCCTTCTGCATCCTGCACCGCCAACCCCAGCATGTCTTCGCCGCCCATCGCGGACCCTTGCTTCAGGATTGTCAGTACGAGATGTGTCGAATTGGGGGGCTCGATACATTCCTGAATACCTGTGGGACAATTCAACCAGACCACATGTATACCCGCACGCTGCAAAATCTCCTCGGCTTGTTTCTCGCCTTCCACAAGGGGAGATGCAGCAAGCCCCGACCGGTTAAACAATCTGACAGTAATATTCGTATTTTCAGTCTGGATCTCGGCTTGTATTACTGCCCCAGTCAGCGTCAAGAATGCCGCCAAAACTCTCGCAGCTCGGTTCATCTACCGAATCTGCGTTTCGAACGCTGGTACCTCAATGAGCTGTGGGTAACGCCGGGGTGAAATGTAGGTGACGAAGCAAGCCGCGTCGCGTCAAATACTTACGACATCGAATAACCTGAGGTTCGTTTGCAGTGCTAGACTCTTCCCGCTACCCTCCGGCTATGGAGAACTCCGGTCGTCCTCCGGTCATTCAGTTCGGCGTGTTTGAGGTGGATTCGCGCGCCGGTGAACTCCGAAAAAATGGGCTCAAGATAAGAGTTCAGCAGCAACCGTTCGAGCTGTTGATGGCTTTGTTGGAACGCCCTGGTGAAGTGGTCAGCCGGGAGGAACTCCGAACCCGCCTTTGGCCGAATGATACCTTCGTTGATTTTGAACACGGTCTGAATGCGGCGGTTAAGCGGCTACGCGATGTTTTGGGCGAGTCTGCCGAACGACCCGTTTTCATCGAAACTCTGGCTAAGCGCGGATATCGATTTATGGGCAATCTTAACGGTTACCATTCTGTCCCCGCGCTACGAGCTGAAAGTCCGGTCACCATTTCGGCGAAACCGAGTCTCCTCTACAGGCTAGGCTTGATTATCCCAGCTAGCGTCATTGTCTTGCTTGCGGTTGGGATCGCGGTATTTCTTCGATTACGGTCGCACCCTTCGTCCGAACATCTGGAGGCCCGACTGACAGGCAACTCAGTCGAAAATCCGGTCAACGGAGCGGCGATTTCACCAGATGGAAACTACCTCGCGTACTCAGACACCACAGGCTTGTATTTGAAGCTGATCCGTACGGGCGAAACCCACCTTATTACACTTCCGAAAGGTTTCCTGGGCATGCCGGTTAGCTGGTTCCCGGATGGTGCACACCTGCTCATTGGCGGTGGCCAGAATTCTCAGGCGGAACGTGGATTGTGGAACATTTCGATCTATGGCGGTTCACCACGGAAGGTGATTGACTCAGCCCTGACGGGTTCCGTTTCACCCGACGGACAACGCATTGCCTATCTCCGGGGAACTCCTGATTGGGGCGATTTAGGTAGCGAGATCTGGATCGCCAACTCGGATGGCACCAGTCCACTGAAACTTGTCCCCACCGTCAACCACGGCGCCATCGGTACGTTGGCTTGGTCGCCTGACAGCAGTCGTATCGCCTACACGCACTCGAAATGGGGCGGGTACCTGGCGGACAGTGCCACTATTGAGATTGCGCCACTTAACAATTCGGTTGAACACACCCTACTGTCTAGCAGGAATCTGGGATCCGCGATGCAATGGTTGCCGGACGGCCGCCTGATCTATACCTTGCGTGAAGAGCGCCCCAACCAGCGGGACAGTAATGCATGGGCAATTCAGATCGACGCACATTCAAATGCTTCTGGAAATCCGGTGCGCCTTACGCGCAGTCCCGGCTGGATCTCCGCGATTACCTCGAGTTCCGATGGCAAACACCTGGCGCTTCTCAAGGATGCCTGGGGCGGCCATGTATTTCTGGCCCGACTGGCTCCGGACCAAAACCACGTTCTGAATATTCGGCGTTTGACGCTTGAAGAAAGCAAAGACCTCCCCACCTCGTGGACAGCCGATAGCAAAGCAGTTCTGTTCTTTTCAGACCGCAATGGCCGCAATGAGATTTTCAAACAGACACTTGACCAAACCCAGCCTGAGCTTCTTGTCTCGAGCACCGACAATGTACTCCTGCCGCGCCTAAGTCCCGACGGTTCCGAGGTCATTTATGTATCGATAATGCAAGACGCACCGCCTCATGCTGTTGGTTCCATTTTTGCGGCGCCGGTGAGCGGTGGCGTCTCGCGCAAGATCTTGGAGTTAAAGAAACTGGGTATGGGGAATGTCGGGTGTACCCGAGAACCGGCAAGTTTTTGCGTGATCCATACCATCGAGGGCAAGCGCCTGACGTTCTTTCGCTTCGATCCGAAGAACGGCTCAAAATCAGAATTGACGCATATCGAAAGTGACGGTGCGGTGAATTGGGGGCTTTCTCCGGATGGATCGTATCTAGCAATGTTGCCGTATTCCCCAGAAAGCAGCAGCATGATCGTGTACTCAATTGCCGAAGGCAAAACGAAGAGGCTTGACGTCAAGGGTTGGACCGGCCTGGCAACGGTCGATTGGGCCGCTGACGGCAAGAGCATGTTTGTTGGGACACTGAACCGCTCAGGCCATATTGCCCTGCTGCGCGTCGTCTTGGATGGGAGTGTTCATGTTTTGCGAGAGGGCAGTTTCCCCACGCTTTGTGGCTGCGCCTATTGGGCCATTCCTTCTCCGGATGGCAAATGGGTAGCGATTAACCAGCCCGCGGGCTCGAGCAACGCCTGGGAACTCGACACAAAATGAGGATGCTCAAGGATTCGGCGCCGTTGTGTCCAAGAGTTTCAGTGGATCTCAATCGAAACCAAGTCACCATCCAACTTGCCGCTGGGACGAAAATTGACGTTGACCGGGAGGTCTTTCCACGCGCACGAGATCCCAGGTGCGCCGATCACTACTGCTGACTTGTAATCCTTCGCTCGGAGCTTTAGGGTTCTGCTGCCCTGAGTAACTGCCAGCACGGCCGCCGGAGGTTGCGAGCAGTCCACGGAAAGTAGAGTGGTCTTCAGGAACTTAACCGAACGCTTATCGATTTCCGGCTTAGTCTCGGCGGATTTCGATTCGCGTTCCTCGTTATCCTCTGCTACTTCTTTCGCGTCTTTTTTATCTGAAGCGGTTACGGCTTCCTTCGGTGCAGTTTCACTCGCGGGCGAGGTGCCGTATTTCTTGAGGAAAGGCAAGTCATTCAGGTCCTTCTTCGCAGCGCGCGCTATCTCCGGTGTTTGGCTTACCTTCAGACGTTCCAGGGTGGCGGTTGCGTCATCGAATTTGTGCGCGGCGAGATATGCTCGCGCCAGGCGTAATTGGTACTCTTCGTTTCGCGGATTGAGCTGCACCGCCGTCCTCATTGCCTCGACTGCCGCGTTTCCTCCTCCGCCGGTCAGGCGCGCCCAGCCTAGCAGGTTGTAAGCCTCCGCGAAATCGGGATACTCGTCGATCACAACGTGCAAGCTCTCCATCATGTTCGCCAAGCCTTGGACTCTCGCCGCTTTTTCGCCGGAGTGATAAGCCGCCTGCGCAAGTCCGAAGCGTGTCCAGGAATCTGTATTCTTCAGTTCCACCGCGGAGTTCAGTTCTTCGTATGCTTTAGGGAAGTCATTCTTCTGCACGTAAGCCCACGCCAGGGCGCGATGGGCAGTCGCTGTCTCAGCCTTCACATCATCTGCCAATGTTTGCAGATGTTGAAATGCCTGCTCTCGCCGTTCGGGAATCCGCAACTCCATTTCATCGACAAGTGCCTGTGCTTCCGCCAGAGGCACTGATTTCGAGCTGGTTGCCACATCGTCTACCGAGAATGGCAAAGGCTGTTGATAAACCGGAGCGGGAGCGGAAACGGAGCTTGCGCGTTTAGAATCCTCTACAGCATCGGCCAGCGGTTTAAGGGAACGGAAGTATTCTTTCACTGATTGATCGAGTTGTTGCACGCTCATCCCGAATGCTTTCTGAAGGGCCTCCTCAACTGGTGAGCGCTGGTTCTCCACCAATTCGAAATACGCTCCTGCCTCTGAGAGCCGGTCCTTGTTAATCAGGTAATGGACGAGCATCCAGGACTGCGCATAAAACAACGTGTGGTACGTCCCTTCTTTTCCGTTCACGACGCGGTTTTTCATCGCAAACAAGTCGGGCCAGTTCAGCCAGACCGGATTGTTCAGGATTTCCGTCAGCGATGTCAGATCACCGCTCGACGTCTCAGTTCCCAAAAGCTTGTTCTCGTAAACAGGTTTCAGTTCGGGATCGCTACCGAGTTCCGCCTGCTTCGGCGTTAACGAGAGAGAGGCGAAATATTCAGCAAAACCTTCGTCAAACCAGGGCTGCGTTGGCGGATAGTTCGAGTTCAGCATGTAGTGCGCAAATGGGTGCTCGATCGCGCGCCAGCTATCGGCCTGAGACACGTTCAGGACTATGTAAACACGGTCCTCGCCTGGCAAAAAGAAAGCCGGGGCCACTGTCGGTTTCCGGTTTACCAATGGTGCGAGTTGCGTGTAACTCTCATCGGTGCCAATTGCAATGATTTCGAGCGGCTGCGACATTCGGATCTTGCGGCGTACGAGTAGCTGACCGAATATCGCCCGCATCTGCTCGAATCGGGCAGCCACTTCGTGGCCCTTTTTGTCGCCGGCGTCGGTGAGCACAATGAAATGGTCGGAACTGACACGCGTCCAGTGTTGGTCGGCGGCATGAACGGAAGCGCAAAAGAGCAGCGCCAACAGGGAAATTGTCCATCTAGGGATCACGCCGGCGGATTACCTCGAATGTCCCCGATGCTATCACGCCAAAACACAACGAGCAGGTTCAGTCACGGTATAATCATCCTCGGCGACTACCTGCACGCGTTGAAGGCGCTGCTGCCGCTCTATGCGGGCAAAGTGGACTTGCATCTTTATCGACCCACCTTACAACACCGGCAATGAAAATTTGGAACTACAACGACAACGTCAACAGCCCCATGATGCGCGAGTGGTTGTCAAGCAATCCGGTCACCATCGAAGACGGTCTCCGCCACGATAAATGGTGCCGCAATGATGTATCCGCGCCTGAAGGTACTGTATGAGTTGCTCGCCGAGGACAGTAGCTTCTGGATGACAATCGACGACAACGAGGTTCATCATGCGCGGGCCATACTCGATGACGTGTTTGGGCAGCAACGATTCATAGCTTGTGTCGTTTGGCAGAAAAGAACATCACCCGAAGCGAGGCTGAGGCTCGGTGCAGCTCAAGATTACATACTCGTTTATGGAAAGGGACGGGCGCGCGGAAGCCTTCGCAAGGCCCGGGCGTTGCTGGGGCAACGTCGAATCAGAGTATCTCCGACTCAAGAAGGAGGGGCGGATGTGGTTCGGAGTCAAAGGAGACGCACGGCCACGCATAAAAACGTACCTCGACAAATCGGACGGTGTGAGTGCTTGGACATGGTGGACCAATCGCGAAGTCGGTGACAACCAGGAGTCAAAAAAAGAAGTCATACGGATTCTTGGTGCCGACAACTCCTTTGATTATCCTAAGCCGCTTAGATTATTGGAGCGAATAATCGCAATCGCAGTTGATAAAGACTCATTGATCCTCGACTCTTTCGCCGGATCGGGCACGACGGGCCACGCTAACGGCCAATGCCAAAGATGGAGGCACACGTCGTTTCATCCTCGTCGAAGGAGAGGACTATGCAGATAAGTTAACCGCTGAACGCATGCGGCGAGTAATCAAAGGGTACAAGTTTCAAGGCACTTCAAAAGAGGAACTTCTCCGAGAACCAGTTACCCTTAACATCTTAAAAAATCCTGAAAAGCTACTGAAAAACATCGAGGGAATCGAAAATCTCGAAGGCCACCGCTTTGACCGGATCAAGAGGGAACTTGAGGACGGAGTGTTGGTCGTAACCGGCGAGAAGCAAGTCACTAGCAAAACGGAGGGCGTTGGCGGGCAGTTTACGTTCTGCGCACTCGGAGAACCTCTCGATCTCGACAAGATCTTAACTGGCAAGAAACTCCCCGATTACGAATCGATCGGGGCCTGGCTTTTTCATACAGCTACTAGCGAATCGCTCAATACAGGAAAGGTGCGCAAAAGCATCTGATTCCTTGGCGAGAGCGCAGCTTATCACGTGTGGCTGGTTTGCAAGCCCGACCTCGACTTCCTGAAATCTAACCAGGCAGCGCTTACGTTGGAGTTAGCCCAGAAGATTGCAGCCGATCCCGACCACAAAGGAAAACGCCATCTGGTTTTCGCACCAGCTAAGTACGTTCCCAATAAAACTTTGCTGCCGCTGGGAGTGGAATACGCTCCTCTACCATTCGCCCTCTATCGGGTGGAGAAAGACTGATGAAACTGAAAGAGTTCCAGCAAGCGGTTCTTGACAGACTCGACTTGTACCTCGACGAGCTGCGGGCGCAGTTCGGCAAAGCTGAGAAGATACGGAAACACAACCAAGGTCAGAGCGACCCCGACCTCATACTTCCAATCCCGGTTCTTTCCGGGCTGGCATGGGCGCGTGTGAAGGAACAAGGCCACCTGCCCGGATTTCGCAGCACCTTTCCCGGCTTTACTAGCTTGAGGCGTTTAGCGGGCGTCCGAGCCCGCTGCCGA
>WNFY01012561.1_pt1 | contig 14857 bp, 11 predicted proteins | sample 5400091 | NCBI WGS metagenome assembly WNFY01 (sample SAMN13153364, study PRJNA577476) | soil metagenome | isolation source: 60 cm soil or saprolite under grassland replicate 1 | place: USA:California | collected 2016-06-15 | reverse complement strand
ATATTCAATCAACTGAACGCTGCCGATCGTAATAGCGAATCCAATACAGGTAACAATAGTCAGAGCTGTGCCTTTATATTCCGGAATAGCCGTTTGCGCTACTAATGTCGAGAATTGCGGAGAATCTGCGATCACCGAGATTCCCCAGATCAGCATAACCAAAATAAATATCAGCAGGGGCAAATGAAAAAGTTTAAATGAAGCGAGGCAACACAATCCCGAACAAAACAGCGCATAAAAAGCAACCCGGCCGCTACCTATTTTTTGAGAAAGATATCCGCCAGCGACGCAACTCAAACTGCCTATCGCAATAATGATAAACGACCACAATGGTATGTTCAGCGTTTGATGACTACGGGCAACGTAGAATGAGAGTATTGATGGTACAAATGCCCAGAAAGTATATAGCTCCCACATATGACCAAAATATCCAAACGCCGCGGAGCGGAAATTAGCGGAACGAAAAATTTGAAATACAGCTGAAAGTTGGAAACGGCTTACAGGCTTTTTGTACGGGCCATCACCAACAAATATTAAAATTAATATACCTCCGATAGCTGCAAAAGCTGACGTAAATAATAATACCTCTCTACCAGGCAATGCGTACAAATTTGATCTTAACAAATGAGGAAATGCTGTGCCGAGTACCAGCGCGCCGACCAGGTAGCCTAATGCTTTTCCAAGACCTTTTTCATACCAGTCAGCAGCTATTTTCATTCCAACAGGATAAATGCCGGCAAGAAAAAAACCCGTAATAAATCGCAAGGTGAATAAAATAGTAATATTTTTTGCCAACCAGATAATAGAGATATTAGCCGCCGCAGCAATTAAAGATGAAATAAAAAAAACTCCTGAAGAACTAAACCTGTCAGCAATAGAAAAAATTGCAAACATCAATGTGCCGGCGATAAAACCAAATTGCACAATTGAAGTAATGTTTCCTAGCTGATTGCTTTGAATATTCAATTCCTGCTGCATGTCTGGTAAAATGGCATTACCGACAAACCATAGCGATGTACCTGCAAACTGCGAGAGAACGATTAATGGAAGAATATAAGAAGGTCTTTTTTGCAAATGGTTTGTTTTATTTACTGATCATTGTCTTATTAGTCGAAGATTTGCCAGGAGTAACCCACTAAATACGAGCAACACACTTATTACATGGATCCAGGAAAATTTCTCATGTAGAATAAACACAGCTTCCAGACTGCTGAATATAGGAATAAGATTTCCAAACAAGGCCGTTCTTCCAGCTCCCAATATACCAATAGCAATATTCCAGATAAAAAAACAAATAACAGAAGCGCCAACACCGAGATATAAAATTGAAATTGTCAACCGGTTATTCCAATGCAGAACAGCAGTATTATTGAATTCCCATAAAAAAAATGGCAATAACAAAATCGTACCCAGAAAAAAACTTACAAACAGAAAGTTCACCGACGAAATAGAAGACGGTTTTTTCCTTACCAAAATAGTATAAACTGCAAAACAAAATGCCGCTAATAACATCCATGCATCACCGGACGAAAAACTTAGTGTAAGAAGATTTTTAAAATTTCCTTTTGATAGCAGAAAAAGAATACCGGCCATACAAATAAGCAATCCTGATATTTTCATCCAACCGATCCTTTCTTTTAAAAATATCCGGGCCATAATTATCGACATTATTGGTGATGAAGTGGTGCCAATTAATGCAAGATTGATGGCAGTTGTATAATGACCTGCTATATACACAAACGTGTTGAATAAACTAATGCCTGTTACCGAAACCCAGAATACATAATGCCACGATCGTTTAACAAACAGCCATTCTTTATTAAATTTTTTAATGGCAAAAGGAAAAATAATGAGCGTGGCAACAGCCCAGCGATAAAAAGCGAGACTAACCGGGTCTATTTCTTTGTAAACACCTCTGGCAATAATAAAGTTGCCTGACCAGATAAGCGTGGCAAGGGTAGCAAGAAAAACCCCAAAATAAGCGGACCTGGAAGCAGAAGGTTGCATGATGAGTTGCGAAGATATGTTCCTTTGATTATTGAGGGTTCAACCATTAATGATGCGCAAAATCGATTTCATATCTTCCCTTAATTCTTTCCATAGGCGGATTAAAGTATCCGAATTTTAGCTTAGGAAATTCTTGCTGTATCAATTGCATTAATTGTTTTACACCCATGCATTCACCGGTATCTGTTACGCCAATTTTTCCCAAATACCAGTCCGGGTCAATATTGAAATTACGCCACTGGATCATTTTCAAACCTGTCTCATGAATGAATTTTCGAAGTGCTTCATACTCTGCATGGCTGTCTGTCATTCCCGGGAAAACAAAATAATTAATAGATGTCCAGCCACCGTAAGAGTTGACTATTGACACGAATTGAATCCAACCCTGCTTCGCAAAGAATTTTTACAACTTCAGGCTTTGAACCATTTGTATTTATATTAATACTCCCCTTTGAAGTATGTTTTCTTATTTCAATAATCGCATCCCCGATCGTTTCCCACATCAGCAATGGTTCACCTTCGCAACCTTGTCCAAAACTTACAATAGGATAAGAAGCCGATTCAAGATGCGGCACAGTATACTCAACAATTTCTTCAGGCGTTGGTAAAAAAGTCAAACGATCCTGGGTAGAAACGATCGGTTCCTCATCTGGTTGTAAGGATATGCATCCTACGCAATTTGCGTTGCAGGCAGGTGATACCGGGATAGGACATTCCCATCTTTGTAAAAAATAATTTCTGGCAGCAGGGCAGTGATAAGTAAGGGCACAATTATTTGCCAAATGTTTGACCAAACGATTATGGGGATAAGATTTCAATAAACGCTTTGCCCCAAGTTCTACCTGTTGCTGATCATATCCTTCACAATCCTGCCGTATGTCTTTTTCAATTCTTATAGCCGGCACATAAAATTTTCTGTTATGCCAACCTGCTGCAGTATAGCAAAACAAAGGAAGAACAGGTGCTTCGTTTGAAGTTTCATAGGCAGCCAGGTAAAATCCTGTATGAGCTGGTGGCACAAATGCTGCTACGGCCCAGCCCTTTTCACATAATCTCATTTCACCCGTTTTTACATCAATGCCGATTCCTCTCCTTCCCGGCAATTCATATAGTTGACCACCATTTGGCAATTCAATCCATTCATCCCCTGGTATGGCCACGGCATCCCATCCGCTTCTGCCTGTGACATAAAGCGAAGTGTCTTCAAAAATATTTCCCCCACCGTCGGAATAAAGTATGTATGGTGATTGAAGAAGGGCCATAATTATCAAACAAGTCAAATAGGTTAAAAAAATGAACTGACTTATTTTTTGCAAACTTCAAATTTCGGTTATTTATTTCTTAATGATAGTTGTTGCTGGCAAAACTGGTTGAACTGATCATCATCAATGTGATCCATATTGATTACCTGCACTTGTAATAGTTTATTGTTTTTGAAATCGATTGTAAGCAGATCATATTTTTTTATAATGTTGGTTAATTCATTCCATGCAACTAATCTGTCACCAGACCAACCCGGCAAAATAATATTCGTTTCTGAAATAATAATTATTTCTCCGTACTCTCTTTTTTTTAGATAGATCCAAAACAAAATAATAACTCCCGCCAATATACCATGGCTAACGGCAACCAATGAAGTCCCTTTGGCCCAGAAATAAATAGCACCGAAAAGGATCAATATTGATTCAAACAGTAAAAGTGCAAGATGCTGAGCTAAACCCTTTAAAAATTTTCTTTGAAAAATGACAACAGCGAATAAAAAAATGCAGGCAATAAGATATACGGCTGAAAAAATCCAGTCTCTTTTTCCATTTTCATGTACGTGTGATAAATCAAGAATAAAAATGAGTGCAATTAGCAAATGAAAAGCCGATAATATTTTTGATCTGTCTTTTTGTTTTACCTGGAATGTATACACTGAAAAGAATTATTAATTATGATGAACAGGATACCGAACCTGACTGCCGGCAGGCGTACAAGTAACTGATTCTTCGTCAGGGCCCGGGATAAATTCCACCGAAGCTTAATAGAGCATAAACTTTGATCAAATAATAAATCTTACACGGGATTTGATTTCACTAATAAATTGCATAGTTTCCACAATACCCTTGCACCAACGTTGGCATCCCAATTGTTTTCACCTACAGCGACTTCCAGTAAATCAAAACCGATTAACTGCCGTCCCGATCTTAAAATCTTAGTAAATAAATAAAATAATTCTTCGATTTCAAAGCCGCCATGCACCGGCGTTCCGGCATTTGGACAAAGTTTTGGATCAAGGCCATCAATATCAAAACTGATGTGAACTTTTTGAGGTAACCTGTTTACTATTTCATCTGTGATTTGCTTCCATGTCTGGCCTTCAAACAGGCGGCATTTAATATCTTTGTCACACCAGTGTTTTTAGATTTTCAATTTCCTGCAAAGCATTATACATAATGCTTGCATGAGAGTAGGAAAATCCACTGTAATCACTGCGCAAATCACAATGGGCATCAATTTGCAATATGCCGAAATCCTGGTATTTTTCTGCAAGAGCTTTGAAATATCCAAGCGGTGTGCTGTGATCGCCACCAAGCAGAGCAACTAATTTTCCCCGGCTTAGAAGACCTTTTATTTGATCATATACCCATTTATTCAGATAATTGCTGCCTTCATTTACATCCTTCAGTGTTTTTAGCATGAACTGGTTGTCTTCCACTTTCTGACCTTTCGAAATATAATCAATATACAATTCTGCTTCCTTACGCAGGTAATCACTTTTCATCAACAATTTTTTATCTACATCACGCAGATAAAATCCTTCTTTCCACCCCTCCGGGTTTTCAGAATCGAAAATATCTATTTGTGTACTGGCTTTCCGGATTTGTTCCGCGGCCCTGGCCGTCCCTGCGCCATAGCTTACTGTTACCTCCCAGGGTACCGGCAAAATGATAAGTCTTGCATCTTCTTCACTAAAGGGCAAACCAAAAATATTGTTGTTGGGATTACCTGCAATATCCGGGTCAAATTGTGAAAGATCAGTCATGATAAAAATTTGAAAAACGGGATGTAAGTTAAATGCCTTTGTAATAGCAGCAAAAAATTTGATTTTTATTATGTCTCCGACCCGGCTGTTACTATTTAGCTTTTTTCGGGTGTCGACGCCCATAGTCAGCATCGGGATCCTAGCGTCCCGGCTCTTCAACGCTCTGTCGCTCTACTGTACAGAGAAGAGCGGTTTAAATATTCAGGCTATCGTATCCTATTCAAATCATCTCAACATTGTACATTTATTATATGAAAATTCTCAGTGCTCCACAAATCCGGGAATGGGATCAATACACTATTCAGCATGAGCCCATTTCTTCAATTGAACTTATGGAAAGGGCGGCCGGTGAATGTGTGAGCTGGTTTGAAGAAAATGATCTTCTTAAGAATGGGTTTATTATTTTTTGTGGTAAAGGAAACAACGGTGGCGATGGCTTGGCGATTGCAAGAATGCTTTCTCAAAAAGAATCCCCTGTTTCTGTTTATATTTTAGAATTTGGGCATCTGGGTACGGGCGATTTTCAGATAAATCTTGAGCGGTTACATCAATATGCAGGGGTTGGAATAAAATTTATACAAACTGAAGAACAGTTTCCATCTTTTGATAAAAAAGAAATTATTGTTGATGCTTTGTTTGGCTCAGGCCTTAATCGGCCGTTAGAAGGAGTAACTGCTAAACTGGTCCAACATATAAATAATTCCGGCTGCAAAATTATTTCAATTGATGTTCCCAGTGGTTTACCAGTTGATCACTCAGTAAAAGGAAGTGTAATTATTAAAGCCGATCACTCTTTAACCTTTCAAATTTCCAAACTAACATTTTTATTGCAGGAGAATGCCTCATTTGTTGGTGAAGTTCATATACTCGATATCGGTCTTCATCCTGATTTTTATCATTCAGTTGAAACAAATGATGAGCTGATCGATAAAGAAATAATTTCTGCTATTTACAAAGTGCGAAACCGGTTTTCTCATAAAGGAAATTTTGGACATTCACTCATCATAGCGGGGAGTTATGGAAAAATGGGGGCAGCTGTTTTATGTACAAAAGCTTGTTTGCGAACGGGCGCCGGATTAACAACTGCTCATATTCCCAAATGTGGATATGAAATAATGCAGACCAGTGTGCCGGAGGCGATGATAATAACAGACTTTAATTCTTCAATTCTGACAGAGATCGAAACTGATCTTCAGAAATTTGATTGCATTGGGATTGGCCCGGGTATCGGGACAGCATCAGAAACAAAAAAATTATTGCATCGGATCTTTGATGACTATAAAAAGCCCGTTGTTCTGGATGCGGATGCATTGAATATTATATCATCAAATAAAGAATTATTAAAAAAGATTCCGGCGAATTCCATTATTACTCCTCATCCAAAAGAATTTGAAAGACTATTTGGGCAAAGCGAAAATGCCCGCATGCCGGATGGGCAGGATTTTGACCGTTTACAATTGGCCCGGCAAAAAGCAAAGGAATTAAATCTTATCATTATTTTAAAAGGTCATCATACAATCATTGCAACGCCGGGAGGAAAAGTTTATTTCAATAACACGGGTAACGCAGGGATGGCTAAAGGGGGAAGTGGAGATGTACTAACCGGAATTCTGACTGCTCTGGTGGGACAGTATCATGATACGGTTGAATCCGCCATTCTTGGAGTTTATCTTCATGGCCTGTCCGGTGATATAGCTGCTGAAAAATTTTCAATGGAAGCAATGACAGCAGGAGATATTGTTGAAAATTTAGGTGAGGCGTTTTTAGCACTCCAACACCAGAATTAAGAATGCATTTTTCGCGTTGGGAAGCCTGTAAACCGTGATTGATCTATTGTTAAATGGTTAAATTGTTTTGGGGATAATCAATATTTACTAGGTTAACCGGTTGGTCTTTTTGCCTGTGGTTTTATTGAAACCAAGTCTTCAATTCGTACCGGTTTGCCGGTATCAATGCTATTTCTTGCTGCTATTCCGATCAGGCATGACATAGCTCCGTCTCTACTGCCTGCAGCCTGATTCCATGTGTCACCATCATTTCCGGGATTAAAAATATGTTTGCGCAAACGTGCGTCTCCACCACCATGCCCTCCTTCCCTGTTATCAATACGCACAACAGCCTTTTTTCCAAAGCTGGTAGTGATCTGTATTTCATCAAAATGGTCTTCTTCCCAGGGCTGACGCTCTTTTATCCATGCGTCCAGTTTCCCCTTTTTTCCATTAAATGAAATACGGTAACCTTCATACGGACTATAAGCGGTTAGCGAATAACTCACCTGTACCTTACTGGCATATTTTATCTGCACAGCCATTTTATCAAATATGTCGATGTCCTCTCTCCACACACAGCCATCACGTAAGTAACCATCATACTGCTGATTCTTAACATACAGGTCTACATATCGCTGGTTTTTTGTGATATCAAAATAGAATTGGCATTCATTTTTATAAGGGCAACTTCTGCAATCGGTATGACGAAAAGAATTATTCTTACCATAAAAATCCAGGGAGCCAAATGCAAAAACCTCTTCCGGTTCTGAATCAATCCACCAATTCAACAGGTCAAAATGATGAGATGCCTTATGAACTAAAAGCGAGCCACTGTTTTTCCTAAGCCTGTGCCACCTGCGGAAATAATCTGCTCCATGATATACATCAAGATACCAGTGAAAATCTACAGAAGTTATATCGCCGATAACATTGCTTCGAAGAAGTTCATAGATCTTCTGACGATGTGGTGAATAACGATAATTAAATGTCACCGCAATTTTTTTCCCTGTTTTCTTTTCTGCATCCAAAATATCCTGGCATTTATGTTCATCAGTTGTAAAAGGTTTTTCCGTGATAATGTCGGCGCCATATTCCATTCCTTTTATGATGTACTCATTGTGTGTGGCATCGACGGTTGTTACAATCAACCGGTCGGGTTTCATTTCTTTCATCATTTTATCAAAATCGGTATAAGTAGCACAGGAAACACCCAATATTTTTTTTGCTGTCTCCACCCGGCCGGCATTAATATCACAAAGACCGACAAATTCAACCAGGTCTTTAAACTCATCTATTACTGGTATACCCCACATGCTGGTGCCGCGGTCCCCCGTGCCGACCATAGCAAGCCGTTGTTTATTAGATGAAGTAAATTTTCCAAGCAATGAATCAGCAAAAACCGTTGCAGCCACTGCGCTACCTGTCTGCCTGATAAAATTTCTTCGATGCATAAAATACAATTTTCAAAAGAAAAGGTACTAAAGTTTAAAATAAAGAATCGAGGAGCAATGCAATTCCAGTTGTTGAACGAACTCGTAGAAGGTCGGGATCAACCGTTGCAAGGGACTTTTCATCAAGGCTTTGCAGCGAGGACACAAATTTTTCGATTCTCGATCGCAAAATCAAAAATTCCATCTTCTCCCCTATCTTTGCCGTCCTTTAAAGCGAACTTTAAAATTCAGATTAAGAATCACCGCTTATGGACAAATTGATCTACCTCGTTCCAGCAATGGCACTACTTGGATTGCTTTACATGTTCATCAAATTTAGTTGGGTTTCGAAGCAGGATGCCGGCACTGACCGAATGAAAGAGATCAGCAATTACATTGCAGAAGGGGCTATGGCATTTTTAAAAGCTGAATGGAAAATACTTACTTATTTCGCCATCATTGTTGCACTGCTTCTTGGCTTTATGGGAAGCCGCAGTGAAACTTCTCATTGGTCCATTGCTATTTCATTTGTTATTGGTGCATTCTTAAGTGCGTTGGCGGGTTTTATCGGTATGAAGGCAGCCACAAAGGCCAATGTTCGCACTACACATGCAGCCCGCACCAGTTTTTCAAAGGCATTATCCGTTTCATTTTCGGGTGGCTCAGTAATGGGTCTCGGCGTTGGGGGTTTAGCTGTGTTAGGTTTAGGAGGAGTATTTATTGTACTAATGAAAATTTTTGCACCCGATGCTGTTTCCACTTCGCATGATGTAGGCCGGGCCATTGAAATTCTCACTGGGTTTTCACTGGGGGCAGAATCGATCGCCTTGTTTGCCCGTGTGGGCGGTGGTATTTATACCAAGGCTGCTGATGTAGGAGCCGACCTTGTTGGTAAAGTAGAAGCAGGCATTCCTGAAGACGATCCCCGCAACCCAGCGACCATTGCTGATAATGTAGGCGACAATGTTGGAGACGTAGCTGGTATGGGAGCCGATCTTTTTGGATCGTATGTAGCTACTGTTCTTGCAACTATTGTTTTGGGTCATGAAGTAACCGGTGAAAGCGGTTCTTCTTTGAATGACGGCTTTATGGGTTTCTCCCCAATTTTATTACCATTATTAATTGCCGGTATCGGAATTATTTTTTCCATCATCGGAACTTTTTTTGTCCGCATCAGTGAAAGTGCGTTGGTTGATACATCCGTTGTACAAAGAGCATTAAATATGGGTAATTGGGGTAGCATTGTTTTAACTGCCATGGCTGCTTATTTTTTAGTGATGTGGATAGTGCCTGAAGGAAATATGTATTTGATACGAGATTTTGATCATGGTCATTTGAAAGATAGTGCTCATGCATTTACGAGAAATGGAATAATTGGTGCAATTGCTTTGGGGTTAGTGGTAGGAACGCTCATGAGTTTGATCACAGAATACTATACATCTATGGGTAAGCGTCCGGTGAATACAATTGTCCGTCAATCTGCCACCGGTCACGCCACAAATGTGATTGGGGGATTAGCCGTAGGTATGGAATCAACCTTACTCCCTATTCTTGTTTTGGCCAGCGGTATATATGGCTCTTATGCATTAGCCGGTTTGTATGGTGTGGCTATCGCCGCTGCCGGCATGATGGCAACAACTGCTATGCAATTGGCCATTGATGCATTTGGCCCTATTGCAGATAACGCCGGTGGCATTGCCGAAATGAGTGAGTTGCCAAAGGAAGTTCGGCAAAAGACCGATACGCTTGATGCAGTGGGCAACACGACGGCTGCATCCGGAAAGGGATTTGCGATCGCATCGGCGGCATTAACCGCACTTGCTTTATTCGCAGCATATGTCGGTGTCATTAATAGTAACGGATTTAAAATGGACGGGATAAATATTTATAAAGCCGATGTGCTGGCAAGCTTGTTTGTCGGTGGTATGATACCATTTATTTTCTCATCACTGGCTATACAAGCCGTTGGGAAAGCAGCTATGGCAATGGTAGAAGAAGTGCGGAGACAATTTAAAACCATACCGGGAATTATGGAAGGCACGGGAAAACCTGAATATGATAAATGCGTGGCCATATCGACTGACGCTTCGATTAAAAAAATGTTGGCCCCGGGTGCCATTGCAATTAGTTCTCCTTTAATAATTGGTTTTATTTTAGGTCCGGAAGCTCTGGGAGGATTTTTGGCGGGTGCGACTGTGAGTGGAGTATTGATGGGAATGTTCCAGAACAATGCAGGGGGTGCCTGGGATAATGCGAAGAAAAGTTTTGAAAAGGGGGTTGAGATCAACGGGCAGATGTATTACAAAGGGTCAGATCCCCATAAAGCATCCGTAACTGGCGATACGGTTGGTGATCCATTTAAAGATACTTCAGGACCTTCCATGAATATTTTGATAAAATTAATGTCTATTGTATCTTTAGTCGTTGCTCCTACCCTGGCGCAAATTCATAGTAAAAAAGAAGTAGCAGTAAACAAAACTGAAACAACAATATCAATAACGCAAACAAAACAAAACATTTCAAATACTGCACTTTATAAGTAATTAAGAGCTTAATCAGAACCATTACTTAAGTCCCGCTGTTTCTACAGTGGGGCTTATTTTTTTAGCTTCCCTGATTTATTTTTTATTTTTTTTGGATTTTTTTTGCTAATCTGATATGTAATCTGAAGAATTAATCATCATTAGGCAAATGTATTTTTATGTCGCAAAGATCATTTGCCTTAGATCCCCGTTATTTCCAGGTTATTTTCCAGGTAATTTTTTTTAGCTATGGCATTTTTTTTCTTGACTGGAATGCCGATTGGTTGCATTATATAATAATTATTACGGGGTGCCTTTGTTTCAATTTCTATGCGGAAAGTTTCAGGCAGAAACATTTCCTTCCGGTAAGGGCAAGTTTAGGATTTACGCGCTGGGGATTTAGTGTTTTAATAAGTGCTTTGAGCCTTTGCCTTCTCTTAAAAACGAATCACTGGTATACCAGTTTGCTTGCTGCTTTTCTTACGGTTGCGTCCAAATACATTTTTCGCTTCAATCATAAACACATTTTTAATCCTTCAGCCTTTGGTATCATCGCTACAATTTTTCTAACCCATGATGCATGGCTATCACCGGGACAATGGGGAGGCAATGCTGTGATATTTTATGTTCTGGGCTGGCCAATGGATTATTTTATTCACTCAGTAAGCACAGGGAGTTTATTACTCTTTACTTTTTTTATGATTAGTGATCCAAAAACATCACCCAATCATACAATAGCAAGAATTATCTGGGCAATACTGATCGCTGCTGTTTCATTTTACCTCGCCGCTTTCAAATGGAAATACAATACCCCAATTTGGGTGCTGGTTGCCGCTGCGCCGCTGGCGCCTTTACTTGATAAAATTTTCAAGGCAGAAATTTTCCAATGGGAACCCTCTGGTGTTCGCTTTTCTTTTTTATCAAAAATTAAAAATATAGTCATGAAACCATTTTTTAAAAAATTGGCTGCATTTATTATACTCGCAGCCATGAAAAAGAGTGATATAAAAGTAGTGGATCAGAAGATTTTTACCACACTGAATGAATACAGCAAGCCGAGACTCGTGGAATATTATGATCAGAATCCGTGCGAGCAATATAAACTTGATGAAGTGATGACATCAAAATCTTTACAAGGAAAGGCGTATGGCCTGACTGTCAGGGGGAATAAATCTCTCAACGAGGAAACAGTAAAAATTGAAGCCAAATACATTGTGGGTGAGTATGATATCCTAATTCTCAGCGCAACAGAATCTGCAGGACTAAAAAGCTGGCTGGATGAAAATGGATATAAAATTCCAGCCGGTGCTGAGGAAGTGCTGGAGCCGTATATTAAAAGCAATCTCAAATTTTTTGTAGTCAAGGTGAATGAAGAAGAAAAGAAAAAATTACCGGGGAATTTTCTTCGCCCCATCCAGATAAGTTTTAATTCTCCCAAATTCATGTTGCCGATTCGTCTTGGCATGGCGAATGCCGATGGGGACCAGGACCTGATCGTTTATGCATTCACTAAAAAAGGAAGAATTGAATGCACAAACTATCGCACAGTTTCATTGCCCACCGGGAAAAATATTCCGCTATTTGTCCAAAACAATTTTGGAAATTTTTATTCTAATCTTTTTCAACATCAATGGGACCTGGAAGGCAAATCGGTTACGATGCTTGAATATGCATGGGATGTGAGTCCAAAGAATTATGTCAAGTGTGATCCTTGTGTTGCCACGGCGCCATCCACGCAGGATCTTGTTCAGGCGGGAGTTTGGTGGATCAACCGGGATTGGAGTGATTACAATGATGTACAAAATGATGAAGAATATTCACAGAATGTTTATTTCACGAGGTTGCATGTACGCTATAATCGCAAAGCTTTTCCGCAGGACCTGATGTTCCAGCTTACACCTAATACAGATAACTTTCAAGCCAGGTATATTATCACCCATCCGGCCACCGGCGACTTTAATTGCGAGGCTGGAAAAAAATACCTGAATGACCTGAGGCAGCGGAGACAAGATGAATTAAAAATGCTTACTTACCTCACCGGCAAGGGTTACAGTGATTGGGATGTTGTCATGAACGATAAAGAAGAAAAAAATATTCCCACTGAAATTTCTTATAAAAACTTAAGGTCAACTGCAAAACCTCCTGAAAAAGATAAGGGATTTTTCCTTGCTACTTTAGGAGTAATGAGTCTGATCACAGTAATTGGTCTTAAACAAAAAAAGAAAAAAGTATAAACTACCAATAGAAAAGTTAAAAGTCTGAAGAAACCATATTATAAGCCTGCTGTTTCTACAGGGGCTTATTTTTTTAAGCTCAATCGTCATTGTTTTAAATCAGTGTTGAAAGGTCAGGAATTGAAAAATGAGCAGGTTCTCCTTATCTGTAATTTTTGCTTTATCCTGCATTTCGTCAATATTCAATTTCCATTGCTCAGCATTGTATTCTTTTGGTAAATGGAGGTTGTGACAACTACTGCAGTGATTAACATATAATTTCCTTCCCTGTAAAAGTTCAGCCTGTTTTGCTTCATCCATTGAAGAAGGCATATATAACTGGCGACTGCAGCCATATATGATACAGCAAATTATTGTAGAAAATAGTATGGTTTTCTTTTTGCTCATCAGAAACTGTATCCGGCAAGTACACGAAATTCCGCGGCTTCAAAATCATTTAAATCTCTTTTGCCCGGCGCGATATCTGTCTTATGCATATTCCATAGTTGAGGTAAGGCTGAGATATTTACAAAACATCTTCCAATCGTGGCATGAAAAGCCGGACCCGCGAACCAAACAGAATTCACCCATCCATTTTCTTTGGTAATATTACTCACATTCCGAATTTCAGCACCAAAACCCATTCCTGGTTTGGTAAAATGCATATATCCAAAATCCAGTTCCACCGGTGAATTATGTGTCCACACGGCTTTTGAAACGTTCCCAACTCGGTTGATCTCTTTTTCTACCTCGTATCTTCCCACAAGATTCAATGCAAACAAATCTTTTGGTAAACGTTTATCTAAAATTAATTTACCCTCAAACTCAACATTGCTTCCCCCGATTTCCAATTCGCCATACAGTGCAGCACCGATTCTGTTTGCAACGGGATCAGAAAACTTCCATTTCCACTCATTACTGAAACTGATCGCCAATTCCTGTTGTATTTCCGAAGAAGAAGAATCTGCGAAATGGAAAAGCTCCGAGTTGAAGTAAAAAGCAGTTTGAAAGTTCTTACCCAAACCGAATTCTAATTCAAGGCGCTGGTCAAGATGTTGTCCAAAAATATAAGGACTGAAAGCTCCCACTTTTCCGGTTCTCAAAGTATTTTGAAATTCCAAATCAAAATCTCCTTTGTTCAAAATATTTGTTTGATATGTATACGCAAAGACCCGATCCTGGGCAATTAAAGTACCGGGTAATAAAATAAAGACTATGAATATATATTTCATTACAGGGTCCATTTTAGCAAAAATTTGTAAAAAAGAGAAACATTCCTTACGCAAAAAGAAAAACCCGTTTACTAAATGCGGAAGATTAAATCTATTGTAGTTCGACTGGCAGCTTTCTTAATCATCTTTTGAGTTATTTGACTAGATATTCTCTTCACCTGATTTCTCCACTTTCTTTTTTATCAATCTTAACATGGATGGCAATACGATCAATAAAAGCGGCAAAGCAACAATAAAGCCACCGATCACTGCAATGGACAATGGCTGATGTAATTGGGCACCGGTTCCAATGCCCAATGCTAAAGGCATTAAAGCGATAATTGCTCCTAATGCAGTCATCAATTTAGGACGCAACCTGGTGGAAATAGAATAGATGATGGATTCATCTACATTTTTATTTTCTTTGAATGATTCCCTGAATTGCAGATAGGTGAAAATAGCATTCTCACCAATAATGCCGACGATCATGATCAAACCCGTATAACTGCCAACATTCAGGGGCGTATGGGTGATATACAAGGCAAGAAAACTTCCCGTGATTCCCAGAACTGCAAGTATGAGAATAAGCACTGCAACAAAAAAATCTTTGAACAAAAACAGGATTACTCCAAATACCAACAGGCTTGCTGTAATCAAAATGATGAGCAGTTCGTGAA
>WNFY01009764.1_pt1 | contig 14857 bp, 15 predicted proteins | sample 5400091 | NCBI WGS metagenome assembly WNFY01 (sample SAMN13153364, study PRJNA577476) | soil metagenome | isolation source: 60 cm soil or saprolite under grassland replicate 1 | place: USA:California | collected 2016-06-15 | reverse complement strand
AATATGGATATTGAGTTTGCTATTGCCCAAAAAGTTCCTTATTTCATCCTCAGTTAATTGTGTGCCGAATCCTGGATTGGCATTCAGAATTTTCATATTATTAGTGTAATGAGAGAACTTCGTATATTTGTGATCATACGGAACGAAGCTCAAATTTTCTAAATTCTCTCGGCGTCACGACTCTTCTATACATGTTCAACTTTCAGTGCATATCCAGACGCAGCCACAGTGGCAAACATAATGGCAGCTGTGCCAAGATGGAATCCTGAGTGAGCAGTCGTATAAAATATCTCTACACCTAAATTCTGAAAGTATCCGATTAGTATATTACTGGTAATGAATGAGATGGAAAGAAGGATTATGCCGCCTATGAACAGCCTTCGGTTGTAAAATGTATTGTGGGCGTATCTCAGTGGATGGGAATTACTATATTTATTGATTGATTTTACGTTTCAGACGCGCTCTCGAACACGATTTGTCATCCAATTAGGCCGTTTCAATTCCTGCGTGCGGGCTTTTCCGGTGTAAATCTCTGGGTCTTTTGGTAACGCTTGCACTGAGATGCAGATATTTGATCTTCGATTAACAGTCTAAATGATCTGCCACTCTTCCAGGGAGTTTTGATCGTTGTTTGTTGTACTCCTCCCTCTCCTAACATGCAATATTATTTTGTAGGTAGGTAACCTCTATATTTAACACGTTATAACACGTAATCAATGGACCTTTTGCATCATAACAGGAATGTCTGCGATCAATGCGGCGAAAAATTTGAAAGTTATGAAAACCTGATAGCACACGCAAGACACGTACACCATCATCCGATTGTAAAATGTCATGAATGCGGCAAAGAGTTCATTCATGAAAAAGATAGACTTCATCATGTCAGAGAAGAACATCAACAAAAGGTAGATCACCGAACCCATAAATGGGAACATAGTCAAGAGACAAAGAATCTGCAAACAAATGTTGATGAACATATGCGAAATTTCGGCGATAATTTCTGAATGGTTCTTTTAAATCATTTATTAACTATCCAGAGAAGGAGGAGAATTCTCCTTAGATACGTTCTTTAAAAATCTATTTGTAACCCTAAGATTCAGAAATATTTTTGCAACTTTTTTAACACTTTACTGCTCTTATAGCTAGGATGGTAATATTACCACCATCTCCCATAACTTAAGGCGTTTGCTGTTGGATTCACGGACTCGCCGATGACTAGGTGTGTTTTGAGGTAGAGGCAAAAATTGCGTATCCTGCCTTCAGTTCGTTGCTAGACTAGATGTGAGTTCGAGCCAGCCGTCTTATTCGGGTTCGTACAAAATTGTCAATGATGGTCAATAGGGACTGATCCTCCCTCTCTCCCCCTGCTCGGTGCTTCAATCCTTAAAAGGACTCTGCTAGAATTTAGGTTAAGATGATTACTTTTGTTAAGGGACATCCAGTCAAGAACGAAATTGAATCATGGAAGTGTTTTGCTGATAGCCTGCACTCAGAGGAAGATAAAGAACATTTCAGAGAAATGTTAAGAGAATATCACCAATATTGTATAGCAATAAGCGTCGAACCAGAATCTTTCCCAAGTGAACAGCTAGTTCTAGCTCTCCTTTCTTCGCAGTATAAAAAAATAATTCATTGGTTGATAGAAAAAGGTTTCAAAATATGAGAAATGTAATTGTATCATTTTGCATGTAGCAACATTTTGTAAGATCACAATTATGATCTACTCTCGAGGTCATATCGATTTTAGAGTAACCTAGATGATTTCTTTATCACCAGAGTTTATGTACCCTTCATCATATGAGTCGCAATCTCATCGCAATATGACGTTGCCCGGCATTCCAGATATGAGCAATAACAAGAGAGTCAGTATTACAAGAAAACTCGCCAAAATGCTAGATCGAATTGTGGAGGTAATATGTCTTAATATACTGAATATTCCAGCCGAATTTTCAAAGATTATTAAACTTACTGAGGCGCGATTACGTAATTTCGGAATTATGAAATCAAATTAACAAAACTTCATGTAGGATAAAGGGGAACGATTATCAGATTTAATAGAGGAGGCATTTATCTTTTAAAGATGCGTTATGCGAAACTCTATATTGCCTTACTCCGATCTGATTTTATTCTAGCATGGAGATTCTACAAGATAGTAAACTTGCAAAATATCTTTTCGAAAAATATTCATCGAATCCAAAAAATTGGAATTTCCTTATCTCGACAATTCCACTAAGGGATGGATTCTTCGATGCGACAGTCTCGAATGTTGACGAGGTATGGCAACTCAAAATTGACTCAATCTACAAACCAGTACCTATGATACTAGGGGCAAAGGTTGATCTTGACGCCACGAGAATAGAGAGGAAGATCAGTAACAATTCTCCGGCGTTTGGATATAGAAAGCTCGAACCATCTTTCATGATGAATATTCTAAAAAAGTTAACTCAGGAACAACAAATAAATGCGAACAAAGAAGCAGATATTAATAATTATATCAATTCCGCACTTGGGTCTTTGGAAACCGTAACTCCGGTGACAGGAGGGAATTATGCTTACGGACCGTTTGTGTTTACTGAGAGAAATCCGGTAAGTTCTAATGAATATCAAAAGCAAGTTTCCGAAAAATTAGCTCTTCAGTTACGTGATAATTTGAGGAATAGGTACTCAAGCTACGGTTAGTAACAACCTGTACTGGCAACGCTAGAACCATTTTTCTAATGATTGAGTTCGCTGGGCAGTCGATTTTTTTAGTTTCTCTAGAGATCCAGCTACCCTGTCAGTTGAAAAGTTTTTTTCTTTACAAAGAAAATTTATGATATCGTTATAACGCGGTTCAGCGAACTCAATATTGTCAGTATTCGAAACTTCCGGTTTTAGAAAGATGTCCCGAATTTCTTGATAGGGAATATCTGATAACGTGTCTCTGATTTTTTCAACGTTTTCTAATTTGCCGTATTCCTTTATCAGCTTTAGGCCAGTTTTCGGACCAATCCCTGGAACACCCCCAGGATTAAAGTCTGTTCCTATCAAAATTCCTATATCTATTAATTGTTCCTGGGTCAATTTGGTCTGGTCCAAAACCTGTTGGTGTTCGATAATTTCTGTTTCAACTTCAAAGTACATGTTCCTATTAGGAACTTTTCTCTTGCCGCTGATTGCTAGATTACGTATCAGTCTTTTCGCTCCAAACAATATCGAGTCATAATCCTGGCTCGCACAGGCATATGCTACATGGGTCTTCGTAAGATGGGCTGCTGTCGCCTCACCCTCAGATGGGGCTTGAATATAAGGTATTCCAAGAAGATTTAGAATTTCTTTGGATTCCTCTATCAATTTATCGGTCAAAATAGATGTAGCCTGGCTATACTTCCGCGCGTCTTCAAATCTACCTTCCGTCACTGCTTCTTGGTATTTTTGGGATGCCTCCTCTTTTACTTGACGTCTTCGTTCAATCTCCTTTGACTTTAATAAACTGGGCTTGCCATCAAAAACATAAATAAGTTTCAAATTGTCAGCCAGTAGGTTGATATTACGGTAGAATAGTCCGCTCAAATGGCTTGTTACCTCGCCCATGTTGTTCGTGAGTAGTTCTCCTGTTGGGCCACGAATTGTTGCTAAGAATTGATAGATAGTATTATGAGCATCGACAGCTACTACTTTGTTTGCTAATTCTGATATAACTATAGGATACGGCGTGACAAACGGTTTAAGATCTAATCCCATTACTTTAATTTGACTATGGAAGGATTTTACTTTTTCCTACACTTTGTCGCTGATATTATTCAGCATGCTAGGCCCACACAATCTGTAGGTTCAATTAGATGCCATCGTGTTTTTGTAGCCCTTGATGAGCAATTTTGGACTACTGTTTACAAATACCTTATAGGCTAGTCTGTATCATCAAGTAAACTCTCATGGTAACCAATAACCAATAACGCTGTGACTATTGAGATGACGAGGGAGTTAATTAATAATTTTCTTTTAGCCTCAAAATATTGAGAGATGAGCCTGACTTAAACCATCTTAATCATCTGTATTCTCAAAAGTCAATGCAAGAACACCTTGTTTTTTAAGATTGGTTTCATGTATTCTCGCAAAACTTTTGACAATACTGCAGCACATCCAAGATATCAAGGCGTCATTGCAGCATGTTCTCTACTACTTCCTTCACCATAGTTTCGTTCTCCTACGATGACCCATTTCTCACCATTTTCTTTATACTCTCTTGCAATATGGGGGTATGATTCAATGTTACTGCTATGAATATTTTTTCCAATGCCTACTCCTCCTGTGTACGCATTAACTGCACGAAGGAGCATGTTATCACTAATCTTATCAAGATGGCTTTGCAGCAAGGCCCTGCAGGAGAAATTTGATCTGTGGTACACTTTCCTTTCACCTTCGCAAGTATTGGGAGATTTTCAAAATCCTTTCCATCCCATTTAGCAAATGGTTCGAGTCTCTGCAATCTGCTACTGTCATTGTTGATTACCAGCGCAATCCTATCGGGATCATCGGCTGGTGAAAGATAAACGTCAGTGACAACTTCGAAACCATTTATTGGAATCTCCGGTGCTACACTAGGGGGATCAAGCTTGAATTTTGTTCCGTCATCTGCGGTTAGCTCGCTATCAAGAGGATTAAACGAAAGGCGCCCATCAAGCGCTAAAGCTAGGACAATCTCGGGGCTTCCAATAAAATTCATCGTCTCTCGTCTCCCATCATTTCTGCCTGTAAAGTTTCTGTTATAGGAAGTAAGAATGGTATTAGGTTCAACTCTGCTAATCTTTGGTACTTATCTTGCTAATGCCTCACGGATTATACCCCCTTTGCCCTCCGTTGGCCTTACAACTAATAGTATTAATGAATCAAATTCGAGTGCTATTCATAACCGATCATCCGCCTCGGCAAATCCCCTTTATTCTACTCCGACTCAAATCCAAACGGCAAGTATGTAGTCGGCAATATCCTCGCCAATAGTAGTTCCAACAAAGTAGTAATGATAAACTTTGATGATGGCTACAAGAGTCAGTTGATATATGGTAAACCAATTTTAGATAAATATGGATTTAAGGCTAGTTTCTTTATAGTCTGTGGCAAAGTAGCAACACAACCATATTGGATGAATTGGCAAGATATAGCAGAGTTAAAGAAAGATGGAATGGATATTGAATCTCATACCATGACGCATGCGCATCTGAATAAATTATCAACAAATGCATTGACATATGAAATAGGGGGTTCAAAACAATGTTTTTCTAGTCACGGTTTTAATGCAACAATCTTTGGATATCCTCTAAACTTGGGATCTGACAAACCATCAATTGTCAATCTAGTGGCTAAATATTATAATCTGGGAAGATCTGGAACCGACCCACTTATGTTTCTAAATTGTAATGGCTACGCGAAAGATTCTCAGACTGATTGTAGAACATATTTAGCCAATGGTAAGCTCACTCATGCAAATAGATATGATATTAGAAGTGCTAGCTTTTACCATATCAGTAACAAGCACAATTTTAGTCCTCCAGAAATGTTTCAAGTCTTCCTTCAGATTATTAATAGTCAAATTCCTTCTAATTCAAACGGAAAGATAAATGCAATTCCTATAATCGTGTATCACAATCTAACAACTAGCATCCAAGATTATACCCCGGTCAGCCACGCGTCTAGTACAACTGTGGATTTATTTGCTCAAGAAATGAAATATCTGCATGATACTGGATTTAGACTGTTAAATCAACTTGGATATGATGCTAACAATAACATATTTTACATAAAAAAGGTTCCATCGTCTGCAAATGGAACTGCAACAAATGTTACCACCTTAATACGAGGCCCATCTCCATAAATTACGAAATGTGTACAGTAATAGTAGTGCTGCAGTCTTAGCTAGCCGATTTTCGGCAGGTCGTATTTTACATAAAGAATGTTCCATCATCGACAACGAATGGTTTCACTTTAGTAAGAGCTCCATCCTCGCCTACCTCTAGTACCAGTGCCATGTTGAGTGATAATATTTGTTTCTCAAGTTGCAACAAGAATACATGATGTATGATAACGGAATGAGCTTGTTTATTCTACCCGAAATAATGATGAGCTATGTCTTCGATATAAGTTGTAATCGACTTACCAATTGGAATTGAATTATCTAAATAGGCTTTGTAAATTCCTCGCTTTCCAGCAGTGTTGGCACACACAATATTATACACTTATACGGAATTGTTACAAGGTTTCTCGAATTATTCAATAATATTATAATTATTTTGATTTATATTATTTTTATTGGATCATACTAACATCAGACTTATAAAAACTATAAATAGTCAGATTGATATTAAGATGTATGAGCAATTACAGACTTGCAGTAAGAATAGAAATACTCTCATCTGCTGAGAATGTTTCTTCGCTCGATAATGATCTTCGCAAGATTCTGGCAGATGCGTCTGATAGTTGTGAATATACAGCGTTTGTTGATAAGGATGGCGTTACACAAATGAAGATACAATGTACTATTGCTGAGGAAGAGAAGCAATTTGCCTGGACTCAATTGCGATTAAGACATGCCGCACACTGCTCTTTGTCGGTCGAACCGACTGGGCTACCAGCTAATAAACCATACCTGGACACTAATACCCATTTTATTGACGAGGTTCCAGTAGAAGATGAACTTTAGACTCTAACGTATATGGACATAGTGGACATTAGCGCTGTGGTTTATGTACTCTTTTGTACTGCGTAACAAGGAATTTGCTATCTAATCAAGGGTTACATAGATAAGTCGGGTCCCATCACGAATTTACTATTGTTACTTGTAGTGTAGACTGGTCACTTATTACAATAGAGATGTGGTCACATTACAATGCAAATCGAGTATTACTATTTGCATTGTAAGAGGCACATACTACAGCTAGGTATTCGGCACCTAGTCGATGGATTATGTTCATAGATGATCTGACCATGACTTGCTTAAAATCAGATATGAAAAGGAAATGCCAATAATTTTCATTTCAATGCCACACATTACTAACAACAGTGCCACACAAAGTCTGAAGGTCAATACGGCGTCATGTTAAGGGCAGATAAATTTTACTATATAATTTATACTAAACATCCCGCATCATGTGTCGAAATTGAAGTATAGGTGTTACACAGATATTATCGCTATGATACTTGATGCTGCTGCCTCCGGTGAAACCAAAACGAAAATAATGTTGCAAGCTAATCTCAATCACATCCAAATCAAACGATATATTCCCTCTTTGCTATCACAAAAGCTTATCAAACAAAGAATCGACCTATCTGCACCATCTCAAGTATACACCACAACCGAAAAAGGACACAGTTTTTTAGAAAGGTATCGAGATGTCCAATTGTTAGATCTCACATTACGACAGAATAAGAATGCATAGTGGGAAGGAATAAAAATAAGAGGAGATCCCGACCTGACTTCATTCATTTTGTGAAATACAGAAGCTGTTCGGAATTATATGAATACTTCATGGTAATATAACATAAAAGTTTCAGCTAGTATTCGTTGCCAAAATACTCATAATACATTAATTCACTCTGCTTATTGATCTTTGTTCTGATCAAAGCACATGTACATTCTGATCAAAAATAAATTATAGACGGCATCGTACTAATTTTTTGAGCTCTCACAAAAGCTAATTCTTGAAGAAATTGCAGCCTACTAATTTTTGTTAGACATCTATATCCTAGACTACTTGCATCTTAGTTGGACCTGGTTTTGCTATTATACGTATTTCAGAAGGTTTGATTTCGGTGGAGGAATTTGACCAGAATACAAAACTCCCTAGTTCAGATCATAACATTATTAGCAGCGTTTGATTCACCCTTCCAATAGATTACAAACACAAACTATTAAATTATATTTTGAACATCAACACAACAGCCCAGAAGGCTTAGAATAAGAGTTAAGGACTATGAGAATAGAGAAATATGTGCTCAGTAATAAGAATTATACACGCAAAAATAGAATATTAGAAAATAGAAGTAATAATGGCCTTATTCTTATTGATGATTTAATATCTGATTTCGTACGAGTTAGAAAGAAAACCCTAGAACTTTTTAAGCCACTTAAACTAGAGGACGCAGTGGTACAGTCTGATATCTTTGGTAGTCCTCCTAATTGGCATCTAGCCCATGTTACCTGTACTAGTACAACTCGGCGTCATTATCGCCACCATATTAATTTAGAATATCTTAATTCCTATTATCAGCGATATGGTAATATCCTTCCAAAATCTGAACGTGGCAAATTCCCTAGACCAACTGTACAACAAACCCTGGAATATAGGTCCTTTATAGAGAGAAATGTTCTTTCGTTTTTGAGGGAGAAAGGGAAAGAAGAAGATGAGCTTAATCCCAAAGGAGCATCATCACCATCATCAATGTTAGAGGAATTGAAGTACGATATTATTCTAGGAAACCAGCATGAGATGCAGCATCAAGAGCTTATGATCTATGATTTTCAACATTATTTCCAACGCTTCCAAGACCCCACAGACAACTACGTGCCTGTTAAGGCAATGGCACAAAAGGAAGGACAAGCAGGAGTTGAACAGCGTGGAATAAGACGAGCAATTACGAGGAAAGTAGGAAGAGAATTAGAAAAAATGGTTGAGATCCCGGGAGGAATTTATGAACTGGGTTTTAATGGCAAAGGATCCTTTTCTTATGATAACGAGCTTCCAGAACACAAAGTGTATCTTCAACCTTACAAAATAGATGTAACACCGGTTACCAATGCTGACTATATCGAATTCATTGAAGATGGAGGATACCGTGACTTTGGATATTGGTTAGCTGATGGATGGGATTTACTTAGAGAGCATTTTTGGGAAGCTCCACTTTATTGGGAATCTTCTAAAAAAAGCGGATGCGATGGGACCATCGATAATAAAGATGGTAATGATAGTAGTTCTAATATTACTAAGTGGGTGAAGAAGGACTTTCGTGGTATTCATGAAATTAACGGAGATGAACCGGTGGTAAATGTTAGCTATTATGAGGCGCATGCATACGCCCGCTGGGCTGGAAAGAGACTTCCAACTGAGGCTGAATGGGAAAAGGCAGCAAGCTGGAATGATGATCTACATAGAAAAACTCTATATCCTTGGGGAGACGAGAGACCTCAGCCTAAATATGCCAATTTGCTAGAATCATATCTTTGGGGTCCCTCTACTGTGGGTTCATACCCAGAGGGGAAGAGCTATTATGGCTGCTACCAGATGATAGGTGACATCTGGGAATGGACCTCATCAGAGTATGTCCTTTATCCTGGCTTCAAGCCAAAATTTTCAGAATATACCGATAAATGGGCCATAAATCAAAAAGTTCTTAGAGGAGGATGCTTTGCTACGCCAACCAGTCAGATTCGGAATAGTTATAGAAATTATTTCAAACCACACGAAAGAATTCTATTCTCGGGATTCAGATGTGCCAAGGATATCTAATTTTGAGAGTGACTATGTGCTATCTGGACTATGTCGCTACAACTAATTACAAATCTCGTTCGACACCAAGTTCAATCATTACAATTGGAAATATGGCAAAAAATTTTCTACTATCTTATCTTGAGAATCATAACTGATCTGTCTCTAAATGTTGTGCTATCTGGTTACTTCTGATGCTCCTGTCGCTTGTGCTGTTCAAGTTCCTGTAGTGAATTAAATGAACTACCACATGCTTCACATCTGTAAGGACTGACAGTAGATGACATCTTAAATATTCTAGTTCCAAACATCTTATTTATGAGCTTTACTCTACTCGCAAGTGTAACAATTTGTAGCTCTTTATAGTTCGTTTCGTTGGAAGGATTCATACAGGCAAGGTGCAAAGTATCGTGTATGCAAGGTACCGCTACACGTAAAGTAGTTACAAGTCACTATCAGCAAAGTACGATTTTTTAACTCGGAGCCAGAGATCAAACCCCTGAAAATTGTCTTCATCATTTTCACCTTTTTTATTCAAATATTAAGGATTTGAGCTCATCTAATCGTCATCAGATGAAACTTTAGTAGTAGTCACATTCATCAGTCAAGAAACTGTGGTCAAGTCACATATAGGGGTAGGAGGTCTTCGCCAAACCATTGTTTTTAATATCAGTACACTTTTTCTCGCGTAACCATCATTTCCTTTTCTGATTCAGATTCTTTGTGTGTACCAAGTCTCAAGCCACTTTACTTTTTTTCCCGCATCTAACACAGTTCATCATTTTGTGCGCCTCTCTATTGTTTAATCACAGTGCATAGGAGTGTGCCGACCTCAATCATCGTCTTATCGGGCGATCGTAATTAACATTGCTCTACACATCACCCTATCTCATTTTTTTTGGAACCAAGACAGCTTTAGTCAAATCGTAAACAGCTGCCTGCACCTTAGCTTATATTATTGCTCAAAAAGGGCATTTCGGTGTATTTTTTGACCAGGACTGCAATTCTAAACGCGATACAGGGATTGGCTATGCTACATACTGCAACCCTACTTATGATGTCACAGCAAGGAGTGGATTCAGCTCCACTTCTCCTTTTGGTACTGTAAACTGATCGGTCAGTAGCCGACTGATTACAATATCTATCCTTTATTTCTCACTGATGTAATTGATAGGTGCTACTTCATCCATTGTGTTCTGAATTTGCAATAAACGCATACCTTTCTCGGTTGTTCTGTAAGTTCGCATCCCCTCTTCGTATTCTATCAAGCCATTTTCAACTAAAAGCGCTAAATACTCTCTTAGCTGATTAAAAGATAGGTATGCTTTGTACATTAGTTTTGTTTTAGTAGCTCCTCCACCATTTGCAGCATCCAAAAGTAGCCCGACTATGTCACTCCTGCTTCTGTATTTCATTTTGTTGTCTGAGATAGGAAAAGAAAACCAACTATTTATGAGAAGCCCAACTTAGTACTAAAGTCTATGTCAAGTTCTATTATAGGATACTATTTCATTGTTTTATCGAGTCTAACCATTTGTATGTACAAGTAAGCATTATACCATAGAGACTCTACATTTTCCCCTCAACTGGATGATTTCAATTGTAAGGGCTTGTCTAGCTGAGCAGAATCGTAAGAATGATCAAGTTAAAGGTAGTCCTTAATACATTCAGGAACTTGATCCTTACATCCTCAGAACAGAATGCAATAGGATAATAATCATGACCTAATAAGGGTCAGAACATTCTGAGAGACGTTCCAATTTCTGTTTAACGACTTGGTACTAACACTATTTGGGCTAGTCGAAAGTCCTCAAACTACTAGTTATTACAACAGTCAACTTTATTTTCACAAATACAATTTTCTGGTTCATGTAAACAGAATGGACAAATCGGAGAACCACACCCGACACAGGTGTTATCAGATCTATTACATCCCCAATGTTTACATTCATGGTTAGTCAACTCTGCCGTCCTCTCCCTTCTCTGACGATCACACCTAAACTGATTTGCACGTATTTAAGCCTGGTCTGTGCATCTTTTGAAATCAGGTTTCAGAACTTGCTAACAATGCCATCCGGTAAGAGATCCAATGCCTTGCAGTTCAAATTTTATAATTAGATCCTCTATTCTCTTTCTGTCTATTTACGCGTACCTTGGCGACCTTTCCCTGTGCATGTCATGGATAGGCGTTCTTTGCTGACGTGATAGCTTCTTGACATTCATATAACATTCTTTGAGAGCACTCTTTGGAGCAAAAACCGATAAATGTATTCATACTCCAGACCAAAGTCGACAAAAAAGAACAAAAATTCATAACATAATGTCATAATGGGATTCTAGATTAAGGGATCAAAAATATTATCTTGGACTCAAATAATCATACCGTACGAAGATATGCTTAAACTGATATTGACGATGTTTGTACTAGTTATGGTCCTGGCACATGTCACAAATGGCGGTATCGTTATTTCAGCGCTAGCCGTTATTAGCGGCAGTTCTGGGCCAGTACTCCAAGAGGCAGTAAACACCGGTAATCCTGACCTTGACAAGCAAGTTAATAAATTCTATGGTTGTATTTCTAAAATAACTCACGAACCCCAAGAACCTGACAAAGCACAAGTTGATAACTGTTATTTTCAGATATTTGGAGGAAGCTCCAACAACACTAGCGGGATTGCATCGCCTTTAAATGAATCGCCTTCTAGCGTAAGTAATAGTCAAGGAAATAGTGAAAATTCAGGTCAGGCTAGCAGTACTGGAAATAGCGGACAAATTGTAATTGAAGGCGTAGGACGAGCATAAGGAATCCTCCTCAGCATCCTTTATTTCGAATAGGCATCAGGATGCACATAAGGAGAAACTCAAAGTAGCTATAACTTCGATTTTAGCTTCAGCGTGTCTTGCCATTTTCAAGATTGTTATAGGATTTTCTACCAACAGTCTTGGCATATTATCCGAGGCTTTCCATTCTGGACTTGATGTAATAGCTGCACTAATGACGTTATACGCAATACGCTTGGTAATGAGGCCACCTGATTTGAAATATACATATGGATATGCTAAAGTTGAAAGCATATCAAGTCTGTCCGAAATAGTACTACTATTTGCAGTTGCTGGGTGGATTTTCTATGAAGGTATTGAAAGAATACTCTTCAAAAGTATCCAACCCGAGATTACATTATTCTCATTTATAATCATGTTTGTATCAATTGGAATTGATTTTGGAAGATCTAGAGTACTATATAGAACTGCAAGAAAGTATGGTAGTCAAGCGCTGGAAGCGGACGCACTTCATTTCAAAACGGACATGATAACATCGTCCGTAGTTATTGTGGGGCTGCTTTTCGTATTCCTATTTCATATTCCCAAGGCTGATGCCTATGCGGCAGTTATAGTAGCAGGAATGATTATTTACACATCTCTTGGTTTGGGAAGAAGGACACTAGATGTATTGTTGGATAAGGCCCCTAAAGGTGCATATCAGCGGGTACTAGAGGCCGTATCGGGATTAGAGGGTGTTGAGAGGGCGCATGATATTCGCATCAGGAAAATGGGATCGGAAACTTTTGTTGATATGCATATCGAAGTTCCACGAACAAGTACACATGATAAAGCGCATAAAGTAGCAACTTCGGTTGAAGAAAAGGTGAGGGGAGTGCTTCCAGCCTCTGATGTCCTAGTGCATGTGGATGCAACGGAATCCGCAAGCGAAACAATCACTGATAGGATCAGACTAGTTGCCGCAGAAACAGAAGGCATTAAAAACGTTCATTCAATATATTTATCAAAGATAACACCTGCATCTAGATCACCAGAAGCGGCGAAAGAAAGAGTAACTAGTACCGATGTGAAAAATAATTTATCAGATCTCCACGAGATAAAACGAGGCTCTATGCTGCACGTGTATCTTGATGTACAGATGGATAGAGATCTTGACCTTAAGACCGCTCACGGCATTATAGATTCCTTTGAAAAAAGATTAAAGGAGGTAGTTCCGGAGTTAAGAGACATCACTACACACATGGAAACGGAAACCAGTGAATACGTATCAATAGGGACCGAGAAGAAAGCCACCATATCGTACTTAGAAAGAATAAGAAATGCAGCTCTATCTATACACGGCGTAGTTGATTGCAAAGATATTGGAGTGGTATACGTTAATGATGAACAGCACATTACGCTGTCAATAAAAATCAAATCTACCCCAGAAAAGACGATTAACACAATAGAGGACGCGCATAGACTAGCAACGAACGTTCAAAACCTAGTTATGAAACTAACTGGTGCTTCTAGAGTCATTGTGCATACAGAACCAGACTAACATACTATATGATATGCTTATTTCAGTCATTCTGCAATAATTTCGGTTTAGATTGCTATTGATATTTTTTAGAATAATTGTCCAAATCCTTATTAGATAGTATGAAAATATGTATCTTTTTACATATATTCGACGATATTTCTTCTAAACCTTAGGTATGATGCCGATTTCTCGAATTGTCTTTGGGCGGTTGAAACAGCGGTAGAGTGAGATACAAGGAAACTTAACTCTGAATCTTCGAGATAAATAAACATAGCATAGTTCATTTGCCGATCTCAGGTGTTGGTGAATTGGATTTCCCATAGATGTCCTTTCCGTGGTTTCGAGGCAGCAGAAATTTCTAACTCCTCAAAATAGCTGAAACCGCAATCATCCAGCACTTCTTCAAAATCATACCGTCCTACAAGCGTTCGCTTTTCTAGTTCTAAGCATCTTACAAGAGCCGATCTTATCGCTTCAGAGGTTCTGCGCTTTTTACTGTAAACATACCATAGGTTATGTGCACCCCGTAACCTCGACAATATGCGATAGGTTTCGTTTGACATTTTGGTATAATAGCGATTCATAATCTCAGTGTTAACATCCTCCCATGACGGTGTTCTCCATGATGCAACCCGTTCAAAACCATGTCCGTCAAACTCCGCTGCTAAGCTAATACCTTGATCCAATGTCGTTACAATTACATCGGTTTTAGCAGCAATTGCATCTCGAAAATCGATCCCGGGCTCCATCCATCCAACAAAAATAATATCGAATTTTTTGTGGATACCCCAGCGTGCGTCAGCTATTGTGATGTAATCTGGTTTAGGTCTATTACAGCCGTAAAATATGCCCGCACTGCTTTCAAAACCTGATGCATCAGAAATAAATTCCCTTATCTTTTTTAGAAAATCGCCGTAACCGCAACCGATGTCACAGTATCCTGGACAATTTGAAACAGCTTTCGCGATTGCAACCACACGTAGTACATCTACTTTTCTATAAGTGAAGTATGTCCCTCGCAATAAGGGGAAACTAAAACGTTCATGATGAGGAGAGAGAGAATATCTTCTAAACTGCCGTAATGATTCCGTAGCCA
>WNFY01006032.1_pt1 | contig 14857 bp, 15 predicted proteins | sample 5400091 | NCBI WGS metagenome assembly WNFY01 (sample SAMN13153364, study PRJNA577476) | soil metagenome | isolation source: 60 cm soil or saprolite under grassland replicate 1 | place: USA:California | collected 2016-06-15 | reverse complement strand
CGACACGGCCGCGGCCGGCCTGCCGCCGCAGCTCGATGCGAGGGCGGTGAGCGCCGCGCGCGGCGGGCGCGAGGTCTCGTCCGACATCTACATCAGCGCCGACGAGACGCCCGCGCTCGACACCTGCATCCCGGCGCGCTCGCGCCCGGGGTGGGCGGTGTGCGCGCGCTTCGACCTGCTCGAGCTCTGGCGCTTCGTGCAGCGCATCCGCGTGGGCGAGTCGGGGTATGCGCTCGCCTTCGATCACGCCGGGCGGCTCGTCGCGTCCGGGGCGGGCTCGCTCCGGGGCGCGATCCTGACGGGCGAGCCGGTCCCCGAGAGCGGGATGGTCGCGCGCGCCGTGGCGGACGTCTCGGGCGCCCCGGCGCGCTACCCTGGCCCGCTCGGCGAGGAGGTCCTGGCGGGCTGGGCGGTGCTGCCCGACAGCGGGTGGACCGTGGTCGTCGAGCAGCCGGCCTCGGAAGCGCTGCGCCCGGCGCGCACGGCCCAGGTCGTCCTCGGCGCGTTCGCGCTGGTGGCGCTCGCGCTCTCGCTCTACGTCGGCGTGCGCCAGTCGCAGCGCGTGCTGGCGGAGCTGGAGGTGGAGGAGCGCTGGCGCACCGCCGGGCGCATCGCGGCGGGGATCACCCACGACCTCGGCCACCGCGTCGCGATCCTGCAGCAGACGGCGGGCCTGGCCGAGACGGGCGACGCGGCCTTCATGCCTCGCATCCGCGACAACCTGCGCGCCGAGGTGGCGACGCTGCGCAAGTTCGTCGCCGACTTCGCCGACCTCTCGCGCGACGTCCGCGCCGTCGATCTCCTGCCGCTCGACCTGGACGCGTTCGCGGAGAGCGTGTCGCGGAGCGCCGCCGGCCACGCCGAGAAGCTGGGCATCCGGCTCGCGCTCGAGCGCTCCGGCGGCGGCGCCTGGGTGCAGGCCGATCGCTACCTGCTCGAGCGCGCGGCGCTGAACCTCGTCTCGAACGCCGTCGAGGCGACGCCGCGCGGCGGCGAGGTGCGGATCGCGGTCGGCGCGGGGGAGGGCGAGGCGCACCTCGCGGTGGTGGATCGCGGTCAGGGGATCGAGCCCGCGCGGCTCCCCACCATCTTCGACGCGTTCGCGTCGACGAAGCGCACCGGCGCCCACATCGGCATGGGCCTCCCCAACGTGAAGCGGATCGTGGACGCGCACGGCGGGCGCGTGGTGGCCGAGAGCGCGCCCGGGCAGGGCGCGACATTCCGGATCTCGCTGCCGCGCATCGAGCCGACCGCGCCGCCGGCGCCGGCGCCCCTGCGGAGCGCCTAGTCTTCCTCGTTCTCGCCGTCGGCGATCTTGCCGATGCCGTGCAGCTTCAGCTTGGCCTTGAGCGTGGAGTAACCGATCCCGAGCTGCTCGGCGGCGCGCCGCCGGTTCCAGCCCATCTGCGCGAGCACCTTGCGCAGGTAGCCCTTCTCGAACGCCGACATGGCGGCGTTGTAGGTCGACTCGCGCTCGGCCTCGCGGGCGAGCCCCGCGTTGACGGTGATCTCGAGGGGCAGCTCCGTCTCGTCCACGACGGACTCGTCGCAGACGACGACGAGCCGCTCGACCAGGTTCTCGAGCTCGCGGATGTTGCCGGGCCAGGTGTAGTTCTCGAGGAGCGCCACCGCGCCGTCGGTCAGCGTCTGCGGCGGCCGCCCATAGGACGCGGCGAACCGCGTGATGAAGTGCTGCGCCAGCTCGCGGATGTCCTCGCGCCGCGCGCGGAGCGCGGGCAGCTCCACCGGCACCACCTTGAGTCGCCAGTAGAGATCCTCGCGAAAGCGGCCCTCCGCGATGAGCTTGTCGAGCTGCCGGTTGGTGGCGGCGATGACCCGGACGTCGATGGGGATGGGGCGCGCCCCGCCCACGCGCTCGATCTCACGCTCCTGGAGCGCGCGCAGGAGCTTCGCCTGGAGGTCGAGCTTGAGCTCGCCGATCTCGTCGAGGAAGAGCGTGCCGCCGTTCGCCAGCTCGAACTTCCCGTAGGTCTGCCGCGTCGCGCCGGTGAAGGAGCCCTTCTCGTGGCCGAAGAGCGTGCTCTCGACGAGCTCGCCCGGGATGGCCGGAAGGTTCACCGCCACGAACGGGCCGTGCGCGCGCTCGGAGCGCTGGTGGATGTAGCGCGCCAGCACCTCCTTGCCCGTGCCGCTCTCGCCCGTGATGAGGACCGTCACCGGCTTCGCCGCCACCTTGTCGGCGACGCCGACCACGGCGGACATCGCCGACGAGCGGCCGACGATCATGGGCTTGTTGCCGCGTGCGGCGACCTCCTCGCGCAACCAGGCGAGCTCGCGCGCGGCGCGGAGCTGCTCGAGCGACTTCGAGACCCGCGCCGACAGCTCGCTCGGAGAGAAGTCCTTCGTGACGTAGTCGAGCGCGCCGAGCTTGATGGCCTCGACCGCGATCGGGATCTCCTTCACGACGGAGACCATGATCACGCCCACGTCCGGGTTCGTCTCGCGGACCTGCCGGAGGACGTCGAGCCCGCCCATCCCGGGGAGCTGGACGTCGAGCAGGATGACGTCCACCGAATGCCGGCGCAGCACCTGGAGGCCCTCCTCGCCGCTCGCTGCGGTGAGCGGGTTCATCCCCGCCGAGCGGACAATGGCTTCCATGGTCTGGCGGATGCTCGGGTCGTCGTCGACGACGAGCACCGTCGGGTGTCGAGACATGCGCGGAGTGTACCGGGAAGCCGACCGCGCGGGAAACCAAGGCTGGCGCGGTCGCGAGCGCGGCTCGCCCACGAGCCGCGAGGGCCAGACTGCTGGCTCCGGAAGCGAGCGGGCGCTCCCCGTGCTAGCCGCGCGCCTTCTTCGCGGGCGCGTTCTCCGGCTTCTTCGCGGGAGCGGGCTCCGCGGCCGCAGGCTTGCCGGAGGCGGCGGCCGCTGCGGGCTTCGCCTCCGTCTTGTCGGTCTTCGCCGGGCCATCGCCTGCCTTCGCGGCGTCGCCTGACTTGGCGTCCTTCTTCCGCGAAGCATAGAGGTCCGAGTACCAGCCGCCGCCCTTGAGCTGGAAGGCGCTGCGCGACACGAGCTTCGCGATCTTCCTCGATCCGCACTCCGGACAGGTCCGCGGCGGAGGGTCGGACATCTTCTGCATCATCTCGGAGATCCGACCGCAGCCCTCGCACAGATACTCGTAGATCGGCACGGCCCGATCATAAGGGCGACACGGCCGTGCGGCCAAGCGGTCAACGCCGCTTCGGAGCGCCGCCGGGGCGTGGCCGCCGCGCCGGCTTCGCGTCGGGCCCCCTGGGCCGACCCGGTCCGCGCGGGCGCTCGCGATTCGGTGGGCGCTCGCGATTCGGTGGACGATCGCGATTCGGTGGACGATCGCGATTCGGTGGACGATCGCGATTCGGTGGACGATCGCGCGCCGGCGGCCGATCGCGCGCCGGTGGACGATCGCGCCCGGCCTTTGGCCCGGTCCGGCTCGCCGCGACCGGCGCGGCCCGGACCGCGACCGCACCGGCTCCGAGGTCGAGCCCGAGGCGCGAAGCGAGCGTCTCGATGTCGTGGAGGCCGACGGCGAGGCTGCGCGCGAGCGCCATCGCGAAGGGCGCCGCGCCGGAGGCGCGGAGGGCGCGCACGTGCTCCGGCAGGCGCGTCCGCAGGTCGGCCTCGACCTCCGCCAGCAGCTCGAGATCGACGAGCCGCTCGGACTCGCCGAGCAGGAGGCGCACCCGCTCCGACAGCGTCGCCCGCCGGCGCAGCTCGTCGCGGTGGGCCCCGCGGATCGCCTCCGCTTCGCGCCCCGCGCCGAGGCGCGCCAGCGCGGCGTCGAGCGCCGCGGGGGCGAGCCCGAGCGCGGCGGCGGCACGAGCCTTCTCGCCGCCCGCCGCGCGTAACGCGTGGAGCAGCTCGTCGCGCTCGCGGTGCTCGAACGCGCGCGACAGGCCGTGCGCGTCGAGGAGCCGCGCCAGGTCCTCCTCTGCCGGCGCGCTCCCGTCCGCGCGGCGCCAGCCCGCGGCGAGCGCCGCCGCGCGCGGGGGCCGAGGGGCCGGGTGGGGGGTGGATCGGCGAGGAGGGCGCGCACCGCCAGCGCCTCGTCCCAGGAGAGCGGCGCGAGCGCGCTCCTCACCTCGGCCGCCGACGCGTGGCGCCCGGCCTCGGCGCACCAGCGCAGCGCGCGCGCGACCAGCTCGTCGTCGATCTCCGGCATGGCGGCGGAACGTGCGCGAGCGCGCCTGGCAAGTCAAGCGCGCCCTGCGCGTTCCTGTGGCGGGCGCGTGTCCGGCGTGGTTTAAGGGAGCCGATGGCGGTCTGGGAGAAGGACAGGACGGCGGCAGCGCCCCCGATCGTCCGGCGGGCGCGCGTCGTGCTGTACCTGCTCCTGCTCGCCGCGGCTGGCGTGACGCTCTTCGGCGCGCCCGTCCTCGAGCAGTCCGTCCGCGAGGGGAAGGCGCCGCGCGTCGCGCTCATCGTCGCGCCGGCGCTCCTCGCCACCTTCATCGGGCTCTTCGCCGCGTACCGCTTCGCGCTCGTGCGATCGGGGCGCTACCACGCGGGGAAGGCGTTCGTGCAGGTCGGGCTCATGGTGCTCGTGCTCGCGCTCGCGTTGCCGGGCTCGCTCGACCGCTGGCGCGCGGCCGGCACCGTGCGTCCGGTGGACCTCTCGCGCTACCTCGGCGCGCAGGACGCGGAGGCGCGCGCGCTCGCGGCGGAGCTGGCGCGCCACCGGGAGCGCACGGACGCGCTCCGGTACGTCCCCCGGCTCGTGCAGCTCCTCGACGACCCGTCGTCCGAGGTGCGCAGACAGGCGCGCGCGTCGCTGGTCACGCTCGCGGGGACGGACCCCGGAGGAGAGGGGGCCGATTCGGCGCGGCGCTGGCGCGCCTGGTGGAAGTCGCAGGGCGTGGACGTCCCGTAAGTCCGGGGGTCGCCGGCCGCGGCGCGCCTGATCGGGATCACGCCCCGAACCCCGTCCCCGCGCGGGGTTGGCCCCACGCCCGTGGCCGCGCAGCGCTTGCGCTGCGCCGGCTCCGCGCGGGGCTTGCCACCCCGGGCCAGTTCTGATAGTGATAATCGTTATCAAGATGACGGCGCACGCGACCCAGCCCGCGCAGCACCTCCCGGATCGCGCCGCCCGTGGCTCGGGGCGCGCGCGCCGCGACCCGCTCGCCGCCCTGGGCGAGTTCATCCTGAAGCGCCGGCTCAAGCACTCGCGCCAGCGCGACGCCATCGCGCAGGCGTTCTTCGAGATCGGCGGGCACGTCCCGGTCGACGCGGTCGTCGCGCGGGTGCGCGAGCAGGACCCGCGCGTCTCGGTCGCGACCGTCTACCGCACCATGAAGCTCCTCGCCGAGTGCGGGCTCGCCGTGCCGCGCCGCTTCGGCGACGGCCAGACCCGCTACGAGCCTTCCACGCGGCGCCACGCCGACGCGCACGATCACCTCATCTGCACCTCGTGCGGCGAGATCGTCGAGTTCGAGAGCGAGCGCATCTCCGAGCTGCAGCTGCGGGTCGCCCGCCGCCACGGCTTCGAGGTGGAGCGCCGGCGCGTCGAGCTCTACGGCCGCTGCGCCTCGTGCCGGCGCTCCGCCCCCAAGAAGGAGTCCACAGCGTGACGCCCCCTGCCGCCGCCCCGGCCCGCAGCTCCCCGCTCGACAAGCAGGTCGTCGCCGCCACGCGCTCGGTCATCCTGATCGGCAATCCGAACGTCGGCAAGAGCGTCCTCTTCGGCGCGCTCACCGGCAAGTACGTCACCGTCTCGAACTACCCCGGCACCACCGTCGAGGTGACACGCGGCTCGGCCACGCTCGAGGGCCACCCCTGGCACGTGATGGACACGCCCGGGACGAACAACCTCACGCCCATGTCGGAGGACGAGCAGGTCACGCGCGACATCCTGATGAAGGAGCGCGACTACGTCGTCCTCCAGGTCTGCGACGCGAAGAACCTGCGGCGCGGCCTGCTCCTCACCGCGCAGCTCGCCGAGGCCGGCGTCCCCTTCGCGCTCGCGCTCAACATGGCCGACGAGGCCGCGAGCCGCGGGTTCCACATCGACGCGGCGCGCCTCGCGGACGAGCTCGGCGTCGACGTCGTCCCGACGGTCGCGGTCGAGCGCAAGGGGCTGCCGCAGCTGACCGCCCGCCTCGGCGACGCGCGCCGGTCGCGCTTCACGCCGCGTTACGACGACGCGATCGAGGCGGCGCTCGCGGAGGTGGAGCCGCTCCTGCCCGGGCGGGGAGGCCTGAACCGGCGCGCCGTCGCGGTGATGGCGCTCGCGGGCGACGCGTCGCTCCGCGAGCACCTCGCCGGGAGCATGGGCGAGGGCGACCTCGCCCGCCTCGAGGACGTGCGCCGCCGCCTCGCGGCTCGCTACCCTGAGTCGCTGCGCTTCGTCATCTCGAAGCAGCGCCTCGCCGCCGTCGACCGCCTGCACGACGCGGTGGTCTCGCGCGGCGAGAAGTCCGCCGCGAGCACCTTCGCGCGCACCCTCGGGGGTTGGTCCACGCACCCGCTGCTCGGCGTGCCCGTCCTCGCGCTCGTGCTCCTCGCCTGCTACGAGTTCGTGGGCGTCCTCGGCGCGAAGACGGCCGTCGACTTCCTCGAGAACGCCGTCTTCTACGACCGGCTCGTCCCCTGGACGGACGCGCTCGTGCGCTGGGCCGTGCCGTGGAAGGGGCTGCAGGAGTTCCTGGTGGGCCCCGCGGGCGTTCCGTTCCGCGAGCACGCCGGGTTCCTCATCGGCAAGTACGGCGTGTTCTCGATGGGGCTCAGCTACGGCATGGCCATCGTGCTCCCCATCGTCGCCACCTTCTTCATCGCGTTCAGCATCCTCGAGGACTCGGGCTACCTGCCGCGCCTCGCGGTGATGGTGAACAAGATCTTCAAGCGCATGGGCCTCAACGGCAAGGCCGTGCTGCCCATGGTCCTCGGGCTCGGCTGCGACACGATGGCGACGATGACGGCGCGGATCATGGAGACACGCAAGGAGCGCGTCATCGTGACGCTCCTCCTCGCCCTCGCGGTGCCGTGCAGCGCCCAGCTCGCCGTCATCCTCGCGATGCTCGCGAGCGTGGGGCCGGTCGCGGCGGGGTGGTTCCTCGCCGCGGTGCTGGCGGTGCTCTTCCTCGTCGGCTGGCTCGCCGCCAAGGTACTCCCGGGCCGCGGGTCGGACTTCATCCTAGAGCTGCCGCCGCTGCGCGTGCCTCAGGCCGGCAACATCGCCGTGAAGACGCTGGCGCGCATCGAGTGGTACCTCCGCGAGGCGCTGCCGCTCTTCGTGCTCGGCACGCTCATCCTGTGGGGGCTCGACCGCGTTCACGGCATCGCCCTCATGGAGCGGGCCGCAGCCCCGGTCGTGGTGGGGATCCTGAAGCTCCCGAAGGAGGCGGCGACGGCCTTCATCCTGGGCTTCCTCAGGCGCGACTACGCGGCGGCCGGGCTCTTCCTCCATTACGAGCCCTTCATGAAGGCGGGGACGATGACCCGCTCCATGGAGACGGAGATCGTGGTCGCCCTCGTCACCGTGACGCTCTTCATCCCGTGCATCGCCAACTTCTTCATGATCCTGAAGGAGCGCGGCTGGAAGACGGGCGTCGCGATCGCCGCCTTCATCCTGCCCTTCTCGGTGGCGGTCGGCGCGGTGGTGAACCTCCTCATGCGGCGCTTCTACGTCTAGGCCATGCCCGCGCTCGTGAAGAGGACCGAGCGGTGCCCGCTCTGCGGGACCGAGTTCGACGCGGAGGGGCAGGGCTGCCGCCCGAGCTGCCCCGTCTCGAAGGGTTGCAAGGTCGTCTGCTGTCCCTCGTGCAGTTACAGCTTCCCCCAGGAGACCGGCCTCGCCGGGCGCCTCAGGGCGCTCCTCGATCGTCGCCGGACACAACCGTGACCCAGCTCCCATCGCAGCAGATCGAGGAGATCCTCGAGGCCGTCTTCAACGAGCGCGAGCAGGGGCGCGACACGCAGGGCGGCGTCATCGCCCACGCCGCCTGCCACGGCCTCACCGGCGCGGGCGACCTGCGCGACCTCGAGGCCGCGGGCCTCGTGAAGCTCGACGGAGATCGCGTCGAGCTCACCGCCGACGGCGAGCGGCGCGCGCGCGACGTGGTGCGCCGGCACCGCCTGACCGAGCGGCTCTTCCGCGACCTCCTCGAGCTGTCCGACGACGCCACCGAGAGCCAGGCGTGCGAGATCGAGCACATCCTCTCGCCGGAGGCGACCGAGTCGGTCTGCACGCTCCTCGGCCATCCGCCGACGTGCCCGCACGGCAAGGCCATCCCGCCCGGCCCTTGCTGCGGCGCGCTGTCGAAGACGGTCCGGCCGCTCGTCACCGGCCTCCCCAGCTTCGAGCTCGGGACGCCCGCGCGCATCGTCTTCATCGCGCCCAAGTTCCACGACCGCATGGATCGCCTCGCGGCGCTCGGCGTCATCCCGGGCAGCGAGATCCGCCTCCACCAGCGCTCGCCGTCGTTCGTCATCGACGTCGGCGAGACGACGATCGCGCTCGACCCCGAGATCGCGGGTGAGATCTACGTGAAGCGCATCGAGGCCTGACCCTGTCCCTCCCGGCTCGCGCCGGACTTCCGAGAGCGGCCCCAGCGCCCGTGCCCACCCGATGAGCCATCGCCGAACCCTCCTCGCCGTCGCCCTCCTCGTCCTCGTCCCGGCGCTGGCCCGCGCCGATCGCCGCTACTATGGCGAGACCTACAACGCCGCGACCGCGCCGCCGGGCGGCCTCGACGTCGAGCTCTGGTCCACGCTGCACCGCGAGCCGCGCGCCGGGGGGGAGCCCCAGTTCTGGCGCCACCAGCTCGAGCTCGAGACCGGCGTCACCGACCGATGGGACGTCGCCCTCTACAACATCTGGCGCCGCGACCAAGGCGCGAGCACCCGGTACGAGGCCACGAAGATCGAGACGCGCTACCGCCTCTCCGACTACGGCGCGTGGTTCGTCGACCCCGTCCTGTACTTCGAGGCGCGGAAGGAGTGGATCGCGGACAAGCCGCTGGCGCTCGAGGGCAAGATCATCCTCGCGAAGGACGTCGGCGCGGTGAACGTCTCGCTGAACGGCCTGTACGAGATCGAGCTCATCCCCGGCGGCGGGCGCGAGCACGAGGTCGGGTACGCCGCGGGCGTCTCGTACGAGGTCCTCCCCTACGTGCGCGTCGGCGGCGAGGCGTGGAGCAACTGGGTGCGCGGCGCCGGGGAGACGTCCTGGGCCGCCGAGCACTACGCCGGCCCCGCCCTGTCGCTCGCCGCCTCCCGCACCTGGCTCGTGCTGGCGGCTGGCTTCGGGCTGACCGACGAGAGCCAGCGCGCGCAGCTGCGCGGCATCCTCGCCTTCCAGTTCTAGGTTGCCGATGCGTACCCCCCTCGCCGTCGCGTCCGCCGCCCTCGCCCTCGCCGCCGTCGCCTGCGCCACCGCCGCCGGCTCGGGCGGGGCAGCCTCTCCCGACGCCGCCGGGGAGCGCCTCTATCGCGGGCACTGCGGCTCGTGCCACCGCCTGCGCGATCCCGCCGAGCAGACGCGGGAGCGGTGGGCGTGGGCGGTCAACCGCTTCGGGCCGCGTGCCCACCTCTCGCCCGAGGAGCGGCGCCTCGTCCTCGACTTCCTGCAGGCGCGCGCGAAGGACGCCGCGCCGGCCGCGTCCCAGGAGGCCCGATGATCGTCTGCTCCTGTCACGTCGTGTCCGACCGCGCGCTCCGCGACGCCGTCGCCGCCGGCCTCAGCCACCAGCAGGTGGTGGAGGCGACGGGGGCCGGCACCGGCTGTGGCTGCTGCACCGAGACCATCGCCAGCATCGTGGCCGAGGGCGCCGGCCCCTGCCGGGGCGCCGACGCGTGCCCCGGATGCCCGCGGCGCGCAGCCGCCTGATCGCCTTCCACCGCACCACAGGAGGTCGCATGCAAGGGAGCAAGAGCGTCATCGATCTGCTGAACGAGGTCCTCACCAACGAGCTCACCGCCATCAACCAGTACTTCCTCCACGCGCGCATGTGCGAGAACTGGGGCTACGAGCGGCTCTGGCACAAGGTCCGGGACGAGTCGATCGACGAGATGAAGCACGCCGACGAGATCATCGAGCGCGTGCTCTACCTCGAGGGCCTCCCGAACGTGCAGCGGCTCGGGAAGGTGAACATCGGTCAGACCGTCGAGGAGCAGCTCAAGCTCGACCTCGACCTCGAGCGCGCGGCCATTCCCGTGCTGAACCGCGGCATCGAGCTCTGCCGGAACGAGGGAGACAACGGGACGGCCGACCTGCTCGAGGACCTGCTCGAGGACGAGGAGGAGCACGCCAACTGGCTCGAGGCGCAGCTCGGGCTCGTGCAGCAGGTCGGCCTGCAGAACTACCTCGCCCAGCAGGTGAAGAAGGACGAGTAGGGTCCGCGCCGCCGCCCCCGGGCCACGGTCCGGTTGACATCATCCTTCCGGGCGGTTAACTCTACGCTCAGAAGATGAATACAGGTTCATCAAGCGAAAAGCCCGTTCGCCTCCGGGAGCGCCTGCGGGAGGCGACGGCCGAGGCGATCCTGTCCGCGGCCGAGCAGGCGTTCTCCGAGGAGGGCGCGAAGGCGCGCATGGAGAGCATCGCCGCGCGCGCTGGCATCGCCGTCGGCACGCTCTACAACCACTTCGCCGACCGCGACGCGCTCTGGGAGGCGGTGTGCCGGGCGAGGCGGGAGGCGTTGCTCGTTCGCCTGGACGAGACGCTCGAGGCCACGCGCGGGGCGCCGTTCCAGACGGCGCTGCGCGCGTTCGCCGGGACGCTCCAGGCCCACTGGTCGCGGCACCGGGCGTTCCTGACGCTGCTCCTCCAGACCGAGCCCGCGCTGGCGCGGGCGGGCGCCCGGGCGAGCCGAGAGCGCAGCACGCTCGAGGAGCTCGTCGCGCGCGCCGGGAAGCTCGTCCGCCGCGGCATCGCGGTGGGGGCGCTCCGCGAGGACGGTGCGGACCTCTACCCCGTGCTCATGGTGGGGATGCTGCGGGGGATCATGGTGCGCGACCTGGCGCGCGATCCGGGCGACACGGAGGCGACGCTCGACCGCGTCGTGTCGTTCTTCATGACCGGCGCGGGGAGGGCGCCGTGAGCACCGCCGCCGCCACCTTCCCGCGCGCCTTGGCGCCGCCCCGCCCCGCCACGAACAAGTGGCTCGTCACGATCTCCGTGAGCTTCGGCACGCTCATGGGCACCATCGACTCGTCGATCGTCAACGTCGCGCTGCCGCAGATCCGCGGCGCGGTGGGGGCCACCATCCAGGAGATCACCTGGATCACGACCGGGTTCGTGATCGCGACGGTGGTGGTGATGCCGCTCACGGCGTTCCTGGGGCGCCTCTTCGGCCAGAAGCGGGTGTACATGGCGAGCCTCGCGCTGTTCCTCGCGGGCTCCGCGCTGTGCGGCACCGCAGGGAGCCTGGAGTCGCTCGTCCTCTATCGCGCGCTGCAGGGCTTCGGCGCCGGCGCGCTCCAGCCCACCGAGCAGGCCATCCTGCGCCAGACCTTCCCGCCCAAGGAGCAGGGAATGGCGATGGCGCTCTTCGCGATGGCCGTCATGGTCGGGCCTGCCATCGGCCCCACGCTCGGAGGTTACATCGTCGACCACTATCACTGGTCGTGGATCTTCTTCATCAACCTGCCGGTCGGCGCGCTCGGCCTCTTCATGGTGTGGCGCTTCGTGGACGAGCCCGAGGACATCCGCGCCGCGAACCGCGCGGCCGCGCAAGCGCAGAAGCGCAACGTCGACTGGGCCGGCATCGCGTTCCTCACCATCGGGCTCGCGATGCTGCAGTACGTCCTCGAGGAGGGGCAGCGGAACGACTGGTTCGACTCGCCGCTCATCACCGGCTGCACCGCCCTCGCGCTGGCCGCGCTCGTCGCCTTCGTCTGGCGCGAGCTGACCGCGCCCGCGCCGGCCGTCGACGTCCGGCTCTTCGCGGACAGGACGTTCGCCTCGGGGACGCTCATCGGTTCGGTGATGTTCGCGATGCTGATGGCGAGCATGTTCCTCCTGCCGCTCTTCATGCAGGAGCTGCTCGGGTTCACGGCGACGCAGTCCGGGATCGCGCTCATGCCGCGCGTGCTCGTGATGATGGTCGCGACGCCGATCGTCGGGCGCATCTACAACCGCGTGTCGCCGCGGCTCCTCGTCGCCATCGGCGTGTGCCTCGTCTCGCTCGGCTCCTTCAACCTGTCGCACGTGACGCTCCAGAGCACCCAGACGAGCATCATGCAGGCCATCCTGGTGCAGGGCGTCGGCTTCAGCTTCCTTTTCGTACCGCTCACGACGAGCGCGCTCTCGCACGTGCCCCGCACGAAGCTCACCGACGCGACCGGCCTCAACTCCCTCCTGCGCCAGATCGGCGGCTCGATGGGCCTCGCCATCTTCGCGACGCTCCTCTCGCGCTATCAGGTCCACGCGCGGCACGCGCTGTCGGCGCACGTCACGGCGGAGAGCCCGGCGGTGATGGAGCGCCTGGCGCAGCTCCAGGCCGGCCTCGCGGCTCGCGGCGGCCTCGACCCGGTGAGCGCGAAGGCGGCGGCGCTCGCCGCGCTGAACGGCCAGGTCGCGCAGCAGGCGGCGACGCTCGCCTTCGAGAAGACCTTCCTGGTGACCGGCATCCTCTTCATGTGCGTGCTGCCGCTGCTCCTCTTCCTCAGGGCCAATCCGGCCACGCGGCGCGGGGGCGAGAAGCCCCACGTCGAGATGGAGATGTGAACGTGACTCCCCCTCATCGAACCCACGACGACACCGCTCCCGTGCGCCCCGTCCTCGAGACCGAGCCGGAGGCCGCGCCCGACGCGGGCCCGGCGAACGAGCCGGCTCCGCGCGCGGACCGGCGCACGCGCCTCCTCGGCATCGGGGGCGCGCTCCTCGCGGTCGCGGCGCTCGCGCTCGGGGTGCACCTCTTCCTCACGCGCGGCGAGGAGACCACCGACGACGCGCAGGTCGAGGCCGACGTCGTGCCGGTGGCGCCGCGCGTGCCGGGCGCGGTCGTCCGCGTGCTCGTGACGGACAACCAGCTCGTGAAGAAGGGCGACCTGCTCTTCGAGATCGACTCCGCCGAGTACGCAGCGCGCGCCCGGCAGGCGGAGGCCGAGCTCGCGACCGCGAGCGCGCAGGCGGCCGCCGCCGACGCGCAGGTGCTCGTGGTGGAGGCGTCGGCGCGGGGCGGGTTCGCGGGGGCGCGCGCGGCCGTCTCGTCGAGCTCCGCGGGCCTGCAGGGCGCGGACGCGCAGATCCTCGCCGCGCGCGCGGCGCTGCGCCGCGCGGAGGCGGAGGAGCGGAAGGCCGCCTCCGACCTGGATCGCGCCAAGCAGCTCCGCGCCGGGGACGCCATCGCGCAGGCGCAGCTCGACGGCGCCCAGGCCGCGGCCGACACCGCCGAGGCGGGCGTCGCCGCGGCGCGGGCCCAGCTCGCGGCCGCCGAGGAGGCGAAGCACGGCGCGGCGGGCAGGGTGGGGGAGGCGCAGGGCCGGCTCGACCAGAGCGCGCCCATCGGCGCGCAGATCGCGGCCGCGCACGCGAATGCCGACCTGGCCCACGCCCGCGTGAAGAGCGCCGAGGCGGCGCTCGAGCTCGCCCGCCTGCAGCTCTCGTACACGCGGGTCTCGGCGGCGGCCGACGGCGAGGTCTCGAAGCTCTCCGTGCGCGAGGGGCAGCTCCTCGCGCCGGCCCAGCCGGTCGCGCAGCTCGTGCCGCGCGAGACCTACCTCGTGGCGAATTTCAAGGAGACGCAGGTCGGCGCGATGAGCCCGGGTCAGGAGGCGGACATCGAGATCGACGCCTACGGCGGGAAGAAGCTCGAGGGCCGGGTCGAGAGCATCTCGGGGGGCACCGGCGCGCGCTTCTCGATCTTGCCGCCCGACAACGCCTCGGGGAACTTCGTGAAGGTCGTCGAGCGCGTCCCGGTGCGCATCGCCTGGCGGAGCCCACCGCGCGATCTCGCGCTCCGGGCCGGGCTCTCGGCCGGGGTGACGGTGCACACGAGGTAGGCGGGCCTCCCACCCGACATCGGCCGATTTCTTGCGGGATCGCGCCTCGCTGCTAGCGTCCGGCCAGGGCCATGCCGCTCCTCGCTCGACGCCGCTTCCTGCTCGGCTACCTCGCCGCGGTGCTCGCGCTGCTCGGGCTCTCCGCGGCCGACCGCGACGGCCTGCGCAAGGCGCGCAGGAACGAGAGCGAGGCGGAGCGGCTGGAGCGCGAGAACGCCGCCCTCGAGCAGCGCGTCGCGCGGCTCAGGCGCGAGGTGAAGGCGCTGCAGGGCGACCCGGCGGCGCTGGAGCGCGCGGCGCGCGAGGAGCTCGGGTACGTGAGGCCGGGCGAGCTCGTGTACAAGCTCGACGAGGGAGGGCGCCCGTGACGGCCCGCGCCGCCCAGCCCCTCCCGGCGCCGGCGCGCGCGGCCGTCCGCAGCGCGCGCGACGTCCGGTCCCGGCTCTCGGCCCAGCGGCCGCGGCCGCTGCCGCTGCTCGTCTCCGCGTACGCGGCGCTCCTCGGCGACGCCGGCGTGGCCGGCCCGCCCGCGCGACGCCGGGCCGCGCGGTTCGTCGCGCGCAGCGTCCCCGCCGCGGTCATGGTGGGGATGGCGGCGCTGCTCGCGCTGCGCGTCTTCGGCGACGTGCCGCTCGGGATTCCTCAGGCCATCGCGGCCACCGCGCTCGCGGCCACCCTGGGCGGCGTCGCCTGGCGCCGCGCCGCCGCGGTGCGGCTCGGGCAGCGGGCGACCTGGCGCGGGGGGCTCGAGCTCGGCTCCCTCGTCCTCGTCCTCGCCTTCGGGCTGGCGCAGGTCTCCGAGGCGGCCGGCCTGGGCGTCGACGCGCCGCTGCAGCCCGTCGTCTACCTGGTCCTGGCCGCCCTGGTGGACTTCATCCCCCGACGCGTGTGGCTCGCGCTCGTCGCATTCACG
>WNFY01003421.1_pt1 | contig 14858 bp, 18 predicted proteins | sample 5400091 | NCBI WGS metagenome assembly WNFY01 (sample SAMN13153364, study PRJNA577476) | soil metagenome | isolation source: 60 cm soil or saprolite under grassland replicate 1 | place: USA:California | collected 2016-06-15 | reverse complement strand
GCCGCTGGATAAACGCAATTGCGGTGAGCCGCAACTGTGCCGTCACCTCCAAACGTGTGAGTCCAAACCTGGTGTCTTTTCAATGAACTCCGGAGTGCTTCCGTGCGGGCCTGATTAATGGCAAGTGGCTGACACCTGCCTAGTTGCAGGTTGACAGCGAGTTCCATCGGCTAATCGGCCGTAAATCGTCAGCCTGCGTACGTGACTTCCTGGTAGGGCTCGCCCTTGTGGCGAGGGCTGACTTCAATAGTTACTTTCTGGTCTAGTCGCTTTGGAAAATCTAGCAGTTTGTCTGTTTGTGAAGCGGCTGAAATGTCCGTTCATGAGGTGCGATACGTCCGATTGAGCGATGCCCAAAATAGCGGCGATTTCACGCTGCTTCAGCTTTTTATCTTCGAGAATCTTGAAGACGTGAAAGCCAATCTGACTGCGAGGAGCTGATTGGCGTCTTTGAGGCGCAGATCAGCAAAAATATTCCCGGAGCCCACTTCAAACTTAATTGGTTTTCGCTTTTTCGTACTCATGTGCCAACTCCCGTGCTTCCGCGTATCGTTTCTTTATCAGCTCGATATCTCGTTTCGGTGTCGCAATACCTTTCTTTGATTTCTTCTGAAACGCGTGCAGAACGTAGATTCTCTTACCAAGTTGCACCGCTGCCACGACCCGGTAGGCATCCGATGCATATCGCAATGCAATCTCAAGAACGCCGCTGCCGACTCCCCTGAACAATCAGTTACATCTCGTTGTTGCCTGTCACGGCAGAGGCCGCCGGGTTCGAGTCCCGTCGTCCCGCCATTTTCTTTCAAGCACTTACCGCAAGTGCTCCGTTTCCCAGTGGGCACAAAAAGGCACAATATAGGCACAGGTTCGAGTCCGAGCCGCCGTTCCTCATCATTCTGATGTTTTTTGCGGGAACAAGAGTGCAACAACCGCCTCTTGGGCACTGCGCTTCTCAGTTGTAACCGCCGGATCGTCGAGTGACGTAGCCGTTCCTGCATGATCTTTAGCTCAGCGCCAGCAGATCGAAGAACCGTGGAGTATGTGTGGCGAAATGTATGCCAGCCTATTCGTTTGTTGATACCTAGCTTTCGTGCCACAGGAAGCATATGGTGTCGCATGAACGCCCACATGCCATCCCACCCTGGATCACCATCACTGCTGCTTGTTTCAGTACGCTGCTCTTCTGTGATCAGTGCATCGCGCTGGGTGTAGAGGTGCGGTTCGCTAGCGTGCTGTTCACTAAAATCTCCGCATTACTTCGCAAAAGCCAGAGCAAGTCAGGCCCCATTATTCGCACTACCCCAAATGGAACTCTGACCTACAGTGATCGGTGGATTGTGTGCGCTCGATTGACGCTTCGATACTGAGACCTTACTTGTGGAGGCACTTATGCCGGAGCGCGAAACGATTGACCGTGCGCAGGAAGACGCCAGGGAAGGTAAATCTCCGTCCACGCAGGCGGGCGAATTCGTTCGGGAAGAGATACATCACGTTCGTGAAGGCAAGCACGGCGCCCGATCCCCTCAGCAGGCGATTGCCATCGGGCTTTCGAAGGCGCGCAGATCGGGCGTGAAGTTGGGCGCTCCCAAAGGTCAGGCTTCGGTTAGACAAAAGGCGAAGCAGGACATAAAAGCAGGCAAATCGCCTCGCCACAAAACATCACGGACGCGCTCTCGAGCAACTTCCGGCGCTTTGAAGCGAGAATCCAGGAAAACCGCAAGTACTCAAGCCATATCACTACAAGCTAGACGAAGTTCGGCGAAACGGGGAAAACGCGCCCGCAGTGCAGCGGCAACTAGAGCGGCGCGCACGAGAAAAGCAGCCTAAATGTCAGTCGCAAATTTAAATTAGGTCTACTTCATCACGGAGGAAAATATGAAACCGAATTCATTGCAGGAACTATATGTTGAACAACTTAAGGATCTGTATGATGCGGAACATCAGATCATCAAAGCTCTCCCGAAGATGATCGCGGAAACCACATCGAGCGATTTGAAGGATGCTTTAACAGAGCACCTTGACGTCACGAAGACGCAGGCCTCCAGACTGGAACAAATCTTTGAGACTTCGGGCGAGAAGACGAAAGCGGAGAAGTGCAAAGGCATGCAGGGAATTATTCAGGAAGGCAGTGATTTGATTGGAGAGATCAAGGATGAAAACGTGAGGGACGCGGCGATTATCGCGTCTGCTCAACGTGTGGAGCACTACGAGATGGCGGGATACGGCACCGCCCGCACTTACGCGAGCCTGCTCGATGACGAGAATGCCGCGCAGCTGTTGCAAGAGACGCTTGACGAAGAGAAAGAGGCTGACGCCAAGTTGACAGCTCTCGCTGAAGACATCAACGTGAGCGCCCCTGCGGGCAGCGCGACGGAAAAGCCTGCTAGCAGCAAAAAACGAGTCGCGTAAGATCCGCAACGAAGGTGGAAAGTTGGCCGCTCGCGGAACCCTCCCGAGCGGCTATTTTGTATATATCTAGAGCAGCGCAGAGCGGAACGATTTCGCGTTCCACAAAATCCATCCCACTTCGGTTCGTATTGCCAGCCTGTACCGACCGGCAACTCGCGCGCGGGAAGCGCATCCATGGGTTGTATCGCCTACTTAACGGCAGTGACATAGTGTTCTGCTCGGCTCCGGCAAGCTAGGATGGGCTTGCGCCGTTCGCTAGCTCAAGAGCTCTCAAATGCCCAGTGACAAACAAATAGTGATAGTCGGAGCGGGAATAGCCGGGTTGGCTGCCGCCTCCAAGTTGGGCGAAGCGGGACTCTCAGTCTTGCTGCTGGAAGCTCGTGATCGGATCGGAGGACGGATCTTCACACACAAAGATTCGGCCGATGACGCCCCAGTCGAGCTGGGCGCAGAATTTATTCATGGTTTGGTCCCAGAAGTATTCGAACCGCTTCTGGAGAATAAGGCTGAAATTACGGAAGTGGAAGGCGAGAGCTGGTGTGTAACCGGCCAGGATTTATCTCCCTGTAAGTTCTTTCCTGAGGTTGATGCGATTCTGGAACAGATGGATGATTCGGTGCCGGACGAATCCTTTCTGGCTTTCCTGGAACGCTGTTTCCCCAACTCAGAGCACGACCCGAAACTGGAGGACGCGAAGCAACGTGCGATCGCATACGTGAGCGGTTTCAACGCGGCCGATCCTGGAGTAGTCGGCACGCATTGGTTGGTCCATGGCATGCGCACAGAAGAAAAAGTTGAGGGACATCGCGCGTTCCGATCGAATGGGGGATATCAAGATCTGCTTTATGCTTTCCGAAAGCGCATCGCTCCCTCAGACGTGCGCATTCAGACCAGCACAATCGTCGAGCGGGTGACCTGGAAGCCAGGACTTGCGGAAGTCACAATTCGTAACGGCGATGGCCGGTCAGTTCTCAATGCTGCAAAGGTGCTCATCACGGTACCATTGGCAGTGTTGAAGGCGACGCCAGGAGAACCGGGCATTATAGAGTTTGTCCCACAGTTGCCCGCAGAGAAGATTGCTTCATTTGAAAAGCTGGAGGTTGGGGACATTTTCCGCGTAGTGCTCCGGTTTCGCGACCGATTCTGGGAGAGAATAGCGCGATCGGCTCATCCAACAAAGTCGCTCTCCGATATGAGCTTTCTGTTCTCTCGAGACGAGTTCTTCCCAACCTGGTGGACCACAATGCCAAAGAAGCTGCCGATGATCACGGGTTGGGCGCCATTTCGTTCAGCTCAGCGGCTCGCCGGACTGAAACGATCACAGATCATCGAGCAAGGGCTCCGAACATTAGAATCTCTGCTAGGGATAGGTTTGGATGAGCTCGAAAGCCAGCTCCAAGCCGCTCACTTGCACGACTGGCAGAATGACCCTTTTTCGCGTGGAGCCTATAGCTACGGCACGGTAGGAGCGGACGGGGCGCAGGAGGCACTTGCTGCGCCAGTTGCGAACACACTGTTTTTTGCCGGCGAGGCTACTGACACATCGGGAAGTAACGGGACCGTGCATGGCGCCATTGCAAGCGGATACCGCGCTGCCCACGAGATTATCTACGCTCGAAATACATGATTTCTGGTCGCCGTTTACAGTCGCTCGCGGATTTGATGCACTTCGAGGCCGCGTAACTATCAAGGTAGGCGTGGAGCAAAGGAGTGCAGCGACTTGTTGCCCAGAACTGCAAGAAGGGTTGATGCGACTTCCAGAAAGGACCCGCAAGAGCGGGACACTGTTTCTGCCGAATCTGTAACCACTCGTGCTGCCCAAGGTCTTCCTCGTAATGCAAGCTTGTCAGAAGTCAGCCGCGCCGCTTCCGCCTGCAGAGCTTGCGATCTGTGGAAGGCAGCGACCCAGACCGTCTTTGGAGAAGGTGCTAAAAAGGCTGTGATCATGCTGGTTGGCGAACAACCTGGTGATCAGGAGGACCGAGTCGGTCGGCCATTTGTCGGTCCAGCTGGCCGGTTGCTTGATCAAGCCCTTGCAGAGGCGGAGATCGAACGCTCGGAAGTTTATGTTACCAACGTGGTGAAGCACTTCAAATGGTCTCCGGCGGAACGTGGAAAACGTCGCATTCACAAGAAACCTCGGTATTCCGAGATCCAGGCGTGCCGCCCCTGGCTGGACGCTGAACTCGAACGAGTGAAGCCAGAAGTCTTGGTTTGTTTGGGCGCGAGTGCGGCGCAGGCATTATTGGGAAAAGACTTCCGTGTCAGCCGACAAAGAGGACAATTGATCGAGTCTTCGCTTGCGCCGCACGTGATTGCAACCGTACATCCTTCTTCAATTCTTCGCGCCCGGGACGATCAATCCCGTCACGAGCAACTAAATTCCTTCGTACAGGACCTCAAGCAGGTTGCGCGCGTTGTTAAGCGTTCCGTTCATTGACCTCACGAAAATAATTTCCATAAGAAATATTCATGCCATCTCGTCCTTTATTTCGGGGCATCCAAAAATCAAAATTATGGAGGCAACAATGAAAGCCGTGAGCTATAGAGGTACTCGCACTGTTGCAGTTTCTGAACATCCGAAACCAAAGCTGAATTCCCCGACGGACGCAATTCTGAAAGTGACTACAAGCGGAATCTGTGGCAGCGATCTTCACATGTACGATGGCCGTACCGAACTCAAGGAAGGCACCGTGGTTGGACACGAGATCATGGGCATCATAGAACAGGTTGGCGAAGCCGTGAGCAGCATCAAGAAGGGTGATCGTGTAGTGCTGCCGTTCAACATCGCATGCGGCTTTTGCTTCAATTGCCACCGGGGATATACGAATGCATGTTTGACCATGAATCCGGAGACTGCCAGCGTAGCATACGGATACGCGGGCATGGGGCCGTATCAGGGAGGGCAAGCGGAATTTGTGTTGGTTCCGTATGCTGATTTCAATTGCCTGAAAGTCCCAGGAACGCCCGGCGATGAATGGGAAGATGATTTTGTCTTGCTTGCCGATGTTTTTCCCACTGGTTACCACGCGGCAGAGCTAGCTAACGTCAGTCCGGGGAAGACGGTCGCAGTATTTGGGGCGGGCCCGGTCGGTTTGCTGGCGGCATACAGCTCTGTTCTGAAGGGCGCTTCAGAGGTCTATGTGATCGACAACATCGCCGAGCGCCTGGAAAGGGCGAAGGAACTCGGTGCAGTGCCAATTGACTTTAGTCACGGCGATCCCGTCGAGCGCATCTTTGAAATCCGCAAGAAGCACCAGCCCACCCAGCAAAGCCATCGTCCCGGTGAAGAAAAAATGGTCGGCGTAGACTGCGCCATTGACGCGGTCGGCTACCAGGCGCGAGATGACAAAAATCCCTCACGGGAAAATCCCACGCAGGCGCTCGAGAACTGTCTTCGCGTAGTGAACCCGACCGGAAGCGTGGGCGTCATCGGCGTTTATATTGCTCCTGACCCCGGAGCGCGCGACGAGCAGAAAAAGCAGGGCATTTTCTCTTTTCCATTGGCCGACTTTTTTTCTAAGGGATTGACAATTGGCACGGGGCAGGCACCCGTAAAGAAATACAACGAATATCTACGGGACTTGATTATTAGCGGCCGGGCAAAACCGAGCCTGATTGTCAGCCATCGCATCAACATCGACCAGGCGCCAGACGCTTACTCAAAGTTTGATCAGCGAACCGATGGCTATACAAAAGTTGTAATCCGCTTCAAGGACAAGGTAGCGGCATAACACCGATCGGGAGTCCGAGCTAGCCGCACGTTTCCGTCTTCGGGAATGTGCGGCACTCCCGTCTTCCTGACCGCCATGTACGACCCCAAACTGCAGTCTTGAGCGCTGCGAATCGGGTATGCTGTTCTTCTTAACTATCGAGTGCAACAGTCACGCGAGTTGGTTTGGAGGGTGGGAGTGAAACTGATTCGGCACGGCGCGTCCGGCCACGAGAAACCCGGCGTTTTGCTCGCAGATGGAACTCGCCTGGACGTTTCTGCCTTTGGCTCGGACTACGACGAGAGTTTCTTTGGCAGGGGTGGGTTAGAAACATTGTCAAAATGGCTGACGAGCAACGCGAGTTCCGTTGCCAGAATATCTCCCGATGTGCGCCTCGGTTCGCCGGTTTGCCGGCCGAGCAAGATCGTATGCATCGGGCTCAATTTCCGCGATCACGCACAAGAAACCGGGGCCAAGATTCCGACCGAGCCAGTCATTTTTTTTAAATCAACAACCGCACTGGTTGGCCCCAATGACGACCTGGTAATTCCGAAAAACGGAACGAAAGTTGATTGGGAAGTTGAGCTGGCGATCGTTATCGGCAAACGTGCTCTGTACGTTCCAACCGAGCACGCCCTCAAATACGTTGCCGGCTACACGTTGCACAATGACTACTCCGAGCGAGTGTTTCAGATTGAGCGCGGCGGGCAATGGGTGAAAGGGAAGAGCTCCGACTCTTTTGCGCCTTTGGGTCCGTTCCTGGCCACTCAAGACGAAATCGCCGACCCTGGCAACTTGAAAATGTGGCTGAAGGTGAATGGCGAGATCCGCCAGAACAGTTCCACGGCCAACATGATCTTTGACGTAGCGACGCTGGTTTCCTACGTTAGCGAATTTATGACGCTGCTGCCCGGAGATGTGATCAGCACCGGTACTCCAGCCGGCGTGGGCCTGGGGATGAAACCACCGCAGTACCTCAGAGCTGGAGATCTGGTTGAACTTGGCATCGAAGGACTCGGCGAGTCACGCCAGCGTGTGGTCAACTTCTCCGAAGAGCAACACCACTCGAAGGCTGTTTCATCCTCTTAGCCCATGCGGATTGACGCTCACCAACATTTCTGGCGCTACAACGCGTCTGAGTATGGCTGGATTGACGATTCGATGGCCTGCCTGCGTCGTGACTTTCTCACCGAAGATCTGAGACTTGAGCTCGATGCGGCAGGATTCGACGGCGCCATTGCTATCCAAGCGCGACAAACGCTGGAAGAAACTCGATGGCTTTTGGAATTGGCAGCAACAGCTCCATGTGTGCTGGGAATTGTGGGATGGGTTGACCTCCGCTCGCCCGATGTACGTACACAACTATCGGAGTTTGTTGGAAATCCGAAATTTTTTGGTGTTCGCCACATCGTGCAGAGCGAGCCCGACGATCACTTCCTCTTGCAACCGGAATTTCTGCGGGGCGTCGGCGTGCTGGAGGAATTTGACCTGACTTACGACATCTTGATCTATCCGCGGCACCTGCCCGTCGCCGCGGAATTCGTTAAGCGCTTTCCACGGCAGCGTTTTGTTCTCGATCACTTAGCCAAGCCTCCGATCAAGAGTGGCAACCTGCGTCCTTGGGAATCAGGTGTTCGTGAACTTGCGAAGCATCAGAATGTCTTTTGCAAGCTATCCGGACTCGTAACCGAAGCCGACTGGAACGATTGGAAGCGTCCCCACATCGAGCCGTATTTGGATGTAGCTCTCGAATGCTTTGGTCCGGACAGGCTCATGATTGGCTCCGATTGGCCGGTGTGCATGGTGGCGGCCTCATACTCTCAGGTGATGAAACTCGCAGTCGAATATCTGGACCCGTATCCCGAGGGCGTGCGTAAGGCGGTACTAGGCGGGAACGCAGAAAAGTTTTGGAAGCTGGATAGCAAAATTCGCAGCGCTGGCACCGCCGAATAGCCAGTGAGTGCCGAAACGGCGGCGATGCTCTGTGTTTTAGAATTCAATACATCAGGTGTTTAGGTATTCCGTTCGGATTGGCGATTGCGATTTACGCAAGGGCCACGACGAACCCCCCAACGACGGTTGCAAAATGCAAAAAGTCCTCCAACTCGACCCCCGAGATAACGTCTTAATCGCCCTGAACGATCTGAAGCAAGGAGACCAGATTGAGTTCGGGGCAGCTAAATATTCTCTGGTCTGTAGCGTGCCCGCCAAGCACAAGTTCGCGACCGCAGACCTTCCATTGGGTGCCGACGTCATCATGTATGGCGTGCTTGTAGGAAAGACATTCCAGCCGGTGAAAAAGGGAGAATTGCTGACTCTTGCCAACCTCCGCCATGAATCAGCGGAATACCAAGAGAAGGCAGGCGATTACCGTTGGAACCCACCCGATGTTTCCCGCTGGCGACAAAGCAAGTTCTTGGGATACCGCCGCAGTGATGGTCAAGTCGGCACGCGAAATTATTGGATCGTGATTCCTCTTGTTTTTTGCGAGAACCGGAACATCCTCAACTTGAAACAGGCATTTGAGGAAGAGCTGGGCTTCGCGGCTCCTCAGGTGTACCGGCGACAAGTCGCGGCGCTAGTCGGGTTGCATCGCGAAGGGAAGTCCGCAGAGATCGCACAGCATGCGAATCTGGAGAAGGAAAGCACGCTGTCACAAAAACTCTTTCAAAATGTTGATGGCATTAAATTTCTCCTGCACGAAGGTGGTTGCGGCGGAACGCGAGAAGATTCGAACAATCTCTGCGGTCTAATCGCAGGCTATATCAATCATCCCAATGTCGCCGGCGCGACTGTGCTAAGTCTCGGTTGTCAACACGCACAGGTTGACATCTTGCGGGAGCAGATCAACCAACGAAATTCGAAACTCGACAAGCCCTTGTTCATTTTTGAACAACAAAAGAGTGGGTCGGAATACGCCATGTTGAGCAAGGCAATATCGGCAACGTTTGAAGGATTAGTTGAAGCAGATAAGTCGCGTCGCATTCCCGCCGAGCTCGCGCATCTTTGTGTTGGATTGAAGTGCGGCGGCTCCGATGGTTTTTCAGGTCTTTCAGCGAATCCTGCCATCGGTCATACATCTGATTTGTTGGTCGCGTTAGGGGCGAGGACAATCCTTTCTGAATTTCCCGAGCTCTGCGGCGTCGAGCAAGATCTCATCAATCGTTCAATCAGCAAAGAAGTCGCGAACCGGTTTATTCAGCTCATGCGCGACTACGAAAATCGCGCGCGGGCCGTGCGCTCCAGCTTTGCCATGAATCCCGCTCCCGGTAACATGCGCGACGGCCTGTTGACCGATGCAATGAAATCGGCTGGTGCGGCGAAGAAGGGCGGAACCTCCCCGGTGACCGCGGCGCTCGATTATCCCGAGTATTCCACCGAGCCGGGCTTGAATCTGCTTTGCACGCCGGGTAACGATGTTGAGTGTGTGACCGGACAGGTAGGCGCAGGCGCAAGCGTTGTGCTGTTTACCACTGGTCTCGGCACACCTACGGGAAACCCAATTGCTCCAGTCATCAAGCTCTCGACGAACACCAGCCTCGCCCAGCGTATGACGGACATTATTGACGTTGATACCGGGGCGATCATCACCGGAGAATCCATGATCGAACAAATGGGCGAAGACATTCTCGATCTGGTAATCCAAGTTGCCAGCGGCGAGGTCCTCACCAAAGCGGAAGAGAAAAACCAGGAGGACTTTATTCCCTGGAAGCGAGGGGTTTCGCTCTGACCAAGCCTGCAAGCGGCGCCGGCAAATTCAGGCTCGACGGCAAGACCGCAGTTATTACCGGCGGCGGGAGTGGCATTGGTCGCGCTATTGCGCTTGAGTTTGCCGCGAATGGTGCGGTAGTTCGTATTCTCGACATCAACGAAAAAGATGCAGCTGCAGTTGCAGCCGAGATTTCCGCCGCCGGCGGACGGGCGGCTGCTTATGCTTGCGATGTAAGCAATCAGGCAGAGGTCACTGCACGCTTCACCGACATTTCGCAGCGCGAGCGCATTCATGTTCTCGTGAACAATGCCGGTGTTTCCCACGTGGGCAATATCCAAACCACGACTGAGCAGGATTTCGATCGCATATTCCGCGTGAACGTAAAAGGTTATTACAATTGCATTCGCGCCGTGATCGGGCACATGAAGTCCAGTGGGGGGGGCACAATCTTGAACATGGCTTCGGTTGCAGGGTCCGCAGGCCTGGCCGACCGTTTCGCATATTCGACCAGCAAAGGTGCCGTGATCGCGATGACTTACCAGGTTGCGCGGGACTATATCGGCCACGCAATTCGCTGTAACAGCATTTCACCGGCGCGCGTGCATACTCCATTCGTGGATGATTACTTACGCAAGAATTATCCGGGGCGAGAGCCAGAGATGTACAACAAGCTTGCCGCAACCCAGCCCATCGGCCGGATGGGAGAGCCGGAGGAAGTGGCGATGCTTGCGCTGTTTTTGTGTTCCGACGCGGCGGCATTCATCACTGGCGTAGATTATCCGCTGGATGGCGGCTTCACGAATCTGCACGGGTGATGATATGAAGTAGATGCAGATGTACAGTGGTTGGAAGCCACTTATGAGTACAAAACTTCGGGCGATCGTCGATCGGCTCCAACGCGTGCTGCAGATCGGGCAGAGCGAGCGATCTGTGGATGCAAAACTTAAGGCCATTCGCGAAGCAGTGCAAGACAACTACCCGACAGCAGACGTCGAGCAGATGATAAAGGAAATAGGTGCCGGGTACCTCGGGGCTGGCGATAAGGAATTTCCAGCCAGCTGAAATCGTTCGCATGGCATGGATTTTCAACTACAAGACAAAGTCGTCCTTGTTACCGGAGGTGCCAAAGGCATCGGTGCCGCGATCGTTCGCGCTGCCGCGGCTGAGGGCGCGATTCCTGTAATAGTGGATCGAGATGCCGATGCCGCGCACAAGCTGCATGCTGATCTCGCCACTGGTGAGGTGATCATCGCCGACCTCTCGGCTGCCGAGAGCTGCTACGCGGCTGTCCAGAAGACAATCGAGAAATTCGGGCGGCTCGATGCGCTCGTGAATAATGCCGGCATCAATGACAAAGTCGGCTTAGAGCATGGGAGCCCGCAGCTGTATGTGGAATCTCTCTGCCGGAACCTGCTGCACTACTACAACATGGCGCATTACGCCTTGCCGCACTTGAAGAAGTCGCGCGGCGCGATTGTCAACATCAGCTCTAAAACAGCACTAACTGGACAGGGTGGCACTTCAGGCTATGCCTCGTCGAAAGGCGCGATTCTTGCCCTGACGCGCGAGTGGGCGGTGGAACTGCTGGAATATCGGATCCGTGTAAATGCGGTCGTTCCTGCCGAAGTTATGACTCCGCTCTATCGGCAGTGGCTCGACACTTTCTCGAATCCGGACGAGAAGCTGAAGACCATCCTCGCGAAGATACCTCTGGAAAAACGGATGACCACGCCGGATGAGATCGCGGCGATGGTAGTATTTCTCCTTTCTGCCCAAGCGGGGCACATTACCGGCCAGCATCTTTTTGTGGATGGCGGCTACGTGCACCTGGACCGGGCGCTGACATAGAGCACTTATGGCGACCTCGCAGATCCCATCGCGCGAAACCAAGCCCTCGCTCTTTGCCAAAGGAAATTTCGTTCCGTTCTTTCTAGTGACTGTTTTGTTCTTTCTTTGGGCCATTCCCAACAACCTCAATGACGTCCTCATCAAGCAGTTCATGAAGTCATTCGAGATCAACCGATTTCAGGCCGGGGTCGTGCAGTCCGCTTTTTACCTGGGTTATTTTGTTCTGGCGATTCCTGCCGGGCTGCTCATGCGAAAGCATGGCTACAAAGCCGGAATTATCACCGGACTTGTGCTCCTTGGGACGGGCGCATTTTTGTTCTGGCCCGCAGCGCTCATCGGACGCTATTCATTCTTCTTGATTGCCTTATTCATTATTGCGAGTGGGCTCTCTTTTCTGGAGACGTCGGCAAATCCGTTCATCGCACAATGCGGCGATCCAGAAACATCTGAGCGGCGGCTGAATTTTTCACAGGCCTTCAACCCGATCGGTTCTGTTACGGCCGCAATCATTGGCACTAAGTTCATCTTCTCCGGAATCGAGCTTTCGCCGGAGCACGCCACCAGCATGCAAGCCGCAGGTACCTACGCCTCGTATCTGAAACACGAGACACTACGAGTCGTCATGCCGTACATGGTCCTGGCATTCGTTGCCTTCGTGTGGATGGTATGGATCGCTCTGACCAAGTTTCCCCTGGTGACCGGCGAGACAGGCGTTCGCCATGAGAGTCATGGCAGGGTGAAAGACTTGCTGCGCTATCCTCATTTTCTGCTCGCTCTGGTTGCGCAGTTTTTCTACGTTGGGGCGCAGGTCGGGACCTGGAGCTACTTCATCACGTATGTTCAGGATTACACCGGTCAACCGGAGAAGATCGCCGGCTATTTTCTGACAGGGACACTCGCGGCTTTTGGCGTCGGCAGGTTTGCATCTGCCTATTTGATGAAATTTATCGCTCCTAACCGCCTGATGGGCACTTACAGTGTCATCAACATTGCGCTGGTCCTAATCGGAGTGATGTTTCCCGGCTGGCTTGGATTGTGGGCCATACTGCTTACCAGTCTGTTCATGTCGCTCATGTTTCCGACCATCTTTGCTCTCGGGCTGAAGGGACTTGGCGCAAACACGAAAATCGCGGGATCGCTTCTGGTTATGACAATCGTCGGGGGGGCGGTTCTAACCCCGCTGATGGGGCTCATTTCGCAGCGTTTCCAGAGCTTGGCATTGGCCTACATGGTTCCGTTCGCGGCTTATCTGTTCATCGCCTACTACGGCTTTATCGGATCACGTCTTCACGCAGCTGAATTGAGCACAACCCAATGATCCGCCGCTTCTGCTTCACTCTCGACCTAAAGGACGATGCCGCCCTGATCGCTGAGTATCGCAAATATCACGAGAAGATCTGGCCGGAGATAACGGAAAGCATCAGGAACTCGGGCATCGAAGACATGGAGATATACCTGCTTGGCAGCCGCATGTTCATGATCATGGAAGTCAACGAGACCTTCACATTCGAAAAGAGAGCCAGGGCCGACCAGCAGAATCCCAAGGTTCAGGAATGGGAAGAACTTATGTGGAAGTTTCAGCAGGCATTGCCGGAATCAAAGCCGGGAAAGAAGTGGCTGCGCATGGACCGAATCTTCAAGCTGGAAAGCTGACGAGGAGCTTGCGCACCAGCCCCGGTAGTGATTACAATGTAATTACATGCCCATACAGACCGAACTGATCAGAATAGGCAATTCGCGAGGTGTACGTATTCCGAAGCCCCTCATTGAGGAATGCAGGTTGGGGAACAAGGTCGAGCTGCGGGTGCAGAACGATTGCCTCATTATTTCTTCGGCGCGCCAGCCTCGAGCTGGATGGGAAGAACTGTTCCGCGCCGCAGGTCCATCCGCGGATGACGAAGCATTACTTGAGCCATTGCAGGCTAACGACTTTGATCGCAAGGAGTGGAATTGGTAGGCCGAGGTCCGCGTCGGGACGAGGTCTGGATGGTAAATCTCAATCCGACACAGGGAACAGAGATTCGGAAGACCCGGCCTTGCCTGATCGTCTCGCCTGATGAAATGAATCGTTATCTGCAAACCTTGATCGTCGCACCGATGACCACAACTGAACGTCCGTATCCTAGCCGGGTATCTGTTCGCTTCCAGGGAAAATCCGGACAAATAGCTCTTGATCAAGTGCGCGCCATAGATCGCGAACGCCTGGTGCGAAGACTTGGGACGATCCCCTCGGCAACGGCTGAATCCGTCTCCACCACATTACTCGAAATCTTCCGGCGGTCTTAGTCCTTCCTCTCGCTCTCTGCCACTCCCCACATTTCTCGAGTCTACTCCCGGATACCAGAGGCCAGATCTGCATGGAGCAGCTTGTGAAACAGGTTTTCCCCCGCCTCCCGCCGCACCGAAAGCCTGCCTGCTCCATAGGCCCGCGACCTCAGGCCGCGTTGCACTGAGACGCAGATCGAGTGGTCTTCGTCCTGAATGCGTTCGCTAACGTCCATGCTCTTTCTATTTCTTTCTTCAGCCGATAGGCCCACATCGTTAAAGTAAAACTCGAATATCACTTTCATCTTGTCAATGCCGAGCGGCAACACCAGGTTCGTGTCCAGATAGCCCTCATACCAGTTCAGCATAAAATTCGGATAGAGCCAATAATAGAGCGCCTCACCCTTGCGCACGCTCGCTGTCATTTTCTCGACCTCTTCACCCTCTGTACTGATCGGGCTTGATTGCAGGCAGAAGCGAGCGCCGTTCGTGATTGTGTAATTCGCGTAGTTCAGAATGCTGTTAAGGCCCTTGTGCAGGTACGGCACGTGATAACCGCCGTCGAGATAGTTATCGACGAATACTTTCCAATTGCAGTCAATGGTCCACTCGCGCCTTCCGGCAAAATGCAGGCAATCGAGGTGCAGCGGCGTGAACTGCTCAACTATGTCGCCCAAATACTCAGGCAGAAGCATTGGATTTGGGTCGAGGTGTATGAATACAAACTTTTCCCAAACGTCTACGCTGAGCGGAACCAGGCCATTCTGCTTGCGGTCAAAATTCTTGACGCCATCGAAGTCGGGAACTCCCTTGAGTGATCCATCCAGCCCATATGTCCAGCCATGATACGGACACTGCAGCCTCGCAGCCGTCCCGCAGGGCTCCGTCATTACGGCGGCCGCATGATGACG
>WNFY01003699.1_pt1 | contig 14865 bp, 7 predicted proteins | sample 5400091 | NCBI WGS metagenome assembly WNFY01 (sample SAMN13153364, study PRJNA577476) | soil metagenome | isolation source: 60 cm soil or saprolite under grassland replicate 1 | place: USA:California | collected 2016-06-15 | reverse complement strand
GCGCGCAGCCTCAGGCACCAGCGCTCCTGGAACCAGGCGACGTGCCCCAGCTCCCACAGCACCGGGTTGACGATCGGCAGCTTTGGGCCGAACAATTGCGGACCCTCGAGATCCCGGGTGAGGAGCCGGGTGCGTTCTCTCGCGCTTCGCAGCTGCCGCGAGAGCGTGTCGGGATCCGGATACGCGGGGGTCATGGCTCCACTTAAACATAACATGAAAATTGTGCTGATCACGCCCGCCGGAGCCCGCTCGCGAAGCGGCAACCGGCATACCGCCGTGCGCTGGGCCGCGATGCTGCGCGCGCTTGGCCACAAAATCCGGGTGTCGGTGAGCTGGGACGGGCAGCCCGCCGACGTCATGCTCGCGCTGCATGCGCGACGCAGCCACGCGTCGATCGTTCAGTTCCGCGAGCGGTGCCCGGATTCGCCGCTCGTGGTCGTCCTCACCGGCACCGACCTGTACCGGGACATCCGCACGGACCGCGACGCGAAAGAATCGCTGGCTCTCGCCGACCGCCTGGTTGTCCTCCAAGAAATGGGCCGGCTCGAGCTTCCCGCGCGATTTCGCCGCAAGACCCGCGTGATCTACCAGTCAGCCGAGGTGCACGCACTCCGAAAGCCGCCGTTCGCCGTGATAGGCCATCTGCGTGAAGAGAAAGATCCTTTCCGGACCGCGCTCGCGCTCGCCCATCTATGCGACCTGCCCGAGATCGAGGTCGTGCATCTCGGCGAAGCGCTTTCGCCGGAGATGGCACGCGAGGCTCGGCGCCTGATGCGCTCCGATCCTCGCTACCGGTGGCTTGGGAACGTACCGCATTGGGCCGCGCTGCGCTGGCTCTCGCGCAGCCACTTGCTCGTGGTGAGCTCGCGAATGGAAGGCGGCGCCAACGTCATCTGCGAGGCCGCCGCGGTCGGGGTTCCGGTCATAGCCTCCCGGGTATCAGGAAATATGGGGATGCTGGGGCGCGGTTACCCGGGTTACTACGCACTGGCGGACGAACGGGGGCTTGCCCTGCAAATCCGCCGCTTGGCGACTGACTCCTCCTATTATGCGCGCCTCAAGCGGCTGATCGCCGCTCGCCGTTCCCTGTTCCTTCCGGAGACCGAAAGAAGTGGCCTGCGGCGCCTGATCGCCGAGTTCGAGTCTTAGAGATGAAAATCTAGATCAAGCTCAGCGTTCCCGCGCGGCTTCCTGAAACGCCTTGGTGACCGGGGACAGCAGGTATTCCAGCACGGTGCGCGTGCCGAGGTGGATCTCGGCCGACACCTGCATGCCGGGGGCGAGGCGGTGCTTCTCCCCGTCGGCTTCGAGGTACTGGCTCTTGAGGTTCACCAGGGTTTTGTAGGCGAGCGGGGCGGCGCCGTTCTTAGCCTGGTTCTGTCCCGCCGCTCCGGTATCGGCATTCGCGCCTTGCTCGGCGGCGTCTGCGCTCACGCGCGCGACTTCGCCTTGGAGCATCCCGTACTTCTGGAAGGTGAACGCGGCGAGCTTGATCTTCGCGGCCTGGGTCTCGCGCACGAACCCGATGTCGTCGTTCTTCACCCATACCTCGGCGCGCAGGATCTCGTCCTTGGGCACGAGGGTCATCAGGATGGTGCCGGGGCTGGTGACGGTGCCGACCGTATGGGTCGCGAGGTCTTTCACCACCCCGTCCTGCGACGCCCTGAGCTCCAGGTACTCCTGCCGGTGCTCCTGCTTGGCGAGCTCCTGGCTCGCCTTCTCGAGCTGCGCCGCGATGTCCACCCGCTCGGTCTGGAGCTGGCGCCGGTAATCGGCGGCGATCTGCGCGATCTTCTTCTCTTCCTGCGCGATGGTGGAGCGCGCCGAGGCGATCACCGATTCCTGCGCGCGCAGGTCCTGTTCGCGCTCGATGCGCTCGCGCTGCTTGTCGGTGTACATAAGCCTGCCCGCAAAGCCGTCCCGCGCGAGCTTCTCGTAGGCCGCCTCCTGCTCGCGATAGTGCGGCAGGACCTGCGTGAGCTTCTTCTGCACTTCCTCGGCGGCCACCAGATCGTGCTTCGCCTTCTCGAGCAGGGTGCGCTCCTGCCCGAGCGCGTTCTCGTAGGCCCCGCGGTTGGCCGCGTACTGCGCGTACACCTGTGTGAACAGATCCGCCGGCTCGTCGGCGCGCCGCATGAATGCGACACTCGCAAGCTGCGCGTCGATGCGGCGCAGGGCGATGCGCTTGTTGTGGTAGTCGGCGGCGAGCGACTTCAGGTCCGAATCCGAGAGCGTCGTGTCCATGCGCATCAGCACCTGCCCCGCCTTCACCTGCTCGCCCTCCTTCACCAGGATCTCCTTCACCACTCCGGAATCGGTCGGCTGCACGATCTTGAGATAGGTGTCGGGAACGAGCTTGCCGTCGGCCACGGCGACGATGTCGAGCTTGCCGAACGTCGCCCACAGAAGCAGCGCCGCAAGGAACGCAAGCGCGACCCACAGCACCCGCCGCCCGAGCGGATTGGGCGGCGCATCCTGCAGCCGCACGATCGCCGGAAGGAAATCGCGCGGATCGGCCTGGATGCGATCGCCGAGGCGCTCGACCAAGCGCCGTGCAGCGGCGAGAGCGGACGCACCGGGCCCAGGAGAAGTCATGGCCGGATCGCTCATCGATCTGCCCTCAGCCCAGCCTCACCACTCCATCCTGCAGTCCTTCGAGCGGCTTGAGGTCAACGCCCGTCACCGAACGCAGACCCACAGCGTTCACGACCGGCTGGCCACTACCGAAGAACGAGCTGAGCAAAGCCCCGGAGAAAGCATCGCCCGCATCCAGGTCAAGTCCGACATCGGCATACCGCGCGAGATGAGCCGGCAGGCTCCTCGAGATCTGGTTCCACTGCGCAAGATTGCCCAGGGCCGAGGAGTACTCCCCGCTTTCTTCTTCGGCGCTGAGGGTGCCGTTACGAACCTGCTCGAAGTCGCTCAGGCTGTAAGCTTGCCGGTATTGCGCCTGATCGAACCAGCGGTCGATGCGCGCTTGAATGTCCTGCCGCAGGCCCTCCTCCGGCGTGTGGGACTCGTAGGACTCTCCGCCTTGCGGCGTCGGGGCTGCGGAGGCGGCACCCGTCTGTGCGGCCTCCTGACCAGCCGCCCAGCTCGGCGTATTCTGCGCGGAGGCGTCCACAGAGACGGCCGTTGGCGTCGTCGTGGAACTCGTCTCATACTGGGTCGCCGTCGAGCCCTCCGAGGCGAGCGCCGACAAGCCCGCCACGCCATTGATGTCCTGCGGCTGGGAGCCGAACTCCGGCGCGCTGATCACCGCCTGCATGTAGCTGTTGGCGAGCGCACCGAGCGTGCCGTTCTTGCCGTATTGGTACGCGATCGCTCCGCCGTAGGCGAGCGTGTCGCTGCCCGAGAGGCGAAAATTCGCAAGGTTGTTGGCGACATTGAAGGTCTGCCCCGCGGCGCGCGCCGCGTCGAAAGCGTTCACCAGCCCGAGGAAGTCGAACTCCTGGATCTTCTTGTTGTTCATCGGGTTGGTGGAGGTGGCGCTGTAGTCGCGCGTCCCCTCGATCACCATCTGCAGCGTTGACACGGCCTTGTTGCCGCTGTACCAGTCCGTGAAAGTCGCTGTGCCGGTCCCCGCCGTGAGGATCAGACTGTTGCCCGAGACGCTGAGCGAGAGGTTGCTGTATAAGGTGCCGCCGCCGATGGACAGCGTGCTTCCGCTGCCCAGGCGGCTCGCCGTGTCGGCGCCGTCGGATTTGTTGAACAGCACGATGTCGCGGCCGCGGATGCCGTTGGCATCGAAATCGCCGTCGGTCACGTCGTTGCCGGCGCCGCCGATGAAGCCGTCGTTGCCGTCGCTGCCGTGGAAGGTGTCGACGCCCGCCTGCCCGTCCATGACGCCGTTGCCGCCGCCCGCGTCCTCGAGGAGGTCGTTGCCCGCTGCGCCGCGGTACACGTCGTTGCCGGCCCCGCCGTACAGATTGTCCGGCTTGCCGCTCGCGACGAGCACGTCGTTGCCGTTGCCGCCGTAGAGGTTGTTCACCACGCTGGCGTTGTTCGCGTCGCCGCTGCCGGCGTTGATCGTGTCGTCGCCGTCCTCCCCGTAGAGCGTGTCGCTGCCGGTGCCGCCGTCGATCGTGTCGTTGCCGGCGCCGCCGAAGACCGTATCGTCGCCGGCAAGCGCGTTGATCGTGTCGGCCGTATCGTAGCCGTAAACGGTGTCGTTGCCCGAGGTCTGGGAAGCCACGAGGACCTTGGCGCGCACCGCCGCGCCGTCCCAGATGGTTCCATCGGCGAACTTGATCTGCTCGGTCTCCTGCCCGTTGAAGTAGTTGAGCACCGTCACCTTGCCGGGGTTGCCCGTGACGTTGACGTTGAGGAACAGGTCGGTGAGGTTGCGCCCGGGCGTCACGGCGCTCGTCGCGATCCCGGAGCCGAACACGACAGCATCGAAGCCTGATGTATCGGAGACGACATCGTTGCCATCGCCTACTGCATATTGATAGGTATCGTCTCCACCTTCGCCCTGGAGGTTGTCGTTGCCGGTGCCGCCGATAAGAATGTCGTTGCCGGTTCCACCGAAAAGCGTGTCGTTGTCGCCGAGCGCCGTGAGGGTGTCGTTGCCGTCGAAGCCGTACAGCACGTCGTAGCCCGCCGTGCCGGTCAGTACGTCGTCGCCCGCCGTGCCGCGCACGTTGATGAGCTGATCGAGAATCTGCGCCTGCGTCGGCAGTTGGCTGCCATCGGCGAAGACGAAATTCTCGACGCGCGCGTTGGGATCGATCAGGTAATTAGCGATCGTGACGCTGTCGCTCGTGCCGTTGACCGACAGCACCAGCCCGTTCACGTTTCGACTCAGCGTGATGCCCGAGGCGGTGATCCCGGCACCGTATTGTAGCGTGTCCGTGCCACTCGTCTCCGTGATCGTGTCGCGCCCGTCGCCGCTGTTGATGAAATAGGTGTCGTTGCCGCTCCCGCCCTGCAGGCTGTCGTCGCCGGTGCCGCCGGTCAGCCTGTCGTCCCCGCCCATCCCCAGCAGCGTGTCGTTGCCCGCGAAGCCGAGGAGTATCTCGTTGGCGCTCGTTCCGGTGAGCGTGTCGTTGCCCGATGTCCCTTTGAGGGTGAGCGCGAGGTCCTGGAGCGCGGTGTCGCTCATGAAAGTGCCATCGGCGAAGCGCAAAGTATCGACGCGCGTGGGGAGGTTGGTCCAGTTCTTCATCGTGATCGCGTCCGTCGGGGTCACCTGGACGATCATGTCGGTGCCCGAAAAGCGCGCGCTGATGCTGTCCTTGGTAATGCCCGGCCCGAAAATGACCGCGTCCGCGGTGCTGAATAGAATTTGACCGTTGCCGAAGAATGACTGGTCGTTGATGGTGTCGAGTCCGTCGCCGAGATTGAAGAAGTAGGAATCGCGGCCGGAACTGCCAAAGAGCATGTCGTTGCCCGGCCCGCCCGTAAGGAGGCCGCCGACGTCGCCGCTGTCGGTCAGCAAGCCGGAGTCGAGCGTGTCATCGCCGTCGCCGCCGTAGAGCGCGTCGACGGAGCCATCCGTGTCGGAGCCGCCGCCTTCGAGGGTGTCGTTCCCCGGACCGCCGTAGATCTCATCCGCCCCGTCTCCACCGTGGATGACATCGTTGCCGCCCAATCCCTGGATCACGTCGCCAAAGGAGCTGCCGGTGATCGTGTCCGCATTGTTGGTCCCGTTGAGCTCGAACTTGCTGATCGCGCCGGTGGTGCCGCTCAAGAATCGCACGCTGTCCGTGCTCCCGGAGAAGGTGACCACTACGTCGTTTCCGGACAAGACGAACGCCACGTTGTTGACCATTCCCGGGCCGAACTCCAGCACGTTGGAGCCGCCGGCATCGAAGAGGGTGTCCTGGCCGTCGCCGGACTTGAAGAAGTAGCGGTCGTTGCCCAGCCCGCCCTGAAGCGAGTCGTTGCCCAGCCCGCCGGTGATCTGATCGTCGCCGCCGCCGCCACTGAGGGTATCGTTGCCGGCGAGGCCGTTGATCGTTTCCCCGTAGGCGTCGCCGCCGGTCAGCGTGTCCGCTCCCGCAGTGCCGGTCAGCGTCAGGAACGGATCGGTCAGCTCCGAGTGCGTGAAGGACTCGCCGGTGGCCGAGAACGTCACGGTCTCGATCTGCTCGTTCACGTCGTTGAACCAGCCCTTGATCGTGACCTTGTCGGTCGGCACGGCGCTGCGGGTGAGGATGAGGTCCTGGCCGACGCGCGTGGGTGCGATCGCGCTCTTGGTGAGGCCGGCGCCAAAGGTGAGGATGTCGTTCCCGCCCCAGTCCTCGATCAGCTTCGCGCCGTCGCCGACGTTGAGGGTGTAGCTGTCGTTGATGACCGTGCCGGCCGTGCTCAACTGCGCCCCGGTCAGCACCGTGCCGTCGGACTCGAACACCACGGAGCCGAGCTGGGAAGTGCCGAAATTATTGACATACCAGCCTTCCACCGTGACCTTGTCGGTGCCGTTCGAGTGCGACATGACCAGGTCGTTGCCGACCCGCCGGTACGAGATCGCGCTGCTGGCGATGCCGGTTCCGAATCTCAGCGTGTCGTTCACAACGCCGCCGCGCAGACGATCCTGCCCGTCGCCGAGATCGAACAGGTAGGTGTCGACGCCGGCGCCGCCGTCGAGGATATCGTCTCCCGTGCCGCCGATCAGAACGTCGTTGCCGCCGTTGCCGCCGATGAAATCGTTTCCGGCGAGCCCGCTCAGCGTGTCGTTTCCGGAAGTGCCGCCGATGATGTCGTTGCCTGCCGTCCCGATCTGAAGCTGAAAGCCGCGGATCGTGGCGTCGGATCCGGTGATCTTGCTGCCGTCGGCGAACTCGAGGGTCGTCATCTGGAAGCCGTTGCCCGCGTACCAGCCCTGCACGGTGACTTGGTCGGTGCCGTTCGCGTGGCTGATGACGAGATCGCTGAGGATTTTCGAGAACGTCAGGTCGCTCGCGACAATGCCCGGGCCGAAGCGCAGCACCTCGGTGTTGACCGTCGAATCCTCGATGATCGTGTCGCGACCGTCGCCCAGGTTGAAGACATAGGTATCGTTCCCGCCTTCGCCGTACAGCGTGTCGTCCCCGGCGCTTCCGGCGAGCGTATCCGCGCCGGCGCCGCCGTCCAGCGTGTCGTTGCCGTCGCCGCCGGTGAGCGCGTCGTTGCCCGTCCCGCCGAAGATGCTGTCTGCGCCGGCGCCGCCGTCGAGCGTGTCGTTGCCGCCGTTTCCGACGAGCTGATCGTTGCCGTCGCCGCCGAGGAGCATGTCGTTACCGTCCTGCGCGGTTTCAGTGTTGAAATCGCCGAACAGCAGATCGTCCTCGCTGCCGCCTTCCAGGTGATCGTTGCCCGCTCCGCCGAAAACCGTGTCCGCGCCCGCGCCGCCTTCCAGGACATCGTCTCCCGCTCCCGCGTCGAGTTGATCGTCACCGGCGCCTCCGCGTAAGATGTCGGATGCTCCATCGTCGAAGAGGTTGACGATCGACTGTCCGTTGAAGAAGTACACGCCGTCGCCGTACAAGAAATCGTTGCCCGCGCCACCTTCGATCACGTCGGCGCCCGTCTGGCCCTGCAGGTTATCCGCGCCATCGCCACCGTAGAGCGTGTCGTTGCCGGCATTGCCGGCAAGGAAATCGTCGCCTGCGCCACCATCGAGCACGTCGTTGCCCGAGGTCATGTCTGTGGCATCGTCGGCATCGCCGAAGAGCTGGTCGTTGTCGTCGCCCCCCTGAAGATTGTCGTTGCCCGAACCGCCCTGCAGCCGATCGATGCCCGCGCCGCCGAGCAACAAATCATTGCCCGCGCCGCCGGCGATCAAGTCGTTGCCCAAGCCGCCGTCGAGCGAGTCGTCACCCGCCAGTCCAAGGATGATGTCGTTCCCGCCAAGGCCGCGAATGCGATCGGTGACGCCGGTTCCCTGTATCTGGGGGTGCGCCGCATCGTGGTTGTCGTCGCTGTCCTCGGTGCCGTCGATGTCGAAGCCCTGCGCGAGGATGTCTGCATAAGACATACTCGTGCCATCCGCGAAACGAATCTCACTGATGGGCGTGGTGTTGGTCGGCGTAAGTTGATCGAATCCAGCGAAGTGGATGACCTCGTGTGTTGAATTCGGATCGGTCGGATCGCTCGGCCCGATATCGACGCCGAGACTTCCGATTCTGAATTTGATGTCGCTGCGCGAGATCCCGTCGCCGAGCACCAGGACGCTGGCGTCCGGACCATTCGAAGCGTCGTCCGGATCGAACACCGTGTCCTTGCCGTCACCCCTGGCGAAGACGTAGATGTCCTTGCCGGTGCCTCCCGACAGCGTGTCGTCTCCCGGTCCGCCGATCAAAATGTCGGAGCCACCGTTGCCCTGGAGATTGTCGTTACCCGCGCCACCGTCGAGGTAGTCGCCGCCTTCATCGGCACCGGTGACGAAGCCGGGGTTGTCCCCGACCAGCACGTCGTTGCCGAGACCGCCGATGAGCACGTCGGACCCGGCCTCGCCCCAAACCTTGTCGTCACCGCTGCCAGCATCGACAAAATCCTCGCCGACACCGGCCCTCACCCAGTCGGCACCGCTGCCGGCGTAGATAACGTCGTTGCCTCCTGCGGTGGCGTCGATCTCCACCGCCGGGTCGTAGATCAGCTGATATAGCGTCGAGCCGTCGGGTTGCGTCGTCGCGGTCCGGGTCGCCGTCCAGTCGAAGGTGTTCGTGACCCAGCCCAGATCGCCTTCGATGTCATCGTCGCCCGCGCCGCCGACGAGAATGTCGGACCCGCCGCCCCCCATCAGCACATCGTCTCCCGTGCCGCCCACGGCCAGGTCGTCATCGGCACCGGTCATCAGCCAATCGCCTTTCAGGCCGCTTCCCGCTTGCTCGCCGTTCGTAATTGCAGAGGCGAGCGTCACTGTCGTATCCGCGTAGAACTCGTCCTTCCCGAAACCGAAAGAGAATGCGATGTCAGTCCCTGCACCACCCTCGACGAGCGTCGCGCCTCCGGCATCGGAGATGAAATCGCGGCCGTCTCCGCCGTAAAGCTCATCGTCTCCCAAGCCACCGGTGATCGAATCGTCTCCCACGTCGCCGTAGATGCGATCGTTGTCGCCCTGGCCATCGAGCGTGTCGTCGCCCGTGCCGCCATCGATAATGTCGTCGCCGGCGCCACCACTCACCCGGTCGTTGCCGCCGAAGGCGAGAATCAGATCCGACGCAGCCGTGCCCGTCAGATTGTTGGCGTCATCGTTGCCGCCAGGAACGACGTTTTGGGTATCGGTGAACTGCGGTGCCGTGCGCGCTTGCCAGAGCCGAATGCCGAAGTCGCCCTCGCGCCAGTCCTTCAGCGTGAGGCTGCCGCCTGCATCGCCGTTGATCGTGACGACGAGGTCGTTGCCCTGCTTGGTGTAGGCGAACTTGCCGTCCGCGCTCGTCCACTGCGTTTCCGAGAGCTTGACGCTCGCCTCGGCGATGACGGTGCTTTGCGCGTTACCGGAGTTATCGGTGAAGGTGTAGCGCAGGACTCCACTACCGTCGGCATCGAGGATCGTATCGTCGCCGTCGTTGACGCCGTAGTTATAAAGATCGAGTCCTAATCCCGCTTCGAGGTAATCATCGGCCGCCTTGCCCTGCAGATAATCGGTACCCGCGCCGCCGTAGAGATGATCTTCCCGCCCGGCGCCCAAGATAACGTCCGCGCCCGTGCCGCCAAAGACGTAATGCTGTAGCGAATCGGCACGCCCGCCAGTCGAGGCGACGAATCTGGAAGCGAGGTCGAGATATTCCTTCGCCTCCCGTTGATAAGCCTGACCACGCGCATCGGGAGAGTTGGGGAACGAGCCAGGGTCGGAAACGCCCGGCTCCTCGTAGAACTGATTACGGGTGAACTCGGTGATATAAAGCTTGCGTTCGAGGAACGCGGCCCTGTCCTGCAAGTACGTCTGCGTGAGACCCTGACGGTTGTTCGTAGCATCGTAGTCGTCGAGCTCGCCTCCGTTCGCACCGCCCGTCTGGAAGCGGGTATAGAAACCGCTGCCGTTGGAGTCGAACACAACGAACGGATTGAGTTGCGTGAGGGCATAGCGGTACGCCAGCAGATCCGCGCCCGTCGCGTTCTGCATCTGTGTCAGCAGCGTCGGCGCGTCATCCACGCTTGGAGCGATGCGCAGCGCCCCGCGCATCAATTGGTACAACGTGTTACCGGTGCCCGGTTTGGAAAGGCCCGTTATTGCCTGATACAGAGCCTCTCGCGCGGCGGCGCCGTTGCCGTTAGGAAGTAATTCATCATTGACTGCGAAGAGGCTCTCCAGCGTGTCGACGATCCGCTCCAGGCTCGCAGATGTGAACATGGCTGCCTGATTGAGGATCACCTTGTAGTCCGCCGTGCTCAGCGCCGGGTCGAGATCGGCGAGAAGCTTGTACACGGCCAAGCTGTCGTCGAGCGCAATGATGCTGTGGTTCAAGGCCCCGAACGGTTTCGGCTCGTCGGAGTTCGTCTGCTTCTCGATCGCGATGTCGATCTGAATTCCGGGCCGCGACCACAGGCCGGCGATCAGGTTGAAGGGCGTGCTGTCCACCAACGCCTCGTCGGCCGCGACATTGACGATCGACGCGCTCGTCGGGATCGCGCTGCCCAGCTTGGCGAAGAAAGCCTGGTTGATGGAACTGCTGAGAAATCCCGGCGCGTTGAATACCGTCACCGCTCCGGTCTTCGAAGCGAACACGCTGGAGAACGCCATCGCCAGATGTCCGCCCAACGAATGGCCCGTTACGTCCACGCGAAAGTCAGGATCGAGGGCAAGTGCGCTCGCCAGCTCACCCGTCCCATTCACCACTGGCCCGTTCGCCAGCGCAAATACAGTGGAATCGGCGTTCGTGCGAATTACAACGGCATCGGCGGGCACGGAGTCGGCGGGAAAGGTAGCGAGGCGGAACTGCTGCACCGCCTGATCCGTCGTCGCAGATGCGCGCAACCACCAGTTCACCATGGCCACGATCTGGTCGTAGGCCGCACCCGCGAGTGCGATATCCGCATCCGTCGGAAGATCCTGCGGAACCTCGGTCCCACGCGGAGCAACGGTCAGATTGCCTGCCGCATCGCTGAATACGGCGACCTGAAAGTCGGTATTGGGGCGGTCGTCGTAGTAGGCGACGACGGTCGGGTAGCGCGCAGCGAACTCGGCCGCCTGAGTGGCCGACATTCCAGCTTGAATCAGCGCAGCTATGTTAGCGTCCGTGCCCGTTGGGCCGAGAGCAAGCGTGGCATAGGAGGCAACGGAAAGCTCCGCGTTTTGAAAGAGGGAGTCCTGAATAGTCATTGAGAGTCTCCTATGATTTCGAACGTTTGCTTCTCGACATCGAGCGGCAGACCGACCTCCCTGCAGCCATACGATGAGGGATGACCTGGGCTTGGAAAGTCTCCGCCGACACGTCCGTACGTGACCTGCCGTGCGAGTACCTTTCCGTCTGCTACTCGGACAATTGACGTCTCACGGCGATAGACTTCGGGGCCCCAGTCGCGGATGATCGTCATAACGGTATCGGCCACGAATGGGCTACCCGGGTTCGCAGTACTTCTCTGAGGCACGGGAACGATCCCCCTCACGCCCCCGAGCCGCTGATATTCGCTTTGCGTCAGCTTCACTCTCTCATACACCGTCACGCCGCCATCTTTCTCGCAGAGCTCCTTCACCTTCGCATCCCAGTACGCCTGCCTTCCAGGCGCCCATCCCATGCAGCCACAAAGTGCCATTGTCACCGCGCCGATCCCCAGCGATGTTGCGCCTAAATATCTATTGCACATGCTCATCTCCCATTTAGGTTGCGCGCTAGTTCTTTGCGGCCCTTGTCGCGTCATACTTGTTTTTCCATTCCACCGATAGTCGTTGTTGCACTGATTGTCCAAATTCACCTGTGGCGTAGACCTCGCTTAGACGAATTATTGCCGACGGCAACCCACGTCCAGCGGCCGCCTTGAGTGTCTCAAAGGCAATTTGCGGTCTGTCTTCGAAGGCTGGCAGCACTTGCGAACACCAATAGTCCTTCCATAGCTCATCCGCTCGGTTCAGATCCCGCCTAGTTCTCACTCCTTCCTGAACCATGATGATCGCGCCCCAGGCGTCCCGCATGTTCCCGATTTCCTTTGCCCTTTGGTACACGACGTTCGGATCGGAAGGGTAACCTTCGCGCTCCATCGCGCGCGGATCCCGGCCTTGCAGGCGCGCGGTACGCTCCTTTTGAGTCGGCACGCTGTCGCATTGCGGGTCACGGCGACCCTGCCCCTGATCCGCGGCGGCCACCTCGGAGATCGTGAACAAGACGGTAGCTACAAATAGTTTCGTTTTCATGGCCCTCCCTTCGCACTGCGCAACCCAACACATGATCGCTGCCGCTTGGATCAGCCCCACTCAAGTTAGCACGTTCGTGTCATATGCCGCTCAGACTACCCGAATGGAGCCGGTGGTCATATGACACGTTCGTGCTATATCCCGGTCAGTCCGGAATCGCAATTTGGGAGGCCCGGAAGAGCGCCTGAGCCCTGTTGGCGGCACCGAGCTTGCCATAGATGCTGCGCATCTGGTTTTTGACGGTGTGCTCGCTGCGGGCGAGGATTTGCGCCACCTCCCGGGCGCTCTTTCCTTGGCGCAGCCAGCGCAGCACCTCCACCTCGCGCGCGCTGAGCTGTAAGGGCGCTGACGGGGCCTCCCGCACGGAGATATTTTCCGCCGAGCGTACGCGCTGCAACACCACGTGCAGCGAGGGCGCGAGCAGCCTCAGCGCGTAGGCGTGACGGCCATCGGGTTTGGCGGGGATCAGGCACAGCGCGATGAAGCTGAGCTCCGGTCCGCCGGCGTCGAACACGCCGTGCGCGGCGCAGTTCCCCAACGGATTGCCGGCGCCGGCCGTGTCGGAGAATGTCTCCAACAACTGTGGCCTGCGTTGGCGCCAGCAGCGGAACACCAGCTGCGAAATCAGCCTGAAGTTTGCGGCCACGGAGCCCTTATGCGACAGCGCCGCACGGAAACCGTCCAACAGGACGGGCCGTAGCATCAGGCGGCAGCCGCGCACCGAGCCCAACCCGCAGGCCAACATTCCATGCGGGAGGATGTTCTGCAGCGCACCCCTGCTCCAGTGCCGCAGTTCATCGCGCGTGCGAATCCCCGCCGCAGCGTCGATGACCCCGAGCAGCGCCCCGCGCCCGGCTGCGTTCAGGACAGAGGCGCCCCCGCCGTCGCCCGGCGTGCCAGGATCCTGCGCCGTGTCGATGCGCGCCAAGCGAAGAAGGGCATGATCCAAAGCCGCTGCGCCTTTTCGAGAAAATCGTTTCGGTCCGCGAGTCCGGTATCAATCAGCCTTCTTCTGTGCCGCGGCGTCGCTCAAGCCTTTCAGCACCCGGCCGAGCTGCTGGTGCAGGTGGGCGAGCGCGTCGTACCCCAGCGCCACGCGCACCGCGAGCTTGCCGTTCAGCCGCTCGGGGAGCTTACCGCCCGAGCGCGCCACGCGCGGGAGGGCGGCGAGCATGCCGGGCTCGAGGAACCCGAAGTCGATGAACGCCATGCCGGGGGCGACGTTGATGCTGCAGTAGTTGGCGACGACGGGTTGGTCGGAGTTCTCGACCGGCACCAGGCGAATGCCCATTTGTTTGCTCTCGGCGCCTGCCTGTTTCGCCGCAGGCGTGGCGTTGACGGCTTCCTTGTCTTGCGTGTCCTTCTTCGGTGCTTCTGCCATGTTGCCCCCTTTTCGTTTCGTTAAACGCTTCCCCGCGTCTCGCAGTTTCCGAGTCACGGCTTGGCCTTCTCTTCCTCGATCACCGTCATCTGCTTGAGCGGCTGCGGATCCGCGCCGGCTTGTGCGCCAGGCTTCGCTGCCCCGAATTGCATCACCTCATCCACCTGCAGCCCGCGCGGCAGGTTGTGGGCGATGAAGAGCATCGTCACCTTGCCCTTCAACTGGTTGATGGTCCGCGAGAAGGCTTCGGCCGTGGGTTGGTCGAGGTTGCTGGTCGCCTCGTCGAAGATCAGCACCTTCGGGCGCTTCAGGAGCGCCCGCGCGATGGCGATCCGCTGGCGCTGGCCGCCGGAGAGCCCGACGCCGTGCTCACCTAAGGGCGTCTGATAGCCCTGCGGGAGTTGCTCGATGACCTCGTGGACCTCCGCCATGCGGCAGGCCTCGACGATCTGGTTGAAGTCCGCGTGGGGACTAGCCATCTGCAGGTTGTCGTGTACAGTGCCCGAGAAGAGCGTCGTCTCCTGCGGCACCACGCCAAACCCCGCGCGCAGCTCGTTGGCGCTCAAGTAGCGGGTGTCCTGGCCGTCGATCAGGATGCGGCCGTCGCTCGGGGGATAAAAGCCGAGCAGCAGCTTCGCGAGCGTGCTCTTGCCGCAGCCGTTGGGGCCCACCAGCACCGTCAGTTGTCCGGGCTTGATCGCGAGATTCAAGTTGCGGTAGAGCCAGGGATGCTTTTCGGAGTAGCGGAAGGAGACCGACTGGAATTCGATCCGCCCCGCCTGTCCCGTGCCCGCGCGCTGCGGGGTGAGCGTGTAGGGTTCGGCCGGCATGTCCATGATGTCGCCCAGGCGCTTGACGGAGACGTCGGCCTGCTGGAACTGCTGCCACAGGCCCACCAGCCGCAGCATCGGCTGGCTCACGCGGCTTGCGAACATCTGGAAGGCGACTAGCATGCCGATGGTGAAGGTCGCCGCGCCGCTCGCCGCGTTCGCGGCGCTGTCGATGACAACGAGGGCGCCGACGACGAGGATGGTGAGCGTCATGGTCTGCTCCAGGGCGTTCGCCACCGTGTTATAGGTGTTGGCCAACTGCTTGGTCTCGAAGCTGGCGGCCAAGTACTGCGCGAGCAGCTCGCCATAGCGGCCCTCCAGCACCGGCTCCATCTGCAGCGACTTGACGGTCGCCATGCCCGAGACGTATTCGGTGA
>WNFY01006829.1_pt1 | contig 14867 bp, 15 predicted proteins | sample 5400091 | NCBI WGS metagenome assembly WNFY01 (sample SAMN13153364, study PRJNA577476) | soil metagenome | isolation source: 60 cm soil or saprolite under grassland replicate 1 | place: USA:California | collected 2016-06-15 | reverse complement strand
GAATTCCTGGTCCCGACCTTGGGATACTGAATGGGAGTGATGTGGGGATAGAGCGAGTCGGTGTCGTTGACGAGGAAATAGGTGCCCAGGCCCGTCATGTCGAAGCGCCAATTCGCGATCTTCGAGCCATTGGGTGACCAGCGGAACGCGTCGCGCAGGTCGAACTCCTCCTCGTAAACCCAGTCGGTCATGCCGTTCACGTGGAGCGAGTCCGCATCGCTCGTCAGAGCCGTGATAGCGCCATCCGCAAGGCGCTCCACGTAGACGTTTCCTTGTCGCACGTAGGCCACGCGATCGCCGGCGGGCGAAAACTTGGCATACATGAGCGAAGACGGCGGGGCGTTCGGTCCGCCGAGCTTTTTGAGCGTGCCAGTCTTCCGGTCGAGGCCGTCGGCCGACCACGCGTAATCGTCGAAGTCCAACGCGTCGGTCGCACCGGCGGGCACCAGCTGGCGCGCCGAGATGTAGACGCTCCGGGCACCGGTGGCGGTCTCGTAGCGCACGATATCGGAGGCATCCGGGTTCGCGGCCGATTTCTCCACCGTGGTATAGGCGGTGCCGTTTTCGATCCAGCGTGCCGGTCCGAAGCGCTGCGGCGCGAATTCCGCCGATGCGAAGATGCGGCGCAGCACGTCGGTGACGTGATCCGGGACCTGCGCCACGGCGGGGACCGATGCGAACAGCGCGAGCAGGCCAAAAACGAACCGCATACCTCGCTCCTTTGAAATCCTGTTTAGTGGTGATCCGTACGTTGGTGAATCATGAAGAAGAGCGCGAACACGGGCTCGCGTCCAGGTCTCGCGCCTCCTATCTTGGGTTCCGCAATGGTCCCCCGTTCGCTCCTGCTCAGTGCAAAAGTGACACTCCTGGCGGCGATCTACGTTACGGTCGCACACTGGGGGCTGCAGTTCGACCCCGTCAATCGCTTCGCAACAATCATCTGGCCGCCTGCCGGTGTGTCCCTCGCCGCGCTGCTTTTGTTCGGACGGGACCTCTGGCCCGGAATCGCCATCGGCGCGGCCATCGTGAATGTCTGGACCGGCGCGCCCCTGCCCGTCGCGTGCGGCATCGCGCTCGGCAACACGCTGGAGGCGCTGCTGGGGTGGTACGCGCTCCAACGGATTCCCGGCTTCCGGCTGACTGTGGACCGCCTCCGCGACGCGCTTGGCTTCATCGTCCTCGCCGCCATCCTAAGCACCGCGGTGAGCGCGACAATCGGTGTGACGAGCCTGTACCTCGGCGGCCTCATTCCGGGCAGTCGGTTCGCAGAGACGTGGTTTACCTGGTGGCAGGGCGACGCGCTCGGGGACCTGATCGTCGCCGCCTTCCTTTTGAACTGGATCCCCGCGCTCTGGGTCCCGGATCGCATGTCGCCGCGCCGCATCGCCGAGGCGCTCGCGCTCGGCGCCGCGCTGGTCGGGATGAGCGCGTTCCTGTTCCAAGGGAATCCCGCGACCGCGCCCCTTGTCACCGCCTTCCGCCAGCCGACGACGTTGCTCCCCGTTCTCATTTGGGCGGCGCTGCGGTTCGGGACCCGCGGCGCGACAGGCGCGACCCTCGTCGTGTCGGGCGCCGCGATATGGAGCACCGTGCTGGGGCATGGACCATTCATTCGCACCCAGCTGCACGAGAGTCTTGCGGTGCTCCAGGCATTCATGAGCGTGGTGGCGGTGATGTGCCTCGTGCTGAGCGCCGTGACCACGGAACGCCACCGCGCCGATCGCGAAAAGATCGAGCTCTTCCACCGCGAGCGGCTCGCGCGCGCGCATGCTGACGAGATGCAACGGTTGCGTGGGACGTAGCTCCCGCTACTAGTCTCCGAAGTTGGCGAGCCGGACCTCGACCACGTCCGGCAGTCCCTGCAGCTTGTCGAGCACTCCATTGGTCAACGCCTGATCGACGTTGATGGCGGCGAGCGCGTCGCCGGGCCCACCTGCCTGCGGTGCGCGCCGCGCCTGGTGATAGCTCGCGATGTTGATCCCGGCGCTGCCGAGCGCCGAACCGACGCGTCCGATCACGCCGGGGACGTCGCGGTTCTTGATGACGAGCATCCAGCCGTCGGGCACGACGTCCACGTGATAGTCGTCGATGCGAATCACGCGGCCGTGGCTGTCGCCGATGAGCGCGCCCGTCACGCGCACGCGCCCGCGCGCCGTGTCGACCTTCACGCCGATCGACGTCTCGAACCCGGTCTCCGGTGCGCCGGTTTTGGTGCCGAGCTGCATGCCCTTCTCCTCGGCCAGCACCTGCGCGTTGACCAGGCTGACCGGGCCGGCGTTCATGGCGGTCAACAACCCTTCGAGGGCCGCAACGAGCACGGGGCGCTGCGCGCCTTCTTCCTTACCACCGTAGGCGACTTCGACGGCCTTCACCGGACCGTCCGCAAGCGCGAGCGCCAGACGGCCGAGCCGTCGCGCGAGATCGAGCAGCGGCGCGAGCCGGCGCAGCAAGTCGCCGCCCATCCCCGGCACGTTGAGCGCCGTCGAGAGATCGCCGGCCACCAGCGCTTCCCGAACCGCGACGCAGATCTCCGTGGCGACCCGCTCCTGCGCCTCGGCCGTCGAAGCGGCGAGATGGGGCGTCAGAATCACGCGATCGAGCCCGCGCAATGGGGAATCGGCCGGGAGCGGCTCCTCGGCAAACACGTCGATGGCAGCCCCACCGATTCGCTTCTCCTGTATCGCATCCGCCAGCGCCGTCTCGTCGACCAGCTCACCGCGCGCCGTGTTGATCAGCACCGCCGTGGGCTTCATGAGCTTCAAGCGATTCGCATCGATCAGATGGTGCGTCTGGTCGGTCAAAGCAACGTGGAGGGTAACGACGTCCGCGGTCCGAAGCAGTTGGTCGACCGGCAGCAGGCGCACGTGCATTTCGCCGGCGCGCTCGGGTGGCAGAAAGGGATCGTGGCCGACGACCTGCATCCCGAACGCCCGCGCCAACTGCGCGACGTGCCCGCCGATGCGGCCCAGGCCGATCACGCCCATGATCTTCCCGCGAAGCTCGGTGCCTTCGAACCGTTTGCGGTCCCACTCACCGCGTTTCATCGCCGCCGCCGCATCGGGGATGCGGCGTACGAGGGCGAGCAGCAGTCCCATCGCATGCTCACCGGCGCTGACGGTGTTGGCGCCGGGCGTATTCATCACGGCGATGCCGCGGCGCGTCGCGGCGGGCACGTCGATCGTGTCCACGCCGGTCCCCGCTCGCGCGACCACGCGGAGATGCGGAGCATGCGCCATCAGGCTGGCGGTGACGCGGGTTTCGCTGCGCACGATGAGCGCGTGCGCGCTGGCGATCACCTTATCGAGCTCCGCCGGCTTCCCTGCGACATCGACGACTTCGATATCGGGCGTTCCGGAGAGTACGTCGAGGCCGCTTTTTGCCACCCGATCGGCCACGACGACGCGCCACGTCATGCCAATGCCCGGCCGATCAGCGGCAGCAGCTCATCCAGCGCCGCAACAGGGAGATCGCCCATGTGCCCGATGCGGATCGTCGAGTCCTTGAGCGCGCCGTAGCCCGCCCCGATCGTCCAGCCCTGTTGTTTCAACGCTCCCACGACGTCCTTGGAGTGCTTCCCTTCCGGTAACCGCAGGCAGGAGACGGTCCAGCTGTGACGGCCCTCCCGGGGGAGGAACGTCACGCCGTGCTCGGCACTCCAGGCTTCGACGCGCCGGCGCATCGCATCATGCCGCTTCCAGCGCGCTTCGATCCCGCCCTCGCGCTCGATCCGGCCGAGCTGAACTTCGAGCGCGTAAAGCAGTGATATCGCCGGCGTGTTCGTCGGCTGGAATTTGGTCGTCGCCGTCAGGAAGCTGATCAGGTCGAAGTAGGCGCCGCGTTCCTCGAGTGTCTTGGCGCGATTGACCATGCGCTCCGACGCCACGCCGAGCGCCAGGCCCGGCGGCAGCGCCAGCGCCTTCTGGGAGCCGGTAAAGACGAAATCGAGCTTCCAGGCGTCGGTTTCCACGGGGGAGCCGCACATCGACGTCACCGCGTCGACGAGGAGCAGGACGTCGTCGAATTCCTTGACCACTTCGGCGTAGCCTGCCACGTCCTGGAGCACGCCGGTCGACGTCTCGGAATGCACGCAGGTCACGGCATCCACGGGTGTGCGCTTCAGCGCATCGCGCAGCATTTCGGGCTCGACCGCCGCGCCGAGCGGCACGTCGAGCCGGATGCACTCCTTGCCGCATGCGCCCACGATGCCGGCGAAACGCTCGCTGAATGCGCCGTTGACGAGCGACAGCGCCCGCCGGCGCACGCCGTTGCGGACCGCCATCTCCATGAACCCGGTGGCGGAATTGGTCCCGACGAACACCGGCCGCGCGGTGCGGGCCACGGCGCCGAGTTTGGGGGCGACGTTCTGGAGCAGCTTCTCCATCGCTCCGGAGCGATGCCCGATCATCGGCCGGATCATCGCCTCGAGGACTTCGGGGTGAACGTCCGTTGGGCCGGGCAGGAAAAACTTGCCGAACGTGGGGACGGGAACCGCGTGCGTCGGTACGGATGTGGTCGATGTCATGCGCTGGCTCGCTCGAGCTCCTCGACGAGCCCTCCCATCGCCACCTCGCTCGTCTTCACGAGCCGTACCCCTTCATCTCCCCATTCCTTGAGCAGGTGCTCGGCGACATCCCGGTCGATCGGCTTCATCGCGTCCACGACCGCGAAGAGGCGCACTTGGGGCCGATGCTGGAGCAGGCCCTCGATCGCGTACTTGTCGCAGACGTCGAGCGCGACGCCGTACAGCACGATGTCATGAGGCTCGAGGGCATCGAGCACGGGCAAGACATTGGGATTGGAGAACACGTCGAAACGATGCTTATGGAAGAGAATGTCACCACGATGATTTCGGACCTTGGCCGCGAGCGACGCTGGATCCTGCGGCTCGGGCTCGATCACGAGTGGATCGCGCAACGCCGTCTCCGCGATCTTCCGCTGCCCAGGCGTGCCCCGTAGACAGTGGGGCGGAAAGGTGGTTTTCCAATCGGGCGTCGCGGAGATCTCGGGGTGCTCGCGGACGTGGTCGTCCGCGCTTGCCACGATGCGGATGCCGTGGCCGTGCGCGTAGTCAGTCAGCTTGCGGAGGTTGGGTATGAGCTGCTCGGCATCCGGTACGTAGAGCTTGCCGTCCGCCTTCATGAAGTCGTACTGGGTGTCAACGTCCCAGAAAATAACTCGCGATGTGGGCATGGGACGGGAAATCTAGACGGGGCTAAAGCGTCAGCGCTACGGCCACCTCATCGCAGGCATGCTGGCGGGGGCAGCGCGCGCAGTCGGCCCAGACCTTGAGCGGGAACTGTTCCTTCTCCGCTACGCGGAATCCTAGGCGCATGAAGAACAGGGGTTTGCGCGTCAGGCCGAACACCTCCGTCAGGCCGAGCGCACGCGCGTCTACGAGCAGCGCCTCGACGAGCGCCTTCCCCACACCCCGCCCTTGCTGATCGTCGCGCACGGCCAGCCCGGCGATTTCCGCCAGCCCGGTGCTGTAGACCTTGAGGCTGCCCGTCCCCAGCAAGCTGCCGTCCGGCGTCTCGGCGACGACGTACTCCTTGATGTGCCGGCACAGGTCGTAGTTCGAGCGCGGCAAGAGATCACCGGTCGCCACGAACGGCGCCATGAGCACTTCCATGGCCGCCACATCGGCGAGCGTGGCGGGGCGAAGCTTCGTCGCGGTCCCGACAGAGAGGCTGGTCACGCAAGCACCTCAGCGAGGATGGTGGCGCCGCGCTCGAGGTCTTCCCGCGTCACGGTGAGCGGCGGAACAATGCGAATCACCGTCGGGCCGGCTGTGAGCACCAGCAGGTGGCGCTCGCGTGCCGCAGCGACGATCGGCGCCGCCACTTCGTTGAGCTCGAGCCCCCATATCAGACCGCGCCCTCGCGCTTCCTTCACACGCCGGCTGCGGGTGCTCAGCGACTGCAACCGCGCGCCGAGCAACTCCCCTTTTGCGCGCACGTCGGCGAGGAAATCGGGATCGGCGATCGTTCGCACGACGTCGAGCGCCACCGTGGCCACGAAGGGGCCGCCGCCGAACGTCGTGGCGTGATCGCCCGGCGCGAGTGCTCCCGCGATCCTGTCGCTCACGAGGATCGCGCCCATCGGCAATCCACCCCCGAGCGGCTTCGCCAGCGTCCACATGTCGGGCACGACGCCCGACGCCTCCGAGGCAAACAACGTCCCGGTGCGACCCAGGCCGCACTGCACTTCATCGAAGATCAACGCGGTTCCGGTGTCGGTGCAGAGCTGCCGCAGGAAGGCCAGAAACTCATCAGGTACCGGGCGCACGCCGCCTTCGCCTTGCACCGGTTCGATGATGGCGGCCGCGGTCCGCCCCGCAGTGATCGCACGCATCGCGGCCTCGACGTCGCCGAGCGGAAGGATCTGCACGCCCGCGAGCAGCGGCTCGAAGGGACGGCGGTAGTCGGGCCGATCGGTTGCGGCGAGCGAAGCGAAGAGCCGGCCGTGGAACGAGCCTGTGAATGCAACGATCTCGGTCCGCTTGGACCATTTGCGCGCGAACTTGAACGCACCCTCGTTGGCTTCGGCGCCTGAGTTGCAGAAGAAGACCTGGCCGCCCTCCCCGCCGAATGACTTCGTCAGCTCGGCGGCGAGCCGTTCGCCGGGCTCGGTGCGATAAAGGTTCGAGACGTGGATCAGTCCCGAGTCGAGTGCCCGCAGGACCGCTTCGCGAATCACCGGGCTGTTGTAGCCCAGGGCGTTGACGGCGATGCCGGCGACGAAGTCGAGGTAGCGGGTGCCGTCCTCGGCGATGAGCTCCGATCCCTCGCCGGCGACGAACAGCGGACCGACGCGCGCGTAGACGCCCAGCAGCGCTGTGGCGTCGGTGGTGGTCAGAGGAAGTGTCACGCGGATTGAACTGCCGGAGCGGGAGCCGCAAGGAGGCGGGTGCCGGCGGTGGCGTGCGCGAACATGTCGAGATCGCCGATCCGTACGGCCCGAACACCCGCCCCGAGCGCTTGCGCGGCGGCGCGCAACTTGGCGGCCATGCCGCCCGTCGCAACGCCTCCCTCAATCATCGTCTCGATTTCGGCCGCCGCAAGGGTAGGTTGGGCGACGCCAGCGATGGCCACGCCCGGCACGTCTGAAACGAAGAGCAGCTCCTGCGCACTCAAGGCAGCGGCAATCGCGGCCGCCGCCTGGTCGGCGTTGACGTTGAGCGGGCGCACCGGGGGGGCGAGCGACGGAGCCACCGGGGCCACCACGGGGGTCAGTCCCGCCAGCAGGAGGCTCTGGAGCAGCGACGCCCGCACGCTGACGATCTCGCCGACCTCACCCAGCGCTGTTCCGTTTTGGAGCGGCTGCGCACCCAGCAGGCCGCCGTCCACGCCTGACAGGCCAATCGCATCGAGACCGGCCGCACGCAGCGCGGTCACCAGGAGCCGGTTCATTGGGCCACCCAGCACCATCTCGACCAGCTGGGCGATCTCCGGCGTGGTCACACGCAGGCCGTCTCGCTGCTCGACCGGCAAACCGAGCCGGCGTGACCAGGTGCTCACGGCCTGACCCCCGCCATGCACGACCACGACCGGGCCGATCGTACTCAGCGCACGAGCGCACACGGCCACCCATTCCGGCCGGTCGAGCTCGTTGCCGCCGATCTTCACGACGCGCACGTTCAGCACGCGAGTCCTGCCGTTTCCGGGAGCCCGAGCATCACGTTCATGTTCTGGATCGCCTGCCCGGCAGCACCCTTCACCAGGTTGTCGATCGCCGCGATGACGGTGAGACGCGGCCGGCGGACGCCGGCAACTTCCGCCACGCCGATGGCGACGCGGTTCCGGTATACGACGTCCTTGAGCGACGGGAGCGCGCCATGCATCACCTGCACGCACGGCTCGGCGTCGTAGGTCGCGCTGTACAGCCCCTCGGCGGTCGATTGATCGAGCACCCGCGTGAGGGGCACGTGAATCGTCTCGAGGATCCCGCGCTTCACCGGCAGCAAATGCGGCGTGAAGACCAGGTCACCGGTGAATCCACCTTCGCGCGACAGCGACTGTTTCAGCTCGGCGAGGTGGCGGTGCGTGTTGCCGATGGCGTAGGCGCGGTAGTCCTCGGTCACTTCTCCGAACAGGAGCTCGCGTTTGGGATTTCGCCCAGCACCGGTGACACCGGAGGCCGCATCGATGATGATTTCGCGCGCGGGATCGATGAGCCCAAGCTGCGCCAGCGGGATCAGCGCGAGCAGCGCCGCAGTCGGATAGCACCCCGGATTGGCGACGAGATCTGCGTCGGCGAGCCGCGGCCGGGTGAATTCGGTCAATCCATATACAGCGTCGGGCGACAGCCGGAAGTCCGCCGAGAGATCGACGGCCCGTTTGCCGCCGGCGCGCGCTTCATGGACGTAGCGGGCAGACACCCCGTGTGGCAACGCCGACAAAATGATCTCGGCCTGCTGCCACGGCGCGTCGTCCGCCTTGATGAGCTCGTGCCCGTCGACCCATTCCCCCGCCGCTGACTCGGCGGTCGCAAACGCGACCGTCGCGCCGGGGTGCCCGTTGAGCAGCCGCAGCAACTCCTGGCCTACATAGCCGGATGCGCCCAGCACGCCGACCGGGATGGATGCATGATTATTCATTTGGACGGAAAATTATGCAGATGGGCTATGCCACGCAAGATGTAGGGGCGCAGCATGCTGCGCCCCTACATCCACCCATCCCGCGCCCCTACGTCACGCGTTCCAATCGTGGATTCGGTCTATACGACCGCCCCACCTTGGCGCACGGCTTCCCTTCCAGCATCACGACATCGGCCGTGAAATCGAACCGCCCCTGGAACAGGCTCGACCCCACGCCGTAGACGTCGACGGGAATCTTCTGCTCCTCAAACAGCCGGATCTTCTCCACCGTGAAGCCGCCCGAGACGACGATCTTGACGTGTCGGAAGCCCTCGGCGTCCAGCGCCTGCCGCACGTTCCGCACCAGCTGCGGGTTGACGCCGGTGGGCTTGAACGTCCCCATTTGCGGGATGACCGATTTGTCCACCAGCGTTTCCGACGTGTCGAGCCGGACGCCATAGAGGCGGTCGCCGAGCGCGCGCGCGACCGCGAGGGACGTCCCCACGCAGTCGTTGTCGAAATCCACGAGGGTGATCAGGCGAATCGCGGGGTCCGATAGATCGGCGAACTTGCGCGAGGCCAGGACGGTGTCCCCGTTGTACGCGGCAATCAGCGCGTGGGGCACGGTGCCGATGCCCTCCGATCCCCACCACGACGCCTGCGCGTCGGTCGATACGCCGATCGCGCCGGCGATGTGCGCGGCGTAGCCGTCGCCGGTCTGCACCAGCCAGTGATCGTGGCGCGCGGGGAAGAACATCACTTCCTTGGGTTTCGCGGCCTGCACCACTTCGTGGGTGTTCGTTCCCACACGGGTGCGGCGCGCGAGTACGCCGAGGTAGAGCGTTTCGAGCACGGCAAACGCATCGTAGGGCCCCTCGACCAGGAGCACCGTCTCCCAGGGCTCAATCTCTTCGCCATCGTAGAGCGCGTGGACGACGAGCTCGTCCCAGCGCTCCGCGCACAATTTCAGAATGGCGATCGCTTCGTCGATTCCGCCGAGGTAGGCGTGCGATTTGCCGAACACCTGCATCGTCACGCGTGGCCGGTGGCGATCCTTGCGCACCAGATCACGCGCGCGCACGAAGTATTTGTCGGAGTAATAGCCTTCACGCATTTTGTCGACGGGAAGATGGAAGATCGACGGATCGAGGCGCTTCTTGCGCGGCGCCATCAGCGCGGGCCGGGCCAGGCGAACGTGGCGGTGAGGGTGTCGCCGCTCGGCAGCGGGAGCTGGCGCGCGATGTTGTTCAGCCGCCCGCAGATCGTGCCGAGTGTTTGGCCGGGGGGTGCGGCGGGAGCGGCGACCCGCAGGCAGACGACGTCGGCCCCGCGGCCGAGCCCGCGGTCGCGCGGCGAGCGAGCGGGCTCGGGCCGCGTGAGACCCACGAACAGGGTCGTCGAGCGGCCCCGCAGCACGAGCTGCACGACGCGCGGCGGCTGCTCCGGCACCAGGTCCATCGGCCGCGGCGCGCTGACGGTATCGCCGCGCACCAGGTTCAGGATCACGCGGGCCCGCCGCGGGCGCACGACCGCTTCGAGGCGAAAGTCGACGGTCGAATCGGCCAGGTCGAACGACTCCGCCGGACGCGCTTCACCGCCGGCAAACGCCCGCTCGAGCACGATCGGCAAGTCGCGCCGCGAGCTGCCGACGCGCCGCCGCGTGAAGAACTCCCCGCCGAGACTTACGGTGTCGCCGACCGCCGTCACCTGAAACAACGCCTCGACTTCGGCCGTGTCGGTCCGGAGCGTCAAACGCATGTCGGTGTCGATCGGGCCGCTGACGGCGCCGCTCGCGAGGACGTGCTGCGCGCCGGCGTCAGGCGCGATGACGCGAATGCGGTAGGTGAGCCGGGTGCCCGGCCCCTGGAGCGCTGACAACACGAGGAGGACGCTACTGAACGACGATAGTCCCACGCGTTTCCTCGAGTGCACTGCCCCCACCTGGCCCGCCCCACCGCTGGCTCGCCAACCATCCGCCGATGAGACCGCTGGCCAGGGCGGCGGCGACCCAGAGCGCCAGCGTCCCGGCGCGGATCGACGGTCGTGGCACGACGAACGCATGCGGATTGCCCGCTGACCGCGCCAGCGCGACGCGTACCTCGAGATGGCTCGCGCGGGCGCCCGCGCAGTGCGAGCAGGTCGCGAGATGCTTGGCGAGCGCGGCACGCTCGGCGAGCGGCAGCTCGCCGTCGAGCTCGGCGTCGATCTGGGCGAGCCATTGTTCGTGGGTATCAGCCATCAGACCTCCTCGTGGACGCGGTAGCGCAGCGCGCGGCGCTGCATCCAGCGCACCGCGAACGCGTCCACCAGCGACCGCCACACCCGATTCCACATGCCGTATTTCGTCACGCCATGTTGCCGCGGCCGGTGCCCGACCGGCACCTCGCTCACGCTACCGCCCTGCATCTTGATGAGGGTCGGGAGAAAGCGATGCATGCCGGAGAAGAGCGGCAAGTCCCGCACCGCTTCGGTGCGAAACGCCTTGAGCGAGCAGCCGGTATCGCGAATCACTTCCCCGTTGAGCCGGTTGCGGACCCCGTTGGCGATCCGGCTCTGCAGGCGCTTCCACGAGGTGTCGCGGCGATTGGCGCGATAGCCGGCGACGGCGGTCACGGCGGTGCGCTGCAGCGTCTCGACGAGTCTGGGGATGTCGGCTGGATCGTTTTGTAAGTCGGCGTCGAGGGTGACGACGATGGGCGCAGCCGCGGCGCGGAAGCCGGCGGCGAACGCCGCAGTCTGACCGGCGTTGCGCTCGAATGCGAGGATACGCAGCGCTGGATACTGCCGCCGCAGGGTCTTGAGCACCTCGAGTGTACCGTCGGTCGAGCCGTCATCCACGACGATTACCTCGTAGCGCCGGCCGCTCAGCGCGGCCGCGATCTCGGCAAGTAGCGGCGCAAGGTTGTCCCGTTCGTTGTACGCGGGGACCACGAGCGAAAGCTCCACGGGGTGGGAACGATAGCAAGTTGACAGCCGCAAGACGAGTGGCTAAAACCGTGCATGCCCTCCGAGACCTGGTCGCGTCGCGAGTTCCTGCGCTCCACCGCCGGCGGTATGGCGGCGAGTGCCGTGATGGGGATCCCGCATCCGATGCGCCCGCCGCGCCCGCTGCCGCCCGAGTCGCGCTGGGCGGCGAAGCCGGTCGCGATCGCGAGTGCCAACGGACTGCGCGCCGTACAAAAGGCGTTCGACATGTTGATGCAGGGCGCCGATACGCTCGACTCCGTGGTCGAGGGCGTGAAGATCCAGGAGCTCGACCCCAACGACGATTCTGTCGGCTATGGCGGGTTGCCGAATGCGGAAGGCGTCGTGCAGCTCGATGCCTCCTGCATGCACGGCCCGACGAAGCGCGCAGGTGCGGTCGGCGCGCTCGAAAACATCAAGACGCCGTCCGAAGTCGCCAAGCTGATCCTCAAATACACGACGCACATCTTCCTGGTCGGCGAGGGGGCCAAGCGGTTCGCGCTGTCGTTCGGCTTTAAAGAAGAAGACCTCCTCACCGATCACTCGCGCGAGGCGTGGCTGCGCTGGCGCGCCAACCTGAGCCCCACCGACAACTACCTCGACGTCCCCGACTCCGATCACCTGGTCGTGACCAAGACGGGGACGATCAACTGCGATGCCGTGACGCCGCAGGGCGACCTCTCGTCGGTCACGACGACGGCCGGCCTCTCCTGGAAAATCCCCGGGCGCGTCGGCGATTCGCCGATCATCGGGGCCGGCCAGTACTGCGACAACGACATCGGCGCCGCGGGATCGACCGGACTGGGCGAAGCGAACATCAAGGTGTGTGGCGGGTTCCTGACGGTCGAGCACCTGCGGCGCGGCATGAAGCCGACCGATGCGTGTCTCGAAACCCTGAAGCGCGTCGTCGCCGAGACCGAGGCGCGGCTCCTCGATCCCCAGGGCAAGCCGAAGTTCGATCTCGTCTTCTACGCCCTCACCAAGCGAGGCGAGTTCGGCGCCGCGTCACTCTATCCCAATCGCTTCGCGGTCCACGACGGCACGGACGCCAAGATCCGCGACACGGCCTACCTATTCCCACGCGCCTGACCGTTTTGCTCGTCGCGCTGGCGGTGGCGTCGCCACTCGCCGCGCAGACCGAGCCGGCTGCGAAACACACCTGGGTCGATCACCTCTACCCACTCATCTATTACAGCACCGTCGATGGGTTCTGGCTGGCCGGCCATTACGACTGGTCGAGCCCGATCGGATTCTCCGAGCGCCCCGAGCCGACATTCGCGAGGGTCGCGCTCGACGCCGGGGCGAGCACCCAGGGCAGTTACGCCTTCAGCCTCGATGCGCAGGCGCCCGCCTACTGGGACGGCTGGCGTCTGGGACTCACGCTGAGCCTGACCCGCGCGAACCGCCTCGGCTATTTCGGCCAGGGCAACGGCACGACCTACGATCGCGACAGCACCACCGGGCCGGGGCACTCCTACTTCTACCGCGTGAGTCGCCGGACGCACGGCGCACGGCTGACGGTGCAGCGCCGGATCGTCGGGCCGTTGCGCGTGCTGGTCGGCGGCTCGCTCGAGCATACCGATTTCCGCGAGCTGCCGGGCGAAAGCGTGTTCCAGCGCGATCGCATCGCCGGCGTCATCGGGCCAGATGACCTGCCGTTCAACGATGCGGTGGGGCGCGCCGGGGTCGTCTTCGACTCCCGCGATCTCGAGGTGGACCCACACCGCGGCGTATTCGCCGAAGCGCTGGTGAGCCGCGGACACGGCTATACGCGCACGACCGGCGCCCTCCGCGGCTACGCCCATCCGCTCGAGCGGCTGATCGTCACCGGGCGAATCGCAGCCGAGAAGATGACCGGCAACCCGCCGATCGGCGCGCAGCTCACCATGGAAACGAGTGAAGGTCCGGTCGTCGCGCTAGGAGGGTACCGCTCACTGCGCGGTTACTATGACGGCCGCTTCGTGGGACCAGGCAAGCTCATCGGTGGGCTCGAGGCTCGCTACGGCGTGATGTGGGCGCCGCGCCTGCTCGAGGTCAAGCTGTTCGCGTTTTATGATGCGGGACGTGTCTTCGGGCCGGGAGAATCGCTTCGGCTCACCCGTCAGGGCCTCCACTCCGCAGTCGGCGGCGGCGTCGCGGTGGCCATGCTGCGAAACACGCTCCTCACCGTCTTCGGCGGAAAAGGCACCGAGGGCGCGCAGTTCAGCTTCGCCGCAACCTGGAGCTACTAGGCCGTTACGGCGCGAATCTCCACGCCCCGCCGCTTCAACTCATCCACATAGGCGCGGAACGGGACCGCTTCGTCCGGCGTGTAGACACCAGCCGAGGTGACGCGGCCGTCCACCTGCATCACACCGGTGATCGCGAGTGAATAGCCCGTCGTGCGCATCATGGCGCTGATGCCCGTCGCCGCGTCGAAGTAATCGAGCAGCTGCCACGCGGCGCGGCGGCCGCTCTTCCCGACCACCTCCACGCGCAGCGCGACGAGGTCGCGGCCGCCGGCCTTCGAAAGCAGCGGCGACACGGTCGCGATGAACGCGTCGCGTGGCACGATCTCTGTGCCCTTCACCTTGACCGGCTCCAGCGCCAGCAGTCCCAGCTCGCGAATCGGGCGCATGATCGCCACATGACCCGGGTAGCGCAGCGTCTTGTACTCCATCGTCCGCACTTTGCCGCGATACGCCCACGGCATCGTGGAGATGCCACCGCCCGTGTGAAATGCCTCGAGCGTTCCCACGGGGCTCGGAAACTCGACCGCTTCGAGCTCCGACAACGCATCGACCTGGAGGGGACGCGCGCCCTCGAGCGAATAGACGATCTGATAGTTGAGCGGCGGCTCGGGGTGCTGCGGCAGGCCGCCGACAAAGATCTTCACGCTGTCGGCGTCGCCGACCTGCCGGATGCCCTCGGCCGCGATGATGTTGACCATCCCGGGAGCGAGCCCGCAGTCGGGAATGACGGAGACGTGTTTTTTGCGAGCGGCGGCGTGGAGCGTCTTTTGCTTCTGCACGATTTCGGTATTGCCGCCCAGGTCCGCGCAGTGGAGGCCCATCGTGACCGCGGCCTTGGCGACTGCGTAGTTGAAGTAATACGGCAGCGCGTTCATGACGACATCATGGCCGCGCATCAGTTTCCGGAGCCGTGGCCCGCTCTTCGCGTCGAGGCGCGCCGTGACGAGGCGCTTGTCTCTCCTCTTTATGAGGAACGGTGCCGCCCGTCTGGGATGGAGGTCGGCCAGCGTGACGCGCTCCACCTCAGGGCGCTGGAGCAGATCATACGCGCAGGCAGAACCCTGCAGCCCAGCGCCCAGCACGAGCATGCGCATCTA
>WNFY01003420.1_pt1 | contig 14868 bp, 12 predicted proteins | sample 5400091 | NCBI WGS metagenome assembly WNFY01 (sample SAMN13153364, study PRJNA577476) | soil metagenome | isolation source: 60 cm soil or saprolite under grassland replicate 1 | place: USA:California | collected 2016-06-15 | reverse complement strand
GCGATCATTTTCTGGCTACGCTGATGCCGCATCCTTTCGCAGCTTTCTATCGTGGGAAACGGGTCTTGGTCACCGGTCATACCGGCTTCATCGGTGGATGGCTGGTTGCCTGGCTGAAGCTGCTGGGTGCGAGAGTCTGTGGTTACAGCTTGCCGCCATCCGCTCGACCCAATTTCTTCGATGCCACCCTTCTCGATCGCGCGATCACTTCTGTTTTTGCAGATGTACGCGACCGTGACACGCTCGCCAACACTTTTGCCGATTTCCAACCGGAAATAGTTTTTCATGCAGCCGCACAATCTCACTCTGCCGCCGATCCTGTCGAAGTATTCGGTGCCAACATCATGGGAACGATTAACGTTCTCGAAGAAGCCCGGCTAACGGGTTGCGCACGTGCCATTGTGTTCCTCAGTGGCTCGTATCGGGGCAGGAATGGGGAGGATTCCCAAGCCGATTTGCTTAGTGCCAGCCACGCCGCTGCGGAAGTATCTGTTCTCGCCCTGGTTGACTCTTTATTTCGGGAATCCCACACTGGGATCGCAACGGCACACATTCCTTATCTCATTGGTGGCGGAGACTGGACCGAATCCCGGTTGGTTCCGGCTCTCTTGCATGGCCTTATGTCCGAACAGCCAATCGTGATCCATGACAGCTCCGCGGTCTTCCACGGTTGTCATGTGCTGGACGGCGCCCGCGCATGTTTACATCTCGCCGAGGATCTCTACACATCCGGACCTGCGATATCTGCCGCGTGGAACTTCTTGCCCGGTGATCACGAAACCTCAGCGGAAGACTTCGCAAAGCGGTTCGTGACCTACTGGGGCAGGGAAGACGCGCAAATCGACGTTCACAGGTCCTCAGCAGCGGCACCGACCTATCCGCATAACCCAGTCAAACAGCAACCATACCCCGGCTGGCGTCCGGCACTATCCGTCGAGGAAGCGATTGTCTGGACGGTTGACTGGTACAAGGCCTTCTATGCCGATCCCGCAACTGTCTGGCGGGTTACCGAAGCTCAGGTCGAGCAATTTGCGAAATTGCCGTTCAGTGAGCCTGCAATTCCCGATGCAACGACCGCCTCTCGCTAGCACCCTGTGGGAGAACTCTGACACCCGGATAATCCGCCGAAGCTTTTGTCCCAGCTCGCGCGGACTGTGCGCAGGAGTGACGGATAGACGACCAACTTGCGGAATGGGTCGATCAGGGCCATGTAAACTGGCGTGAAGCGGCTGACGCTGCGCACGTAAACCCCGAAATAAAAGCGGTAGGCATCTGCCGTTTCGACTAGGACGCTCAGCGCTGCGGCGTGGGCGGTGCGATTGATCACCTCGAGGAGTTGTTCGTTCTCAAAGCGGTACACAACCCGGAAAAGTCCCTCGTGTGTGCCCGCCGGCGCAAGGGACTTCGAACGATCGGCGGTCGTCAGACGCGCTGCAAAGGTTTCCCGCGCGGTGCTGACCGGCTCGCGGTCCCAACCAAAGAGCCGGCCCACAAAGAGACGGATGCCCATGAGCCCACGCACGCTCGGCGAACATGGGAGCGGACATGCGCTTGCCATCCGCAAAAACTCATCCAGCGTGATGCCCGATCGTGTCCGCGGCAGATCGACGGCCCACGCATCATGAAGCGGCACGCCAGCAAGAAAGTCGTGAACCCGCAGCGGCAGCCGTTCGAACTCTTGCCTCGAGATCTGTGGCATCGGCAATCCTTCGTGGTCAAATGGGTGCTATTGCGAAGCTACACCAACAAACATTCCGTGATATTGTCCGCATGGAGAAAAACAGTGCATGAAGCACGTCATTGACTGGCTATTCGACACGAAGCGGCCATTGCGTTTTGCTTTGGTTGCTCTAATCATCGGCTTAGCTAATGCCTACGAAGCTACCCATATCGACAACCCGAACGGCATCATGTATGTCGTGAGTTGGCTATTTGCCGCGGCTGGTGTTGTCGGATTCCTTGCCTTTCTGGTGATCGCTATCTCCGAGCGCTTTTCAAAAGACTGACGACTGAAGCCCCTATCAGGACAGACGGTTCCAATTGTTCTAATCAGGGTTATCTCTCACTGTAAGGGATCAATGAGTGCCCCGATGCTACGCCGGTAACTCCGAGTTGCAAGCCGCTGCTGGATGGACGTATCACGCTCACACAGGACAGTTTCCAGCGAAGGTAAGTCAAGTCATCGGAGCCACACTTCATGGCCGACTCGCGGGTGGAACCACGCCATTCATCCGCAAATACTCGACCATTTGTCCGTAATGGTCAAAAGCATGCGCGAGCGACTCCACCACCAATGCGACGCGAGTTACCTCCGCGCCTTTAAGTGGCGAGATCGGCGAAGCTTTGACCGGCACACTCTTGTCGCCGACAGCTTCGGTTGCTTTGTGCAGCTGCGCAAATGAGCCATTCAGATAACTAAGAATTTCGGCTTTAGTTCCCACAGCGTCAGGCCCAAGCTCGTCACCAGCATCAGCCGGTGGTTCCTCTCCCAGGGCTGCAGCTGCCAGAATGTAGTTGGTCGCGGACAGGTGTTTCACCATTTGACCAAAGCTACGCACGCCCTTGAACTCACCATCCATTGGGGCAAAGCCGTACTTGTCGGCGGGCATGGCATCAGCGGCAGATACGAGTACTCTCTCGGTGAGTTTTAACAACACCTGCAGGGCGCGGTTTTCCTGTTGTGCGTCCAAGCTGCCAGCATCCTTAACGTCAGCGCGCTGCTGGCCGACTTGCGCCAAAATGTTGCCAGAACTCAACCACAGCACGAGTACCAATATCCGTTTCGCTTTTTGCATGAGCACTTCTCCCCTGTGGCTGCGAAGCTATGGACGCTCCGTGGCACTATTCAAGCAACGCTACAACTTAAAGTCAGCTTTAAGGCAAGGAATTTATTTGTAAAGAATCTGTCAATCGTCGGGGTCGAATCGACAAGCGTGATCTAAAATGCCCGCATGCCAGAATTGACCATTTCCGAAGTGGCGCGACAAGTTGGACTCCAGGCGTCGGCGATTCGTTATTACGAGAAGATCGGACTGCTCCCGCGGGCGCCGCGAATAAGCGGGCAGAGACGATACGACACCACAGCGCTTTATCGGTTGGCAATCATCCAGCGTGCGCGCCAACTCGGTTTTACATTGACTGAGATCCGCCAATTGTTCTTTGGTTTTCGCGATGTCAGTCGCCCTTCGGAACGCTGGCGAACGCTATCGCAGAGAAAACTTGCGGAGTTGGACCATCTAATGGACGGAATAAAAGCGGTGCGAGGCGTGCTCAAAAAGTTGATGACGAAATGCCGATGCGACACCTTAGATCAATGTGGCAAGGGTATATTTCGGAGTATGAACGGAGATGGAGCGGCTAGGCCAGTCTGTGCAAGTCGTCGACTTCGGGGAAAATATCCGACGAGCTTGCGAGCCTGACGCAGTCGGGGCTCTAATAGCCCCACTTCTCGCAAAATCGGCGAGAAATGGGGCACCCTGGTAAAAACATCGGTGCGCGCAGCGGTCACGCCTTCTCCTGAACGCTTTCGAATATCGGTTTGAGTCTCGGCGAAGACGTTGTGGCGAAATCGCTGACCTGGTTCGCCACGCGCCATCCTTACTGGGCCGCGGCGATTGTTCTCGTGCTGCTGGCGATTATCGTTGCCCTGATTCGCTGGGTCATTCGCGCCTGAAGGCGCTGTTTAGGGGAGCGGAGAGGGAGATGGCGGGGTGAACGCCGTCCTTTCTTCTAACTCGTAAAGACTACTTTCGACTCTGGAACGCCCGGCGGAGTTGCTGTTCCTCGATCATGGCGTCTATGTGCTGCTCGTATTCGATCACTGCTCGCGAGATGTCCGCTTCGAGAGGCGCCATCCACTTCTCTATCGCGGAGTAGCGCGCGAGCGCGTCAGCGGGATTGGCCATCTTCGCGATTGCGGTGGCGTGGACACGATTGCGTTTGACCTTCTCTATCGTGTATCGCGGGCCGGGGGATTTCGACCACTGCGCGAATGCCGCGTCGAGTTCATCCTTGGGCACCTTCCCCGCCTCGTAGGACTTTCGCATCACCTCGGCTCCTTTCTCGCGCCAAAACTGTGCGTAACGAAGAATATGCTCCAATTTCTGATAGTCGGTCTCCTCGTCGTTGACGTAGGCCAATCCGTTCAATATCTCGTCGAGGCGATTGGTCATGTCCTCCGAGAGTTTGTTGGCGAGGGTCCAGTCAATGGCGACTCCTTCAATTAGTTTCGCGTATATTTTCGCTTTGGTTTCCTGACTTGCGAGATCGTAGGGTTTCTCTGATCCGAAGCGGCACATAAACTTCGCGTTTTCTCCGCTCGGCGTACCTCCCGGCACCCCGTACGAGTGAACTGGAAAATCCCTAGCGAGTTCGACGACTGTCAGAAACAGCAGTTCGGTCGTTGGCTCTAATATCTCTTCGTTCATCAGCTCTCGATGGAACGCCTCGTTCCTCATGTCGTGGCAGATTCGGAGGATCGCAGCCTGCTTGTTGGAAATCTTCTAGAGCCTATGGCTCAAGAGCTTGACCTTTGGATCGAACTCTCTTTCTGCTTGCCGCCTCTCCTCTGGGCTGTAGGGTGGGGTTGGAAACTCGATGCCCGGGACTTGGATGTTAATCCGTGGCATGATTGAGTCGTTCCATGCGAATGTGTGTCGAAGTTCCCGGTACATGAGGAGTTCAGCTACATTGTCAAGCAAGATCAACGCCAGCCTTGTATCGAGGAGGTTGCGTTGGAGCATCAGCCGCTTGGCTTCCTCCAGTTGCCCGTATAGAAGCCGAAGCCGTTCCATGGAAAAATATTCTAGATCCCTCTCTCTCGCGCCGCCCGAGCCTTCAGTAAAAGTTGAAAATCCCGCGTGCCGCAAACCGCGGGAGGGTGGGGCTCAAAGCTATAGTGCCGAGATAAAATCGTTTTGGGATATGGTACTCACTCTTTCTCGGCAAGATGTTGAAGATTTCTCACGCGAGAACCAATACGCAATGATGATGTTCATGGATGCTGGCTTTGACTACATTGCGGCGCGCTGTTGCGTTCTGAATGCGCTGCATTCCGGCTTCCGGCTAGCGTCGGATTCGGTCGAAAAGTTGCTCAAGGCTCACAGTACTCTGACAATCCTGTAACTGGACGAGGCGCATCGAGTGACGAGCTAGCGCAGATTGATGACCTGTTCGTGTACTTGGTGGAGACGCTACCGATACCCGAAGAAGTCAAGTATCGGAGTTTCTTCCTCGCCGCATTGTGCGACGAAAACTCACGCCGATACTGGAAAAACTACTACTGGGCCATGGAGAGTAATCAAGCGCTCCGAGCAAGAATGTCCCATATCGAACAGACCTATCAGAAAGTGCTCAAACACCTTTACGGAACAAGACATAATTCCTCAACGCGGGCTGCCCACCCTTCGCGGGGTTTCCGACGGGCCGATTCCAACCGGGAGGACCCTACTTCGTTCTTCCGCCCTCTACTTTCAGCTTGTCGCTGGCCGCAGCCTGCGCCGCCGCCAGACGCGCCGTCAGCACGCGGAATGGCGAACAGGAAACGTAGTTAAGTCCCACTTTGTGGCAGAACTCCACCGACGACGGTTCTCCGCCATGCTCGCCGCAAATCCCAACTTTCAGGTTCGAGCGGGTCTTGCGCCCGCGTTCAGTAGCGATCTTCACCAGTTGTCCAACGCCTTCCTGATCGAGCGCGTTGAACGGATCCTGCTTGATGATCCCCTCAGCTAGGTACGTCGGCAGAATCTTGTTGACGTCGTCACGCGAGAAGCCCCATGTGGTCTGCGTAAGATCGTTTGTGCCGAAAGAGAAGAACTGCGCCTCTTTCGCGATCTCGTCCGCTACCAGCGCAGCACGCGGCAACTCGATCATGGTTCCGACCAAGTATTCGACCGTGCGCTCTTTCTCAGCGAAAACCTCTTTGGCGACGCGATGCACGATGCCCGCCTGGTTTTCCAACTCTTTGAGCGTGGCAACCAGCGGAATCATGATCTCGGGGAAGACCTTCACGCCGTTTTTCGCGACCGCAACTGCAGCTTCGAAAATGGCGCGCGCCTGCATTTCAGTGATTTCGGGATAGGTGATCCCGAGACGGCAGCCGCGGTGTCCGAGCATGGGATTGAACTCGTGCAACTGCTCAACGCGCGCGAGCAGCGTGGGCAACAGCTTTTTCAGGTCGCCGACAGCCTTTGCGCCGTAGTCGCTGTACTTCGCGACCAGGGGCTTCTTCGCTTTGGCATCGTGAATCGGCAGCGTCTCGATATCCACCATTAGCTCTTCGCGCCGCGGCAGGAACTCGTGCAGGGGCGGATCGAGCGTGCGGATGGTGACCGGGAAGCCGTCCATGGCGCGGAACACGCCGATGAAGTCCTTGCGCTGCATGGGCAGCAGTTTCTTCAGCGCGGCCCGGCGGTCTTTCTCGTTATTGGCGAGAATCATGGCGCGCATGTGCGGAATCTTTTCAGCGCCAAAGAACATATGCTCGGTGCGGCAAAGCCCGATCCCTTCCGCGCCGAACGCCCGCGCTTGGATGGCATCGCGTGGAATGTCCGCGTTTGCCCGGACTTTCAATACGCGGTACGGATCGGCCCATGCCATGAACTTCTGCAATTCGGGATCATCCGGTGACGGATCAAGAGTTTTCAGTTTGCCCTTAATCACGCGCCCAGTGGTGCCGTCGAGCGACATCCAGTCGCCCGCCTTGAACACCTGTCCTTTTACCCGCATCTCTTGGGCCTTTTCGTCCACGTCGATGTCGCCCGCACCCGCCACGCAGCACTTGCCCATACCGCGCGTAACCACCGCCGCGTGGCTGGTCATGCCGCCGCGTGAAGTCAGAATCCCCTTTGCCACTTCCATGCCGTGAATGTCTTCCGGCGTGGTTTCGGCGCGAACCAGAATTACCGGAACTTTCGCTCCGTGTCCTGCACGCTCGACCGCTGCATCCGCAGTGAAAACGATTTCGCCGACCGCCGCTCCCGGTGATGCCGGCAGTCCCTTGGCCAGCACTTCAATCTTCTGACCCTTCTCGTCAAGCCGAGGCACCAGGAAGTCATACAATTGGTTCGGCTCAACGCGGAAGATTGCCTCTTCTTTCGTGATCAGGCCTTCCTCCACCATCTGCAATGCAACGCGGACCGCTGCCAACCCGGTGCGCTTGCCGTTACGCGTCTGCAGCATGTAGAGCTTGCGGTCCTGGATGGTGAACTCGAAATCCTGCATGTCGCGGTAGTGCTTTTCCAGGCGTGTGGTGATTTCGCGCAGCTGGTTATAGACATCGGGCATGACCTTTTCGAGCTCAAGGATTGGAACCGGTGTGCGCACGCCCGAAACAACGTCCTCGCCCTGCGCATTCATCAGGAACTCGCCATAAAACTCTTTTGTGCCGATCGCGGGATTGCGGGTGAAACCGACGCCGGTGCCGCTGGTTTCGCCCAGGTTGCCGAATACCATGGCCTGTACGTTGACCGCGGTACCGAGCATGTCGTCAATGTTGTTGATGCGGCGATAGTGATTGGCTCGATCGTTTTGCCAGGAGCGGAACACGGCGTCTCGTGCCATCGTGAGCTGTTCGTGCGCATCCTGCGGAAAGTCGCGCTTGGTGTGCTTTTTGACAACCTTCTTGTACTCAGCGATTACTTCCTCCAGCGCCTTGGCATTGAGTTCGGTGTCGAGCTTCACTTTGCGTTGCTTCTTCTTGCCGTCGAAAACTTCGTCGAATTCTGACTTCTCGATATCAAGCACCACGTTGCCGAACATCTGAATCAGGCGGCGATAAGAGTCGTAAGCAAAACGCGGATTGTTGCTCAGCTTGGCGAGCGCTTCGACGCTCTCGTCGTTCAGGCCGAGGTTCAGAATGGTGTCCATCATGCCGGGCATGGAAAACTTCGCGCCTGAGCGCACGCTCACCAGCAGCGGGTTGGCGCCCTTGCCGAGCTTCTGTCCCTGCAGCTTTTCAAGTTGAGCGAGCGCCTCATCCATTTGGCGGTCAACGTCCGCCGACAGACCGCCGCGCATGTATTCGCGACAGGCCTCAGTCTGAATGGTGAATCCGGGAGGGACTGGCAGACCTGCGTTCGTCATCTCGGCCAGGCCAGCGCCTTTGCCGCCGAGGACGTCTTTCATTTTGCCGTTGCCGTCCGCCTTGCCGCCGCCGAACGAATACACGTATTTTGTCGCTGGCTGGGTGCTCTTCGATGGGGCTTCTGCTTCCGCAATCGTCATTGTGGCCATGAGTGCGTTTTCCTTTTACTTAAATGATGTCATTCCGAACACCTTCAGGCGTGAGGAATCTGCTGTTCAAGAGGGAAATGCAGATTCCTCATGGCTGAAGCCATTCGGAATGACAACCGTTGGGAATGTAATTGACTACGTCTTGCCTTCTGTCACGATCTCTGAAAAATCAGCGATCGTGGAAAACTCCTTCAACAACGTTTGCAGCAGTGCCAGCCGGTTGGCGCGCAAGCGCTCGTCCTCGACCATTACCATTACTTTATCGAAAAATGCGTCCACTGCGGGACGAATCCGCGATATTTCAGCCAAAGCGCGAGAATATTCCTGCGCCTGCCTGAAATGCGCCACAGCTTGGGCGATTTCCGGGGTCTGGACGCCGATATTTCTCTCGGCTTCTTCTCCGTATAAGCCGGAATCTACACTTGACGCGATGGCTTTTCCGGTTTCTCTAGCCTGGTGCAGGATGTTCTTGATGCGCTTGAATGCGATCGAAATGGAAGCAAAATCCGCCGAGCCGCGGACCTCTGAAACGGCCTTCGTTCGGGCAACCGCGTCCACGATGTCATCTGCATCCGCTGTCAGGACTGCATTGACAACATCATACGCATACCCAAGTTGATCACGCAGGTAGAACTCGATCCGCTCGCGAAGAAATGCGTGCACCGAGTCCGCATAATTTGTGCCTTGCGCAAACTTCTTTTCTGCCGCAGAGCCTGTGTAAGTTTCCCTTGCCAGCGCAAACAAATTGGAAATAGAAATCGGCAGCTTGTGCTCGGCGAGCGTCTTCACGATGCCGTTCGCCTGTCGCCGCAAAGCAAACGGATCTTTCGATCCGGTCGGTTGTAGGCCGAGCGCAAACATTCCGGCAATGGTCTCGGCTTTGTCGGCGATTGAAAGTACAGCGCCTTCGACAGTTCGCGGCACAGAATCCTCAGCCGACACCGGCTTATAGTGGTCGTAGATAGTTTGCGCGATCAGTTGACGCGTCGCATCCGGCATGCCGCGGTCGAGGTTCTGCACGCGAGCATAAAGTCCGCCGACAATCCCTTGCAACTCGGTGAATTCCTTCACCAGTTCCGTTGTCAGGTCTGTCTTCGCAAGACACGCCGCCTTGTGCACCACGCCGGGCCTTACAGCCACTCCTTTTTGTTTGATGGACTCAGTCAGCCAGCTACAAAGACGCTGAACGCGGAGCGTTTTTTGATAGTAATTTCCGAGATCTTTTTGAAACGTAACGTTCTTCAGCCATGAGACGCGTTCGCGCAATGGATGCTTTTGATCTGTCTGCCAGAAGAATCGCGCATCGTTGAAGCGGGCACGCAACACGCGTTCGTTGCCGTGACGAATCAGCCCTTGCGGATCGCCGTCCGTATTCAGAACCGCCAGAAAATTCGGGAGTAGCTTCCCTTTGGCATCTTCAACCGCGAAATATTTCTGGTGGTCGCGCATCACCGTGACCAGCACTTCTTCGGGAAGCTCCAGAAATTCACGATCGAAGCCTCCGAGAATCGCTGAAGGCCATTCGGTGAGATTCACGACGGTATCGAGGAGTGATTCATCCTCCCGCCAGCGCGCCCCGTGAATAGTGCGGGTGGCGACGTCAAGAGCTTTGCGAATCTGCTGCTCGCGCTCAGCACGAGGAAGGACCTTCGCCCCGCGGAGTGACTCAACATACGAACTGCCAGCTCGCGGAATCTGAACATCGCCTGGGGACAGAATTCTGTGCCCACGAGAGTTGGTCCCCGCCCAAATTCCCCCGAACTCCATTGGGATCACCTGGTCGTCGAGCATTGCCACCAACCAACGCACTGGCCGGACAAATTTCTCGTTCGGTTTCCGCCAGTACATGTTTTTCGGCCAATAGATGGAGGCAATCTCTTTCGGAAGTGACTCGGCCAGAACTTCAGATGCGAGCCGCCCCCGCGTCTCGGCCCAAGTAGCGACATATTCTCCTTTTGGAGTTGTGATCCTGTGGAGTTGCGAAACGTCCACTCCGGCCTTCTTCGCGAATGCTTGAGCCGCTGGCGTTGGGACACCCTCTTTGTACGCGACATTAACCGAGGGCCCGGTTAGCTGGTCTTTTCTGTAGGCTTGCTCTCGGGCGACGCCCATGCCCACAATAGCCAGCCGCCGAGGAGTACTAAAAGTCTCGAACTTCACTCCGGCCAGCCGATTCCGCGACACCAGATCGGCGACACGTTGACGCAATTCTTCCGCTGCGCCCGCAATCATCCGCGCAGGAATTTCTTCGGTTCCGATTTCTAAAAGAAAATCAGCCATGTGCAGAATCCAGTATTCTCTCAAATCTTGGGCCCGCACGCAGGCAGGCTGCCCGATATGTCGCCGAAAGGTTATATCGTGCGACGAAAAGGTTCTAGAAGTCATCAACTCTCGCTTGCGCACACGCGGTAAATGAAAAATAATTGGCGTCCACTCGTTGCGCGTTCATTGCTGTCAAGGATGCAGGAGGCTCTACGAATGAAAAGAGTTCGTCCGGCTCTAATTCCAGGGTTCGTGTGCATGATATCTGCGGTCTGCTTTGTCACGCCGCAGCCTGGCGCCGCGCAAGCAACGTCGTCCGCCGCTCCCGAAGTCACTGTCCAGCACGATGTCCCAATGAAAACCCGTGACGGCGTCACGCTCTACGCAGATATTTACCGGCCAAATTTTCCAGATAAATTTCCCGTCATTCTTATGCGTACGCCTTACGACAAGAGCGTAGGCTGGGCAGTTGGACCCGCCGCGCAAATTGTGCGGCGCGGTTACGTCGTCGTAATTCAGGACGTGCGTGGCCGCTACACGTCGGAAGGCGAATGGTATCCCTTCCGACACGAACAGGCCGACGGATACGACACCGTCGAATGGGCAGCCGCTCTGCCATATTCAAACGGCAAAGTCGGAATGATGGGCGCGTCGTATGTTGGAGCTACGCAGATGCTCGCCGCAATCGCGCATCCGCCCCATTTGACGGCAATCGCGCCCAATGTGACCGCCAGCAACTATCATGACGGCTGGACTTACCAGAACGGCGCGTTCGAGCAGTGGTTCGATCAGAACTGGACTTCCCAGCTTGCCCAGAATAGTTTGCAGCGCCTGATCGAAGAAAACACCGACGCACGCAGAGGTGTTCCGACGCTCCCGCTCGCCGACTATCCCGTATTCAATTTCGGCCAGTTGCCCGCTGATGCGCAGCTCACTTCAAAAGTTGCGCCATACTACGGAGACTGGCTCGCGCATCCCGATTACGACGATTATTGGAAGCAGTGGTCAATCGAAGAGAACTTTTCTAAGATCGCCGTTCCCATGCTGCAAGTCGGCGGCTGGTATGACATCTTTAACGGCGGCACACTGCGCAACTACATGGGAGCGAAAGCCCACGGTACGACTGAAGCCGCGCGTATACAGCAGCATCTGCTCATCGAAATCGGCGGGCACGCCGGTTTCGGCCGTCGCATCGGAGACGTGGATTTCGGCCCTCACGCGGTCGAAAACGTCTATACCAACGTGATTCTTGACTGGTATGACTACCTGTTCAAGGGAATTAAAAACGAGTACGCGACCGAAAAACCGGTCAAGATTTTCGTCATGGGCGCGAACGAATATCGCCAGGAAGACGATTGGCCGCCGCCCCAGGCGCTGTTCACAAAATATTTCCTCCACTCGAATGGAAAAGCGAATTCCCTGCGCGGCGAGGGCTCGCTTTCCACAACTACTCCCAAAACTGAGCCATATGATTCCTACGTTTACAATCCGTCCAATCCCGTTCCGACATTCGGCGGCCCGCTCTGTTGCGACGAAAAGCACATGGAGCCTGGCCCGCGCGACCAGCGCGGCGTAGAGAACCGCGACGACGTGCTGGTCTACTCCACCGGCCCGCTGTCTCGCGATCTCGAAGTCACTGGCCCGGTCACAGCCACATTATTTGTGAAGTCCTCGGCTGTTGACACCGACTTCACCGCAAAACTCGTGGATGTTGCTCCCGACGGCTTTGCGCAGGATTTGACTGAAGGCATTCTACGCATGCGCTACCGCGATTCAGCCGAGCACGCCAGTTTCATGAATCCAGGGCAGGTTTACCAGATCACGGTTGATCTCTGGGCGACCAGCAACGTCTTCCTGCGCGGTCATTCGATCCGTTTGGAAATTGCCAGCAGCAATTTTCCACGCTTCGATCGCAACCTCAATACTGGTGAGGACATTAAGTTCGCGCGTATCTCGGTCCCGGCCACCAATGTAATTCTTCATGATGCCCAACACCCTTCTGCACTGGTGCTTCCGGTAATGCCGTAGGGCATGGCATTGATGGGTTTTAATGCGAATTACGGAAATGCCGAGCCGCGTTCAGGCTGAGAATTGTTCGGCCAAAGGCTCAGCGTCAGCATCGGACTTGGCATTCTGCTGATCTACCCAAGCCTTGGCGATCCCCACCGCCAGCGCCCGTACACGAGCGATCACGCCAACGCGCTCAGTGACGGAGATCGCCCCGCGCGCGTCGAGAATGTTAAACAAGTGCGAGCACTTCAGGCAAAGCTCGTATGCGCCCAGTAGCGGGAACCGCCTCTTTTCGCGAATGTATCCTGAGCCGGCGTCAGCATCTGAGCTGATTCTCCGGCTTAGTTCGAAGTCCTTCGTGAGAACACCATATCGTTCAACGAGAGCCTGGGCTTCCGCCTCGCACAACTCAAAGTGCTTCCACGCCTTTTCAACGTCCGCCATTTCGAAGTTGTACACCGACATCTGCAGCTCATCCGCGAGCCGTACATCGCCGTACTTCACCACGCCGCCGGTGTTCGGATCGCGCGCCCACACGATGTCGTAAATCGAATCCACATCCTGAAGGAAGGCTGCAATGCGTTCCAGCCCATACGTTAGCTCGGCGGAAATCGGAAACAAATCCACTCCGCCGCACTGCTGAAAATAAGTGAATTGCGTGATCTCCAGGCCGTCGAGCATCACCTGCCAGCCGATACCCCACGCGCCCAGTGTTGGCGACTCCCAGTTATCTTCTTCAAACTTGATGTCATGCTGGCCCAGGTCAATTCCCATTGCGCCCAGAGACTCGAGATAAAGCTCCTGAACATTTTCCGGAGGGGGCTTGAGGATGACCTGCAGCTGCATGTGCTTGTAAAGCCGGTTGGGATTCTCCCCGTAGCGCCCGTCGGCCGGACGCCGCGACGGCTGCACGTAAGCGACTTTGTACGGCTTCGGCCCTAGCACACGAAGAAAAGTCTCCGGAGCCATGGTGCCCGCGCCGACTTCGAGATCGTACGGCTGTTGCAGTACGCATCCCCGCTCAGCCCAGAAGGACTGCAGCCGAAGGATGAGTTCCTGGAAAGAGAGCGCGTTGGGCTTAGACGGATTCAAGTTAATCAAAGCTTTTATCTGTCAGCTCTCAATTTCAGTTCTCGCTGCCACTGAGACCTGAAGAGCCGCAGGGTTTTAATGCAAGCTGTGATTGTAAATGCAACTGGCGCAGAAGGACGAGTGCGCCCATGGGAGACGAGCAAACTGACGCACGTTGTGCGGCAAACATCGGTTCGTCAGCGGCCGCTTTGGCTTAGATCTTAAAAGCCGGGCAGGAACGAATATCCAATGGAGATCGTGAAGCGGGCGGCGTTTGAGTTGTTGAACTCCTGGTTATTGCGAATGACATAGTAGTGGACCTCGGGGCGTATGAACGCATGTCCCCAGAAGTAATACCGCACGTCAGCGCCGAAGTGACCGGCGAAGTGGTTGCTGCTTACGTAATTGGTACATCCGGAGAAACTGCTGCAGTTCAGGACGCCGTAGAATCTGAGGTCTTCGCCGCCGATTCCGGCCATGACATCCCCCCCGAACTTCTTGTAGGTGCGGGAATAAACACCGTTGAAATCGTAAAAGATCGGGCGATACGGCTGAACGATGCCAAAGTTTCCTTGCGTACCGCTATAGATGGTTTGATGAGCGCGCCAGGCTACGTTGCCGCCGAAGCCAATGTGGTGCCACAGAATCACATTGCCACTGAAGCTTGGGTACAAGCCTCCACTCAAGGACGGGAAACTGGCATTGGCGTTGCTGCTGGCAGACGGTGCGGTAACTGTGCCGAACCCAAAAGCAGCGTGGAACTCCTGAGCTTGGGCGGCGAGCCCAAGGGCTAACACAACAACCAGCGAGACCGATAACTTTCTCACACTAATCTCCTGTTGAAGCTTCTTCGATGCAGCCTTTTAACCCGGATCTATGAATATAGTTCTGCGTGCCAGCAAAAACAAACGGAGTGGCATACACCCATCCGTTTTCAGGTTCGATGCCTGGAAGCGGCTATTTGGTTATTCAAAGGCAATGAATCGGCGCAACTCAGTCGGCCTGACTAGCCCTTCACGCTGATCTTGGAGAAGGAAAGGATCGCAGTCCCGGGACGCGGTGTGCCGAGCCAGGTCGCCGGACGGAAGGTAGTAAAAATGAGCATGTTCTTGACCGGATGCGGAAGGTCGGCAAGCTCATCAGGTTTCGAAAGGATGCGGTAGTCCTGCACGCGCCCATTCGCATCCACATAAGCCTCGATCACCAGAGAGTCTTCCGTGATCGCCCCGGTCGTGAAACCAAAATTACTCTGCTGTAAGACAGGTTCCGTCGCCAGCACCAGTGGAACGTCCG
>WNFY01003417.1_pt1 | contig 14871 bp, 13 predicted proteins | sample 5400091 | NCBI WGS metagenome assembly WNFY01 (sample SAMN13153364, study PRJNA577476) | soil metagenome | isolation source: 60 cm soil or saprolite under grassland replicate 1 | place: USA:California | collected 2016-06-15 | reverse complement strand
GGCGATGGAGGCCGTGCTCGAAAATCCTTATATCCTGATTTACGAGAAGAAAATCTCGAGCCTCAAGGACATGCTTCCGTTGCTTGAAAAAGTGGCGAAGGCCGGACGGCCGTTGCTCATCATCGCGGAAGACGTGGAGGGCGAAGCTCTCGCCACTTTGGTCGTGAACAAATTGCGCGGCACATTGCAAGTCTGCGCGGTTAAAGCGCCGGGCTTCGGCGATCGTCGCAAGGCCATGCTGGAAGACATCGCGGTGCTGACCGGTGGACGTCTGATCAGCGAAGACCTTGGCATCAAGCTCGAGAACATCAAACTCGAGGATTTAGGGCGCACCAAGCGTGTCACAATTGACAAGGAGAACACCACAATCGTGGAAGGCGAAGGCAAGCAGGTCGATATCAAGGGCCGCATTGCGCAAATCCGGCGTCAGATTGAAGAAACGACGAGCGATTACGATCGCGAAAAACTCCAGGAACGTCTCGCCAAGCTCGCGGGCGGCGTGGCCGTCATCAATGTCGGCGCAGCGACCGAGACCGAGATGAAGGAGAAGAAAGCGCGCGTCGAAGATGCGTTGCACGCTACTCGCGCGGCGGTTGAGGAAGGCATCGTCGCCGGCGGCGGTGTCGCATACCTGCGCACGCAGAAAGTGCTCGACAACATCAAGGACCTCGAAGCCGACGAGAAAGTCGGCGTACAGATCGTGCGCCGCGCCGTGGAAGAGCCGACGCGTCAACTCGCCGACAACGCGGGCAAGGAAGGCGCGCTCGTCGTTGAGGAAGTGAAGAAGCGCAAAGGCAACGAAGGCTACGATGTCTCCGCCGATGAATACACCGACCTGGTGAAAGCGGGGATTGTCGATCCAACCAAGGTCGCGCGCACCGCGTTGCAAAACGCCGCGTCGATCTCTGGTCTGTTGCTCACTACCGAAGCGCTCGTGACGGAGATTCCTGAGAAGGAAAAAACTCCTCCGATGCCCGGCGGTGGCATGGGCGGCATGGGCGGCATGGATTACTAAGCCGAAACAAACAATGAATTACAGCAGCCGGGTCAGAAATGGCCCGGCTGTTTTGTTCTTATTTGTATGGACAAAAAGAAATTTATTAACCGCGTTCGCGAAGGGCGTGCCGAGTTTCGCGTTGACGACATCGAGATTTCCTTCGGCGACACTAGTCTTTCGGGCTCCGGAATCCTCGAATTTGCACATCGCAAATTTAGGTTACGCGTAAGACTGCCCGACGGAATATCGGCACCCGCGGCGATCGAAGGCGTCTTTACTAGCAAAGATTTCGGTACTCTCAAAGGTACGATCGAGCACGATCTCCCATTTCGGATAAACAAGCTTCCACCCCATGACAGTCACAACCTGCACAACGGCAAGATCACGCTTACGTACGGCATCGATACAATCGAGTTTTCGCCGCGCGGGCTCGATACGCAGACTTACGACCAAATTAGACAAACCTTGGCGATGCTTGCCTCTTCGGAGAAAACCGAAAATGGCAAAACTGCGAAAGCGAAGGCGGAACCGGATCGGGAAATACAAGCTCAGCCGAAACAGGCTTCGGCAGTTTCCTTTTCAGGACTTTTGTGTGGCTACGAGTTAATCGCTCGAAACGCTGGAACAACGATTGAAGAAACGAACGATTTTTTGGGCACGCAAACCGTATCACAATCGGACACACAGTACGGGAGTTTGTCAGAAGATTGGGAATATGGATTAATTGAGAGGGGCAAGGATTTGGAATTTCATTTGCGACTGAAGTCGGGTCGCGTGTCGAACAATCCGGACGAAGACTTGCTTTCACTGACTGCTTTCCTGCAGTCAGTCGCGTTCATTCACGGCCAGCACGCCTGGCCGTTTACTCTCGAATTTCGCAGGGACGGAAGGCTGATCACAGATAGTGCGCGGTCACCGAACGCAGGAAAAAGTAGTCCGCATCAGCCGTTCAATGAACGCTTGTGGTTCAATGCGAAGGTGGGAAATGTGGATTGGGATTTCGACGTTGCACTTCAGAAGGCTTACGCCTTGTTGCGCCAACAAAATCCGCTGAGTGCGGAGGTGGCGGAGCTTCTGTTTTTGTGTCGCGAAGCTGCGGGTGACGGCGTTCATCCCAAAATTACGAACATCGCTTTGTGCTCGCTGTTAGATAGCGCGGTGAATTTAGTCTTCGAGCACTGCAAACGGAACAAAGGACCGGAAGCGGAATCTTTTGGGAGCGTTCGATCAGATATCTTGACGTTTATCGAGACGGGTATCGGAAGTGCTGCGAAGGCCACGCTCGCTGCGTGGCACCGGTTCAAATCGATCGTGATGAATTCGGATTATTTCTCTGCCAGGGAGAAGTTCCGTGTCGTAGGAGAAGACCTTGGATTGAACTGGGAAGGCGATTGGGAGGAAGTATTCCGTTTCTGGGCAAAATGGCGGCCGAAACTATTACATCGAGGCACAGCCAAATCGGAAGATGCACGCGCCATTGCCGATGAATTCAATATTGGATCGCGAGTCGTCGGTGCTATTCACATGCTTGTTCTTAAATTAATGGGCTACGAAGGGCTGATGATCAGCTCAACCTTTGAAGGCAAGATTCGAAAAATATGAGCTGCAAATTTAAGGGAACGACGTGAGCCTCGAATCCTGAGGTTTTCAAGAAGTGTAAGTTTGAATCGCTTGCAGCGGCGCTCGGTTGTCCGATTAGATTCAGAAATGTAACCGAACTTCGGCGATTTCTTGATCAAGCGCTTCGAGCAGCCGGATGAGGTGCGCACATTCGAAAAAGGGGAATTCGAAATAGTGAAGATCGGATCGATGACAATCGGTCGCGCGAGTTACGAACCGGGATGGAAATGGTCGGCGCACGTGGGAGCAGCGACCGGCGCCACTTTATGCGAAGTGGAACATGTCGGCCTGGTTGTGTCCGGTTGCGCCGCGTGCCAGATGAAAGACGGGCGCTACTACGAGATGCGGGCAGGAGATTTGTTTTACATCGGCCCGGGCCACGACAGTTGGGTCGTGGGCGATGAGCTCTATGTCTCGCTGCATTTTCTAGGCGCAGAAGATTACGCGCAACGCGGCCGCTAAGATCGACATCGGTTGCCGGCTCAACTCGGACATAACGAGCGCCGGACTGATTGTCGATTTGGCTTGCCATAGACGCAGTCCTTGCGCATAACGAGTTCCCGATGATCCGGGCGAATTGTCGGGCGCGCTTCACCGCTGCCGACTTTGACTTCGTCGTGCGCACGCTCGCACGTTCTCAAACTGATCACGTTTCTCTCGTCGATCTGTTGAGCGATGTCGAGACGCGTGATTCCATTCTCGATCATCCGCGATTGATCGACGCAATTTTATCCAACTGCGGACATCTGCGGATATCGTCTCAGTTTTATTTTTATGTTCTGGCCCGGCACGTTTTGCAGCAGGGCGGGATCGGCGATCGCAAGCTGTGCGATTATGTTGCGTCGCTGCTCGAAACTTTTTCGCGCGCGAACCGATTGCAGATATCCGAGGAGATCGATAATCGCGCTCAGCAATATATCTCGGACATGCTCATCGCGCTGACCCGCGCGACTCCCGAGCAAGCCTTTTTGCTTCGCGCACACATTGGTAACTACTCACTTTTCATTAGCGGCATTTTTCATGAGAACACACAGCGCCGCAGTTTGCGCGGGGGACCGGACATGAAGTTTTACGAGCAAATCGGCCGGACCAATTTCGAACTGGTCGCGTCGCATGCGACCGCGCGACGGTGCGAATTAGATGACGTCTTCGAAGGATTGGCCGATCGATTTCGCGAAGTCCGGCTCGCGCTCAATCAACTTTCCGATCAATTGCTCAATCTGGATGATGACGCGCGCCCGTCGCTTAGCTTGTGAACGAGACGCTCTTTAGCCAGATCCAGAGATTGTTTGAGCGGACCTATGCGCAGGTCGGGATCAATCTGGAAGATTGCCTGATCGATCGGACGCGTTGTGCGCAATTGTCGATCCTGGCAGGAAGATCAGCCCGCGAACTGAGCGAGCTCGCGCGCACATTTCTACGCTGCGCCGGGGACCAGCTTTACGTCGGCATTTACTATTCGCGCTGGCTCATTGAACAACTCGAACAGCACGATCCGCGGGCCGGGCTGGGCGAGCGCAATATCCGGTCGCTTATTATGTTCGTGGAAGAAATCAATCATGCACTGCATGCCGCGCTTCAGTTCAAATGCGGCTCGCGCGAGATCGCTTCTGAGGATTTCGCCCGCAATCTCGAGCTCCAGGCCCAGGTCGATACTTATCTTGTTCTGCTTTTGTTTGTCGCATTTTTTCGAAAAACCCAGCGCGTCTCACGAACTGATCGCCGCTGGCTGCGGTTTCATCTTTTCGCCCGCCAATGCCCAGATGCGTTTCGCGACAAAAATCTGCGCGGCCGTTATCTCGAAACAAGCGAGCTTGCGGCAAGCTACACAGATTATCTCGATTCGTTGAATGGGATGCGTCGCCTCAATGAAATCCGATGCTTCCGTTCACTCGATTACGGTGCGAAACGGGAGCGGATCTTGGCGCTGATGGACAGCGCCGCGAACTAGCGAAAAGTACTCCCACCGGTCGCGCAGACTCGATTCCGAAATGAGTCATGATGGGTCGCGTGGCAAAATCGTTGCATCCAGACTCGACGATTCGTCGGATGAGTGGACACACTTATCACTTGCCGGTGCCCGTGGGATGAATTAAGGCCGATTAACCTGAGCATGGCGGAGGAAACAGCCACAGCGCAGCAGATGGCGGAGCGTGAAATGATCGCGCGGATTGGCCGCGGAGATCAAGGAGCCTTCAGCGCGCTTTACGATCGGTTGAGTGGTCCGCTTTATTCTTTGGCGATGAACATGCTTGGAGACGCCGCAGAGGCGCAGGACGCGCTGCAGGATGTTTTTCTGCAAATATGGTCGCGGGCCGGAACTTACGATCCAGAACAGAGCAGCGTCTTTAGTTGGACCGTGCTGCTGACTCGAAGCAGGGTGATCGATCGATTGCGGGCGCGCGGACGGCGTTTACGGATCGTGGTCGGTTCTACTGAGGATGAAGATAAACCCACCGATGTGGCCGATGCATCCACCACCGAGAGCGCAGCGGATACCGCGGAGAAGAATGATGAGGCAGCGCGTGTGCGATCTGTATTGAACAATTTGTCCTCTGAACAGCGAGAGGCGATCGAACTGGCTTTTTTCGGGAATCTCACGCACCACGAAATTGCGGCGCGGCTCGGGCAACCACTCGGAACGATTAAAGCCCGAATCCGCCGGGGACTTCTCAACCTGAGGCAACGACTTCGCACCTAATTATGATTTCGGAAGAACAACAGGATCAGGCGACGCTCTACGCGCTCGGGTTGCTCAGCTCGGATGAGGACGCCGCGTTCGAATCGGAGGTAAGCGCGAGCGCTGAATTGCGCGATCTCGTTCGCGAACTGCGTGAGGCGGCGGGCGACCTCGCACTAACCGCTCCATCACGGCTCCCGCCCGCCTTACTGAAGCAACGCGTCATGCGTCAGATTGAGATGGGAACTGAACGGTCCGCTCCAAGACCGACACAACATGCGTCGCTTGCTTGGATTCCGTGGGCCATCGCGGCGATGTTGATCGTCTTTTGCGGTATACTCGCTCTCGATCGCGCGCGCTTGGAGCGCGAGCTCGCCGATATACGAGCGGCCGACCCGCTGATGCAGACGACTTTTTTTACCCTTGCGCCCTCTGCGCCTGCTCCAGCCGATGCCAAAGCGACGGTCGCGTGGCAACCTGGCCGTCAAAGCGGCGTGATTCGAATCAGCAACCTCCCTGCCCCGCAGCCGGGCCGGGACTATCAGCTCTGGGCGGTTGATGCCGCGCACAAGGATCCTATTAGTGCAGGCGTCATTCGCGTGGACAAGAACGGCGTCGCACAAATTCGCTTTAAGCCGGTTGAAAGAGCGGAGCAGGTGAAAGCTTTTGCGGTCAGCTTGGAGCGCGAAGGCGGCGTCCCCAAGAAAGAAGGGCCGATCTTGCTCGCCGGAACTGCCTGAATATTTGTCCATCGATAGTCCAGTGTCAGCGGGATTCACTCGTTGAATAAATTGTAGATCTCGCGCTGTAGCGGCGCCTGTTCAGGCGCCGAACAAGAAAGTGCAGCTCCAGCGCTGCCGCCTGAAATTTTTTCAGGCTTGGTGCATCCACCCGTGACGTTTGAGCGTAACGCTCCATGAACAAAAGTGAGAACTGTGAGAACTGGCATAGAAGCAATCGAGGAACGCACTTGCAAGGGTGCGGACAGATTTTTGATTTTAATTCCGCTAGTCCTGCTTGTCGCCTGTCTATCGATCGTTTCCTACCGGCCAAAGAGCGAGAGTCAGGCGAAGAAGAGCGCCGCGCCAGCCGCAGTTTTCAGTGACCCGCTGGCTTTGGTGTTGACGCCGCAGACAGGCGACAGCCGCACCGACGGGGAAATTTGCCGCCTCCAGCAGCAAATTCGCGACGGCAGGAATTCTGAACTCGGACTTGAACAGCTCGGCTGGGCGTTCGTGGCCAAGGCGCGCGAAAGTTTCGACCCGGGTTTTTACAAGCTCGCTGAGCAATGCGCGCTCTGCATCGAGAAACGCAATCCGCAAAGCCAGGAAGCGATGCTGTTGCGCGGGCATGTGCTGCACAACCTGCATCGCTTCAAAGAGTCTGAAACGCTGGCGCGACGGCTGGTCGAGCAGCGGGGGCTTGGCTTTGACTACGGTCTTCTGGGCGACGCTTTGATGGAGCAAGGCAGGTTGAACGACGCGGTTGAGGCGTATCAGCAGATGATGAATTTGAAGCCCGACCTGCACGCTTACGCCCGCGCCGCGCATATGCGCTGGCTCAAAGGCGATCTCATTGGCGCGATCGAAGCGATGCAACTCGCCATTGCCGCCGCCAGTCCACAGGACGCGGAGTCCGCCGCTTGGGTCAACACGCGCCTCGGCTCGTATCAATTCCAGGCCGGAGATTACGACAGGGCGCGGCGGAGCGACGACATCGCTCTCACGTATCAACACGATTATGCACCCGCCTTACTCCTGCGCGGGCGCATGAAGCTGAGTGAAGGAGAAACGGATGACGCAATTGTGCAACTCCAAAGCGCTGCGCAACTCAATCCGCTGCCCGAATATCAATGGACTTTAGCGGAAGCTTTGCGCTCAGCAGGACGTGATGGCGAAGCACTGCGTGTCGAAGAACTGCTCACACAGACTGGCGCGGCGAACGATCCCCGCACTTACGCGCTATATCTTTCGACGCGCGGTCAATCGCCGAAAATGGCCGTGCAATTGGCCGAGAACGAACTCAACGAACGCTCGGACGTTTTTACTCACGATGCCCTGGCGTGGTCGCTCACCGCAGCGGGCCGAATCGACAACGCGCTGCCGCATCTGGAACAGGCACTTGCTGAAGGCACCCACGATGCGCGGCTTTTTTTTCATGCTGCTGTAATTCACGCAAAAGCGGGTCACACGGCAGAAGCTTCGCACTTTCTCGGTGAGATGACGGAGCTCATTCACCTGCTCCTCCCTTCGGAGCGGGCCCAGTTGGGACTGGTCTCGGGCACGGTCAACAGCGGCCATGCCGAACGACTCGCGACCAGCAATACGCACAAAAGCATTCAACAGAACCGACAACTAAACGCCGCGAAGAGAACCAACAAATAAATGAGAGGACATAAACGATGAAAAAACTACGATTCATTTTGCAGCTCACTTTGGCCGCTTTGGTAGCCACATGCGTGATTACGCCAGCCTTCGGCTCAAGTCACCAAGATGCGCCCCTGGTTGTGCTGGACCCGGCCGCTAATACCACCGACGTCTATGCGTTCGTGGATCAAGACGCCGGCGAGAAAAGTCTCGTCGTCGCGCTCGGCGTCTACCCGTTTGAGGAACCCGGCATCGGACCAAACAAGTTTAACTTCGACGATACGGTGCTTTACGAAATCCACGTCGCTCTGGGCGATGATGTGGCCGCCGGGCGTGCCACGATCAGTTACCAGTTCGACTTCACCAGCCGAACCAAAAATCCGAACACAACTCTGTATAACTATACCGGCGTGATCGAGCACATTGACGACGCGGCGCAAAATTTTGTGCAAACCTATACGGTCACGAAGGTGGATCACCGCGGAGGCGGCGACAATCGCACCGTGCTCGGATCCGGCGTAGTACCGCCGAACAACCAAGGCATTGCCACGCCGTTCTACAATCAGGAGAACAACGGCGAAAATCCCGCAAGAGAAGGCGTTGCAGGCAGCGCGAAACTCGATCGTTATACCACGGAAGCGATCAAGCAGCTCAAGAAAGGCTACGTCTCATTTGCCGGTCAGCGCGATGACGGATTCTACGCCGATATCCGTGCCATTTTTGACCTGTTGCAACTGCACGATCCGGGCAAGGACAACCAAGGCGGATTCAACCTCCATCTGATGGCATTGGAAATCCCAATCACCGAACTGGGCGGCGATCAACAGATCGTTGGGGTGTATGCCACGACCAGTCGCCGGCAAATCCGTATTTTTCGCGAGGAGGGCAATCAGAACGTGGGAAAATGGGTGCAGGTCGCGCGACAAGGCAATCCCCTCTTTAACGAAGGTTTGGTCGCAATCGCTGACAAAGACCGTTACAGCCGCTCAAGTCCCGCTGAGGATAAGGAATTGTTTCGCAAATACGCTGTGAGGCCGGAACTAGCTGCGTTAATCAACACGATCCTGCTCGGCGGCACCAGGCCTGAGATTACGCACAACCGCACGGACATCGCGGCGATTTACATTCCTGATCTCATCAAAGTCGATCTCTCTACCGGGAAGGTTCGCTTCGCCGGCGGCGGCCCGAATCATCCGAGCAATCCCGATGATCCTGGCTTCTCCCGGCTAAGCGTCTTCGGCGGCGATGTGTTAAAGAGCAAAATCCAGGATCCCTTCGCCAACGGCGGCTTCATTCCCGGCGGGTGGCCTAATGGTCGCCGTTTCGGCGACGATGTGGTCGACATCGCGATCGACGCGCTGTTGAGTGACCTGCGCGTGTCGCCGCCCGTGATCAACGTGTTTCCTCCGGGCGACGGCGTGGATCACAATGATCAGGCGTACAACAAGGTGTTCCCCTATGAGTCCACGCCGCAGAACGGGCTCATCCACGGGCATCACGGGCTGCCGCCGGAATAGTTAGTCGGCGGGACGGGCAAGGCAGCGGGCCGCGCTAATCACGGCTCGCTGCCCCCTTGCAGTGGCATAACGCGTCTTAGCGGAATGAGAAAGGCATAGTGAGCACGGCCACAAAAGTCGTCCGAGCCGTCAGCTTTCTTTTCGCTTACGGTTGCCTATTCAGCACCGCTTTCGCTCACGATCCCGGACTCAGTTCGGCGTCCTTGCGGGTGAGCGGCGAAACCGTTACTGCGCGCCTTATCTTCGCTCGAGCCGACATCGAACGCCTCATTCCGCTCGACGCCGATGATGACGGCACCGTAATGCCGGAAGAATTCCGGTCCGCGCGAACCAAACTCGAAACTCTCGCGACGAACGCGCTCAAGCTCGCGATGGATAATCAGCCCCTTCCGGCCAAAACTTCCGTCGTCCAAATCGAGATCGGCGACGGCGTGTGTTTTGATTTGAGTTACACCGCTCACGGCACTCGCCTCAGCGTTTCCTCTGAACTGATCTCCAGCCTGGCGCGCGGGCACCGCCAATATCTCACCGTTCACGACGAACAAAACCGTCCGCTCAGCGAACGAATGCTCGACGCCACGCATTATCGCTTTGAATTGGAGTTGCCGGCATCGGCCGTGAAACCGGAAACGGCGCATCCGTTTCGCCAGTTTCTAATTCTTGGCGTCGAACACATCGTCACCGGCTACGATCACGTCGCGTTCCTCCTCGGCTTGTTGCTGGTCGGCGGCTCTTTTCGCTCGGCACTGAAAATCATCACCTCGTTTACTCTGGCTCACTCGCTCACCCTGGCGCTGGCAACGTTTAATCTGATACGCCTTTTCCCCACCATCGTCGAGCCGCTCATCGCCGCATCAATCATCTACGTCGGCGTCGAAAATGTTCTTCGCAGCACCATGGACAAACGATGGCTGCTCACGTTTGGCTTCGGTTTGATTCACGGCTGCGGCTTCGCGTCAGCGCTGAAAGAGGCCGGCGTGGGCGCGGACGGTGGCGGTGTCGCGTTGCCGCTGTTCTCGTTCAACCTTGGCGTCGAGTTCGGCCAGGTGGCGATTGCCGCGCTGGTGCTGCCGCTGATTTGGAAATTCCGGTCGAGGCCGGTTTTCATCGCGCGTTGGGCACCGACATGTTCAGCGGTCGTTGTGCTGCTTGGCGGTTTTTGGTTCGTGCAACGAGTCTGGATGAATCTGTAGCGGCGATCTCCAACGGTCGTTCTTTAAGCATTGGCGGCTCCTGCGCAGTCAGCTCCTTCTTCATTGCGAAACAGGCGGACGCACGATTAAGTTCGCGCGCATGAGCGCGTACCCAAAAAGCCCGAAAGAGATGACTAATGGAATGATGTATTTCCCGCGAATGCTGGACAAGATCCGGTTGCACGCGCGTGGCGAGCTGGGGGCGAATTATCACGCCAATCTAGGTGCGGCCAAGGCCGCTGATGGCACGTGCTGCAATTTTTTGCGGGTAAATTATGCTGACCTTCGCGAGCGCGTACTCCAAGGCGGAACTGATGAGGAGGTCCTGGAGTGGTGTTTCGAAAAGGGGCGAAGACTGAATGAGGGCGACCTTATGATTTGGAACTGCTTCAGCTCGAAGCTAGGCTGGAACGATTTCGCAACGCCCATGCTAGAACGGCAAAAACAGAAGTACGGCATCGCCGATCGCACCGATATCGTCACAATCCCAGACTTGATCGATTTCGACGAAGGACGAAAAAGCTAGGCGCGGTTCGACGCAATTGCGCGGTGACCGTTTTCCTGACACGGTGGTGCGTGTTTGGATGCCGTCTTTGTTTAGCTTTCATCTGTGGGGTGTTAGCGACGCAATTCGCGCAAGCGCAACAATCGTCACCAACTGTACCTCCCCCATCTTCGCCTTCGCCCACGCCCGTTGTCTTCTCGCCACAAACGCTGGCCGATTTGAAACGGTTGCAGCAAGCGGCGTTGAGTAGCGACTACGCATACAAGCAGGTTGCGCATCTCGCGAATAACATCGGGCCGCGATTGAGCGGATCGGCGCAGGCGGCCAAATCGGTTGCTTACGTCGCGAGTGAATTGAAGGCCATCGGCTGCGAAGTGCAGTTAGAAAAGGTGATGGTGCCGCATTGGGTGCGCGGCGAAGAAACGGCGTCGCTCGTTCAATTTCCGGGACAGGCCGACAATACGATGCAGAAGATTGTTCTGTGCGCCCTCGGCGCAAGTGTCGCGACCCCCGCCGATGGGATTACCGCCGAAGTCGTAGTCGCGAAAAATTTTGACGACCTGAAAGCGCTGCCTCGTGACAAAGTCGCGGGCAAGATCGTGCTCTTCAATTATCCCTTCGACAAACAAATGGCCGCAGAAGGTCGTGGCGGCGAAGCGTACGGTGAAGCAGTGGTTTATCGCGGTGATGGTCCGAGCGCCGCGGCGCGACAGGGCGCTGTCGCGTGTTTGATTCGTTCAGTCGGCGGCGCGGATTATCGGCTTCCACACACCGGGCAAACAAACTACGCAGGTGATGCCCCGAAAATTCCAGCTGGCGCAGTCACAGTGGAGGATGCGGATTTGATCGTCGATCTGGTCCGGCAGGGACCCGTGAAAATGAAATTGATTCTGACGCCCCAGCAATTGCCGGAAGTCGAAAGCTACAACGTCATCGGTGACATCAAAGGCAACGAACATCCAGAACAAGTGATCATCGTTTCCGGTCACTTGGATTCGTGGGATTTGGGCACCGGCGCGATCGATGATGCCGCGGGCGTCGCCGTTTCGATGGAAGCTGCGAATCTAATCCAAAAACTTCATCTCAAACCGAAGCGCACGATTCGCATGATCGCATGGATGAACGAAGAGAATGGTCTGTCCGGATCAAAACAGTACGGCAAAGATCACGAGAAAGAATGGTCGAACCATTTTGCCGCCGTGGAAACGGATGGCGGCGCCGGCCATCCGCTCGGCATCAACATCAAGGGAAAGCCAGAAACGAAAAAGATGCTCGCGCCAGTCGCGGCAATTTTGCAGGAATCAGGCGCGGGCATGCTTAACTTCGTCGAACATTGTGGCGCCGACATCGAGCCGCTGGAGAAAGCCGATGTTCCCGCTTTCAGTCCGATTCAAGATAGCCGCTTCTATTTCAATCATCACCACACTGCTGCTGACACGCTGGACAAAATCGTGCCGAAGGAATTGGCGGAAAATTCCGCTGTCGTCGCGGTCGTCACTTATGCACTCGCGAACATGGAACGACCGTTGCCTCGTTGATAATTGTAAAGCGGTTTATGACGCCAGAACCGATGAGTACAGCAACGACTGATCGGCAGGCGCCGTTTCTGTCTCGGGCTGGGCGCTGGGTGGCGGAACTGGTCTTGGTTTTTGTCGGCGTTTACGCGGCATTCTGGCTCAATAATTATCAGCAACAACAGCAGGATGCAGAACAGCGCGACCGAATCCTGGCGTCGATCGAGCAAACATTGCGCGAAGGAATCGAGAGCTCAAAAATTAACCGCGCGGAACAACAAGAACCAGCAGCGGCGCAGTTTCGGCGCGCGCTGGACGCCGGTGAGATGCCGCCGCTGCGTCCCTTTGTTTTCATCACGGACTACAGCCCAAGCGACTTAGCCACGATGCTTCAATCCGGAGGCGTCCAGCTGCTTGACGTGCAGACGCTCAGGGCGCTGCGCAACGACGAATCAGTTATCCGCTGGGGACTCGCCCGCATGGCGCGCTATCAAAAATTAAGTGACGAACTGATCGTGCCGAATCTCGACCAGAACATTTCCTTCTTTTACGATCCGGCCACCAAGAAATTGCGAAAACAGTTCGAGATATATCCCGAAGCTCTACAAGCAACTGTGAAATTTGCTAACGACTTGGAACACACCCACACCGAGCTGCTCAAGCGAATTCAAGCCGAACGCCAACTCCATCGTTAGAATGATTCCAAGAATTCGCAGCCTGACCTTTGTCTCAGCGATCTTCACCGCGAGCTTCGTATTCGCAGCGGATTATCCCACGCCTACGGAAGGCGATTTTGTCGTTCGCGATTTCAAATTTACTTCAGGCGAAACGTTACCGGAGTTGCGTCTCCATTATCGGACGCTCGGAAAGCCGGAGAAAGATGCGCACGGCAAGACGGCCAATGCCGTTCTTATCATGCACGGGACAACCGGCAGTGGCGCGCAATTTATTCGGCCGGAGTTTGCTGGCGAACTGTTCGGGAAAGATCAGCCGCTTGATGCCACGAAATTTTTCATCGTCCTGCCAGACGGGATCGGTCACGGCAAATCGAGTAAACCGAGCGATGGCATGCACGCCAAATTTCCGCGCTACGGTTACATCGACATGGTGGAGGCGCAGTATCGTTTGCTCAGCGATGGACTAGGCGTGAACCATGCGCGGCTTGTCATGGGGACCTCGATGGGTGGCATGCACACTTGGTTGTGGGGCGAATCGCATCCGGATTTCATGGACGCGCTGATGCCCCTGGCGAGTCTGCCGACGCAAATTTCCGGACGCAATCGCGTCTGGCGTCGCATGATCATCGACGCGATCCGCAACGATCCGGATTGGCGCGGTGGCGATTACGCAACGCAGCCGCTGGCTCTACGCATCGCTATCGAGATGCTCTGGTTTATGAGCAGTAATCCGGTGCTTCGACAAAAAGAAGCGCCGACGCTAGCGAAGACGGACGAGGAGCTCGACAAGTTCGTCGCCGAGTATCTAAAAACGGACGACGCAAATGATCTGCTCTACGCAATCGAAGCGTCACACGATTACGATCCCGGTCCAAACCTGGAAAAAATCCGCGCTCCACTTCTGGCAATCAATTCTGCTGACGATTTGATCAATCCGCCCGAGCTCGGGATCCTCGAGCGAGAGATCAAGCGCGTGCCAAAGGGCCGTGCAGTGGTGATTCCATTGAGCGACAAGACGCGTGGGCACGGCAGCCATACTATCGCGGCGTTGTGGAAAGATCAGTTGCTGAACTTACTTAAGGAGACGGAAAAATAATCGGTCGGCTTAATATTCGTAGGAGTACGTTCCGCCATAATAACTGTAATACGGATAGTACGGATAATAATCTGGCCCATAATAAGTGTTGTAGCGGTACTCCGGTGTGTAATACGTCTCAGCGTAATACTCTTCAGCGCATCCACCGAGTGAAAGGACAAAGAGGCCGGCGCACAGTAGCGAGAGCATGGTTGCCGCCACACCGCGACGTGTATTGGTAGTTGCTTTCACCGGCAAATTTACGCGGTCTAGCCTTGCCTGCTCCCCATTGGGGGATGTGAGTAGTCCTCATAAGCAAGCCTCTTAATAGGGATCGCACCCCCAAGGCTCTTTCGGCCGTGGAGAATTGCTGCGGCGAACGCACGAACTTTGACCGTGAAAGTGTTCTTCCGTAGGTTCGCCGCTTAAATCATGTTCTACTCAAGTTGGTTCATCATTTCGGCAATTACAGCAATGTCGATGTTGGCGCCTTCACTTTCTGCCGAGCGGTCGTCCCTGTCGCAAAATCGCGCGGAATTCGACGTCATCATCAAAGACGGCACGGTTTACGACGGAACCGGTGCCAAACCGAAACATGCCGACGTTGCCATTCGTGCCGATCGGATTGCCGGGGTTGGCGATTTCGCCGCAGCGCATGCAAAGACCGTTATCGATGCAAACGGGCTCGCGGTTGCGCCGGGATTTATCAACATGCTTTCGTGGTCGA
>WNFY01003416.1_pt1 | contig 14872 bp, 8 predicted proteins | sample 5400091 | NCBI WGS metagenome assembly WNFY01 (sample SAMN13153364, study PRJNA577476) | soil metagenome | isolation source: 60 cm soil or saprolite under grassland replicate 1 | place: USA:California | collected 2016-06-15 | reverse complement strand
GAGCCCCTCCAGGGAACGGCTACCTTCGGCGACGCCTCGTTGGCGGGCTCGCCCGCCGCGGCGGGTAAACTCAAGCTCGCCCCTCCATTTTCGTTGCCCACGCGACCACGCTTTCGCAGCGGTCGCACAAATCGGGATGGGCCGCACTTTGGCCGACAGTTTCCCGATGCCGCCAGCAACGCGCGCATTTTGCGTACGGTGTTTTCTCGACCATGGCGGACGCCTCCCCCGCGTCTTCGATAATGAGGTCGCTCAGAATGAAAAATTCTTCGAGCTCTTCCTTCGAAACCGAACCGATGGTTTTTCGATCGCATTTCAATATGACCCGAGCTTCAAGCGAGTTGCCGATTAGTTTTTCCTGACGCGCTTTTTCTAAGGCCTGACCGATGACGCCGCGCAGTCTTAGTAACTGATCGATTTGCTGTCGAACAGCGTCGTCGGTTGCCCCGGCCTTACAATCTGGAAAGAGCTGGAGATGGACAGAATTTGTAGCCGCGGTCGCTGACCGCGGGCCGGCGTCACCGACGCCGGCTACAGTGTAACTCCACGCCTCCTCGGCGGTGAATGCCAGGACCGGTGCGAGCAAACGACAGAGCGCGTCGAAAATTTTATGCATCGCGAATTGAGTGGCGCGGCGGCGCGGCGAATCGGGAGCGTCGCAATACATCCGGTCTTTGGTGATGTCGACGTAGAGGCTGCTGAGATCGACTGCGCAGAAGTGATTGATGCTATGGTAAACCTTGTGGAACTCGAAGGCTGTATAGGCGTTCCGGCATTCCGCGATGACATGATCGAGCCGATCGAGAATCCAGCGATCGATTATTGTTGGTCCATCTAATTCCGTTGTAGCCGCGGGCGCTGACCGCGGGCCGGCGTCACCGATGCCGGCTACGGGATAATCAAAAAGATTTCCTAACAAGATGCGGAGGGTATTGCGGATCCGGCGGTAGGTGTCGCCCAGGCGGGTGAACATTTCCTCCGAGAACGGAACATCATCTCCAAAATTAATGCTGCTCGCCCACAATCGAATGAGATCAGCGCCGTGTTTTTTTACGAAATGCCCGGCGTCCGTCGGCTTGTCGTAAGTGCCGGACTTGGAAATTTTCTTTCCGTCGAGATCGACGACGAACCCATGGGTCAGACACATCTTGTAGGGGGCGCGATCATTCAGGGCGATGCTGGTCATGAGCGACGACTGAAACCAGCCGCGATGCTGATCGGTTGCTTCGAGATACATGTCGGCCGGGTCACGCAATTCCGGATGAGTGGCGCAAACCGCGCGGTGCGAAACGCCGCTATCGATCCAGACGTCGATGGTATCGTTGCGTTTGGTGGTTCCTTCCGGCAATTCCAGTTCACGCGCGAGTTCGGCGTTGCTTAATTCGAACCAGACATTGGAGCCGCGTTGGGCGACAAGATCGGCAAGTCTGCGAATCCAATCGGCGTTTAATGTGGCGCGGCCCGCCTGAGGCGCGTTGCGTTGTGGAGGGCGGAGCTCCTGCGACGCCACCGTAGTTGCGGGCTCGCGGGAGCTCGCCCCTCCAGTCAAGTTGGAAGTTTGCCCGACATAGAAGACCGGTAATGGGACACCCCAACTGCGCTGGCGTGAGATGACCCAGTCCGGCCGCGATTCGACCGTTCCGGCGATGCGGTTTTCGCCCCACGAAGGGATCCATTTTATTTGATGATGAATGGCATCCAGCGCTTTGCCGCGGATCTCGTCGAGGCGGATAAAAAATTGTTCAACCGCGCGAAAGATGATCGGCGTTTTCGAGCGCCAGCAATAGGGATAGCTATGATGAAAATTTTGTTCGGCCAGGAGCATGCCGCGCTCGCGCAAGATCCGGATGATGTCGGCGTTGGCGTCGAAAACATATTTGCCGACGAGTTCCGGAATCCCGACCTCGTTAGTGTAGCGGCCGTGATCATCGACGGGCGAGAGAATCGGGAAACTGTTTTTTGATCCGAGTAGGTAATCGTCTTCGCCGTGGCCGGGTGCGATGTGGACCGCACCGGTGCCACTGTCCATGGTGACGAACTCGGCCAGCAGGACCATGGCAGTGCGCGGCAGAAAAGGATGTTGCGCGCCGATGCCTTCGAGTTTGTCGCCGGGAAAAGATTGCATCGGTTCGCCGGTTGGTTCGAAACCAGTCGCCGCACAAAATTGCGGAACGAGTTTATCGGCGAGAACGAGGGTTTCTGTTCGGGACGCTGAGGTCCCTCCCACGTTTGAGGTCCCTTCCGCCTTCGGCTTGGTGAACTCCTGGACGACGTAAATTTCTTTCGGATGCACGGCGATGAGTAGGTTGGCCGGCAACGTCCACGGTGTCGTCGTCCAAATCGCGATGCTGGCCTTGTCTTTGAGCGCGCCGGAAATAATTGGAAACTTCACGAAGACGGCGGTGTCATCACGTTCCTGATATTCCACTTCGGCTTCCGCGAGGGCGGTCTGTGCGCCGGTGCTCCAGAAAACCGGTTTCAACGACTCGTAAACCAGGCCTTTTTCAACGAAAACGGCGAAGGCGCGCAAGATCTCCGCTTCGTAAGCCGGATCCATAGTGAGGTAGGGATGTTCCCAGTCCCCCAAAACGCCGAGGCGCTTAAATTGCTCGCGCTGAATATCGATAAATTTGCGCGCGAAAGCTTCGCAACGTTTGCGCACCTCGAGCGGCGCGAGATCGCGGGATTCCTTCACCACTTTGTATTCAATCGGGAGCCCGTGGCAGTCCCAACCCGGCACATAAGGGGCGCGTTTGCCCAGCATGGTTTGGGATTTCACAACGAAATCCTTCAGAATTTTGTTGAGCGCGGTGCCCATGTGGACGTCGCCGTTGGCAAAAGGCGGGCCGTCGTGCAGGACAAAAAGCTCTGCATTTGCGCGCGCCTTTTGGATCTGCTGATAGACGCGGGTTTCCTCCCACTTCTTTAGCAATTCGGGCTCGCGCTGCGCCAGATTCGCCTTCATCGGAAAATCGGTGCGCGGAAGATTTAGAGTATCTTTGTAATTCCGGGTCATGGTAAGGAGCGGTGCTAACTAGCACCCAGATCGCGGCAAATCAACGCGCACAGGTGCACTGGTTAGTCAGAGATAACACGGAGGAGTACATAGTTAGATTTGCAATGACGCCCAAACCACAGCGAACATCTGATCGCGGCGCTAACAAAAACCCGACTTCAGCGAAAATAGTGTCGGAAATCCATTTCCATTGTGTAGAACGCAACCAATTTGCACCGCGAATCCGAACAAACGAGTAACCGGCGTACGCCGTCGTTCTTTTAAATATTACCTCCTCACCTCATGAAAAAATCCTCCGGTTCTGAATCGGGCGCATTCAACCCGCGCGTCTTCGCCGCATTCATTCTTTGCTCCATTGCAGCGTGGCTTGCGATGTTCAGCTTTGCCTCCACGCCTTCGAGCGGAACGCTTTCGGAAGCGAATCCCGTTCTGACCTACGACGCGGGGCCGTTCGCTGTCGCCAATCCGACTCCCATCCTGTTCGTCGATGTTGGACCGGAGTGCGGACCCGGGCAGCCATGCGATAACTACACGCTAAGTGTAACCCTAAGTTCTACTTATCTCACGAACAACCCAAATGCATCAATCAAGGTCACATTGTCTTGGAACGACACGGGCAGCGGCGCGTCCGATTACGACCTTTACATCTACGACGGTGTTGTAGGAGACCTGGACGGCAGCAAGCCAGCTCCGTACCAATCCGCCGGTGGCGCCAACCCAGAGGTCGCCAGCATCACCCCGCTCAAGGCTGGAACCACCCAGTATTCAATAAAGATCGTGCCGTACACCCCCACAGGCGAAACCGTTCATGTCCGTATGGAGTTGCTCGCGGGCTCAGGTTCAGGGGGTGGTTTTCCTGGCTTCGGCGGACCCGATCCGACTGCGCCGGGCGTTCCCCGTTATCAGAATTTTTATGCCCCGCCCGGAACCTCGGCTGAACCAGGCAGTGGGGAATTCAACATAGGCTTCAATCCCGCTACCGGTCGAATCATGACCATGAATATTGGGCCGATTTGGCGATTGACTCCGCCAGAGCGGCTAGCCCCCGCCCAGCCCGAATGCTGTGAAGCGCTCTGGGAAGACGTAACCAATCTCTCCACAATCGAAGGTCTTGACCCGATCCTGTGGACGGATCAGCCCACGGGGCGCACATTCGCTTCCAATTCAACAGTAGGCGCTGGACTCGTGTATGGATTCACCGATGACGACGGCGACTCCTGGGTCCCGTTCGGAGTTGCTCCAGTCAGCGGCAGTAGCGATCATGAAACCATTGTTTCAGGTCCATATCCGCCTGGAAGCCCGTTTTCCAACGTCGTGGCTAATAAGGGTCGCGCGGTTTACTACTGCGGACAGACTTATCCCGAAGGCGGGGCAACTTGCCAGCGCAGCGATACGCTTGGGTTGAGCTACGGACCTGGCATTTCCATTTACGATCCGAACCTTGGAAGTCAATGCGGCGGTATCCACGGGCATGCTCACGTCGGTCCTGATGGCGCAGTGTACGTGCCGGTGAGGGACTGCGGTGGCAACGCAGGGCTGGTCGTGAGCACCGACGCGGGCATTACTTGGACCGAGCATGTTGTTCCAAATAGCAAGACGCAGTCGCATGGCAGCGATCCTTCGATCGCAATCGATAAGAACAACCGGGTTTACTTTTCCTACGTAGCCGGTAATACCGACAGCACAGAGGGTCACATCCACGTCCAGGTCAGCGACGACCACGGCGCAACCTGGTCGAAGGATTTTGACCTTGGGGCGAGCCATGGAATTAAGAACGCTGTGTTCCCCGAAGCGATTGCTGGCGACAAAAACCGCGCCGCTGTTGGCTTCCTCGGCACGGACCGCGCCGGCAATTATGAAGGCATTACCTTCCCTGGCATTTGGTATTTGTTCATTGCGACTACCTACGACGGCGGGAATACCTGGACTATTGTCAATGCGACACCGAATGACCCGGTTCAGGGAGTCGGTGGCATATGGCAGGGTGGCGGTGGCAATGAAAATCGCAACCTTCTCGACTTTAACGAGGTGACGATGGACGACAAAGGCCGCGTCATCTTCGGCTATAGCGATGGTTGCGTGGGAGATTGTGTTGGGAATCCGTCTCAGAACTCCTTCACCGCATTCATGCGCGTCGCGCGCCAGTCCGGCGGCAAGACGTTGCTGGCCAGCCAGGATGCGTTCACTGATACGACCACCGCAAAGCTTCCGAAAGCTCCCTGCCTTAGTGGCTCGCGCGACCAGTTCGCGACTCATCTAACCTGGAAGGCACCGGATAACGGCGGGGCGAATATTACCGGTTATCAAATACTGCGAGGTACTACGGCAGGCGCCGAGATCATTCTTGTCAGTAACACAGGCACGTCGAAGACTGCCTATACCGATACCACTGCTAATCCTACGACGACGAAATATTATTACGTCGTCAAAGCAATTAACAAGAAGGGTGTAGGTCCGAAGAGTAACGAGGTTGCTCCCGACGTTGTTCCACTTCCTCCACCTGAAAGTGCTTGCGTGGGGTCTGGTCTCACCAAACTGACCGATCCAATCGGCGATACACTTGGCGGGCCCGGCACGGACCTGAAGTCATTTCAGATCGCGCAACCTGATGCGGCGGATCCAAGCCAAATCAAGTTATTCTTCACGATCAATACTGACCCCGGTCAAGCGGTACAGCCGGTGGACTCCTCTTGGTATGTGGCCATGAAGCTCGTCAATGGCTCTACTACCACCTACAAAGGGGTCCGTATGACTTGGAATGGGCCCACGCCAACATTCGAGTCCTATACTCCCGGGCCTAGCTCCGGTGGGACTATTGACGGCCGGTTTGTGACCTCCGGCACGCAGAAACCTGCCGAGCCCGAAAGCAGTTACGGCGCGCCTTACGATAAGGTTCTTATCGTCGTGAAGGCGAGCGATCTCGGTTTGAACACGGGCGACACCGTCAGCGGTTTTGTTTCAGGGGTGGCGCAGAGCGTCGGTTTAGGCGCAGCGTTGTATGATCAGATGCCGAACAGCCTTGCGTACGCGAACAACTATACAGTAGCAGACAGTCACGCTTGTGCGTCTGCCACTCCAACTCCAACTCCAACTGTAACACCGACTCCAACGCCAAAACCCCACGGTAAAAAGCCAACTCCAACACCTACACCATAGTAACGATTGGCTTCGGATCCGCTGCTATCGGAGGCCGGTTCCAACCGGTATTGAGTTAACGGCCGCTTCCAACGAAGCGGCCGTTAGTTTTTCTCCAGCTTTCGGAAATCCGAGCGGTTTCTCGACGCGTACGAATAGCGTCTCTCAAAGACGCTTCAGAGCAACCTGAGCAAGCGTCTTAGATTTCTCGAGCTTGCTCGCCACGTCTCCCGAACCACCGACGCTTATCCGTATGAAGACATCACGCTTAAGCACATAGAGCGCACTGCCTACGTGCGAGCCGGTCCAGAATGCTTCGTCGCCAAGATCGGGAACTCTCTCGGGCGGTGACTTCCTCGCCTCTTCTTCCTCTTGCCTTTTGTCTTTCCTATCTGCTTCGCCCGATTCGTCCTCGCGATGAAAGCTGTGCCGCCAGTATTTCTTTGGGTCGCGCGCATCCGGCCCGTCACTCCTTTGCGTAACGTTAAGGCTGATGGAGTTAGCGCTGGTATGCAGTTGGAAATAGCACTGCGAAACGACAAAACCGCGGCTGGTCTGACTGCTTGAATGCGTATCAATGACCGGTTCGCCCTGAACCGATTCGATCTCTTCGGCCGTGAGAAGAGAGCATGGGTCAATGTTGGCCTTCTCCGGTTGAGTCCGCGAACCTGGGGTAGCCTCCGGTTGCCGCGCCTCGACCGGTGTTCGCGCTTTGGAGCAGCCTATGAGAGTGACAGTCAACAGCCAACAGGCGAGCAATATACAGTTAGTGGAGATGATGCCGCTCAAGTAATTCATCAATAGTGGTGCGCGAAGTTGGTACGATGCCTGCCGATGCGCAAGACGAAGCGGGGAATGGAGCAAAAAGGATTTCCGTCTTTGTTTATAGGGAAAATGCTCGACAGCTTGTTTTCCATTGCGTAAAACGCCTCCATTGGCGAGGCGAAATTCGAAACCAAAAACGTTCGACGATGCCTCTTCGCCGATCTGTTGGAAGGATAACCCCTATGCAAAAAAATTTCTTGCAATCCGGTCTCTTTAATCTCCGTGCCGTCATCACTCTCCTTCTTTGCGTTCTCGGCGCATCATTGGGTTGGTTGAGCTTTGCCGCGGCACCCGCTGGCGGCACCATCACGCCCTCCGGCCCGAGCCTTTCGTGGAACGGCACGGGAACCGGAATTCCACCCACTGGCGGCGGAGAATCAGCCTGCACCGAAGGGACCAATTGCGACAGCTATACCTTGACTATCTCCGGCACGCCAGCCGACTGGGTGGGCAAACAAGTACATGTGCAAATCAACTGGACGAGCCCTTCCAGCGACTATGACATGTACGTGCACAAAGGCTCGCTCTCGGGTGCGGTGGTTGCATCTTCCGGGGCAGGCGGCACCACGCAGGAACAGGTCGACCTGAACCCAGCCAGCTCAAGCATCGGCACCGGCACTTTCGTTGTTCACGTGGTTTATTTTGCCGCAACCCAAGTCGACCAGTACCACGGCACCGCTGGGGTGGTCCCTGCGGGTCTTCCACCGGTTCCCGCCCCCGCCGCTACTGGGTCTTCGCCCAGGTTTGAAAATTTCACGCCGGCTGAAGCTGGCCCGAGCACCCTCGGTCGCAGCTCCGGCGAGCCATCCATCGGTATTGCCTTGGGAATCGCTGGACATCCCGAGGGGCACGCGATGTTTCAATCGGATGTGCAAACGCTGCGAGTCACGTTCAATGGCTGCGCCAGACCAACCTGGGAGAACAGACCCGCACCGACTTCGCTGCAAGACTTTGATCCAATCCTGTTTACCGACCATCAGACGGGTCGCACGATTGTGTCGCTGTTGAGTTTCGCCGGAGACCCAGTGGCACCGCAGATCTCATACACCGACACGGCAGCGCCCTTTAGCGATGGCGAGCAGTGGTCGCCAGCCGGTTTGGGGCCTCGTGTTGGCTCGGGGATAGATCACCAGACCGTCGGTGGGGGTCCTTACCATCTCAATCCCGTTACCGGATTACCCCCACCACATGATCCGTTGTATCCCAACGCGGTTTACTACTGTTCGCAAGCGCTTGTAGACGCCAGTTGCGCCCGCAGCGATGATGGCGGCCAGACTTTTCTTACAGATCCTGTCGTTGTCCCAGCTTACACCGATCAATGCGGTGGACTCCATGGTCACGTAAAAGTTGGGCCGGACGGCACAGTATATCTGCCAAATAAGGGTTGCGGCACAGCGCAGGCCGCAGTGGTTTCGGAAAATAATGGCGAGGCTAGCAGTTGGGTTATTCGGCCGATTCCGGGTAGCAATTCCGCGGGAAGTGACCCTTCCATTGGAATCGGTAGAGGTGATCAGACCGGTGGCAAAGGGCGGGTTTACTTCGGGTATGCGGATGGTGATACCAAGGCTGTAATCACCACTTCGACAGATCAGGGGCGTACATGGACTCAGCCGCTCGACGTTGGCGCCGCCTTCGGAATTAACAATGTTGTCTTTCCGGCGGTCGTTGCCGGCGACGATAATCGTGCTGCATTCGCATTCCTTGGAACACCGACCGCGGGCGGACTGCAGGGCCCGAAGTTCGATGGTGTATGGCATCTCTATATCGCCACCACCTACGACGGCGGCGCGACCTGGAAGACAGTTGACGCGACTCCGAACGATCCAGTCCAGCGCGGCTGCATCTGGCTCGCCGGCGGCGCAAATGTTTGCCGAAATCTTCTCGACTTCATGGATGTGCAGATCGATCAACAGGGTCGCGTGCTCGTCGGCTATGCTGACGGCTGCGCAGGAGGTGAATGTGCCCAAGCTGCCGCAGGCGCGGTCGGCAATTCCTACACAGCGTTGGCCGCAGTTGCACGCCAATCAGGTGGACGCCGGCTGCTATCTGCGTTTGATCCGCCCGCCGGCGCAACCGCGCCCGGCAAACCGTTTCTCACCGCGGAGCGCAACGGCAGTATTGTGCACCTTGGCTGGTCGGAGGCGGACAACGGCGGCTCGGCCATCACACGGTATAATATTCTTCGTAGCACGGCGCCGGGTACCGAAACGTTTCTTGCCTCGGTCGGTGGGAGCCAGACGCGCTATGACGACACCACTGCCACTAATAACGGCGTGACCTATTACTACAAGGTGACAGCGACTAACGGAGTCGGCACCTCGTGCGGCGATAATGAAGTCTCAGCTAGATATGTGGGAAATTCTGATACGGGATTCACCGTCGCTGCCGATCCGACGGGCGATCAAAAGGCAGCTCCGGGGAATGCTGATCTAGACGTGCAATCGCTTTCGATCGCCGAGCCTAATTCGGGTGCAAACGCTGGTAAGCTCCTCTTCAAATTGAGGGTGGCGGACCTCAGCATCGCTCTACCTAACAGAATGTGGAGAGTTGTGTGGAACTCTCCGACTTCACCAGGTGGTCAGTACTATGTTGGCATGACCAAGGATACAAACGGCGTTGTTTCGTTCGAGTATGGCACCGTCACGACGACTACTGCTGCTCTCGTGCTAGGCGTTCCTACGACCACGAAGGTTGGAACACCGGATGCGGCCAGCTTTACTTCGGGCGGCTTGATCACAATTGTCGTATCCAAGGACAAGGTAGGCAATCCGCGTAAGGGCGATTTACTAGGCGCTTTTTCGGCCAGGACTTATGCCAATGTCTCCACGACTATTCGCTCGACCGACGCGATCGACACGACCGCGAATGCTACGGCTAACGACTTTTCAGCGAACGCTGCAACTTACGCGCTCGTCGGGTCAGGACCGGAGGTCAACTCCGTGCTTTCCCGCAAGAGACACGGAACGGCCGGTACATTCGACGTGAATCTGCCGCGTGCTGGAGCGGTCGGTATTGAATGCCGCACCGGGGGAACTAATGGGACGCATCAGATTGTTTTCACATTTGCTGATCCCGTTATTTTCGTCTCCGCTTCCGTTACGAACGGAACGGGCACGGTAAGCAGCTTCAGTGGTAATGGGACGCCGGTGATCACGCTAAATCTCAGTGGCGTAACGGACATCCAAACAATTCAGGTTACTCTGAATGTGAGCGACGGTTCGCATACCATCAGTATCCCCGTCTCGATGGGTGTGCTTGGTGGCGATGTAACTGGCGATCGCGTAGTTAATTCCAAGGACCAAAACTACATCAACTCGAAATCGGGGCAGACTCCCACCGCGGCAACTTTCCGCGCCGATGTGACTATCGACGGTCTTATCAACGGTAATGATGCCTCGTTTGTAGGAAACAGGAACGGCCACAAACTTCCCTGACGGTATAGAACCGCGATTCGCGCACGGCTTCGCTTGGCGTCAGTCACAAGCTGCTGCAAACTCGCGGTGCGGGGTTGCGTACCGCTACTGGTTGACGAACTCTACGATGATGAAGCGATCCCTCCCCTTCGTGATTGTCGCGCTTGTTACGATGCTCACCGTCGGAACCGGCACGATGCTTTACCGAGCGAAACGGCCGGTCACTTTGACAGTCCCCAAGGGAGTGATGGACTAGTGGAGTGATAGAAAACGCTGAAACGCTGAAATACTGAAAGGCTGAAAAGGAGCGATTCGTCTACCGCGATATCTGCGCGATCCGCGGTTAAGAAAACAGGTTCCGCAAAACGTTCTTAAAAATCTTTTACTTTTAGAAAGGCTTGACAAATATTTGGAATCCTCGTCAAATCCGCCTTTTCCCTTCCCCAACCCATGTGACGTCCCTCCATAAAATCATCCTGTCATCTTTAGCGATAGGAGCTCAGGCGGATTTTTCTGTACGCATGCTCAAGCCGTCGGCCCGATCAAGGGCCAGCTTTGTCGCTCTCCTCTTCGGTGCCGCAAATTTCGCCAGTGCCCAGGTAACAGTTACCACCGATCCCGTCGGCTTTACCACGACCACACTGTTGGGAAGTTCCGATACTTTCGTTTCAATTCCCTTTACCCGTCCCCCGGAATTCACCGGAGCCATTGCCTCTGCCAGCGGAAGCACCATCACATTGGTGGGAAACCCCTTGAGCCAGAGTCAATTTTTGTACGGCGGTGCTCAGCATAATCACTATTACGCTCTCATCGGTCCAATTAGCGGAACGGGAACAAAAGAAGGACACACATACTTAATCATAGGAAACGGAACCGGGACACTAACAGTTGATGCGAGTAATGACGATTCAAGCAACTTAAGTACAATACCGGCTAACACTCAGGTCCAGGTGATTCCGTATTGGACTCCGGCGACTATCTTTCCAGCGAGCGATGTGAACGTTTCTTTCACTCCGACAACGTCCCCTCCGACTTACAAAACCTTGCTTCAGATGCCGGACTACTCGGCTCCCACCTACAATTCCCCCTACGCAGCGCAGTATTACTTTGATGGTAGCTCCAGTTCCTGGCACCGTATCAACAGTCGTGGCGGCGACGGCGGTGTGGGCGATGACGACCCGCTGCTTCCCGATGGCTATTTTGTAGTTCACAATGGTAACAAAGCGCCCACTCGTCTACTGACAAACCTCGGCGCTGTGTTGCTAAGAAAGATGTCAACGCCCTTGGCAACTGCGACAAATCGGACTCAGGATAATCCGATCGGCATGGTGCGCCCGGTTGACGTAGCTCTCAACGCCACCGGGCTAGGGCCAGCCAATGGCTCCTTTGTTGCGGGCGATCAGCTGTTAGTCTTCAACAATGCCCAAGCGGCCTTCAAAAAGTCGCCGGCCGCATATTTTTATGACGCTTCGGTTAGTAACAGTGGAGGCTGGCGGCTGCTGGGGGATACAACGGCGACGACAGACCGCGGGGCCGATATCATCCCCAAGGGAGCCGGAGCCGTAGTACGAAAAGCGCAGACATTCGACGGGCATTCCGCATTTTGGACCAACGCCTTTCCGGTACAAGCGATCGACGCCGCTTCAATAAAAATCCATGGAACTGGAACGGGGGCCCAGACATTGGGCGTTACTCTTCCACTAAATACCCAGTTCAATACTATCCCCGGTATCGAATGCCGCGTTCCCGGTCTAACCCTTGCTGGGGCAGGAATCGACGACCAAATCGTAATTACATTCCCGACGCCCGTCGCATTTAGCAACGTCATTTCGACGTCAGGTGGCGCGTCCGTTGACAGCTTTAGCGGCAACGGGTCATCGATCGTCACAATAAATCTCAAGAACGTCGTCAATACGCGAAAAACTACTGTTACCTTGCTCGGTGTAAACGACGGCCAGAACACAAACGACGTCGCCGTTCAAATGGGTGTGCTCCTGGGGGATGTCAACGCGACCGGCGGTGTCGATAAAAATGATGTCTCTGCGGTGCAGAAACACTCGGGCCAGAAGGTGAACCAAGGCAATTTCCGGTTCGACGTCAACGCCACGGGAGGCATTGACGGCGCCGACGTGTCAGTAACGCAGGGACAAACCCGGACCTCCCTGCGATAGCCAATAAGTTAAACAGGGCGGTTATCGTTCAATAATCAGTCCTAAGCGCCATCTCGCTCTCAGTGTTGGTGGCAGGCCGCCGGCCGGCTTGCAGTATATAGGCGAACGCGTTAAACAAATCGCGAGTTGACCGCGCCAACTGAATTACCCTTGAACTCTGTGGGGCCTCGTTAAACTACTCAGCCTTCTTCAACTGAGACAACCTTGAAACGCGTTCTCCCTTTCATCATCGTAGCCGTGGTCGGATTCGTCACTCTCGGAGCGGCCACCATGCTTTACCGGGCGAAACGGGCGGTTCCCGTGACGATCTCCAAGGAGAAAGGGGTTGGAAAAGAAAGCCCGGAAAAGGTGCACACGCGCGGGCCGGCCAATGCCGCAGTTACCCTTGAAGAATTTGGCGATTTTCAATGCCCTCCTTGCGGCGCTCTGGAGGGGCCTCTCCAGCAAATTGAGCGCGATTACGCTTCGAGTTTACGTGTCATCTTCCGCAACTTTCCTTTTACCATTCATGAGCATGCCCACGAGGCCGCCTATGCTGCCGAAGCGGCAGGTCTCCAGGGACGCTTCTGGGAAATGCACGACTTGCTTTATCGGGAACAATCAGTGTGGGCCAAGAGCAAGGATGTTCAGTCCTTATTTGACGCCTACGCTGGAATGATCGGGTTGAATCTCGAGCCATTTAAAAAGGACGTTAGCGGCGAACAGGTGAAAGCGAAGGTTGAGGCGGATCGAAAACGAGGCGAAACCCTCGGAGTTAAGAATACCCCGACCATCTTCATCAACGATGAGTCGGTCCCTCCCACCTCGCTGAATCCAACCGCATTGCGCGCTGCGATCGATGCCGCGGTAAAGGAGAAACCAAAGTCTTGAAATGAAAAACAAACGCGTTACTTCAAAGCCGGGAAGCAATGGCCTCTCCATATCGCGTTCTCAAATCGTTATCTACTCCATAGTTGCATTAATCTCGTTAGCTGGCCTCGCCGATGCAACCTATCTCGCGGTCCAGGCCTTGACCGGCGAGACCATGGTCTGCGGCGGGTCTCCCGACTGTTTTAAAGTGCTGGGTAGCCCGTACGCCCGCATTGGGGGAGTTCCGCTCGCTCTCATCGGCGCAATCGCTTATTTTTGTGTTTTCAGTTTCGCGATTCTCGCCGCCTTCGGTTACGCTCATGTTCACCGCTTCCTGCTTTTCACGGTGTGGTCGATGTTCGCAGTCACTCTTTGGCTCCTCTACGCTCAGGCATTCATTCTTCATGCTTTCTGCCGCTACTGTTTGTTTTCAGCGGCAATGGTCTTTCTTCTCGCTGGGATAGTCGTGGCCACGCCTGTTGCACCAGCCGAAAAAGAGCAGTGAAGGCGCGATCCGAAAGCAACGCAAATCACGCTCGACAGACGGCAACGGTTTTGGTAAGAAAACCGCGGCGACAGTGTCAGGAACTATCAAGACCATCCCTTTTCAGTCCCATTTTCTTGGTTGCTGTAATCCGGCAGCGCGGCTTCCTTTTTCAGTTGTTATCTGTCTGGCGATATGTCCGTTGGTAATGTTGCAAGTTGGGTCGGCATTCGGACAGAATGTGAGTCACAGTGGAGGTTCGGATAAGCCGGCTACATTCCAACCAAGGGCCGGCCAGCATGTTTCACCGTCTGAGCTGGAAATAGAGGCAATCCATCCAGAACAGTCGGAGGAGGAGATTGTGCCGGGTGAAGCTCCCGTGCCGCGAGTAGTAATGGCACCGACCCGAAGCAGTTTTTTGGCGAACTGGAAAAGCGTCGGCGGCGCTACCGGTTATCGCATGGACGTCTCCGACAACGCCTCTTTCGACAGTTACGTGAACGGGTATCACGATCTCGACGTGGGCCAGACAACCAGCCGCATTGTGAGCGGTTTAAGCGCGGGTGCTACCTACTACTAGCGGGTCCGGGCGTACAATTCGTTAGGAACCGGTGGAGAGTCCGAGACGATGACCGCTGCAACGGCAATTACTTCGGGCCTGGTTATCAATCCAACCTTTGACAGTTCGATCACCAGCAACCCGAACTCGGCCGCGATCCAGGCGACAATTACCCAAGCCATCGCGGTCTATCAGTCGCTGTTCAGCAATCCGATCACGATCTCGATCCTATTCCGCTACTCGACTACCATGCCCAGCGGCGGTTCCATGGGAACCAGGGTTGCGCTGAGCGGCTTCGTTGTCTATAACGTCCCCTGGAGTACGTTTATCGCCAGCCTCAAGGCCAAGGCAGTGTCACAAAATGATGCCACCGCCAACGCCAGCCTGCCGTTTGCTTCTTTGTCGACCTATATAGTTCCG
>WNFY01003415.1_pt1 | contig 14872 bp, 13 predicted proteins | sample 5400091 | NCBI WGS metagenome assembly WNFY01 (sample SAMN13153364, study PRJNA577476) | soil metagenome | isolation source: 60 cm soil or saprolite under grassland replicate 1 | place: USA:California | collected 2016-06-15 | reverse complement strand
CGCGATGATCTCGACCTCCTTCAGAGCGTTAGCTTTCTACCACCAAAAACGTACGCGCAGGCTTTCAAAGAACTCATTCTTGCACTAGAGCTCTTAACAGAGGTCGATGTGAGAAAGGAACCAGGCTTACTCGATGCTAGTACAACCGCTGGGAATTCCAATCACATAATGGATGGTGACTTACAAACATTAGGCCTCCAATCTATATTAAAAATGCTTGCGCTAAGCGGAAAAACAGGAACCTTATCTGTGTACTCGGGATCGGAAACACTCTCTATTAATTTGCACAAGGGACAAATTTTAGCACTAAGTGATGCAAGTTTGGGACAGCTAGACCTGTTAAGAATGCTCTATCTTATAAATAAGATCGGTATTTCTGAAGCGCAGATGATTTATAAGTTTGCGCAAAGAGATATGTATACCATATTATCGACATTGGTTGAGTATGGCTGGATGAGCGCAAAGGAAATGCAAGATCGCATTGAGTTTTCAGTTGCACAATCTTTGAGCCATGCTTTGCGCTGGGTAACTGGAGGATTTGCTTTCGATAGACACCTTCAACATGTGGATGTCAAAATACACTCCTTAGATGTCGATAACGTCCTCTTAGAGTCCTTACGTCAGGCAGATGAATGGGAAGAAGTTATGCAAGAAAATGTCACGCATCTCGCTCGTACGACGGTAGCACGGTGGCAGACCGAGATGAGTAAACTCCTATGGGGCTTTGGGCCTGGACTCAGCAAAGAAAAGCTTGGGCCCACGGGTTGCGCAACGAGTTTTAGCTCATCAGTGAAGTGGCACGCAAGCATCCTTCTTACCCTCATACCTCCTTGACAGATGGATGTTCTCCTTGTATACTGTCACCAATTGGTGATGTCACTGGACGGTGACAGTATACAAGGAGAAAGCAATCATGGCAGAATCAGGAAAGAGACGAGGAGAGACCAGCCGCGAGGCGATTCTGGAGGCGGCGGAAATCGTCTTTGCCGAACATGGCTTCGATGGTGCGCGGGTCGATACCATCGCGCATCTTTCTGGCTATGACAAAAAACTGCTCTTTCGTTACTATGGAGATAAGCTTGGCCTCTATGCCGAGGTCCTCAAACGTGCTGACCAGGAAGCCCATGCCCTCCTGGCAGCCGTCTTCACCCCTTTGCTGGAGGACGAACGTGCCGCCTCCCAGGCACACCAGTGGAGGCACTTCCTTACAACGATGGTACAAGTCCTGTTTGATTACCTGCTCGACCATCCACGCTTCATGCGCATGTTGACCTGGGAAATGGCCGAGGGCTGGCAGACCTTCACGCAGATCACCGCACGCTTTCCACCCGAATATACGGACCAGTTCGAGATGTTTTTTCAGAAAGCACGAAGCGCCGGGCTGCTCCGATCTGATTTTCTTCCGGTGATCCAGTTTACGATGCTCTTGCAGATCTGTCAGGTGTACCTTGTTTCTCTTCCCCTGTACCAGACCTTACTCCCAGGCTCGGATCTTTCCGAGGCTCACGCGTTGGCGCATGCACGGGAGTACCTTGCTGATTTTGTCGTGGCTGGAATCATGGGAGGGTCTTGAAGGAGACGCGCATCGGAGAGAGCAGAGCAGACCAGAATGGCGACTGACCCAGGTGGAACTCCGTCGTCATGTGGCAATGGCCTGGAAGAAGCGATAAGGATCGAAAGACAAGGAAAGACAAGGAGCGTTCAACATCTTTCATTGGGTAGCCGTCAACAGATGTTTAGGAAAGGAAGAATCATGGTCGATGTCAAGTTCATGCTGGATGTAGTGGTGAAACAGAGGCAGTTCAAATCACAGGATCACTGGAACCGAAAGCTGCTGGAAGCGCACCAACAACGCATGGTGCACATCTTGCGCAGGCACGCCTACGATCACTCGCCATTCTACCAGCAGTTCCACACAGGGCTCTACGACGCCCCGTTGGACCAACTGCCGGTGCTTACCAAAGCCCATATGATGGATCAGTTTGACCGCCTCGTCACCGACAGGGCCGTGTATCTTGAAGACATCAAGAGGTATATGCAAGACCAGGAAAGAAGCCACTATTTCCTGGGGCGCTATGTGATCAACGCCACGTCTGGCAGTAGCGGGCATCCTGCCGTGGTGCTCTTCAGCAAGGGCGAGTGGGCGGCGACGATGGCTTCCGCCTTCGTGCGCACCCCGATACCATTCAGTTTCATCCATAAAAGGAAACTGGCGCAGATTGCCTCGACGACCACCTTCCATATGTCGGCACAGGGAGGAACATCCGCCCAGAACCTGCTCATGCCAACGTTGCTGTTGGCTGCGACTGAGCCCCTGAACAGCATGGTGAGGCGTCTGAATGACTGGCAGCCGGACGTGTTGATTGTCTACGCGTCGATGGGACGTATCCTGGCTGATGAACAACTTGCCGGACGCCTCAAGATCGCCCCGCATACCGTGATGGTGGGTTCCGAAGTGCTGACAGCAGAAACACCCCGGCGCATCGAGCAGGCGTGGGGAAGCCGAGTCTTCAACAACTATGCGGCTACCGAAGCAGGCGGTATTGCCATCGAATGCGACCAGCACCGCGGAATGCACGTGATGGAAGACCTGGTGATGGTCGAGAATGTGGACAAGGACAACCAGCCTGTCCCCCCTGGAGTCTTCGGCGACAAGCTCCTGGTCACGCCTTTCTACAAGCGCACGCAACCGCTGATTCGTTATACGATAGAAGACCGCGTGCGTTTTTCCAGCGAACCGTGCCCATGCGGGAGACCTTTCAAGCTCATAGAGGCCATCGAGGGCAGGATTCAGGAGGTGCTCTCCTTTCGCAGGGCAGGCGGTGGAGAGGTACGCGTTCACCCGCTCATCTTTCACAACCTCTTGGACATGCTTCCGGTAAGCGGGTGGCAGGTTGTACAGGAGACCGACGGATTGCATATCCTCCTGGCACATGTGCATGGTGCGCTCGATGACAGCCAGATAGAGAGCTCGGTGAAGAACGCGTTGGCTGCGCAGGAAGCGGTGGTTCCACCAATACAGGTGCAACGGGTCGATGCTATTCCACAAACCATTGCAGGCAAAGCACCCTTAGTGAAAACAAATCTGGCAAGCGCATTGCACTAATGCTGGAAACGGGGTCGCGTGGAAACGCTCGTCGAAGAATGGAGCTGTCCACGGATGGGTGCATGGCTTCCCTACCTCATCCTTTTTCTGAGAAGAAGGTGAAAGAACATGACTGCTATCGCCTCTTCGCCGGTGACTATCCAGACCTCGGAGCAGTCCGTGCCCTCGATCCCAGGCTGGTTCGGGGAGGTCACGCTGATCGCTCACTACCTCCAACGCCAGGGGATATGTGCTGCGATTGAAGAGCGGGTGCGCTTCGCACGGCGTCGGTTCGGCCACTATGAAGTGATCGACTTTGTGGCCGTTCTCATCGGCTATGCGGCAAGCGGCGAACGCACATTGGAAGCGTTCTATGAGAGCGTCCAACCCTTCGCAGCCCCATTCATGGCGCTCTTCGGGCGAGAACGCCTTCCTCATCGCTCGACACTCAGTCGCTTTCTCGCCGCGCTGAATCAAACGGCGGTTGAGGCATTGCGCACCGTGTTTCTCGAAGATCTGGTCGCTCGACCTTTGGAGAAGGAGGAGCAAACGGGTGGGTTGTGGGATCGACAGGGAAACCATTGGCAGGTCTTCGATGTCGATGGCACACGGCAAGCTGCTCGCCAACGTGCCTTGCCATCCACCTCTGATCTCCCACCGGCCCAGCGCCGATTGGATGAAGTTTGTGCTCCTGGCTATCTCGGGCGCAAGCGGGGTGAAGCCGTCCGGACTCGGACCACCGTGCTCCAGGCGCATACACATCAATGGGTCGGTACGTTTTCGGGTGCATCGGGAGCAGGCAACGGTGATTACCGAGGAGAGTTGCGGCAGGCGGTGAAGGTGATCAGCGCGTATATGCAAGCCCAGCAACTTCCCCTGAGCCAAGCCGTGGTGCGACTCGACGGTCAATATGGCAATGGGGCCATTGTTGCAGATGTGGTTGGACTCTCGTACGTGATGCGGGGCAAGGATTACGGTCTCCTCGATCTACCAGAGGTCCAGGCCCGCCTGACGCAGCCCCCAGACCAGCAGACCACCCATCCTGAAACGGGAACGTGTCGGGCACTCTTTGACTGCCCAGACCTGCTTTTGACCCCGAGCGGACCATGCACACGAGTCATCGTCGCGACGCATCCTGCGACCGCCACTCCTGCTCCCATTGGCACCACGCGTGGCGAGGTGGTCTACGAGCTGTTCTACACAGCCTTACCACAAGGAGCGTTCACTCCTGCCGATGTGGTGGATCTCTACCTGCATCGGGGAGCGTTTGAATGCGTGCTCGCTGATGAAGACGAAGAACAGGGCTTCGACCGCTGGTGCTCGCACACCGCCTGGAGCCAGGAGTTCTGGCTCATTGTGGCGCAATGGATCTGGAATCTGCGGCTCGAATTGGGGCACGCGCTACACCCCATGCCCATGCGCACGACGGAATTTGCTCCAGCAGGGGTGGGTGAGTCTGCGGAGATTGCGCCTGATCCGGTTCTTCGACTCTCTGAACCAGCCCCCGTCATCTATGGACCGCCGCAGTGGGCACGCCCATCGTACACCAAAGGATTTGCCGGAGCAGATTTCGCTCCCCAGCCTGATGGGACGCTGCGCTGTCCAGCAGGTTGCCCTCTCTATCCACAAGAGCGCAGAAGGGAGCGCAATGGCTCGTTGCGGGTGCTCTATGCAGCGCGGATCGGCCATTGTCGCTCGTGTCCTCTCCGTGCGCAGTGTCAAGAATCGACGACCACCATCAAAGCGCGACGAGTGAGTGCTGTCTATTGGCCTGCCTCTTCACATACATCGATCTCAGGTGAGTCCCCACCTGCACCAGGGAAACCTTCACCGCCATCAGCCTCTCATCCGATCCTGTGGGGAGATTGGGAGCGGCGCTTCCATCGGCGGGAGGTGATGAAGCTCCTTCGTCATCAGCGTGTTGATCTCCAATTGGCTGAAACATCTCCGCCGGCTCAACCTTCGTCAGTTCGACCGCTTTCCCGCCCGGAGCGCGCACATTGGCGTCTCTCCTGGAAAGACCGCCTGGCGCGCAATACCCGCACGCAAGCAGTCTCAGATGTCTCGATCACACTCTTTGGGATACCGGACGCTTTTGCCGCTTCTCTCGGCCTCCGAATTGCCTGAGTGTGGCTCGACCTCGGCTTTCGTGAAACAGAACTCCTTCGTTCTCTTTTTCTCTCACCCGTTTTTCGCTCGTCTTTTTCTGGTATCCCTCTCTTGCTTCTTTGCTGCTCTGTGGGCCTCGCCTGACCATTTCTGGTCAACGAGAGCAAAGCTTCTTCAAACCGCATGACAGGCCATCTTCTCCGCTCTCGTCATCTCGTTGCGCATCGCGTGGGCCGTGCTCCAGTTGGTGCATCCCTTTGTAGATGGTCCCGCGATTCCAGTTCAACTCACATTCAGCAAGTCGCTGACCGCCTTCACCCGCACACCATCCGTGCCACAAATATGCGAAGAGTGCTGCCTTGGAGTGTCTGCGCCGTCTCCATGAGCAGTTCTTTGACCACTTCGGTCAGTTCCATCTTCCTGCCTCCAAGAACGTTTTTTTAGGTACAGTCTACCATCTCTGGGACAGTTTAGTTTTCGTGAATCCCTAACATAGCGATCATTCCCTCGCATTTTAAAATAGACGACCACCGGAGGCCATCGTACACTTATACGATCGATGGTTTCTCTCGGCGGTCAATTGTCAGGAGTTCTTAGCGGGCGACAGCGCCGTGGAGGGCCGGGATGACTTTTTCTCCATACGCTTTGATGAACTCGCTCTGGTTGCGACCCACATTATGGACGTGCACTTCATCAAAGCCAAGATCAAAGAAGCTCTGGAGATGGCGGCGATGCTCGTCCAGATCGGTCGAGATCAGGACGCGCCCCTTGAAGTCTTCGGGGCGCACAAGCTGACCAAAGGCGGCAAAATCTTCTGGCGCGCGAATGTCCTGCTTCGGAGCTTTAATGCCGCCGTTGGGCCATTCTTTCATTGCCTGTTTCTCTGCCTCTTCGTAGGTATCGGCCCACGAGACGTGCAACTGCAGCAGTTTGGGCATGGTAGAAGGATCTTTTCCTGCTTCGCGCGCACCCTTCTCGAAATTCTCGATCAGCATTTTGAGCTTTTCGTGCGGCGCAGCGGGCGTTATCAAGCCATCGCACATGCGGCCAGCGGTCTCAGCCGTCTTGGGACCGGAAGCTGCGACGTAGATGGGAGCGGGCTTCTCAGGACGCGTATAGAGGCGAGCGCTTGACATACGCAGGTGCTTGCCAGCATAGCGTACCTTTTTGCCTGTAAAGAGCCTTTGAATGATTTCGATAGATTCGATCATGCGCTCCAGGCGCACCGGCGTCTCAGGCCATTCTCCGCCGACGATAGCCTCGTTGAGCGCTTCGCCTGTGCCGATACCCAACCAGAAGCGTCCAGGAGCCATAGCTGCAAGAGTTGCAGATGCCTGCGCGATGATGGCCGGATGGTAGCGATATGAAGCGCAGGTGACGCCGGGACCAAAGCTTAATTTATCAGTGCCGACCGCGAGCGCGCCCATCCATGACCACACAAAAGGACTGTGCCCTTGCTCCGGAACCCAGGGATGAAAGTGGTCGGCGGCCATTACACCGCCGAAACCGGCTTGCTCAGCCTCTCGGGACCAGCGCAGAAGCTCTGTGGGATGAAACTGCTCTAAAGCAGCAGAATAACCGACGAGTGGCATCATTTTCTCCTTATAGTATGTTACTGATTGTTACACGTAGCAGGAGGCGTACATGGCCTTCCCTTCCATCTCGTAACAATGAAACAGTTCCAGGTCATCGATAGTATCAATGTCCAGTGCTATGCCTATGTTGTTGTATAGAATACTGCTTAGTTGCCATTTTCTGGCTTCTGCAAGATAGCGTTGCAGACTACCAGGCCCAAATACATATGGTAGGGCCAGGGGAGGACGTGTTAGCAGGGCATTGGTGCCTGTACCATCCCACGAGGGAGCCAGCACAACCGCGTGTTTCCTGGATCGTTCGACCATACCCTGGACATCGTGCACATGGAGTAGTGGCAGATCGGCAGAAATCGTGAGCAGCGCTGCGGCCCCCTTTGCCAGTTCTCTGGTCGCTGCAACATGCAGGGCGGGATTATGTCCACGCTCTTCTTCTATGCGGGCGCGTGCTCCCCACTCTTCAGCCTTTTCTAAAACGTGCAGATCGGGACTGACAACCGTTACACCTTCCAGGACATCGCTTGCATGGAGCGTTGCTATGACATGGTGCAGCATATCAAGCACCAGTGTGGCACGCTGTTTCTGAGTCAGATGATCAGCGAGACGACTTTTTGCCTGGCTGAGCATTTTTACCGGGATCAAGGCTCTATATATCATTGTTTACCTGTAACATCGGGGATTTGCCCTCTTAATCAGAAAGTCAGTTCGGCTGCTTGCAGTACGTTGCGTGCCAGGGCTGCTTTCGTTGCCTTGTCGCGCATGATGGTATTTGTGACCAGCGTCGGAATACCCAGGTCTTCGATAGCGCCACTGAGTTGCGCGTCTTGTTCGTCGATAACCATAACATCGAGGAAGTCGCGATAACAGCGTGCGACACCAACTGCTGATACATCCATGCCCATGCCGCTCATGAGCTTATCTGCTGGCCCTTTGATCGGCGCTCCGCCTATAATAGGGCTGACCGCTACGACCATTCCCTGCGCCTCGTGAAGGGCATCATGAATACCTGGCACCGCTAAAATAGTGCCGATACTCACGATGGGATTACTAGGTGCAAGCAGAATGGCTTCGGCCTGTTTGATTGCGTCCAGTACTCCAGGGGCTGGCCTGGCTTCTTTCACGCCCACAAAGACAACATCCTGTACTTCGTCCACAGTACGACGTTTGACCATGTATTCTTGAAAATGCAACAGACCTGCTGGAGTCTGGATATGTGTTGCAACAGGCTGATCGCTCATAGGCAATATGCGCAGATCCAGTCCATAGTGTGTGCGCAGGTTCTCTGTGACCTCGCTCAGGTTCTTCCCTTGCCGCAACAGGTTGGTACGATGAATATGCGTGGCGAGATCGCGGTCGCCGAGCATAAACCAGTCTTCGTTGCCATAACTGGTCAGTTGTTGCATCGTATAGTAGGTATCGTTGCGGATACCCCAGCCGTGGCTTTCATCGACTATGCCTGCAAGTGTATACATAACAATATCGATATCAGGGGAAACGTGCAGGCCATAGAAATCCCGGTCATCGCCAGTATTGACGATAACGGTGAGTTGTTGTTGTGGAACAACCTGGACAACTCCCTGTAGGAATCGTGCGGCACCAACTCCACCGGCAAGAACGACAATCATATTTTCATCCTCAATCAAAGCGAACAATAAGACTATTCAAAGGCAAACGTTCGCGCCGTTTGGGATCGGCAGCGGCGTAGCCCACGGTGATAAGCGCGTGTGGGATGAGCTTTCTATCCAGTTCCATGGCATCACAGACCACTTCCGGGCAGAAGAGCGGCGCGCACATCCAGCCAGCATCTAAGCCCAGGTCATACGCCATGAGCAACATATTCTGGATGGCCGCACCAAGGCTCTGGATTGCCATAATGGTCTCATCTGACTGGCGTTTCTCATCCGGGTAATGATCCATATCCTCAAGGTAGAGACAGGGAATAATAATGGCGGGCGCTGTAAGGATACGTTGCCGTGATTTCTCCAGGCGTATGTTCACGATCTCCGCTGCCTGACCGTCCATCTCAAGGTTCTGCTGCCAGGTCTCTCCCATACGATCGGCGAGCAGAGTTTTGAGTTCTTGCCGTGTCAGTACCACAAAACGCCAGGGCTGACGACCATGTGGCGATGGTGCCCAGCGAGCGGCCTCCAGTATCTGTTCAAGTTGTTCACGACTGACAGGGCGTGCCTGGTACTGACGCACGCTGCGCCTGTCGCGTAGGAGCGTGGCGAGATCGTTGGCGCGTGCAGGTGATGTTGCCTGCCGGGCATATGAATGTATAGTCACGATGTATCGTTACCTTTTCAGCATTATTTATCTAAACAAGTCGGTTGCGCTATCCCTTATCAATGTGTGCCCATCTCCTGGTGCCGGTATATAGGTGTAGCCACGAATAAGCGCTACCGGGATACGGTCGATCTTGCCCATTACCAGTTCACCGGCAGAGGCCAGCTCGTCTGCTACTGCAAGAGCGCTGGCCTGTAGCTCATATCCATATGGATCACGCTGACCCCGGTAATCCACGACCGACTCCATGCCTGCCACGCCGATTGCCATATTGACCTGTCCATTGCGCCAGGGACGGCCCCACGTATCCGAGATGATGACAGCGATATCGACTTCTTCGCCGTCCTTACTTGCAAGTTGTTGCAATCGTCTCCGTAATGTCTGTGCCGAGCGATCCGCATCGACAGGTAAGAGCGTCAATTCGCGTTGACCGTTGACATTTGACTCGTCCACCCCCGCGTTGGCGCAGATAAAGCCGTGCCAGGTCTCACTGATCAGGACGCCATGATCCATGCGCACAATACGCTTGCTTTCACGCAGCACTACCTCGATATGCTGCGCATCCTTTTTGCCCTGTTGCGCAATCGTCTGGGCGAAAGCAGATGGCTCCACCTCGTCGAGGTTTACCACGCGTCCCTCTGCTTTAGAGACGATTTTCTGGGTCACAATGAATACATCACCATGTTCTACCGTCAGATTTTGCTGGCGTAGCGCTTTATAAAGAACAAGCCCCAGATCGGTTCCATTTGGAATCTCCCCGATGCCTGTAATCGGTATGATGTGTAATTCCATGTTCATGGATCTCTCCTTGAATTGTATTATATCCTTTGCTGGTCAATACTGCAAAAAGTAAAGTATTGTGCTCTGGATGGGTCTGAGCATAGTACTTTACACAAATGAAACCTGATTGCCCTTGCTACCGAGATATAATCAGACAGCAGTTTGCTTTAAGCGATCCTGCTCCATTTTTGCAGAGAATACAAGGAGTTTGTTTATGTCATTTGTAAAAACGCTTGGTCATCTATGCCTGGGCCCCATGTTTATCTTAGGAGGCTGGAATGCCTTTAAGGAGCCCGGTGGCCGCGTGGAAAAGGTTGCTAATGTTGGTATTTCTAAAGCAAGGGAGGCGACAATCCTCAATGGCGCTATAATGATGGTTGCCGGTTCCGCCCTTGCTCTAGGCGTTGCACCGAAAATTGCCTCTACTGTGTTGATCGGGTCCTTGATCCCAACAACCTATGTTGGGCACTCGTTCTGGAAAGAGGAGACGCCTGGAGGACGTGCTGGTCAACAGACGCAATTTTTGAAGAATCTGGCTATGATCGGTGGCCTGCTGCTAGTTTTGCAAGAAAAGTAGTTTCCCCTAACTACCCGTAGAGGCACGCCTTGCGTGTGCCGGAGCGTCTGTGGATTGCGGAAACGTACACACCGTGGACGCCCCGGCACACGCAAGGCGTGCCTCTACGGGGTGACCTCGTACAAACCTCCTACCATGTTGAAGATACGCGAAAAACATGCCATGCTCATACTGTATAACTATGTTCCTGAATTGGTGGGCGGAAGATTCGATATTGGTTAGAATAGCAAAAGGAAACAGACAATGGTAGAGCATGCAGCGCTACATATAGGTCGCTATCAGCAACTTCCTCTGATAGGGCGTAATCACGAACGGAAACTTTTACGTCAATCTCTCCTGGAGACCGAGCAACAAGATGCGCATGCAGCGGATACCTTTCGTAATGACTCCTGGACGTTGCCCGCAAGGAAGTCCTTTACTCTGTTGCTCGGAGAGGTGGGTATCGGGAAAACACGTCTTGCAGAAGAGGCAGCACGCGAGGCATTACAGCGTGGATGGTCCGTGTTATGGAGCCGCGTTTATGCTCAAGAAAGTAATGTTCCATACAGATTGTGGAGCGAGGTACTGCGCGATGCTGTGCTGTACGCCGAGATCTCTGGCCGCTGCAAACAGAGGGCCTGCAAGCGCATCTCTGGCAGGCGCTGACCATGTTGCTGCAGGAACTTGCAGAACTACTTGCCGTAAATCCCTTTGAGGCAGTTGTCACACCGGGCCAGGAGGTGCAGCGCTTACGTGAAGCATTGCTTGCTCTTTTATTGGAGATTGCCAGGCAGCAAGGCGGTCCATTGCTGATCGTGCTGGATGATCTCCAATGGGCAGACAAGAGTAGTTGTGAACTGCTCGGCTATCTGGTACGTCGTCTCGTCGACTATCCTGTGCTGCTTGTGGGCACCGTCCGTGAAAACGAAATGCCCTCCACTCATCCTTTGTGGGCGCTGACCGCAAACATGCAGCGGGAACGCGTCATTAACATGCTGCATATTGAGGCTCTGACTGATGATCAGATTGCAGCGCTCGTTGCTCATGTACCGCAACCGCTGGCCCGGCTCATTCAAAATCAGGTAGCTGGCAATCCCTTCTTCGCTGAAGAACTGGCTCGCATGTGCTCTGACCTGGAAGAGATAGACGATGGTGGGCATAAGAAGCGCCACAAGCTCACATTGCCCAGGACGATTCCAGATGTGCTCGATCAACGCCTGCAACGACTCAGCTCAGCATGCCAGCGTTTCTTGCAGCGTGCGGCAGTGCTGGGGAGTTCCCTCTCGTTCGACTCACTGCGCTTGATGGAAAGCAGCGACAACAGTGCACTGGATGAAGACAATATCTTTACCTTAATTGAGGAAGCGCTGCATACAAAAGTGCTTACCGAAGAACAGGCTGGCAACAGCATTACCTATCATTTCTGGCATCCTTTACTCATGAGCCATCTCTATGAGCAAGTCTCTGGGGTCCGTCGTGCCAGGCTTCATCGCAATGCAGCCGAAGTGTTCCGCCAGGTGTATGGAGCACGCGAGGAAGAGGGCGCCGCAATCATCACACACCATCTCGTCCAGGGTGGCACAGATGCACAACAGATTGCATATTATGCTGAACTGGCTGGCAACCACGCCTATGTGCTGGCAGCTTATCCTGCTGCCGAGCACTACTATCGACTTGCTATCGAGCAACTGACAACTTCTGTGAAGGATATTTCTTTTGCTGGTGCGAGGTTGCACCTGGCCTTGCTTTGGGAGCGTCTCGGCGAGTGCACGCGTTTCCAGGGTAACTTCCAGGAGGCACTTCGTTGTTTTGAACGGGCTTTGGAACTTCGTTGCCAGCACTATCCTGCTCTTTCCGCACTTCCCATAAGTAATTTACAACAGGAAGCACAGATGCGGGCCATGCTCTGCTGCCAGATAGGTGTGTCCTGGTACGATAGAGGCGATTATGTACGTGCTCGTCAGTGCTATAGTTCGGTTGAGCGTCTTCTCAAGGAGGCGGGCATTATGGAGGGTCCTGCCTGGGCATATCTACTGCTTCAGTATAGTTTTTTGTACTGGCGCGAAGGGTCGTATGCGGAAGCAAAGCGGGTAGCAGGTGAGACGCTAGAACTATTTAAAGCCGTCCTGCGCGACAGACGGGAAGGAGTGCAATTCTCCCATCTCACTCGCCTCAGGCGCACGCTTGTTGGTGATCCTGTAGATCTCGGACGTACATACAGTATGCTTGGTATGCTGGCTGGCACTACTGGACAACTTGTCGAAACGACTGCTTACTTTGATACAGCATTGCAGCTTTTTGAGCAGCATGACAGTCAGCGCGAAATCGCCATCACCTGTTGTAATCTAGGTGACGTACATCTGCACAAGGCAGACCACCACGCAGCTGAACAGTGTTTGTTACGTGCGCTTGAAATTGCAGAGCGTATTGGTGAGACAGCTCTTCTATGTTTTATCACGGGTAACCTGGGCCTGCTGGCGTTGCGTACCGGCAAGCTTGCAGAGAGCGAGGAGTGGTATAGACGCGGTCTCAAGAATGCGGAACAGATCGACGATCTCTATAGCATGTGTGTATTATATAGCTCCCTGGTGTTTACGTTGCATGAGCAAGGGAAATCTAGAGAGGTGGCAGACTGTTTCCGCCGTGCGTTCTCACTCAATCGCGGCATGGGTGTTCCTTCATGTACAGCAGCTATATGGGCTGCTCTCGGATATGTACGCTTATCTTCTGCCCTGGCTCAGCATGGACCTGATATTTATTTGAGCCAGAAGGGTGCTCTGGCTGGTCCCATAGAGACGACGCGCAGGTTCGCCGCTGCTGGTAGCGCAGTACAGCACACGCTTTCCTGCTCTAATGTGGATATAGAAGTCAGAACCGAGGCGCAATTTATCATGGCCCATGTCTCACTACTGCTCGGCAATGAAGAGGAGGCATGGCAGCAAGCTATGCAGATGCTTGAGTCTGCGCGCCAGTACGAGTTCACATGGCTCGTCGCCAGGACCACACGACTACTTGCTTGTATTCTGGTCGTGAGGGGTCGATATCAGGATGCAGGTCTGCATTTCGAACAGGCAATGCAACTCTTCCGCATATGCGGTATGGACCTGGAATACGCACGTACACTACAACTGTATGGAACAGTGCTTCTACACCGCGAAGCAACTGATCAAGCGAGTTGCCAACGAGGAATGAATTACTTGTACGAAGCGCACAGGCTTTTTGAGGAGTGTCATGCTGCGCTGGACCTGCAAGTAATTGAGCGCTTTTTTTGAAAAGAGAATTATGAGTCATCGCGAACTTTTGAAAAAGTTCACCAAACTGGGGGTGCGAGAGGAGAAGAGAGCAGCAGGGGAGACCCCTGCAACCCCCCACAGGGGCAAGCCGCCCCTGTGAACCCCGCAGAACCGGTTGTTCAGGTGGTGCGACCATTCGGGATGGCTCATAAGCAACTTCGTTGGTGCGGCCTCTACATTGATCCCTGACGGGTTACTGCTTCAGCGTGGCTTCTTTTTCAGCGCTACTACCCTCACCAAGTAACTTATTCAATGTCTCCCGTTTGATGCGATATGCCTGTCTTTCATTGACATGTGGCAGGACAACGGCTTCTAACACTCCTTGCTTTACCCAACGGCGTACTGTTGTATCATCAACACGAAGAATCTGGGCGACTTCCGACACCGTTAAAAGTTCGCTCATTTGTTTTCACTCCCTTTTTGGCAATCATCGTTTGTAGGATGCACTATTGGCTTCTACGTAATTGCGTGACTCGCAATGTACATAATGTAAAAGCTCTAGAAGGGTAATACACATGGTTACCCTGGCTACAATTGTATAACATTGTAGGACGGTTGTAAAGCACTTTTTCAAGAATGGATCTTTGTTGGGCTGAATTTATTCCGTAATAGTATTTGACTTTTCTATAGACCCTTTAGAATGTCCCTATGAGGTAGAATACTGGCAGCAAGCAATAAATTTTTCCAGAAAGGCAGTCAAAAGGTCATGAGTGAGCAAGAACAGAACAAGGTTGCGATGGCTATTATGGCGCATGCCGATGACGCGGAGTTTGGGTGCGCGGGCACAGCAGCTTTGTGGGCGCGTGAGGGATGGGATGTCTATTACGTAGTCTGCACTGATGGTGGAAGCGGCGGGCCTGATGATGCGACTGATGTGTCGCCGCTGGCGCGGCGACGAATGGTGGAGACGCGGGTAAAAGAACAGCAGGCGGCTGGCAAAGTCCTTGGTCTGAAGTCCGTTATCTTTCTAGAGTATCCCGATGGACAATTGCAGCCCTCCCTGGAACTGCGGCGCGAGATTGTACGCCTCCTGCGCCGTTACCGGCCATCGCGCGTGATCTGTCAATCTCCCGATCGTTCCTGGACACCGTCTCTGTCCATTGGGCGCTACCATCCAGATCACCTGGCGGCAGGTCGTGCGGCGCTAGAAGCCATCTATCCTGCCTCGCAA
>WNFY01003410.1_pt1 | contig 14880 bp, 16 predicted proteins | sample 5400091 | NCBI WGS metagenome assembly WNFY01 (sample SAMN13153364, study PRJNA577476) | soil metagenome | isolation source: 60 cm soil or saprolite under grassland replicate 1 | place: USA:California | collected 2016-06-15 | reverse complement strand
ATAGCCGGGCCGATTACCCGGGTTATCTGACCATGGGTGTGCCGATGCAATACGGCGCCGGCGCATCGGAAGTGGTGCGTGAATTGGTGGCTGATCCGCGATCGAAACACAAACTCATCGGCGACCTGCTTCGTCACGGTGATATCGAGCGTGCGCTGGTGGAATGGCGGAGTCTGCTACATCGCATTATTACTGCGCCACCTTATCCTCTGCCGCGCTGGAATGAATTGAAGAGAGCTGCGGGCGAGCTCGTAGAGAAAACTGTGTCGCCGACTATTGTCGACCTAGCTGGGCTGCGTCCGGTTCAGCAACGCCGCGTTTCATGAAGGAAGGCTTCAGATTGTTTCGGCTGGCAGCCGAAACCAACAGGCTGGCAGCCTGTGCTCCCCAAAGCGAGACCTACTCCATATCCGGGTAAGGACCTTTGCCGTCTTCGGTGATGAAGCGGTCGATCCGCGCGGTGACAACGGGCAACGGCACCGAGCCGAGCTCGAGCACGGCATCGTGGAACGCGCGGATGTTGAATTTGAAACTCGCTCGTTTCCCAACTTGCTCGTCGCTACCCTCGCGACTTTACCTTCTATGTTGCTGATCTCGTCAGCTCCATTCCCTCCGAGCGTTTTCTCCGCCTTTTCGCGGGCATGCACGATCGCGAACGGCCCGACGCGCCCAAGCGCTCGAAGCCAAGCGCTGCGCTGCTCATACATCGTAAGCGGCTTACGATGGATCAGATTCCGTTACCTGAGCTTTAACAGTTTGCGATCACGAGGAGGCCACGGCTTTCCTGCTTTCAACGCCGCGCGTTTGGCCTCGCGCATCGCGACCATTTGTCTTGCATGCGAGCGGGTCAGCTCGCGGCGGCTGACCAGTCCACCGCGCTTGCCGATGGCAGAGAGATAGTCACGCACCTTCTTTTGCGCTTCCTTCATTTCAATGGTCGCCAATCATGCATCATAAGCGGCTTATGATGCGAGCGGGAACCTCTTCGATGCTAAGAATTTCATGCATCGTAAACCGCTTACGATGCGAGCTCGCACACAAGACAGACAATCAGCGAAGTTCGTTTCGGCTAGCAGCCAAAACCAACAGGCTGGTAGCCTGTGCTCCCCAGAGCGAGACCACTCCATATCCGGGTAAGGACCTTTGCCGTCTTCGGTGCTGAAACGGTCGATCCGCGCGGTGACGGGCAACGGCACCGAGCCGAGCTCGAGCATGGCATCGTGGAACGCGCATGTTGAATTGAAACTGCTCGTTTCCCAACTTGCTCGCTCCTTTACGTTGATCAGTGGCACGGCCTTGGTGCTTGCACCAGTTACCTAGCTGCGGTGCCGTCTACCCGCGCGCTTCCTGATCGCGACGGGTTCTATGTCGCTGATCCCATCAGCTCCATTGGCGCGCTCGCTTTTGAGTTCGCCTCATTGTCTGTTAACAACGGCAGGCGTAGCGGCTGCCCGAGCCCTTTGAACGCTGAACCCCGGCGTTTGTCGCGGAGGCCACGAATGTTTCAGCGGAAATCTTCGGCAGTTAACGCCGCTCCTTCAATAATGCTTTTCAAGGTCCCGATCGGAATCGGCTTATTCCCGTGCATGGGGACGATTACCTGGCGGCCATTTCCATGACGCCATTTTTGGTGGCTTCCTTTTTGGCTCACGAGCGCAAAACCATGTTTACGCAAGACGCGAATGACCTTGTTTGGTTGTGCAAACGGGGGAGCGCTCGCTCACCTGAGCGCAACTTCCAAAACTTTTGCGCCAGCAGGCAAATCGACCGGTGTCGGCTCAAACCAAAGTTCAAGAGCTTCCTTTGCGTTTTGGATCGCTTCGTCCTCTGTGTCGCCGGCGGAGGCGCAACCGGGTAATTCCGGGAAAAATGCCGCCCAACGTTTTGTTTCTGAATCGTATTCGACAACCAGGCGCAACCTCATGAACTCACAATAGATCAAAACGGGATCGAGCAAAAGCACAGAAGGCACCGATATCTGCTCACTCCATATCCGGGTAAGGACCTTTGCCGTCTTCGGTGATGAAGCGGTCGATCCGCGCGGTGACAACGGGCAACGGCACCGAGCCGAGCTCGAGCACGGCATCGTGGAACGCGCGGATGTTGAATTTCGCTCCGAGCGTTTTCTCAGCTTTTTCGCGGGCGCGCACGATCGCCAGCTCGCCCATATAATAAGAGAGGGCTTGCCCGGGCCAGGCGATGTAACGGTCCACTTCTGTTTCGATCTCATGCTCGGGTAGCGCGGTGTAATCGTGCATGTACTTGAGCGCCTGTTCGCGCGTCCAACCTTTCGAATGAACGCCAGTGTCCACTACCAGTCGCGCCGCGCGCCAGATCTGGTAGCCGAGCATGCCGAAGCGCTCATATGGCGTTTCGTACATCCCCATTTCCTGGCCTAGCTTTTCACAATAAAGCGCCCAACCTTCGCCGTACGCGGAGATGTAGTCGAACCGCCGAAAGTCCGGCTGGTTCTTGTGCTCGAGCGCGATCGGAATCTGGAATGCGTGTCCCGGCGCGGACTCGTGCAGGGTGAGCGCGGGCAGATTGTAGAGCGGACGATGCGGCAGGTCGTATGTGTTCAGGAGATAAACGCCCGGGCCGCCACGGCCTGAAGTATAAAAAGGCGCGAGATCGGCCGGGACAGGTTTGATGGCGAAGCGCATCCGCGGCAGATAACCAAAGTATTGCGACGATTTGCCGTCGAACACTTTCGCAATCCAGGCGGCGCGATTAAGCAGATCCTGCGGTGTTTTGGCGTAGAACTGCGGATCGTCACGGAGGAATTGCACGAATGCCGGAAACTCGCCTTTGAACCCGGATTCGTGCATCGCGTCGACCATCTCATTATGTAATTTGGCAACCTCCGCGAGGCCGATCTGGTGAATTTCGTCGGGCGAGAGTCCAAGGGTGACAAACTCGCGAATTTTCTGGCGATAGTACGTTTTCCCGTCCGGCAGCGCTTCGGCCGCAAGCGTCGTTCGGGTGTGCGGCACATATTCGTCTCGGAAGAATTTGAGCAGGTCCGCGTAAGCCGGCTGCACGATCTCACGAATGACCTTTGCGGCTTCCAACTTGACCTTGTCCTGATCGGACGGCTGAACTCCCACCATCGGTTCCCGGAATGGCGTGTAGAGCAGATTGTCTTCGGGTTTGCCCTCCGCAATGGTGGCGATGGATTTCTCGCGTCCCTGCAAAGTGAGGCGTGGCGGCGTGAAGCCGCGGGCAAGCCCCGCCCGCATGTTCGCGATTTGTTCGCGGAAATAGCGCGGAACATCACGCAGCTGCGCGATCCAGTTTTTATAATCCGTCAGTGTCTTGAATGGGCGCCGCGCCGTTTCGCCCAAATCGCTCCAGAAAGCAGAATCGGAATTCGCCGGCATTTCGTAGTCACGGAATTTCTGATCGGCGACGAAATTCTCGATTTCCGGCCGATAAACATCGTAATTGATCTGCTCCTCCGGTGAGAGCTGCGCGCCCGGAACATCATCAAGCTTGTGCAGCACGTCCTCCCAGTGTTTCAGCCGCATTTCTTGCGTCGGCGGATCTACTTTCGGCAGGCGATCGGGCACCGGCTTCGTGACTCCTTCGAGCCCGGGAAACTGCTCCAACCGCCATTTCCATTCCTCCGTATAGATGGCTCGCAGCCGCTCATCCGCGCTTTGCGTTGCTGCGAGACGCGGAACGCAGCACAGTGCTACAGCACCGAGCAAAATGACGGTTTTGAAACTCGTTCGCTGCCCACGCTCACTCGCTCCTACCCTCGTCACTTTACCTTCTATGTCGCTGATCCCATCAGCTCCGTTCATTATTTCGAGCAGATAAAGAATTTTGCTCATTTGTCAGGATTTGGGCAGAGCTTTCACGGGTTGATTAGCAGAGGCAAGTCGCGAAATTCCGATACTCTGAAACTCAAACCGTCCCTCGACTGGCTTCTTATCTTCGTTCCTCTGGCTATCCTTCTGCGCTTCTGGCCCGGGGGCATCAGTCCGACTGCGCTCTTCGTTTGTTCCGCTCTCGGCATTATTCCGGTCGCGGGCTGGATTGGGCGCGCCACCGAGGCGCTCGCCTTCCGCGTCGGGGAAGGCCTGGGAGGATTGCTCAATGCCACTTTCGGAAATGCCGCGGAACTAATCATCGCCGGCATCGCCCTTTCCAAAGGTCTGACCAATGTGGTGAAAGCCTCCCTTACGGGTCGATCATCGGTAACGTGCTGCTGGTGCTCGGCCTTTCCATTCTACTCGGCGGCACTAAATATAAGGAACAACGTTTCAACGGCACCGCAGCGCGCACTTCCGTCATCTCGCTCTCACTGGCCGCGATCGGCTTGATCATCCCGACGGTCTTTCACCTCACCGCTCACTCCAGTCCTGGCGGCTGGAGCCCGCAGGTCGAGCAGAAGCTCTCCCTGGCCATCGCCGTTGTCTTGTTTCTTACCTATTTCTGCGTGCTCGGTTTCTCGCTCCGGACCCACAAACATTTCTACCAAGGTCATCAGGCACACGGCGAAGAAACCGGCGAGCAATGGTCGCGCGGCAAGGCCATTACCATCCTGCTCGTCGCGACAGCGTTCGTCGCCCTGCTCTCGGAGTTTCTCGTCGGCACGATCGAAAACGTCCGGGACGCCGTCGGTGTGACCGAGGTGTTTGTCGGTATTATCGTGGTGGCGATTGTCGGCAACGCGGCCGAGCACTCGAGCGCCGTCCTCATGGCGATGAAAAACAAGATGGACTTGACCGTTGGCATTGCCATCGGATCCAGTCTGCAAATCGCGCTCTTCGTAGCGCCCGTGCTGATTTTTCTCTCCTATCTTTGGGGGCGGCCGATGGACTTGGAATTCTCGGTGCCAGAGGTTTTGGCGGTCGTGGCCTCCGTTTATATCCTGTTTCAGATCAGCGAAGACGGCGAGACGAACTGGATCGAAGGCGTCCAACTTCTCTCGGTGTATGTGATTCTTGGGATTCTGTTTTTCTATCTTCCGGAGCCGGAACACGTCGCACCCTAGGCTTCGCGGGAGTCTCGCTGATCGATAGAGGCAGCGGTTAGGCTATGATGATGGATGAAGTCGTTCGCGGAAAAGTTTCATCGCTACAGCGACAAAGCTCGACCGATTCTCGGAAGGTGTGTCTACGGCTTGGCGGCGAGTGCAGCCGCAGTTGGATTCCAACTCGCAATCAATCGGCTCTATTTCTTTTCATACAAAGCTCCGGCAGCGATCAGCCCCGGACATTTCCTTCTGACTAGTCTGGCCACGATTGTCGTGACATCGCTCGCGGTCGGCTGGCTGTTGAATTCGTTCGCTCCCGAGGCTGCAGGCAGCGGGATTCCGCAGGTGAGTCGCTTGCGCTTTAACCGAACCGCCGTTGCTCGGGCCGCGTGAGGCGCAGGCGCACTCCAATAGAGTAAACCAGATAGTAGCCTATCAATCCGGCAGCGACCGCCAGAGAAAGCTGCGTTCCGGACGCTGTGATCAGCCAATGCTGATCGGTTTGAGCGTTGCTGCCGGAGTGCGTGTCGCGCCACCAGCCGTAGACAAAACGTGCTGCGATTGCCAACGTGACGATCAGTGCGAGCCAGCGGCTCGGAGTGTAGAAAAGTCCTTCCGGTTGGCTTTCCCAACGGGTCATCGCTAAACCGAGCATGCCGAGAATGGCTCCAAAACCCATACCGATCAGCGCAAATCGAAAGGCTGACCCGACCCAGAAGGAGAGCAGGAACGTGAAGAAGAAAAAGAGAACGGCCGACAAGCTGGTCATCCACACATTTACGCTCGCGACCCAGCGCCGGCCTTGTCGTCGAGCGGTGCCGGCGCGGTAACGCAAAGCAAGGGAAAGCAGAACCACGCCGCCGAAAGCGAGGAGAACAAAAAGCAGCAGTGCAAAAAGGATGATCGGCACCGCTGATGTTAGCACGAGCCGTCCGGGATGCTTCGGGCTCTTTGCCTTTTACCTGCGGCGAGAAACACTTGGCGGAGACCGCTAAGCAGCTGCAGGCAAACGACCCGTGCCGTATTTCCGCGGCGTGATGCGATGACGCAACTGAAGGAAAGGTCGCTCGATTACGAGAAATACAATTGTGGCTGCCGCATAAACGCAAAGTTCGACCACGATGAGAGCGGGAGGGGATGTGAGCGCAATGTTGTGCCTTGTGCAGAATTGCCCGACAAAGTGGATGACTAGTTTCTGTATCAAGTAGGCGCTGTAGGCGATACTGGCGATGAACGCTGCGCCAGGAATTGCGATTCTACGAAGAAATGAGCGCGGACTGACCGCGCAAATCAAGAGCGCTGCCATGCCAATTGCGATCAATGGGAATTGCCAGACGCAGGCGGTGACGGTGAGTTGATCGCCTTCACCCAAATACAAGGCGTAAACAATGAGCGCGAGTCCGGGTAACCACAGCCAAAGCGCGGTATCCATCAAACGTTGCCACCACTGCGGCCGGAATGCTTCGATCGCGGCCAGTGCAACACCCAACACGAGCGGATCGAGCCGGGTCCAGGTAGGATAATAAATCCATGCCTGAAAGCCGCGAAACGAAACGCCGCCATCAACTGATGGATTCTGTGCAGCGAGAAAAGCACGTAAGAGGATGCCGCCAACGACGAGCAGGCATGGAACGATGACCGCGGCGCGAGGCCGGCGACAGAGAAAGAGCAACAGAAAGGGTAGCGCCAGATAAAATTGGTCCTCAACTGCAAGCGACCATGCGTGCGAGAAAGCCGTCCCGCCGTGAAGAGCGATGTTTTGGACGGAGAGAAGAAATTTCCAGAGTGGTTGGGACATGTCCGGATACTCGCGCCACGACGGCAACAAAAAGTAAATCGCCAGCACGGTGAAATATGCCGGCATGATGCGTAAGACGCGTCGCGCGAAAAACCGGCCGAGATTAATCTTGTTGCCGCGGGCGAGGGGCGCGAGCAATTGCCCGCCAATCAGGTATCCGCTAAGAACGAAAAACAGGTCGACACCGATCCAGCCGAAGCGATCCACTCGACCGGGAAGTTTGAATCCGGAAAGAGCGGCGTGATAAATGACGACCACGATAATGGCGAGTGCGCGGAGCAGATCGAGACCCGGCTGGCGGTCGCGATCTTGGAAGCGAGGGTCAACTCCGAGCTCACCACGGCGAGTCTTCGACTGGCGTCGCGGTGCACAACTCATGAATACAGTTCGTAGATGGTGGCCAAATCTTTCGATTAATTATTTGCCGCAATGACGGAGAGAGACTTCCGCTGAGGGCGGCCCAGAATGCTTTTGAAGGCTAGAGCCAATGGCAGAACGGGAGCGGATGATGCCGCCGTCATGCGCACAGAATGACGGCGGCGTCTGACACAGACGCCCTACAATTCCTGAGTTCCTGGCTTCCTGATTCATTTCGGCTTCATCACCCCTTTCGAGCGGCTTTACCGAGCATGTCATTCGCAGGGTCTCTCGATTCCTAATTATTCTGCGCTTTTGCATCCGGGTCCAAACTAGATCAAGAGCAGGTCCGACTTCCCGTTCGATTTAAGAGTGTATGAGCAATCGTGTTACTCTTTTCATTGTTACGATCGGCCTTTCGCTGGCCGCGTCGGTTTATGCCAACGACAACGTGCGAGAGGTGCAGACAAAACTCAGCGACGAAGGCTTTTATTTTGGCGAGATCGACGGCGCTTACAGCAGCGAGTTGTCGGCGGCGTTGAGTCGATATCAGATTCGCAACGGTTTGCCGATCACCGGACAGCTGGATGTGGAGACGAGCGAGGCGCTCGGGGCAAAGGCCGCGGTGACCAAGCAGCCGGCGGATGATTCCGCACAAAGTTCTGAAACCTGGCAGCGACTGCGCAAAACCGACAAACGGTTCCTTGCCAGAACAGAGCGGCGTGCAAAGGCCGGTCCGTCGCGGGACGACAACGAAACGCGAGGAACCAGCCCCGCAGCAACAAACGAGAGTAGGGAGGAAACTGCGACGACGGCGTCAACTGCGCAGTCGGTGCATTCGTCGTCGCGACAGGAAGCTCCTCCGCCTAACGAGCCGGTCTCCGCCGAGACCGTAAAATCGGCGTCGGCCGCGCCGAATACAGCCTCGGAGACTGGTTCTTTGGCACCAGAGCTCAGCATGGAACGTCTGCGCGATTATGTGGCCGCGTTTGTACTGGCCGGACTCGATAGGAACGTCGGCGCGGAAGCCGAGTTTTTTGCGGATCGCGTCGAGTACTACGACAACGGCACGATGGATCGGGAAAAAATCCGGCAGGATTTAAAGCGCTACGACGAAGAATGGCCCGAGCGGCACTTCTGGGTCGCCGGTAAGATTACCATCGAACCCCAGAGTGATAACCGGGTGCGTGTGACATTTCCGCTGGGATTCAAATTGCGCAATGCCAACAAGACTGTAAACGGCAAGATCGACAAAACGCTCGTATTGGAACTGGCGGGCGACGATCTCCAGATCGTCGCGGTAAATGAACGCAAGGCCGAATAAGAATGTGAAAGGGGGTTATAACTTTGCTAGTTTCTTGGTTATTTTGGAGATTGATCTTGCGGAGCGGCCGTAACTGATTCTGATGCGTCTGTACGTGCTTCCACAGGCGAACGCATTATATGGAAACGATTGCATCAAAAGATCCCCGAGCGCACAGCGCGAACGTTCGGAAAGAATTCCGGGAACTGATCGATCATCTGCGCGGCGACGTTCACAAAATCGATGAGCCGAAAGCGCAGGCGCTCTTCGAAACCGCTGCCGAAGTGATAAGCAGCCTGGACACCGCATTCAAACATTACGAAGAGAAGAGCGAGAACGCCTGGAAATAGGGAGCCACACTAGCCTTTTGCTGGCATACCGTTGCGGAAATCAGCGGTATTTCTTCAAGAGATGATCGATGTACGCGCTGTAGACGTCCGCGAGCGACGCGCTTTCAAGGAAGAGAATGTTCTCGGCGTTAAATTGCGCGCTCCGCGAAAAATTAAAGGAGCCGGTGATCACGGTATCGTCGATCACGAGAACTTTGTTGTGCATGAAATTGTGGTGCCCGGCCGGCGTGTAAGGCGTTGAGTTTTTCCCAATAAGACCGGCGCGCGCGATGATCTCCTGGAGTGCGCCGATTTTCCACCGGTTTTGCGGCACTTCCTGCCACTGCAGGTAAACCTGTTCCATTTGGGTGCGATCGTAGATTCCATCCACGGCGACGTGCCCGCGACGCAACAAATTGCCGAGCTCGCCAATCAGCGTACCGGAGTTAATCAGCAAGCTGCAGATGCGAATGCGGCGCTGCGCTGCTCGCACGCGTTTTGCGATCTCCGAATCGATTTCCAAACCGCAACCCGGCGAAAACATCACACGAGCGTTAGCTGGCTGGTTGGAAAATGTCAGCGGCACCGGCTCGGTATGGATGTCGCCGGTGTGTTCGAAGTTTTGCTTCTCCCAGAGCTCCTCGAAATCTTGCGCGTAATAGCTGGCCAAAAGCTGCGAGTCGATTTCGACAATATTGTTCTCCATTAAGGTGAAAGCGTCATCCGTCATGTTGGCCGAGCCGGCCCAGACGGCTTGTTGGTCCCGTACGACGAATTTGCTGTGCATCAGTTTCATTCCGGCGATGCGACGCCACGGGTAACCTAACGATTGCACAAATGCGCCCGTGCCCGCAGGCGCAGGATCCTGACCAGCAGCGAGATCCGGCTGGGGCGGTTTGTCGGCGTCATAGCAAAAACGAATTTCCACACCTGCCTCAGCTCGCTCGCGCAACGCCGCTGCTAATTGGGCACGGAGCGGATCGCTGAAGCGCATGTCGTAAATGGCAAAGGCCAGTGTCTGCTTGGCCGCGCGTATGAACGTGGTCAGCCGAGCCATGACGTCGTCGGCGGATTGTTCGTTTTCAGCGAGAAAGAACACTGAAAGATTGTCCATTGAGGAGATGTTCAGTCAGCTAACGACGGGCTGACAACGCTGTCAGCGCGACGCATACTACGCGGAAATGCTGGGTCCGTCTGGCAACGAATTCGCGACTGGAACAATTCCGTCATGAACCCGTGGCGGATTATCTAACGACACATTGGGATTTGCGCGACCTCGCGCATGCGAAATAAGCTCGTACGTGCGCGGACTTCGGTTCGTTTCTTCGGCTCTGCTGATGACGGTCGGCGCGGTTTTGTTCGCGCTCAATGCGGCCAGTTGCACCAAACAGCGACCGGCGGGCGGCCTGTCAAAGTTGAAGCCGTGCCGCGCAGAGGGCACCGATGAAGAATTGCTCTGCGGTAAACTGACGTTTTTTGAAAATCGAGAAACGCGCACCGGCCGAACGATCGATTTAAATATTGTCGTCCTGCCTGCAGTTAATCAGAAGACAAAAGCGGAGCCGGTATTCGATCTGGCAGGCGGCCCGGGCGCGTCGTCCGCGGAGGCAGCAGGATTCTACGCCGGGCCCGGCAAGATTTATCGTCCTCGGCATGATGTGGTCTGCGTCGATCAACGCGGCACCGGAAAATCAAATCGCCTGGTGATTTCGCGGGAAAAAACACCGCAGTATTACCTGAGCGAGATGTATCCGGTCGATTACGTCAGGGAAATGCGTCACGCGTTGGAGCAGCGAGCGGACCTGACGAAATACACAACGTCGATCGCTATGGATGATCTCGACGATGTGCGAGCGTGGCTCGGTTATGACAGGATCAATCTCGTCGGAGGATCGTATGGAACACGCGCCGCGCTGGTTTACATGCGGCAACATTCCGATCACGTACGCAGCGCGATCCTGCTGGCCGTCGCGCCGACTGATTTGAAAATGCCGTTGCACCATTCCGAGTCCGGAGCGCGTGCCATGGATCTGCTATTGGGCGAATGCAAACGGGACGCTGCGTGTAACGCGGCGTTTCCACGTATTCGCGATGACTGGAAAAACGCGCTGGCACAGTTGGAAAAGCAGCCGGCGCGCGTGGAATATTCTCCACCAAACAAATCCGCGCCGACAACAGTCGAAATTCAACGCGACGTCTTTGCAGAGAAGATCAGGAGCTGGATGTACGGACGCGATAAAGCGGCGCAGATTCCATTGATTGTTTATCATGCAGCACATGGCGATTTTGCGCCATTTCTCCAGCAGGCGATTGCGCCGTCGATTCCTGATTTCGTGGCGGACGGAATGTATTTGTCGGTCACGTGCGCGGAAGACGTCCCGTTTATTAATCAGGACGAAGCGGCAGCGCTCAATGCGAAGAATCCATTCGGGAACTATCGCGTGTTGCAGCAAACACGCGCCTGCGGGATGTGGCCGCGCGGTGAGATTCCGACCAATTATCTTGAGCCTGTTCACTCAAACGCGCCGGCGCTGATTTTTTCCGGCAACATGGATCCTGTCACGCCGCCGAGTTACGGCGAAGAGGTCGCCAGGCATTTGCCGAATAGCAGGCATGTCATCATTCAACAGGCCGGCCACGGTGTTGATGGCCTGACGGACCCTGGTTGTATCGACCGGATCGCGCTCGAATTTCTGGAGAAAGACAGTGCAAAAGATCTTGATGTGACCTGCGTCGAGCGGATGGCGCCGCCGCCTTTTGTAACGAAGTAGCACATCGCAAACCTGGGGTCAGCCTCTGCGCCAGTGGCGAAAAACTCGATGAAGCGGAGTAGCAGTCACATGATCCGCGCTCGTCGCGATTAGTTGTCGCCGACGCAAGTGTGCGAGAGCGATTTGGACTGTGCTCTTCGACAGGCCCGTTGCATCAGCAATCGAGCGGAGACTTGCAGCCAGTGGTTTCCAGCGGCGCCGCACCGCCTGACCATAGAGGTACATATAAACCAGGTAAGCGGCAGGCTTTTGATCGTGCGCGACCAAGTCGCGCATCAGGACGTCGAGAACGTAATCGTCGACGGGAATGGTTTCGCGAAATCTTGGCATGGTGCCTCGCGCAGGACAATATGCGCTATACCGATAAACGGACAGCAGTTTCTGACGAGAACCACTGTTCGCTTCTGGACGCGAACATCTCAATCACATTACGTTCGGCGCATCATGATCAAGCAAATCAAATTTGTTAGCATTCCTGTCGCCGACCAAAATCGCGCGTTGGATTTTTATACCGACAAACTCGGGTTCACGATTATCACCGATCAGCCATTCGACGAGAAGCAACGATGGATCGAATTGCGAATTCCCAAAGCGGAAACACGAGTCGTGTTGTTCACAGCCGATGGCGACGAAAAGCGAATCGGCTCATTCATGAACATGTCCTACACGTGCGACGATATCGACAAGACCTATGCCGAGTTGAAGAAGCGCGGCGTAGAACTTGAAGGTCCACCACAAAAGCAACCCTGGGGCACTTACGCGATGTTTAAGGACAGCGAAGGCAATCGCTTCGTTGTTTCGTCGGAATAAAAAAAGTCAACGCTGCCCCGAACCTCCAGCAGCGACGGCTTTGCGCCCGGCTTGCTTGATCAGAGCGATGACTTCATAAGCGTCCGGTTGTTTGTCAGGAAAATAATTGATTGCAACGTCGGCACCTTCGCGGGCATATGCGATTGACGCCCCATTCCAGAATCGCCGCCAGTGATCAACGCCTTGCGACCGGCCGTTTTGTTATCGATCTGAGTTCGGTCTACCGAGCACGCTGAATGCTGACAACGCCGTTGGCGCGGCGCATACTAGCGGCAATGCTCGATCCTTCTGCCGATCAAATTCACGATTGGGGCAATTCGGCCATTCAATTTATGGCCGATTATCTCGGCGATCTCCGCGATCGCAACGTGTATCGTCACATGTCTTCACGCAGGATTCGCGACCGGATCGATCAGACGCTTCCCGGCAAAGGAACCGATTTCGACGAGCTGTTGAAAGTTTTTCGCGAGGCTATCGTCCCGTTTAGCCGGCAGAACGCGCATCCACGCATGTTTGGCTATGTTCAATCGCCTGGCACTCCGCTCGCGGCGTTCGCCGACCTGCTTGCCTCGACTCTAAACGCGAATCTGACGGTTTGGCGTTCCGCGCCGGCGCCGGTGGAACTTGAGCGCCTGACGATTGATTGGATCCGGCAGATTCTTGGATTCAATGCTGAAGCCGGGGGACTCTTTGTGAGCGGTGGATCGATGGCCAATCTCGCGGCGATCGCCGCGGCGCGGCAGGCAAAAGATTGTTCGTCAGGTCGTTTACGCATCTATGCGTCGAGCGAGACGCATTTTTCCATCGCCAAAGCAGCGGCGCTTTTGGGGATCGGACGGGAGAATGTGCGCCACGTCGCCGTCGACAAGTGCTTCAGAATTCGCCTGGACGATCTCATTGCAAAGATTACTGCCGACCTGGAGGCGGGCTACGTTCCATTCTGCATGGTTGCAAATGCCGGAACTGTGAACACCGGGGCGCTCGATCCGTTCGAGGAGATCCGAAAAGTTGCGGACCGCTTCCAACTTTGGATGCATGTGGATGGAAGTTACGGCGCGCTTGCCGTGCTCGCGAAGTCCGCGAGAAAATTGTTCGCTGGCATTGAGCGAGCGGATTCGATCGCGCTCGATCCGCACAAATGGCTATATCTCCCAGTGGACGTCGGCTGCGTGATTTACCGCGCACCAGAAATCGCACGAGCCGCTTTTGCCCACGAAGCCGAATACACTCGCATTATCGGGGAGCAGGAGCAGGCAGACGAGGCATTCGCGTTTTGGGACTACGGGCCGGAGCTGTCGCGGCGTTTCCGGGCTCTTAAAGTATGGATGTTGTTAAAGGGAGTGGGCCTTGATTCGTTGGGCGAGGCGATTGAAAGCAATCTTGCCTGTGCGCGCCACCTTGAGTCGATGGTGCGAGCAAGCGACGACTTTGAGATGGCTGCGCCGGTCGAGCTATCGATCTTTTGCTTTCGGCATGTGCCGGTGCGCCTCAGAAACGAATCATCCCGGACAATCGACGCCTTCAATGAACGCCTTCTGGTTGCTCTGCAACGAGACGGCAGTTCGTATCTCTCCAACGCCACGCTCGGTGGGCGGTTCGCGCTGCGCGGTTGCGTGCTGAACTATCGAACCACTTTGCGCGATATGGAGATTCTCCTCGACGATTTGCGGCGCGTAGCAAAATCGTTGCCGGCTTCTCGCCAGGCGCAGAATGCATCGAACCTCACCATGGAATGACTTTGCGATCGCGCCAAAACTTACCCGTCTCGCTTTGAGGCGCGTCCGCAGCGAGCCAGACGATGCCCGCTGCTCCTTCGAGGACGGAGCGAGTGGCGTTTGAACCACCCATATCGGTCCGCACCCAACCTGGACAAACGGAATTCACCGCGAATTTCGGCAACGCGGCGGCGAGCTGTACAGTGACGCCACTGAGTGCCGTCTTCGAAATGCAATAGGCCGGCGCCCAGCCGTCGGCGCCATCGGCCAATTGCCCGCCGCCGCTGGAGACATTCACAATGCGAGGTGCGTCGCTCTTTTTCAGGAACGGGACGAACGCCTGCGACGCCAACAGCGCGCCGACGGTGTTCGTGCGCAACGTGGTCTCGAACATCTCCGGCATGATCTTCAGCACGTCCTTGTCGTCATCGAGCAGAATACCGGCGTTGTTCACCAGCGTATCGAGCCGATCACTCTTTCTCGAAAATTCTTCCACCGCGCGTCGAATGCTGTCCGCTTTGGAGATGTCGATCTTTAAGAACGTGATCTCACCGTAATCTTCCTTCGCGCCTTCTGTGCGAAGTTTCTCGGCTGCTTGCTGGCCAGCCGTTTCATTGCGCGCGCCGATAAAGACACGAAAATTTCGCCGCGCCAGCTGCCGCGCGACCTCGAAACCAATTCCTTTGTTTGCGCCGGTAACGAGCGCGATGCGTTCTGTCCTTCTCATCAGCGAATATCGCTCAGGAAAGCAGGAACGCAGGAACCAAGATTGGGACTGCATTTCCGATGAGGACAGCCTCGAAGGCTTTCGGG
>WNFY01003407.1_pt1 | contig 14883 bp, 17 predicted proteins | sample 5400091 | NCBI WGS metagenome assembly WNFY01 (sample SAMN13153364, study PRJNA577476) | soil metagenome | isolation source: 60 cm soil or saprolite under grassland replicate 1 | place: USA:California | collected 2016-06-15 | reverse complement strand
GACCCCGCCCGCTGCGGCGCCGATGGCGGCCCCCGCCCCCGCGCCCACGACCATGCCGACCAGAGCGCCATTGGTCAGCGACTTGTCGGGGTTGTAGTCGGTCTGCTTCTGAGCCTGGAGATTGCAGTCGAACTTGTCATTGTCCATCTGCTGAGGCGTCTGGTCCTTGGCCGGGGAGACGATGTACCTGGGGACCCGACTGCAGCCGGCGGCAAGGATCAGGACCGCCAGGGACCCTGCGAGGCCCCGCGTGCGCATCGTCATGGCGCCGCCCAGAATACCACCCGCAGTGGATTGACTATAGTCAGGTTGACTATAGGCGGGCCTTCGCCTAGCATCCGGAAGGTGACGCCGTCAAGGATGACGCTCGAGGAGCACTTGGCTCTCCAGCAGGCTGCCCTCGCCTCGGACCAGGCGCGGGGCATGGCCATGGTCATCGGCCGTATCGGCAGCGTCGCGGCCGTCATTGCCCAGGAGCTGGCCCACGCCGCTTTGCGCGACCAGCTGGGCTACGCGGGCGGCACCAACCTCACGGGCGACCAGGTCAAGAAACTCGACGTCTGGGGCCACGAGATCATGACGGCGGCGCTCCGCAAGAGCGGGGCGTGCGCGGCGCTCGTCTCCGAGGAGGCGCCCGAGCCCATCGAAATGTACGAGAGCAAGGGCTCGACAGGCCTGGTCGTGGCCTGCGACCCCGTGGACGGCTCGTCCAACCTCGACGTCAACGGCACGGTCGGCACCATTTTCTCCCTGCGCCCGAGCCGCGGATGGGATCCGGCGGGCCCGGCGGCGCTCGGGCCCGGGAAGGAGCAGATCGCCGCGGGCTACGTCATGTACGGGCCCGCGACCACGCTCGTCTACACGGCGGGCAGCGGGACGCACGGCTTCACTATGGACCGCGCCACGGGCGAGTTTTTCCTGACGCATCCGGACATCCGCATCCCGAAGAAAGGCAAGGTCTACGGCATCAACGAAGGCAACATCTCGACGTGGCACCCGGGGCAGCGCGCCTTCGTCGAATACCTGCGCACGCCCGACAAGGCCTCCGGTCGCCCGTATTCGCTCCGCTACTCGGGCGCCATGGTGGCCGACGTCCACCGCACGCTGCTCGACGGAGGGCTCTTCATGTATCCCGCCGACATGCGCGATCCGGCCAAGCCCAAGGGCAAGCTGCGCCTCCTCTACGAGGTGGCGCCCATGGCCATGGTGGTCGAGCAGGCGGGTGGCCGGGCTAGCACTGGCACCGAGCGCGTGCTGGACTTGAGAGCCACCGAGTATCACCAGCGCGCGGCGATCATCGTCGGCAGTCCCGACGACGTCACCGTCGCCGAAGAGTTCTACCGGCGCTAAATTTCCAGAAAGGACGACCACGACCATGGAAAAGCGCGTTCGCGAGATCCTCTCCTGGTACGACAGCGAGAACCCCGGCACCCGGACCAATATCGCAAGGCTGCTGAATCACGGCCGGCTCGGCGGCACGGGTCGGCTCGTCATCCTGCCCGTGGACCAGGGCTTCGAGCACGGCCCGGCGCGGAGCTTCGCCGTCAATCCGGGCGGCTACGATCCGACGTACCATTTCCAGCTCGCGATCGACGCCGGCTGCAACGCCTACGCGGCGCCGCTGGGCTTTCTCGAAGCCGGCGTGGCCGAATTCGCCGGCGACATCCCGCTCATCCTCAAGATGAACAACCACGACGTCCTCAACGACGAGAAGGATCCGCTCTCGGCTGTGACGGCCTCGGTCAAGGACGCGCTCCGGCTCGGCTGCGTGGCGGCGGGCTTCACGATCTACCCGGGCTCGGCCAACGCGCAGGCCATGTACCAGCAGTGCCGCGAGATGATCGCCGAGTGCAAGTCCTACGGCCTGGCCGCCGTCGTCTGGTCGTACCCGCGCGGCTCGTCGATCAGCAAGCAGGGCGAGACCGGCATCGACGTGGTGGCCTACGCCGCGCAGATCGCCGCGCAGCTTGGCGCTCACGTCATCAAGGTGAAGCCGCCGACCCAGCACATCGAGCAGGCCGAAGCCAAGAAGGCCTACGAGAAGGCCGCGGTCCCGATTGGGACGCTGGCCGAGCGCGTGCGCCACGTGGTGCAGTCGGCCTTCTCCGGGCGGCGCATCGTCATCTTCTCCGGCGGCGCCACCAACGAAAACGACGACGCCCTCTACGACGAGTACCGGGCGATCCGGGACGGCGGAGGCTTCGGCTCCATCATCGGGCGGAACTCGTTCCAGCGGGCCAAGCCGCGCGCCCTCGAGTTCCTGTCCACGGTGATGAAGATCTACTCCGGCGAGCTCAAGTAGCCGGACCTGTGGCGACCGCTTCTGCAGTAGCGACCGTGCCCCCAGCGGCGCCAAGTCCGACTGAAGCGCAGGTGCGCGAGTACATGCGCACGCTCTCCAACTGGGGGCGCTGGGGCAAGGACGACGAGCTGGGCACCGTCAACCTGATCACGCCGGAGAAGCGCGCGGCCGCCGCCCGCCTCGTGAAAGACGGAGTCAGCGTCACCTGCGCCCGCCCCTGGTCCACCGAGATCACCGCGGAGACGACCGTCCAGCCCATGCGCTTCATGGTAGACTCGGGCGAGGGACGGGATCACGACAGCAACGAGCGCATTCTCCAGCGCCGCGGCGCCGCCGAGTTCATCGGCATGGTCTTCCACGGCTACGGCATCACCCACGTCGACGCGCCGCCCCACTACTTCTGGCAAGGGCAGTTCTACAACGGCCGGTCCTCCAACCTCGTCACCTCACGCGAGGGGGCCACCGTCAACTCGGTCGAGGTACTCCGCGACGGCGTGGTGAGCAGGGGCGTGCTGCTGGACGTCGCCCGCACCAGGAGCGTCAAGTGGATGGGGCCGGGCGAGGGTGTGATGCCCGAGGACCTCGAGGCCGCGGAGAAGGCGCAGGGCGTGCGCGTCGAGTCGGGCGACATCCTGCTGGTCCGGACGGGCTACTACGCGCGCCGGCTCGCCGAGGGGCCGGTCAACCCGATGGTGGCCGGCACGCCGGCGCTCCACGTCGCCTGCTGCCCGTGGCTTCGCGAGCGGGGCGTGGCCATGATCGGGACGGACACCCACAACGACATCGCGCCCCTGCCGTACCCGAACCTCGGCAACTCCTTCCACGTCGTCTCGCTCGTTGCCATGGGCCTCTGGCTCATCGACAACATGAATCTCGAAGAGGTCGCCCGTGCCTCCGCCGATCGCAAGCGCTGGGAGTTTCTCCTCACGATCGCGCCTCTTCGGTTGCACAACGTGACCGGCTCGCCCGTCAACCCCATCGCGCTGTTCTAGGATCCGGGCCCGCTACTTTTTCGCGAAGACTTCCCGCAGCAGTTCCGTCGTGCGCGCGGCCGGATTCGTGCGGATCAGCTTCTCCTGCTCGCCCAGTACGTGGAAGAGGCCGTCGAGCGCTTTGTTGGTCACGTATCCGTCGATGTCGAACGTCTGCGACTTGGCGAAGGGAATGGCGTCGAACCGCCCGATCAGCGCGTGGTATTGCTGCACCACACCGGTCTTGGCCATGGTCTTGTCGACCACGGGCTTGAACGCCGCCGTCAGCTTGTCCGTAGTCTTCGTCTTGAAAAACTCTGTGGCGGCGGTGTCGCCTCCCGCCAGGATCTTCTTCGCGTCGTCAAAGCTCATGCTGGTGATCGCGTCCACGAAGATCTGTTTGGCGGCCGGCGCCGCCTGTTCCGCAGCCCGGTTCATGCTCAGCACGAATTGGTCCACCTGCGGGCCGTAGCCCACCATCCGAAGGCCCTGCTCCACGGTCTGGAGTTTTTCGGGCATCAGGATCTTGATGGCCGCGTTGCTGAAGTAGCCGTTGGGTCGCCCGGTCAGACTGACCGATTTCTCCGTGGCGACCTGGAGGGCCTGCTTCAACCCGTCGCCTATCTTGACCTCGGAGAGGCCGCTCTGCTGGCCCGCGCCCAGTCCCTTGAGAAGCTGGTCTATCTGCGCCGAGGTGGGGGTCGCGACAAGACCGATGGCGATGATCGAGATCAGCAAGCGATGCATCATGGTGCCTCCTGATGGGGAGTAGAGGCATGTTGCGCTCGCCTGGGGAAGGGAGTCAAGATGGCGGGGGAGGTGCCGCCATGCCCACCAAGGTGCGCGTGAACCTGGCAAACTCGGCCGAGCTGCTGGAGCTGCCCGGCGTCGGTCCCCAAGACGCCGACGCCATCCTGAAATTCCGCGCGGAGCACGGTCCAATCCTCGACGAGCACCAGCTTGCCGGGATTCTCGGAGGCCGGCCCGTGCCCAAGGCGCTCTCGGATCGGGCGGACTTTTCTCCCGCCGACTCCACCGCGCCGGAGGCACCCGGCGCCTAGGGGACCTCAGCCCGGTCGCGTCGTGCCGCCCGACGCGCGGCAGGCCAGTGACGGAGAAGGGGCGGCAGGAGAGGCAGGCTGCGCCGTGTCGCGGCGCTCAGCAAGCGGAGCGCCCGCTCCTGGCTCGGCGTCCACTCGAAGCCGTAGGCCTCACGGATCGACGCGGGGAGCAGGCCCACTGTCGGTAGCCCCGCCAGCGCCAGCAATGGCCGCGCGGGCCAGGGGAGCCCCCGCGAGACGATTTCGTCGGCGAGGCGCCGCGCGGTGTCGGTGACCGCGATCTGATCGCTCGCGAGCATCCGCTCCATGCAGGCAGACAGCTCGGCCGCGGTGCGTGGCAGCGTCTCCGGCGCGATCCCCAATAGCGGGGCCGACACTTTGGCCTCGACGCAGTAGCGGTCGCGCTCAGCCGGCGTGAGTGGCGCCACGAAGCGCTCGTAGGTCACGAGGAATGTGTCCACGAGTGTCACGTGGACCCAGGTCAGCAGCTGGGGGTCGTGGGCGCTGTAGCCGGAACCGGAAGCGAATGCACCGGCCGGCTGGGGCAACCGGCCGTGCACGCGGTCGTGGATCCGATTGATTCCCGCCGCTGCAGCGGCAGACTCCGCGGGAGTCCCGAAGGTCAGCGCGAGCATCGCCTCTACCGTGCGCTTGAGCCGGCCGACGCGGGCCCACCGCTCGGCCGCGAAGCCGCTGTGGTCGGCTACGCCCTGGGCGACCAAGGGATGGGCGATCTGGAGCAGGATCGCTCGCCCCCATCCGGCGAGGAGCACCACCTCACGCTGGAGACGCCAGGTCGTGCTGTCGGAAGCGAACGAGCGATTCGTGGTCGTCACGAGCACCCCACGGCTGAGGGTACTCGGAGAGGCATTGACTCTGCTAGACTCCCGCCGAGCCAGTGAAGGAGGGCTCCGCATTGATCGACCGTCGCACCTTTCTCGCTGGCGCCGGTGCGGCGCTCCTCGCCACACCACTCGCCGCCGAGGCCCAGCAGGCGGCCAAGGTCTCTCGAATAGGCTGGCTGTCGGTCGACCGGGCCGATAGGCCTCTCCTGCGAGAGGCCTTCTTCCAAGGACTGCGTGATCTCGGCTACATCGAGGGCCGCAACCTCGTGATCGAATACCGAGATGCCGAGGGGAAGCCTGAGCGGCTCCCCGCTCTTGCGGCCGAACTGGTCGCGCTCAAGGTTGACGTCATCCTGGTCGGGAGCACCCCCGCCGCCCTGGCCGCCAAGCAAGCGACCAAGACTACCCCCATTGTCTTCACTGGTACTGCCGATCCGGTTGGGAGCGGGCTCGTTACGAGCCTTGCGCGGCCGGGAGGCAATGTCACGGGGTTGACCAACCTCTTCGCGGAGCTCGTCGGCAAGCGTTTGGAACAGCTCACGCAGGCCGCGCCGGGGGTCAGTCGGGTCGCTGTCCTCTGGCATCCAGGTAGCCTCGGCGATCGCACGGAAAAGGAGATGCTGATGGCAGCAGACGTCGCGGCCCGCGCCCTAGGGGTGCGGCTTCAATTCGTCGAGGCCCGAGGTCCCGCCGATTTCGACAGGGCTTTCTCGGACATGACTAGGGCGCGCGCGGGGGCTCTGACCGTGTTGCCAAGCATCATGTTCAGTAGTGAGCGAAGACGCCTCGTGGACCTGGCGGCCAAACACCGGCTGCCAGCTGTGTACTCATTTAGGGAGTTTGTCGATGCCGGGGGCCTGATGAGCTATGGACCGAACCTGGCTGATTTGCTGCGGCGCGCCGCCACCTACGTGGACAAGATCCTCAAGGGCGCCAAGCCCGCCGACCTGCCCGTCGAGCAGCCGACCAAGTTCGAGCTGGTCATCAACCTCAAGACCGCCAAGGCGCTCGGGCTGACCATCCCGCCGACACTCTTGCAGCGCGCCAACGAGGTCATCGAGTAATGGTCCGGTGTGAGTTCCCTCCTCCGATTTTCCGCTTGACAGCTTCCTCGAAGCACTAAAGTCACACGGCGGCAACGCTCTAAAGGTGCCGGCCCAGCCGAGTAAACTCGCCAGCCGGCGCGAATTCGAGCTGGCCCAAATCAAAAATCATTTCGCATCACGAGATCGCCCGTCCTGGGCGCCCCCGGAGGCTCGAAAAGCGGGGTGTAGAGTCGGCGCAGGAGGGCTCGCCATGCAGAAGCATTCTGAGTTTGACCAGCTCGGCGACGAGATCGCCCTGCTGTCCGCGCACCTCGACGCCGCCACCGCGCGCCTCCTGGATTTGATCCGGGAGTTCGACGCCCGGGGCGGGTGGAACTCGGGCTTCCGCTCTTGCGCCGCCTGGCTGTCCTGGCGGGTCGGGCTCGACCTGGGCGCCGCCCGTGAGCGGGTGCGGGTGGCGCGCGCGCTGGGGACGCTGCCGCTCCTGGCCCAGGCCCTCGCCCGTGGGGAGCTATCCTACGCCAAGGTCCGCGCGCTCACGCGCGTGGCCACGCCGGAGACCGAGGCGCGGCTCTTGGGCGTCGGGCGCGCAGCCACGGCGGCCCATGTCGAGCGGATCGTCCGCGGTTGGCGGTGCGTCGACCGGCGGGCCGAGGCGCGGGAGGCCGCGCAACGGCATCGGAGCCGAGGGCTTCGCGTCTATCAGGACGCAGATGGCATGGTGGTCGTCAGGGGGCGGCTCGAGCCTGAAGTGGGCGCGCTGCTCATGCAGGCGCTGGCGGCCGCGTGCGAGACGCTGTATCAGCGGGCACGCCGGCCGGCGGAGGAGGCCGGGCGCGGAGACGTTTCCGCGGAAACGCCTCCCTCGATGGCCCAGAAGCAGGCCGATGCGCTGGCCTTGCTGGCGGAGACGGCCTTGCACCACGAGCTCGATCCCGGCGCCCCGGGCGAGCGCTACCAGGTGGTGGTTCACGTCGATGCCGAGGCGCTGTCCGACAAAGATCACGCTGGGCAGTCGGTCCTCGAGGGGGGCACGCGCGTTTCCGCGGAAACGTCCCGGCGCCTGGCGTGCGATGCCAGCCGGGTGGTGATGCGCCATGACGCCGCCGGGCGTCTGGTGGAGATCGGGGCCCGGACCCGGACGATTCCCCCCGCCCTACGGCGGGCGCTCCACCATCGGGACCAGGGGTGCCGGTTCCCAGGCTGCGGGATCCGCTTCGGCCAGGGGCACCACATACGTCACTGGACCCATGGGGGCCCGACGACGCTGTCCAACCTGGCGATGCTCTGCAATCGGCATCATCGCGCGGTGCACGAGGAGGGCTTTCAGGTCGCGCGCGGGCCCGACGGGGCGCTCCACTTCCGGCGGCCAAATGGCCACCCGCTGCCTGAGGTGCCGACACCTGCCCCGGTGCCCGGTGATCCTGTCGGGACGCTCCGCGCGTGTCACGATTCGCAGGGACTTCGGATCACTGCGCGGACGGCGTGCCCCAGCTGGCTCGGCGAGCGGCTGAACGTAGGATGGGCGATCGACGTCCTGCACCCGTTGGCGCAGCGATCCACCGTCGCTTGACCGCTCCGGTGCCGGACGCTAAGGTCAGAGCGCCACTTCTCGAGCTCGCTGGCCCGTATCGAAGGAGATCGAGCATCAACCTCAAGACCGCGAAGGCACCAGGGCTGCCCACCCCGCAGTCGGTACTGCGCCGTGCGGATGCGGTGATTCATTGATCGATCGGCGTGCGTTCCTCGCAGGAGCGATTGCCTTCTCCGCGACGCCGCTCGCCGCCGAGGCCCAGCAGGCGAAAGAGCCGCACGTCGGGCTCTTTGGGCTCGGTTCGGACGAATCGTCGCCGTTTTTCGAAGCGCTCCGCCAAGGCCTCCGCGAGCGGGGCTGGGTCGAAGGCCAGAACATCGCCTTCGAAGACCGCACCACGATTGACCACTACAGCCGCCTGGCAGACGTCGCCGCCGAGCTAGTCCGGCTCAGGGTTGATGTCATCGTGACGTTGGGGACAACCCCGGCCCTGGCCGCCAGGAAGGCGACGGGGACGATTCCGATCGTCACGACAACGGGGAGTGATCCGGTTGAGATGGGACTCGCCAATAGCCTAGCGCGGCCAGGAGGGAACGTCACTGGCCTGACGAGCAGCGGACGCGAACTGATCGGCAAACGGATCGAGTTGTTGAAGGAGGCCCTTCCCCGACTCTCCCGCATCGCCGTGCTCTGGAATCCCGAGAGTCGGACGGAGTCGTTTGCGTTGAGGGACGCAGAGGCCGCGGCCAAGTCGCTGCGCTTACAGGTTTGGCCTGGGGAGGTGCGTGGTCCTGAGGATCTTGAGAAGGCCTTTGCGAGCATCGCCCATGAACGCCCCGAGGCGCTCGTCCTATTAGCAAGTAACATGTTCCGAGCTCATCGAGTCAGGATCGTGAAGCTGGCAGCCCGGCACCGCCTGCCAGCGACCTTCTCGGACAGGAGCTTCGTGGAAGCGGGCGGCCTGATGAGTTACGGGCCGGACGGGAAGGCGATATTCCGTCAGCTTGCGACCTACGTGGACCGGATTCTCAAGGGTGCCAAGCCGGGCGACCTCCCCATCGAACAGCCGACGAAGTTCGAGCTGGTCATCAGCCTCAAGGCCGCCAGGGCCCTCGGGTTGAGGATCCCGCCGTCGGTGCTGGCGCGCGCGGATCAGGTCATCGAGTGACTGGACAACTTCGCCGGGGCCTCGCCATTTCACATCGGCCGGGCTACGGTGTCTCATGGGCAGGGACATGACGGAAGGCCCTTTCGAGACCCTCGTGGCTGCGCATCACGCCGAGATACATCGCTATCTCGTGAGGGCGACGTCTCGCCCGGGTGATGCCGACGACCTGTCCCAGGAGACCTTTGTGAGAGCATACAAGGCCTATCGGGCGCTGCCTCCGGACGCCAATGTCCGGGCGTGGCTCTTTGCCATCGCCACCAACCTGTGCCGGAATCACTTCCGTTCGGAGGGTCGGCGGCGACAAGCCATGGCCCTGGCGGCGGCGGGCGCCTCCGAGAGTGGCCCGTCGTGGCCCGAGGGCGAAGCCATCGCGAACCAGACGAGCGTCCGGATCGACCGGATCGTCACCGCGCTGCCCTTCAAGCAGCGCCTGGCTTTCACCATGCGAAAAGTCCACGAGCTCGACTACGAGGCCATCGGCCGGAGTCTCGAGTGCTCGGCCGAGAGCGCCCGGGCCCACGTCTTTCAAGCCCTGCGGAAGATCCGCCGGGAGCTGGATGACCTCGATGTCGTCCACACGGAGCGACAGCCATGAACGCCATCCCGACCTGCCGAGAAGTGGAGCGTGATCTCGTGGCCGTGGCGGCCGGCGAGGCCGGAGTCGCGGAGGCGCGGGGCGTCGAGCGGCACGTGGCGATCTGCCGTCCGTGCCGCGACGAGCTCGAGCGCTACCGCGTGCTCGAGGGCATGGTGACGGATCTTCGCCGGGCGCCTATGGCGGGGGCCGATCCCACGCTCTCGCGCGCCGAGCTCGAGGCGCGGCTGGCCGACATCCGCTCGCGCATGGTCTCCTACGGCATTTTTCCGTCGCCGCTGGGCAAGATCCTCATCGCGCGCTCCGAGCTGGGTGTCTCGATGGTGAGGTATATCGATTCGGAGGCATCGGCAAAGGCGTACCTGGCCCGGCTGGCCGGCGACGAGGCGGTGGAGGACCCTGCCGCGGTCGAAGCGACCTACCGTGAGCTGCTGGACTATCTGAACGCACGCGGGACCAGGCTCAGCTGGCCGCTCGATCTCCGCTGGGCGCAGGGCGACTTCCAGCGGCGCGTGCTCGCGGTCACGGCCCAGCTGCCCTATGGCGCGGTCACGTCCTATGGCGGCATCGCGCGGCGCATCGGCGCGCCCGCGTCCGTGCGCGCCGTCGCCCAGGCGCTCCGGCACAATCCCATCCCCATCGCGATCCCGTGCCATCGTGTGATCGGCAGCGGCGGTGATCTCACCGGCTATGCCGGCACCAGGATCGGGCTCAAGGAGCGGCTGCTCTCGCTCGAAGGCGTGCCGGTGGGCCATCGCGCCCGTAAGATCGAGCGCGGCCACATGTACATCCTGGCCGAGGGCGAGGTCGAGTACTGCGTGCCGAGCTGCGGCGACATCTCTCGCAAGCCCCTGGCCGAAGTCACGCTCTTCGGCTCGCGTCAACACGCCGAGGCCGTGGGCCTCTCTCCCTGCAGCAGCTGCCGGCCCGACCTCCACCCGCTCTCCGCGTAGTCCCGGCCCGCGCGTTTCACGCGGGTGCCCCTCCGGTGTCTTAGTGAGCAAAGGAGGGAGCACATGACGACCCTGTTGACGGCCCTCGTAGTGGTGGCGATTCCGTTTTTGGCGGTGACTGCGCTGCTCCTGTGGGCCGAGCGCCGGGAAGATCGTCGGCAGCTCGCGCGCGATCGGCAGATCGCGCTGACCGACGCCATCCACTGGGAGCTCGGCGCCGTCGCGGCTCCCACGGTGACCCGGCGCTCGCGCGGTGGCTGGCGCGTCTCCATCCCCGTGTCGCTGGAGCGGCCGGCGGCGGTGGCGGCCATCCTGCGCGTGACCGCGTGCCATTTCGCCGCCCAGAAGCCAGCGGAGCACCTGGAGATCGTGCTCACGCCTCCATTCCGCGGTTGGTCGCCGGTCGCGCAGCCCCAGGCTTCCCGGCCCGTCGCGAGCGACAGACCGTTGGCCGCCTGACCGACAAGGAGACGCCCGTGGACACCGACATCTACGCTCTTGAAGTGATCATGAAATCCCGACTGGCCGAGCTCCGTGCCAACGCGGCCCGGTACGCGCTGCTCGAATCGATTCGGGTGCCCCGGCGAAGCGCGTGGGCAGTGCTGAGGTCCGCCCTCCCGTGGACGGGCCGCCGTCGCGGACCCCGGGGAATCGTCAGCCCGCGGCATGCGTGAGCCGCGGGCGGTCGGCGCTACGCGACGATGACGTGTTCGCGGGTGAGGATGGAGCGTACCCGGCCGACGTCGAGGAACGTGGCGGCGTCGGCCAGGACGCGCGCGTACTGAGGAGTAGCCTCGGCGCTGCGCATGACGTCCGTCGAATCGAACCACATCAGCACCGCGCCGTCGTAGGCGGGAACGCGACCGGCTTCGTACGCTGAGCGGCGGGTGTGGCTCTGGACATAGCGTCTCAGACCCGGCAGGCCTTCCGCGATGGGCCCGTGGACTTCGAGCCAGTGCCGCTGGAAGTCCTCCACGGAGAGACCCGGCTTGCGGGCGATGAACGCCACGCTCTTCACCGCGTCCGGCGGCGGCACACCGTCCTTGGTCACGTGATCTTCGGTGATGATGACGCCCATGGTCGTACGGTCGATGAAGCGCGCCTCGTCCGCCTGAACGTCCGCGTGGGCGGGGCTCTGGGTCATCGCGCGCAGCGCGCCGGTGTCGTCAGCCCAGACCTCCGCGATCCCGTCATACGCGGGCTCGCTCTTCTCGTAGAGGGAGAGCAGGGCGTGTGATTGAACGTAGCGGCGCACGCCCGGGAGCCGCGTCACCACCCCCGGGTGGCGCGTCAGCCAGTAACCCTGAAATTCCTCCACGGGCATGCCGGCCTTCCGCTTGAGGAACGTGATCACCTTGACCATAGGTACTCGGGAGACTACTCTCTTCGAAGGATGAAGTTCGGGATCTTCTACGAGCATCAGCTACCCCGGCCGTGGAGCGCCGACAGCGAGTACCGGCTACTCCACGAGTCGCTCGCGCAGATCGAGCTGGCCGACGGCCTCGGGTACGACTACGCGTGGGAGGTCGAGCATCACTTCCTCGAGGAGTACTCGCACTCCTCCGCTCCGGAGGTCTTCCTCGGCGCCGCGAGCCAGCGCACGCGGCGCATCCGGCTTGGCCACGGCGTCATCCAGCTCCCGACCAACCACCCGATTCGCGTGGCCGAGCGGGTCTCGACACTCGACCTCCTGAGCGGCGGGCGTGTGGAGCTCGGGCTCGGCGAGGCGCAGGGACCCGTCGAGCTGCACCCCTTCGGCCGCAGGGTGCGTGACAAGCGCGACGTGTGGGAAGAAGCGGTGCGAGCGCTCATCCCGTGCTTTACGCAGACATCCGTGGAGTTCCACGGCCGCTTCTTCGACTATCCCGCTCGCAACGTGATCCCCAAGCCGTATCAGAAGCCCCACCCGCCGCTCTGGGTCGCCTGCTCCAACATCGCGACCATCGGCAGCGCCGGCCAGTGGGGCATGGGCGCGCTCGGCTTCCAGTTCGTCACCCCGGAGGCTGCGCGCGCCTGGGTCAACGAGTACTACGTCAACCTGACCCGGCGCCTGGAGAAGCTCGCGGACTACCCGACCAATCCGAACATCGCGATGGTGAGCGCGTTCATGTGCGCGCCCACGGACGAAGAGGCGCAGGCGAAGGCGGCCGGATGGACTTTCTTCGTGTTCTGCCTCTCGCACTACGGGCGGCACGGGATGGCCGAGCCGGGCAGGGGCGACATGTGGAAGCTCTACGAGGACTGGCGGCAGACACCGAAGGCGCAAGAGACGCTGCGGGCGGGGCTGATCGGCTCGCCCGAGACCATCAGGCGGCGGCTCCGCGAGTTCGAGGCCGCCCACGTCGACCAGGTCATCCTGCTCAACCAGACGGGACGTACGCCCCACGCGGACATCTGCTCCAGCCTCGAGCTGTTCGCGCGCGAGGTCATGCCGGAATTCCACGAGCGCGAGGGCGATCAGGAGCGGTGGAAATCGCAGGTGCTCGACGGGCGCGTGACCCTCGAGCATCTCGACACGTCGGCGCACAAGATCTACGCCCACCAGAACGAGGACATCGTCAGGCTCACGCCGGACGAGCTCAAGCGCAAGATGGCCGCGAAGGAGGCCGCCCAGGCCGGGCGTGTTCCCGGCGGTGACGGAGACGCGTAGCCCTACGGGCGGCTCGCGACGGCCATGAAGAGCAGCAGCTCCTTCTGGCTCCTGTAGAACTCCACGTTCGGGCGCGCCGGGTCTCGAGGATGCTCCGCCGCGAGGGCGCCGAAGATCTGGCCGATCTCGGCCACGTGCGCCGGCCAGTCCGGGAGCTTGCGGCGCACGTAGGCGCCGCCCGGTATGGTCCACGTCTCGAGACCCATGGCGGCCGGCCTATCTTGGGGCTCGAGCTCCACGCAGGCCCGGTACTCGCCGTTCAGCATGGTGCCGTAGAACTTCCTGCCCTTGAGACTCGGCAGGCGCGCTTCCAGCCTGTCGAAGGCTTCGGCGGCGCCCTCGGTACGGTTCGGGGACACGACGTACATCACCGTGATGGGGTCACGCGTGACGAGCATAACCAGCCTCCTCTTACCTTGTTTCGGGACCGCCCCGGAGCGCCTGGGCCAGCTTGATCCCGACGAGTTGGGCGACGACCACCGCCATGTAGAACTGCCCGACCATCACCTCGAGCCAGGTGAGCGTGTAGGCGGGCGGGCCGGTGGGGGTGATGTCGCTATAGCCCAGGCTCGTCAGTGTCGTGAAGCTCAGGTAGTCGAACAGGGCGCGCCGCCGGTGCCAGTTGGCCATCCGCCAGGTGATTTCCGCGTTTACGGCGAAGACGCCGGGAAAGAACAGGTAGGTCAGGTTGTAGAGGTCGGCCCAGACCAGCGCCAGCAGCATGTACCCGCAGAAGGCCCCGATGACGTCATCGCCGCTGATCACCCTCTTCTTGAGGATGTCGCGCAGAATCACCGCGACCGCGAAGCCGAGGAATGCCACCATGAAGCAGTGATACGCGACCTCCGCCGCGACGTGGAGACCGTCGGGGAGGACGTAGATGCCGAAATTGCTCGCGAACGCGGGAAGGATGATCGCCATGGCCGCGCGCCGCTCCCACCCCTCTTCGAAGATGATGAAGAACAGGGAGAGGCAGATCAAGGCGAGCACGGCGTCGGCGCCGGCGCCGCCCGCGAGGCTTCGGTGCCCGACGAGCGGCTCCGCCACCATCATGGCGATCAGCGCCACCAGGAGCGCCAGGTGCTTCCGCCCGGGCCTTATGCCTCGGATCATGGACGCCACGCGGAGATGGGAAGCCCGAGGATCATCATCGTGGGCAGAGACTACCATTCCCCCCCGTGCGGTGCGTCAAGGCGCGGAGGGCCTGCTGCCAGCCTTGTAGTGTTTGTGCGGGGGATGGGAGTATAGTAGGCGCATGAAACGCCCGGGTACTGCTCGCCGGCTGGTCGGCTTGGTGGTCGGAGCGGCCCTCGTGCTCTCGCTCGCTGCGCCCGCGCGTGCCCAGTTCGATCCCATGACGATCAGCCTCATCATAGGCGGCTTGCAGCTCCTCACGACCGCCATAAGCGCAATCGCCATTGGCACGAGCACGGACACCAGCAAGGGCATTGCGATGCCCTACGGCACTCCGTGCGGAATTGTTGACGGGGTGCCCCAGATCTGCTGGCAGCCTCACGCCGGCGGCTTCGAAGGCTCGCCCGATCTTCCCACCGGGGCCAAGTCCGCGCCGGCGTCGGTAGCTCAGCCGCTCGCGTCGCCCGCTACGGGCCTCTCCCTGAGCATCGCCCCAAGCGAGGCCCCGAGCATCTCGCCGAGCGAGGCCCAGAGTCAGTAGCTCTTCGGATTCCAGATAGCACAACGGCCGGCGGGGATTCCCGCCGGCCGTTGTGTTTGAATCCCGGACGCTTACTTCCTGAC
>WNFY01003406.1_pt1 | contig 14884 bp, 13 predicted proteins | sample 5400091 | NCBI WGS metagenome assembly WNFY01 (sample SAMN13153364, study PRJNA577476) | soil metagenome | isolation source: 60 cm soil or saprolite under grassland replicate 1 | place: USA:California | collected 2016-06-15 | reverse complement strand
ACGAGGAGCGCGTCCCACGTCGCGACGACGTCGTTGCCGACCGGCGTGACGAGGCCGATGCCGGTGATCGCGACGCGTCTCACTCGTGTGCCCCCACGCTTGCGGCTGTCGCCGCTGCGCTGCCCCCCGAGGGGGAGCAATTCGCGCCTTGGGGCGGCCCGGCGGCGCGAATGTGGACCCCAACGCTTGCGGCGTTCATGCTCTCGGTCCGATGTTGACTCGCGACGTTGCCACCATCTTGCCTTCCGCGCGCGCCGAGAGCGATGCGACGGCCGTTTCCCCGATGGGCGCCGAGAGCTCGGCGCCGATCTCCAGCACCTGGCCCGGCGGCGTGAACGCGCGCACCTTGACGTTCGTCACGCGGAGCGGCGCAAGCGCAGCGCCATTCGCGAGGTGCGAAGGCTCCGGCGCGAGCATCATCGCGAGGCGGATCTGCTCGTTCAAGAGCAATGTCGCGGGAAAGACCGGCCGGCGCGGAAAATGGTCGTGGAAAAACGGCGCCGCAGCCGGCACGTACAGCAGCGCGGTGACCGAACGGCCGGGAACGTGCTGCTGCGCCACGACGCGCGGCGCGGCGATGCCATGAAACCGGCCCGGTTCGGCGCCGGGTCCGCGCAACACGGCGAAGCGCGCGGCGAGCTCGTCGGGCGCGTCGAATTCAGCGACCGGAAGCATCGGCCCGAGACAATCGTTGAGCTCGATCACGCGTGCGCCGGCGACCTCCGCCCATCCGCGATACGCCACCGCTTCGTCATCGCAGCTTTCGATCTCGACCGCCAGGTCGAGCGCATCGCCCGGTTTCACCTCGCGCAGAAAGCGCGTCTCGTGCGCCAGCGCGGCGACCGGGCGGCCGCGATAGCCGATGTGCGCCATCGCCACCCATGCAGCGAGCTGGCCCACCGCTTCGGCGACGAGGCACGACGGAAAGTCCGCAATGCCGGCAGGCACGGCGAAACGGCCGCGCGCGCGGACCGCCGGCACGAGCTCGGTAATCCGATCGACGAACGAGAAGGCGGCGAAGTGATCACCCATGCGATTCCCGGAGACCTGCGGAACAGGCGACGCCATCAGCCCGCCGTCTTGACCTCGCGCTGCGCGGCGATGACGAGCTTGCAGAAGGTCTCGGGCGTGAAAAGCCGCGGGATGTCCTTGACCTTCATCGGGTTGCGGAAACGCTCGGTCGGCACCTCGGACAGATACGCCTTCAGCTGCGCCATGCCGACGTCGGTCACGAGCCCCTTCTGCTCGAACTCGGCTTCGGAGAGCGTGCCGCGAGCGTTTTCGACGATCTTGCCGCGCGGAATCTTGACCTTGAACGAGCGTTCCAGGCGGAAGACCATGTCGAGAAAATCGATCGACTCCGCGCCCAGGTCCTCGATCAGCGAGGCGTCGGGCTTGACGTCCGCGACATCGCAGCCCAGCGCGTCCGCCATCGTTTCGGCGACCGCAGGGAACACTGCCTTGATCTCGTCCTTGGTGATTTCCGTTTGCGCCATGCTCTTCACTCCATCTTGAAGCCGCCGTCGACGGCAAAAATCTGTCCGGTCACGTAGCTCGCGTACGCCGAAGCGAGAAACCAGACTGCATAGGCCACCTCGTCCGGCGTGCCGTAACGCTTGAGAAGGATACGCGAGCGCACCTCGTCGCCCGCCATGTCGCGCACAGCGGCCGACATCTCGGTTTCGATCACGCCCGGCGCGACCCCATTGACATTGATCTTGCGCGGCGCGAGCTCCACGGCGAGCGCTCGCGTGAACGCGTTGATCGCCCCCTTGCTCGCCGCATAATTCGTCTGTCCCCGGCCACCTTTTTCGCCGGCGACCGAGCTCACGTTGATGATCCGGCCCGCGCGCTTGCTGATCATGTGCGGCGCAACCGCGCGCGTCACGTTGAAAACGCCGGTGACGTTGGTGTCGAGGACGACGCGCACATCGTCGTCGTCGAACGCGGCGAGCGGGTTGTCGCGGATCACGCCGGCGTTGTTGACCAGGATGTCGATGCGCCCGCAGCGTTCGGCGATGCGTTCGACGGTCGCCGCGCACGCCTGCGAATCGCGGATGTCGACCTGCTCCGCGCTCACCCTCGTGCCCGCGGCGCGACTCGCGGCCAGCACCTCGTCGGCCGCTTCCTTGTTGTCGCGATAGAAGAACGTGACGTCGGCCCCTTCGGCTGCCAGGAGGAGCACGATCGCCCGGCCGATACCGCGACCGCCGCCCGTCACGATCGCGACCTTTCCGGCGATGCCCGCGTCCATTTCCATGCGCGCTGTCAGCCCGAGATCGCGAACCCCCCGTCGACGATCAGCGTATGGCCGTTGATCATCGCGGCTTCCGGGAGGCAGAGGAGGTAGACGGCGCCGGCGACGTCGTCGGGGGTCAGCACGGGCCCCGCCGGTGCCCGCTGCGCATAGTTCGCAAGCAGCTCCTCGCGGTTGGGAAAGTAGGCGAGCGCATCGGTGTCGACGACTCCGGCGCTGACGGTGTTGACGCGGATGCCGCGCGGCCCCAACTCCTGGGCGAGCGCCCGCGCGAGCGCCTCGAGCGCCGCTTTCGACGCGCCGATGAAGCCGTACCCCGGCATCGCGCGCGACGCGCCCAGGCTCGACAGCGCGATGATGCGGCCGCCGTCCTTCATCAGAGGAAGTCCGCGTTGCGTCAGGAGATTGAGCGCCAGCGCGTTTGTTTCCAGGCACCACCGCCAGTGCTTCAGCGTCATTTCCGTCGTCGGCTTCAGCACGCCCGAGGCGGCATTGCTCACCAGAATGTCGAGGCGGTCGAAATGCTTGCCGAATTCGGCGAACATCTCGTCGACCGACTCCGGAATACCGACGCTCGCCTGGATGGCATGCGCGCGCCGTCCCAGTGCACGGAGCTCGGTGCAAAGGGCCGCCGCCTCATCGGCGCTGTTGTAATAGTTGGCGGCGATGTCGCAGCCCTCGGCCGCAAGCTTCCGGGCGATCGCGCGGCCGATGCCGCGGGCAGCGCCGGTAACGAGCGCGACTTTTCCGGTCAAGGCGCCTGGCATGAGGATCGGTGCTTCACGTCGGGAAAGGTCGATTCCCGTCCCGAGAAGCGGCGACGGGCAAAACTAGCATTTTACCCGGTCCTCGCCCGCGGCCTGAAGCCGTGATTTACGGCAGCCCGGCGGCCGGGGCAGCCGTCTGTGCCCGGACGAGCCTTTGCGCCTCGAGGCACCAGTGCTTCTTGACGTCGTACCAGACGTCGGCGGCCCACAGCATTGCGTAGCCCTCCTCGCCGGGGGGCTCCGGCGCCGCCTTGTCGCCCGGGTGGTAGGCGTTGATCCACTCGCGAGCGGCGGGGTGATCGGCGAGCGCCTGGACCACGGGGATCGTGACATGACTGTAGCCCGCCGGCAGTGACACGTTGCGCACGTTCGCGCTGCCGTTGGGGCGGAAGGCGCTGCCACCGCCGGACCCCACGGTCCAGGCGATGAGATCGAGCGCAATCTCGTAGCCGGTGAAATCGCCGACTGTGTCCGGGATCTTCCACAAGCGGCCGATCATGCTCCATTGATTGGGCAGGAGCAGCGCGGCGCCGCCGGCACCCACGGCCGATGCGTACGTGATCGTGATGCCGATGACGGTCCGTTCGTGGCCGGTAAGGGGATCGACGATGGTCACCCGGTCTTCCGCCGCATCGGTCACCGGATTCCACACGCGAACCGACGGGTCGAACTGACCAGCGAGCTCGTCGAGAACTTTGACAGCCTGGATGCCGCCCTGGCTGTGGCCGATCAGCATCGGTGGCATCCCGTCGTGCTCGTAGTGCCACGCGACAATGCCGGCGAGCCGCGCGCTGTCGTCATACGGGCTGTACGACCAGCTCGCGTCGCGCGGATCGCGGATCCGCTTTTCCGGATAACCCATCCCCACGAGGAAGCGGCCGAACGAGACCATCGCGAGATGCACCGGATAGATCCCGCCATGCACCAGCATGATGCGCGGCGTCGGACCTTGGGCGAGCGTATTGCGCACGTCGCTGTCGGAAATCCGCTCGGGATCGAGCGCGAGAATGCGCGCGGCAACCGCGCGATCGACGGGAAGCGAGCGCAGCACGGTGCCGGGCGCCGGCGCGGCGGTGGCCGCCCCGTCGTGGGGTGCGGGTGGCCGGGTGGCGCAACCGGTGCCGCCGATGATGAAGGCAGCGCACAGCAGAGCGAGGAAAGCGGATTTGGGCGAGTTCATGGGACGAGCGTCGCGATCCGTTCGAGGACGTTGCCGCCTATTCTAGCGATGTCTTCGCGGCTGAACGCCGCCGTGCGAAAAGAAAGGCCGAGGACGAGGCCCAGGCCGTCGGTCGTGGCCGCGACGACCAGCGGGGCGAGTGGGCCCGTGGAGACGACCCGCACATATTCCGGGGTGGGCGCAGCCGCGCCTTCCCGCTGCCATAGCGCCCTGACGTCGAGCGGGGTGATCCCGAACCACACCGGATAGCTTTTCGCGTGAAACGCGGCGCGTCGCTCGGGCGACAGGAATCGCCACAGCACGCCGCCGATCCGCATCACGATCAGCGTCTGGAGGTAGAGCTTCTCGCGCTTGATACGCGCGGTTTCGGCGTGGATGTCCTGCGCGAGCTCGCGTAGCGAAATTCCCGGGGGTACCGGATGCGAGATGCGAAAGGAGCTCAGGAACTGGCCGAAGGTCGCGGCGTCGCCCGGAACAAGATCGTTGCGCAGGTTGACGATCGACGCGACGGCGATCTCGTGGCGCCGTTGCCCGCGCCGCGCTTCGCCGACGAAGGGCGAGAGCGCCGCGAGCAGGATCGCGATCAGCAGATCGTTGCGCGTCACGCCCCACGTCTTCGCGGTAGCGGCAAAGCGCGTGAAATGCGGCGCATCGACGCGGAACAGCGCCGCTGCATTGCGTGGATCCGGTCCGCCGGGAAAGCGTGGCCGCGCCGACTTGCGCAAGCTCGCGGCCGTCCCGCGCAGGCTCGCGAGACCGCGCCAAACGACGCCGGCGTGGCGGCGGAAGAGGCGGCCATAGGTCGGCGGATAGCGCTCGAGGGGCTCCGCCGGCGACGCTGCGGTATCGCAATGGCGATCGACGATGCGCCTGAGCAGCGCGACGATTGCGTCGCCGCCGGCAACGACGTGATCGTAGGCGATCCCGAGATGGAACGCCGTGCCCGTGTCGATAACGAAAAACCGGAACGGGTCGATCCTTCCTTCGCGGGGAAACGGCGCATTGAGCTCGCGCTCGATTTCGGTCTGCACCGCGGCGGAAGGGGCGGAGCCGGCAGCGACGAAGCGTAGCTCGACGCGCGCCACACCGCCCCTGTATTCGTAGCGTCGGCGAGCAATGTCGAGGACGAAGCCGGTCAAGCCTTCGTCCGCAAGTTCCTCCTCGATGTCGGCGCGCAGGCGGTTCGCCTCGAGAGACCGATCGACACGCACGACATGCACGGCGTTGTACGGATGCAATTCCCGCCAGCGCAGCATCGTCGCCTGGAAAAGGTTGAGCTTCCCTTTCACGGTGGCCGGGGCCCCGATCCTTGCGCAGCGCTGTGAGCGGCCATCCTGGAGCGCACGAGCCGCTGCGCCTCGAGGCACCAGTGTTTCTTGATCGAGAACCAGATATCCGCTGCATGCAGCAGGTTCGTCGCGTCGATCTCCGGATCGCCCTCCGGCATTGCCGCCGCCGTGCCGGGGGCGTACGCGTCGATCCATGCGCGCGTGACGGGGTTTGTCGCGAGGTGCAGCGTACGCGGCAGCCCGATGTGACTATAGCTCGAGGGCAACGTGACAGTGCGTACGGTCGCGGTGCCCGACGCGGCATAGGGCTCGGCCCCCGGAAACGTGCCGGCGATCGGGTCCCAGTCGATCAGGAACCCGGTGAACTCGTCCACCGTATCGGGGACGTCGCGCAATTTCGCGAGCATTGTCCACTGACCGAGCACGAGCCGCGGCAGCTTGCCCGTCGCGAGCGCCGCGGCATACGGCACTTTGAGGCCGATGACCGGGCGCGTGCTGCCATCGTTCGGATCGACGATCTCGGTGCGCGGCAATGTTTCGCCGGTGAGCGGATCGCGCACCGGAATCGTCGCTGCGAACGCGCCGGCAAGCTCATGGAGCGTTCGCGAAACGAGCATCCCTCCCTGGCTGTGGCCGATCAGCATCGGCATCATGCCATCGCGCTCGTAATACCAGGCGAGCGTGCCGGCGAGGTCCGTGCTGCTCTCGTAACTGCTGTACCACCAGTCGCCATTCGCCGGATTGCGGATGCGCGCCTCGGGGTAGCCCATCGCGACCAGAAATCGCGCGAACGGCTCCATCGTGACCAGCGGCAGACTCCCCGACAGCAGAATGATTCGCGGCGCGGGCGCGGCCGCCAGGACGTCGCGTACGTCGCGTTGCGAAATTCGCGTTGGATCGAGCGCCAGCAGTTGCGCCGCCAGCGCATCGTCGATCGCCGCGGAGCGCGCCGCAGCGGATGGGCTCGGGTCCGCCGGGAGCGGCGTCTCGCTCGCCGCGCCCGCGTGTTGCGCCCCAGTGAGCATCGCGAACAATGCCGCAGCGACGGCGATGCGGGAGCGAGCAGCCGAGCGTTTCATATCGAAGCGCGCCGGCAGGCACTCCAAGCTGGAGGGGACATCCGCTCAGCCGTCCGGCCCGAAGCGGGGAAGGAAGCGTCCCGTCCGCTCGACGTAGCGCTCATAGGCGTCGCCATGACACGATCGCAGATGTCGCTCCTCGCTTCTCGCCTTGACGTTCATCAGCACGACATGAATGGCAGCGACGACGAGCATCGGCAGCGTTGGCACGATCGCCGCGGAACACAGCATGAGCAGAATCTGAAATGCATAGATCGGATGGCGGATGTGCCGAAAAGGTCCGTCGGTGATGAGCTCGGTCTTGGTCGCCACGCTGACGTCCATCCGCCAGTTCCTGCCCATCCGCAGCCAGCACCGCGCCGTTGCCGCCAGGCACGCGAGCCCCAGCAGTGCAGCGACGTAGCGAAGCGTTGCGTAGATGGCATCGCTCGTCGCGAACGTGGGAAGGGCGAACATGCCCGACGTCCTGGAGAGCGCCAGATACGGAAGGGCGATCCAGGCGACGATGAGCGGCACCCAGATCATCCACATGAATCCGGGCCGTTCTTTCAAGCGCTCGACGCTTTGCTCGGAACGCTCGACGCTGCGGCGCGTTGCCCGCCTTACGCGGACGATCATCACCCCTACGCCAATCCAGTAGGCGGAAATCGTTGCGGTCAACAGGACGAGAGGGAGGTCCCGCATGGCCTTCGGCGCGGCAGGCGCTGGTTTGGGCGCCCGAAAGCGGGCTCAAGGGGGCGCCGGCGGCGCTAAGGAACGAGGCAGCGAGGGTTCGCCGCGGCGCAAGTATATCGTCCCAGGCGCGCGGCGAGAAGGCAGCTACGGCGATCGGGCTGCCATCGCGGAAGCATGATCCTGCCGCGCTGCGCCGGCACCGAGCGCCGCACCGGTCAGCGACCAGAACAGCATCGCGTTCTGGCGGATGAAGAAATCGTCGGTCAGGTTCTTGAGGATGACGCCGACGACGATGGCGAGACCTGCGGCGCCGATCGCCGAAGTGCCGCCGTCATCGCTGCGCGCCATGCGCCGGAACAGGATCGCCACCGACCCGAGAAGCACGACGAACGCGGCGAGACCCGGCAGGCCGGTCTCGAGGGCGCGATTGAGGAACAGATTATGGGCGTGCAGCAGCATCGGATGGTGGAACTGTGCATCGAACAGCGCGCGCGACGACCACTTGCCGATCCCGGTGCCGAGCAGGGGATGCTCGGCGATCTCGCGCACCGCGAAGCGCCAGAGCTCGCCGCGTGGGTCCTCGACGACGAAATCCCAGAGGCTCGTACCGGGTGCGGCCAACGCAATGCGCGACTGCGAAGCGAGCAGAATCTCGGTGATCGCGAGTACGGCAACTACCGCGACGACACCCGCCATCCACAGCTCGCGCCGGGGAGTCTGCCAGGAGCGGATCGAGCTCACCGCGAAGATCACGATCTCCGCCGCCGCGGCGAACCAGAACATCCGATTCAGTGTCAGGAACCCCGCGACGAGGCAGCCGGAGATAAGCGCGATCGCGCCGATGCGTTCCGCCGAATGCGCCCGCGAGCGCAGCGCCAGAAACAGCAGCAACGGAAGAACGGTCACGAAAAACGTGGAGAGCGTGCCGACGTCGCCATACTCGCCCAGATCGAACCAGGTGCCGAGCTGCGCGTAACGCATCGTCCCGAGCGCGAGCGCGGCGACCACGACGCCCATCAGCGTATAGGCGAGCCATCGCGCGCCGCCTGCACGCCGCGCGAGGACGTACCACGTGGCGAACGCGGCGAAGGCGTAGACGACTTCGTGCGAGTATTCGTCGAGCGCGTGGCGATCGTGCGCGAACGCCACCGAGATCGCGGCAATGACGGCCCACACGATCCAGGCGTTCCTGAGCGGGAGCGTGCGCAGCTCGCGCCATCCTCCGGCGACGAACGTGAGCGCTGCCGCCGCTCCCATCGCGTAGAGCCGCAACGCGATCGTGTGATGGAAGGCGAGCGTCGTCGCGCACAGGCAGGCAAGCACGAGCGCGAAGACGTGGAGGCGGGCGGCAATCGCCGGACTGGGGACGGACACGGACGTCATCAGCGGTGCGGCCAGGATTTTCATGAGGTCGGCGCCGCCACCGCATGCGGGGGCCGCCATGCCGTCATGATACCCGACCGCGATTGACCGAGCGTTCTTGCGCGCTCGGAGAAACGCTTCTCAATCCCGCGCGACGAGTGCGGCGAGCTGCGCGAGCGATTCGTCGAGGATCACGAGTTGCAGCACCTGTTCGGCGAAGCCCGCTCTTCCATTTCGCCATGCGGCGACGAACGCATCGACGCGGGACGCATCCAGCATGCCGCTCGAAACGCGCGCGAGCCGCGCGCCTAGGCGTTCGAGCCGCGGGGCGAGATCGCCTTCGAGCCAGCCCGCGAGCGGAGGATTGAAGCCGCGTTTTTTCCGCGCGAAGGGATCGAGGTCGCCGAGTGCGGCAAGCGCCGGTGCGAGAAGCTTGCGTGGCGGCGTCGTGAACCGCGTCGACGCGGGGAGGCCCGTGACAGCGGCGACGAAACGATGATCGAGGAACGGCGCGCGCAGTTCGAGGCCGTGCGCCATCGTGCAAAGATCGGCCTTGCGCAGGATGTAATCGGGCAGATAGTTGAGCCGGTCGATTTCGAGCAGGGTCGAAAGCTCCGCGCGTGTCGCATCGGGCATTCGCCAGTAGTGCGCCGGGGGAGCGCTATCGGGCGCGAAATACGCGCGCTCGCCGGGCGTGAATCCGGAGAAGCGCAGCGCATACGCGGCGCGCCAATCGAGCCGCAGCTCTTCGGTGAGCCGCTGGATGCTCCGTCCACCGATGCCCGCGGGCGCAGGAAGCCGCGGCAGGACGAGGCCGCGCCGCCAGCGTGTGCGCAGGTGCTTCGCGTAGCGCTTGTAGCCGCCGAACAACTCGTCGCCGCCATCGCCGCCCAGCACCACTTTGACGTGTTGCGTCGTCTCGCGTGCGAGATACCACGTCGGAACGCAGGACGGGTCGGCGAACGGCTCGTCGAGATCGGCGATGACGCGCGCGAAGTCGTCGGCGATGCCTGCGGGGATCGTCACCGCGAGATTCGGGAAGCCCAGCCGCTCCGCGCTCGCTCGCGCAAGTTCCGATTCGTCGAACGGCGTGCCGGGAAACGCGGCGGTGAAGCTCGCGAGCCGGTTGAAGCCCATCGCCGCAAGCCGGCAGGCGATTGCGCTCGAATCGATGCCCGACGACAGAAAAAGTCCGAGCGGCCGATCGGCGACGGTGCGCATCCGGATCGCCGCGTCGAGCGTCGCGAGCCACGGCTCGGAGGATGGCTCCGGTCGCCAGTATTCGCGCTGCGTGAGTGTGCCGGCCGCGAGGTCGTAGCGCAGCCAGTGCGCCGGCGGCAACCGCGACACGCCGGCGAAAATCGTGCGCGGTGCCGGGATCGTTCGGTGCGCGAGATACGCATCGAGGCCTTCGGGCGAGAATCCGCGCGCCTCGCGCGGCAGCCACGGCAGGAGCGCGCGCGTCGTCGACGCGAACGCGAAGCCGTCGTCGCGGTGCGCGTAGACGACGGGCTTCAATCCCAGCCGGTCGCGGATGAGGTAGAGGGCGTGATTGCGCAGGTCGAGAATCGCGATTGCGAACATTCCGCGCAAGCGCTGCACGAACTCGATGCCCCAGTGCTCGTAGGCGTGGAGGATGAACTCGGTATCGGAGCGTGTGCGAAACCGGAAGCCCACAGCCTTCAGCGCGTCGGCGTCGGCGGCCCAATCGTAGACCTCGCCGTTGTACGCGATCCATACGTCCCCTGCTTCGTTGCCCATCGGCTGGTCGGCCTCGGGGCGCGGATCGATGATCGAAAGCCGCGTATGCAACAGCGCGTTCGGCGCGGGCTCGCGGGTGGGCGAGAGATCCGCCGTCCAGAACATCGTGTGCTCTGCGTCGGGCCCGCGCTGGCGTAGCGCGGCCATCATCTGCGCGACCGCGGCCGCCGACGGTGTGCGCTTGCCGAAATAGCCCGCGATCCCGCACATGGTCAGCGTTGCCCGAGCGCGGCGCGAAACACCGCTTCCATGCCGTCGAGCATCCGGGCGAGGCCGAAATCGGTGAGCGCGCGCGCGCGGCCCGCGGCACCGAAGCGCGCACGCAGGGCCGGATCGGCACGCAACGTCGCCAGCGCGGCGCCGAGTGCAGCGATGTCTCTCGGCGCCACGATGAGGCCCGTCACGCGGGCGTCGACCGCTTCGGTGATTGCTCCGGTCGTCGTCGACACGACCGCGATCCCGCATGCCATCGCCTGCATGATCGCCTGCGGCACACCTTCCTCGCCCCACGACGGCAGCACGAACAGATCGAGCGCATTGAGCCACGGCACCACGTCGTCCTGCTGGCCGACGAATTTCACGACCTCACCGAGATCGAGCGCAGCCAGATGGCGGTCGAGCTTCGGTCGATGCGGTCCGTCGCCGACGACAATCACGTTCCATTCCCGCCAGCCGGCCCGGTCGCGCGCGAGCGCGTCGAACAGATCATCGTGTCCTTTCCAGTCGCGGAGCGTTGCGACGATGCCGAGCGTCGGCCGTTCGGGCAGGCCGAGGCGCGCACGCACCGCAACCGCGTCGCCGGGAACGAAGCGATCGAGGTCGATGCCCGTGGGGATCGAGGTCATGTGCTCGAGGGGAATGCCGTTGTCGCGGGCGAGCTGGCGCTTCAGCGCTTCGCCGGCCGTGACGATGTGCGCTGTCGCCCGCGCGTAGAGCCAGCGCGTCGTCGGCCGGTTGCGGATCGTCGTCGATACGTGACGCGTGCGCACAATGGGTGGGGGTGCTGTGAGCGTCGCGCACGCGAGCGCGGTGAGCCAGCTGTCGGTCGAGCTGTGCGTGTTGACGATGTCGATTCCGGCGCGGTGGTCGGCGAGCCACCGGCGCAGCGCGAGCAACGGACGCAGGCGCTTGCGACGTATATCGAGACGTACGATCGGGATGCCCATCCGTTCGGCGGCGGGCGCGATCGGCGCCTCGGCCGGCGCGAGCAGCGTGACGCGATGGCCGCGATCGATAAAGCCGCGCGCCTCGGTGAGGATCCGGATCTCCTGGCCGCCCCAGCCGCAGGAGTTCTCGGTGTGCACGATCGACAGCGATTTCATCTATAGCGCGAAATCCGGCTCGTAGCGCTCGAGCCAGCGCTCGAGGATCAAGAGGACCCAAAGGCGCATCGCGTGGTTCTTCCGCCCCGACGCGTGCTCGCCGACGAGCTTCTGCAACGCGGTCGGGCGAACGAGCCCGCGCCGCGCCAGTCCGTTCGGGCCGAGCGCCATGTCGATGTCGGCCTTGAGCTCGTGCGCGAGCCAGCGCTCGAGCGGCATCATGAAGCCCTGCTTCTCGCGCTGGACGATGTCGGTCGGCAGGTAGCGTTCGGCCAGTTCCTTCAACAGCACCTTGCGCGCGGCGCCGTCCACCTTGAGCGACGGCGCGAGCCGCGCGCACCAGCCATAGAAGTCGTGATCGAGGTACGGGACTCGCGCTTCGAGCGAGTAGGCCATCGTCGCGCGATCGACCTTCGCGAGCAGGTCGTCGGGGAGCCACAACCGCGCGTCGACATGAAGCAGATGGTCGAGGTACGACGGCGAATCGCATTCCGCGTAAATGGCCTGCGCGGAATCGGCGATCCGCGCCTGGGCAGCGGCGTTGAACGCGGCGGTGAAATATTCGTTCCGCAGCAATGCATCGAAAATGTTGGGAATCGTCGCGTAGCGTCGCGCAAGCGGCTCGGCCGTCGCCTTCAGGATCCGATCGCGCGCGAGGCGCGGCGGCAACCGGCGGGCGAGCCAAGGGAGCGGCGAGCCGCGTGCACCGAGCATGCGCGTCAATCGCTCCTCGCGCACGCGTTTGACGTAATTCGAATAGCCGCCGAAGACTTCGTCGGCGCCCTCGCCGGTCAGCACGACGGTCACTTCGCGCCGCGCATATTGCGCGAGCAACATCGTCGGCAGCGCGGCCTGATCCCCGAACGGCTCGTCGAACACGTCGACCCAGCGGTCGAGCGCCGGCAGGACTTCGGACGGCGAGAGCATCAGGCAATGGTGGCGGCTGCCGATGTGCCGCGCGACGCGCGCCGCCTCTTGGTGCTCGCTGCCGACATCGCTGCCCGTGAACCCCAGGTTGAAGGTGTCGAGCGCGCGCCCCGACAGTTGCGTCGCCATCGCCGCGATCACGCCCGAGTCGACTCCGCCGCTGACGAACGCACCGAGCGGTACGTCGGCCACCAACATCGATTCGACCGAGCGCCGGAGCTCGCCGTCGAGCGCCTCGATCGCGGCAGCCGATTCGACCGCGTGCTTCGGGACGTACGACGCGCGCCAGTACGCGCCTTCGGTGAGCTTGCCATCGGCGAGCGACAGAAAGTGGCCGGCGGGAAGCTTGCGGATCGCCTGATAGATGGTCCGCGGCGCCGGGATGTATTGGCACTCGAGATAGAGCGCAAGCGCATCGAGGTCGAGCGCATGCGGCAACCCGGGAAACGGCCGCAACGCTTTCAGCTCCGAACCGAAGACGAGCGCGCCGTCGTGCCACGCGTAGTAGAGCGGCTTCACGCCGAGATGGTCGCGAGCGAGGAAGAGCTCGCGGCGAGCGCGGTCCCACAGCGCGAAGGCGAACATGCCCCTGAGGCGGTCCAGCATCCGCGCGCCCCATTGGCGCCAGCCGTGCACGAGCACTTCGCCGTCGCCCTGCGTCGCGAACGCATGGCCGGCGAGTTGCAATTCGCCTCGCAGCTCGCGGAAGTTGTAGATCTCGCCGTTGAAGACGACGGCGATCGCGCCGTCGGCGGAAAGCAGCGGCTGCCGGCTGAGCGCGAGATCGATCACGGCAAGGCGACGATGGCCGAGTCCGACCGAGCCATCGAAGTGGAAGCCGTCGGCATCGGGACCGCGATGCGCCAGCGCCGACGTCATCGCGGGCAGAGCGGTGCGCGCCCGCGGATTGTCGCAGAAATAACCGGTGATGCCGCACATGGGGGTAAGAGAAGCGCGGTGCCGGGTTACCGTTCCGGCACCCCTCCACGAGGGCGGAGCGATGCCGTGCGGCGCCGGTCGACAGAGCGGGGAATTATAGCCCGTGCTCCACGCCGAGCGACGCGTAGAGGTCGAGGAGCGCGGCGGTCATCGCGTCCGGCGTGAGGGACGCGACTGCCGCCGCGGCGCGAGCCGAGAGTCTCTCGCGTTCCGCTGCATCGAGCAGGCGGGCCATGTGGGTCGCGAGCGCTTCATCGTCGTCGGCATCGCAGATCGAGCCGGCAGCGTGTTCGACGACCAGTGCGGCGGCGCCACAGCGTCGGCTCGTCACCACGGGAAGCCCGCAGGCGAGCGCTTCGAGGACGGCGTTCGGCAACGGATCGTAGAGCGTGGGCAGGACGAACACATCAGCCGCGCCGTAGTAGGGGCGCGGATCGAGCTGCGGCCCCGCGAAGACCACGCGGTGACCGACACCGGCGCGCCGTGCGAGCGCTGCGTAGCGCGCCGGATGCTTTTCGCGTCCCACGATGACGAGCCGCGCAAGCGAAGGCAGCCGTGCGAGCGCCCGCAACGCCGCCGGAATGCCCTTGCGCGCGTAGCCCGAGCCGACGAGCAGGAACGCGACGTCGGTGGCGGAGAGGCCGAGGCGCTCGCGCGTCGCCGCGCGATTCCCGCGCACGTCCGGACCGAACTGCCGCGGATCGACGGCGTTGTAGATGACGTGGAGCTTTTCCGCGGGCACGGCGAAATGTGCGCGGATGTCATCCTTCACCATCGGCGAGTTGCAGATCACCGCCTTCAACGTCGGACTCGCGAACATCCGCGCCTCGGCGGCGAGGAGGTAATGGTGATGCGGATTGACCGCAATCGCGAGCTCCTCGGCGCGTCCGCCCGCGCGAATCCGGGCGTCGAGAAACGCGCGATGCACGCCGTCGCCGGCGCGGAAGATGTCGCAGCCCTCGATCCGTTCGTGCGTCTGCACGAGATCGGGACGATCGCGCGCCAGCTCCGCACTCACCGCGCGCGCGAAGCTCGCGTCACGCCAGAGGTTCCCGACGTAGAACGGATTGCAGACGACCGGGTCGACGCGCCCGGTCCGTTCGCGCGGCCATTCGCGCGTGTAGATGCTGACCCGGACGCCGCGCGCCGCGAGCGCATCGATCGCCCGCTCGACGAAGCGCTCCGCGCCACCGAACGGCGTGTACCGCTGGCGCACGATGCCGAGCCTCATTGCGGCGCGGCGGACGCGGTTTCGGCGAGCAGCGCCGTCACCGCGGCAGCGACAGGCGCCAGCGGCAACGTCAGCAGGCAATCGGAGTTGTTGCT
>WNFY01006267.1_pt1 | contig 14886 bp, 12 predicted proteins | sample 5400091 | NCBI WGS metagenome assembly WNFY01 (sample SAMN13153364, study PRJNA577476) | soil metagenome | isolation source: 60 cm soil or saprolite under grassland replicate 1 | place: USA:California | collected 2016-06-15 | reverse complement strand
ACGGCATGGCGGAATCGGACTGGGACGGCTGGCGCGCGCTCACCGAGCGGCTCGGAAAGAAAGTGCAGCTCGTCGGCGACGACGTCTTCGTCACCAACACCAAGATCCTGCGCGAGGGAATCCAGCTCGGCATCGCCAATTCGGTCCTCATCAAGGTCAACCAGATCGGGACGCTCACCGAGACGTTCGCCGCGATCGAGCTGGCGAAGCGCTCGGGCTACACCGCGGTGATCTCGCATCGCTCCGGCGAAACCGAGGACACCACCATCGCCGACATCGCCGTGGGCATGAATGCCCTCCAGATCAAGACCGGGTCGCTGTCGCGCTCGGATCGCGTGGCGAAATACAACCAGCTGCTGCGGATCGAGGAAGACCTCGGCGACGCGGTCGAGTATCCGGGGCGGGACGCTTTCTACCAGCTGAGATGAGAACGCTCGCCCTTGCCCTCGCCGCTTTCGTAATCCTCCTGCAGTATCCCTTGTGGCTCGGGAAGGGCGGGTGGTTCCGGGTATGGAGCCTAGAGCGTCAGGTGCAGGAGCAGAAAGACGCCAACGCCCGCCTGCGGCAGCGCAACAGCGCCCTCGATGCCGAGGTTCGCGATCTGAAGCAGGGGGTCGAGGCGATCGAGGAACGGGCGCGCTACGAGCTCGGCATGATTCGACAGGACGAAGTGTTCTTCCAGATCGTTCCGCGTGTCAGGAACGACCGAACCCCATAGCAGAGGCCATGATCGTGTAGTTAGTGTGATTTTTTTCATGTGTTGCACAATTGAATTCGATCGCCCGCTCGATCCAGGCAGTTTGTCACCGACCGCCTCTCCCGAGTCGTGTAGTGTAGCTTCGTTGTTACGATAAAAGACTCGTAGTCGGTCCGCCGGGTTTTATCACGATACCGGGAAGACAAGGACGCGGGAAAACGTGTACCTATATGAGGGAGGGGCTTTGAAGAACATAACGTCTATTGGTACCTTGTGCCTGTTGTCCGCAACGCTCGTCGCGACGCCCGTGCAGGCCTATGACGGCGATGAGGACGGCAAAGTCGTGACGTTGATCCACACCGGGGATTTTCATGGTCACCTGGTTCCGCGTCCGAATATGCGCAGCGACGCGATCGGAAACAGCAGGGAAGGGGGCTTGGCGCGAATCGCGACCATCATCAAGAAAATCCGCGCTGACGATAAAAACGCGTTGTTACTGAACACCGGCGATACCATTCAGGGTTCGGCGGAAGTGTTGTACACCCGCGGCCAGGCGATTGTGGACGTGCTGAACAAGTTCGGCATAGACGCGTTCGCGCCGGGCAACTGGGATTTCGTTTACGGCACGCAGCGATTCCTGGAGCTTTTCGCAGGACCCGCGCCGCAAGCGCCGTGGAATGCGGTGGCGGCGAATGCCTACTACACCACCACGGCGGAAGACCCGACAACGCCGTATCCCGATAAGGGCGGGCAGCGCGTGTTGCCGCCTTACCTAATCAAGCAAATCGGCAAGGTGAAGGTCGGCATCCTGGGTTTTACGACCAATCGCGGTCCGCAAGTCGTGGGCAGCAGCGTCACGAAAGGCTTCCGGTTTACCAATGGCGATGCCGAAGTGGCGCAGCTTTTGCCGGTTTTGCGCAATGTCGAAAAAGTGGACCTCGTGGTGATGATTTCGGAGCTGGGATTGGCGAACAATATTCGCTTGTCCGAGGCCAATCCCGGCATCGACGTGATCCTGTCCTCTGATATGCACGAAGAGACCAAGGAGGCCGTTGTCACCAGCACCGGCACCATCGTCGTGGAAGAAGGCCAGGACGGCACCATGATGGGCAAGCTCAAGCTCATGGTGAAGAATGGTAAGGTCGTGAAGTGGACATGGAAGGCGTATAACGTGACCGATGACGTCGAGGAAGATGAAGCTGTCGCGGCGGACATCGCCAACGTCCGCAAGACCTTCGTCAGCGGTCCCGATTTCGTGCAACACGTCAATCCGCTTAACGGGTCCCGGTTGAAACGGCCGATCGACACCGTGGTGGGCTACACGATGAAGGCGCTGCACCGTTCCAACTTCTCGCAGGAAGACATGCCAGGCGTGATCGAGGGCTCGTCGCACGACTTCCTCACGGACGCATTCCGCGTGGTGGCCGGCGCGCAGATCGGCGCGATCCGCGGCTTCCGCTATGGCACGCACGTGGCGCCCGGTGCGATCAAGATGGAGGATCTTTATCACTACGTTGCGATCGGACCGCAAATCGCAAAGGGTGTAGTTCGGGGTCAGGCAGTGAAGAACCAGATCGAGAACGCGGCCAGTGGATCGCTCGATCCCAACGTGGCCGCCTGGACCGGCGGCTGGCTCTTCAACTTCAGCGGCGTCACCATGGATGTGGATGTGTACAAGCCGAACGGCCAGCGGGCATCGAACATCCAAGTGAACGGCGTGCCGATCAATCTCACCGGCAACTATACCTACGCCTCATACTGGTATGCTAGCGATCCGTGTCTCATCAACGTAATCCCCATCCCCGGTTGTACCGCGCCCGGCGGTGTGCCGTCGAACATCACGATTCTCAAGGACGACGACGGTAGCCCGATGGACGGCACCGAGGTGGTGGTGAAATATCTCCAACTGTTGCCGAACCAAACCGCCGATACGCAGTTGAACCGGATTCGGGTGCTCGCACCGTTGCCGGCACCGAAGTTCGGGAATCCGGAAGTGCAGCCGTTGCGCGGCGCTACGCCGTAATTAACAGGTCTTGCTGTCACTCTTGGCTTATGACGTTGGGCCCTCCGGAGGTGTAGGGTAGAGGTCGATTGCCAGACTCACTTTTCCCTGACCGAAGGAGGCCCAGCGTGAGCGCATCATGAGCATGCTGTTGCGTTATCTGCAGCTCAGTTCGCGTTTCGGCTGGAGCTTGTCCAACTTGAGGGCACTGCTGCGCATGAACCTGTTCACGCATCGCGGTCTGATGACCCTGGCTGAATCGGCCCTTGACCTCCCCCGCGATCCCCGGCAGACTCCATCCTAGGCCGCCTTGACCTTCGCTTGATCCTGGACAGCATAGGGAAGCACGATCTTGAAATCCTGTCATAACCCGTCTGAAACCCGCGCCAATTCAAGAGCCCACCAGTCGATTCGCCGCTGTTTTGGACAGCAGCAGTGTCTTGCTGTGGTTGATTCAAAGAGCCCTGGGAGCGGGGTTTTTTCCGTCGGGAGGAATGGGGTTTGCCTTGTGGGTGTCGTCGCGGCGAGTCTTCTCGCGCTGCCCGGTCTCGGCAAAGCGGAGGACGGTGTCAGCAAGGACACGATTCTCATCGGCCAGTCCGCGCCTCTGACTGGGCCGGCTGCGACGGTCGGTAACGCAGCGCGGGAGGGAGCGCTCGCGTACTTCGAGAATATTAACCTGAAGGGTGGAGTGCGCGGGAGGAAGATCGTCCTTGAGTCGATCGACGACGGCTTCCAGGCCGAGAAGGCCGCAGAGAACACGCGAACCCTCATCGGGAAAACGAAGGCTTTTGCTTTGTTCGGGTACGTCGGCGGACCTGCGTCCAACGCGGCGCTTCCCATCATCACCACGGCCAAGGTGCCCTTCGTCGGCGCGCTGAACGGAAACGCGGCGCTGCGCGAGCCGTTCAACAGATATGTATTCAACGTTCGCGCGAGCTTCTCCGACGAAATGGGCTATCTGATCGATTACCTGACCACCGTCGGCGTGACCCGGATCGCGGTGCTCCATCCGGATGACGCGGTGGGTAAGAGGGCGCTTGCGACGGCCGAGCAGGCGCTCAAAAAGAAAGAGCTGAAACCTGCCCCCGCGATATCATACGAGCGAAACAGCATGGTTTTCGCGCAGCTCATGGCATTGCTCGCAAAGCACGAAACGCAGGCCGTCGTCATTTTCGGCCCGCCGAAGGTTGCTGCCGCTTTCATTCGAGACACCAAGAAAGCCAATCTCAATCCGCAGTTCGTCGGCTTGTCCGTCATCGGCGCCGACGAGCTGGTGCAAGAACTGGGTGTCGATGCACATGGCGTCGGCGTCGCGCAAGTCGTCCCCCTTCCTTTCTCGGCAACTGTGCAGATCGTCTCCGAATACCAGAAAGCGATGGCCCGGCGCGGCGCGAAGAGCCTCGGTCACGCGAGCTTGGAGGGGTTCGTCGCGGCAAAGGTGCTGGTGGAAGGCCTGCGCAGGGCAGGCCCTCAGCCGACGCGGGAACGGTTCATCGGCGCCATGGAGACGCTCGCGAACTACGACATAGGCGGAATCACTGTCAACTTCTCTCCGACGAATCACACTGCTGCGGATCGAGGAAGATCTCGGCGACGCGGTCGGCTACCCCGGGCGGGACGCTTTCTACCAGCTGAGATGAGAACGCTCGCCCTTGCCCTCGCCGCTTTCGTAATCCTCCTGCAGTATCCCTTGTGGCTCGGGAAGGGCGGGTGGTTCCGGGTATGGAGCTTAGAGCGGCAGGTGCAGGAGCAGAAAGACGCCAACGCCCGTCTGCGGCAACGCAACAGCGCCCTCGATGCCGAAGTTCGCGACCTGAAGCAGGGGGTCGAGGCGATCGAGGAGCGGGCGCGCTACGAGCTCGGCATGATCAGGCAGGACGAGGTTTTTTTTCAGGTCGTCGCGGCGCCGCCCCCTGAAGCGCCAAAGCGGTAGGCTAGGCGCTCCCGGGAAAATCCATGCCGAGATGCTATCGTGTTCCGAAACGCGCTTCGAAGCGCGCCGCGAATCGGTCGAGATCGGCTTCCGTCAGGTAATTGATTCCACCCGCCGATCTTCTGCCGCCGCCGGTTTCGAATTCGCCGCAAAACTCCGCGGCGCTGACCGTACTATCGGCGGGCACGCGTACGCTCACGGTAAATCCGCCCGAAGCTTTTGGCGACAAGATTGCAAGCGCGGTGTCGCGGCGGCTTTGAGCGAGTTCATTGGTCAAGGCGCCAACCGCACGTCTGGCCCAAGGCTCGTTCGGCAGCACGATGATTGCCGCGCCGCGGCGGCTTGCCGCGCGGCGCGCCTTCGCCATGTCCTCTTCGTAGCAGGCATGAAGCTTCGCATAAGTCCCGGTTTGCTCGATAAAGCTCACCGGGTCGCGGAAAGGCCTCATCAGCTCGGCCAGCTCGGCGGGATGGCAGTGCAGATCTTCGATCGAATCTCCGTAGGCGTTGTAGTTGAGGCAGACCCCGAGTTTCTCTAGGGTCGCTGTTGTCTGCGCGCTCAAGCCGGCTTCGCGCGCCATTGCCCGCGCCGGTTCACCTAAGTTGTCTCCAAATGCCGCTACCGCGGCCCAGGCTCGGTATCGACCGCCTATATGGCGGTCCACCAGGATGCTGGTGCACACGTCGGCCGCCTCGTCGATGTGAGCTTCCAGGAGCGGATGCCGGGGCAGGACGCCGACGTGGTGATGGTCGAAATAGCGCACCGATACTCCGGATTCGAGCAATCGGAGCAGATCTTCGCGATTCTGATGGAGGGAAACGTCGAGCACCGTAACGGCGTCGCCGGCCTGACCCTGGATGCGCCGCAGCAATGCAATGTCACGCTTGACGCCGGTGACGAGCGTTGCCTGTTGCGTTTCGACGAGACGAAGCTGCTGCAGAGCGCACAAGCCATCGGCGTCGCCGTTGAACGCGTAGTAGCAAGTCATATCGCGCTCACCGAACCGGGTTATTTCAAGTACGCGCTGACTGCCATTCGGCTCGCTCAGACAAATACAACGATGCGGACGCCTACCATGAGCAGTACCGAGGCTAGTAGCCTCCGAACGATGTAGTCAGGAAATCGTCCCGACGCATAGCTTCCCAGCACGATGCCGGGCACGGAGCCCATCAGAAGGCTGGCCAGCAGCAACACATCAACGTTGCCGAGCCAGAAGTGGCCCAAGCCCGCGATCGTAGTGAGGGGAACGGCATGCGCAATGTCCGTTCCGGCAATGCGAGTGGCGGAAAGCCGCGGATACAATGCCACCAGGAACGTTGCGCCGAGCGCTCCGGCGCCAATCGATGAAAGCGTCACAAGAACGCCCAGCAGAACTCCGGCCGCGACCGTCAGCGGCGCGCGATGATCGGAAATATGTTTCTCGTAGCGCATGGCGATTCTTACGACCGTGCGGCGGCCCGCCAGTAACACGACCGCCGTTAGAATCACGGCCACCGCCAATACCATGTTGACGAGTCCGCTTTTGAGATGGGACTCCGTCGCGGCAAGCACTCCGATCGTGATCGCCGCCGCGGGGCAGCTTCCGAAAACAAGCAACCGCGCGACCCGCCAGTCAACCGAATCCCGGGAACGATGGACAATTGTGCCGAAGGTCTTCGTAATGCCCGCAAACGCGAGGTCGGTGCCGACGGCGACCGCGGGGTGAATACCGAATAAGGTCAGCGCGGGCGTGACCAGGGAGCCGCCGCCCACGCCAGTGATTCCCACTAGAACGCCGACGACAATTCCGAGCAGGGTGTAGGACAGGTCCATGGGTTGAGAATAAAATTAACTGGGTAAGTGATTCACTGTCTGGCCGGACACCTTGAATGCAGTTCGATACTAGGCTGCGCAGGAGCGTGACGAAATTGGGCAATCTCCTCAATCCGCCCTCGAAATGCCTTAGGTCGCCTAGGGGAACGCCTGAAGGGTTTACCCGGTCAGGCTTACCTGACTCATTTCGGGTGACAGAATCTCACCCGCTGCCCGGAAGGTAGCCCGGGTTCTGACCCAGGCAGAGGCCGTTTCATCAATAAATCGGCTCTCAAAAATACCCCTCTCGCTTCTTCTTTTCCATGGCGCCGGCCTGGTCCTTGTCGATGAGTCTGCCCTGACGCTCCGAGGTCGGCGAGGCCTCTATCTCGGCGATGACTTCCTCGAGCGTCGCCGCGTGGGACAGGACCGCTCCGCTCAGCGGGTAACAGCCCAGCGTGCGAAAGCGAATAATCTGCTCCTGGGGCTTTTCCCCTGGCGCCAACGGCAGGCGGTCGTCGTCCACCATGATCAACATGCCGTTCCTGATCACCGTTGGGCGCGGCTTGGCAAAGTACAGACCCACCACGGGAATCCGCTCGCGACGCACATACCTCCACACGTCGAGTTCCGTCCAGTTGCTCAACGGGAACACCCGCATGCTGTCGCCCGTAGACACCCGGCCGTTGTAGAGCTTCCACAGCTCGGGGCGCTGGTAACGGGGCTCCCACTGATGAAAGGCGTTGCGGTAGGAAAAAATACGCTCCTTCGCCCGGCTGGCTTCCTCGTCGCGGCGTGCTCCCCCGAAAACGCAATCGTAGGCTCCCGCATCCAGCGCCTGTCGCAGGGCGAGTGTCTTCATGATCTCCGTGTGGACTCTGCTGCCGTGCCTGATCGGATTGATGCCGTCCCTGAGGCCTTCCGGATTGGTGTGGACGATGAGATGGAATCCCAGGCGCTTCGCTTCGGAATCGCGAAACTCGATCATCTCCCTGAATTTCCATTTCGTATCCACGTGCAGCACCGGGAAGGGAAGTGGCCCCGGATGGAACGCCTTGCGAGCCAGATGCAGCAGAGCACATGAATCTTTGCCGATCGAGAAAAGCAGCACCGGCCGCTTTGCCTGTGCTACTGCATCTCGCAGTATGTAAATGGCTTCCGCCTCGAGTTCGTCGAGGTACTCGTAGCCCCGGTCAGACATGGAACCCTTTCGCCTTCAATGCGGCCAGGATCGCCTGTACGCTGTCGGCCACTGTCGTGACCGACGCGTCTATCCGAAGATCCGGCTGTGCCGGCTGCTCGTAGGGCTGCGAAATGCCGGTGAAGCTGGAAATCTGCCCCATGCGTGCCCGCTTGTAGAGGCCTTTGGAGTCGCGTGCTTCGCAAACGGCAAGCGGGGTGTCCACAAACACTTCCAGGAACTCGCCCTCTTGGAGCAACTTGCGAACGAGTTGCCGTTCGTTACGGAATGGTGAAATAAATGCAGTGATCACCAGAAGCCCGGCATCCAGCATCAGCTTTACCGTTTCGCCGATGCGGCGAATGTTCTCCACCCGGTCGGGCTCCGAGAACCCCAAATCGCGGCTAAGGCCATGCCGAACGTTATCGCCATCCAGCAGCATCGTATGCACACCCTCCGCGTTCAGGCGTGTCTCCAGCGCATTGGCAATCGTCGACTTTCCCGCGCCGCTTAGGCCGGTAAACCAAACCACTTGGGGAGGGTGCCCCTTCATCGCGGAGCGTATCTTGCGATCCACTGCAAATTGGTGCCACACCACTTCCCGGCTCGTAACAGCTGTCGCCATGCCGGCGCCTTCGGTACGGAAGGTTTTGCGGTCGACAAAGATCAGACCCCCGGTTTCGATAGAGTCGGCATACGAATCCATCGGGATCGGGCGCTCGAGGACGATTTCGCAGCGACCCACGTCGTTGCAGTCAAGGTGCGTGGCTTCGTGCGTTTCGAGGGAACTCACGTCCAGGCGGTGAATAAGCCGGCGGACCGATCCTGGCACCGTAGTGCAGCCAATCTGGAGATCGTATCGGTGACCGGGGAGCAGGGGTATTTCAGACATCCAGACTACGTTGGCTTCCAGGAGGTTGGTTACGGGCGGAGCGGGATCGGCGGCCTTCACCAGCCAGTCGCCCCTGGCTACGTCCAGTTCTCTATCCAGCACCACCGTCACCGCTTGGCCCGGACGCGCGCGCTGGAGGTCGCCGTCGAAGGTGCAGATCCGCTGGACCTGTGCATGCGCATTGGATGGCAGCACCCGAACGGTATCGCCCACGTTCAGCGGTGCGCCGACAAGCTGCCCGGCAATACCCCGGAAGTCCTGATTCGGGCGGTTGATCCACTGCGCTACGAGCCGGAAGGGCACACCTTCGTGGCGGCGCGCGGGGAGGGTCTCCAGCGCTTGCAAAACGGTGTGCCCCTTGTACCACGGGGCGTCGGGCGCATCGCGCACCACGTTGCCGCCGTCAACGGCGCTGACCGGGACCACGGTGACTTCGGCCACGCCCAGTCGTGAAGCACACTCGATTACGGCGAGCCGAATTTTGTCGAAACAGGCGCGGTCCCAATGCACCAAGTCCATCTTGTTGACCACTACGAGCACCGAGCGCACCCGCATCATGGCCACCACCGCTAAGTGGCGCAGCGTCTGGGGCAAAATGCCTTTTCGCGCATCCACCAGAACGAGCGCCGCGTCGCAATGCGAGGCGCCCGTGACCATGTTACGGGTATAGTGCTCATGGCCCGGACAGTCGGCAACGATAAACTTGCGTTTCGACGTGGCGAAATAGCGCCAGGCAATGTCCACGGTAATGCCTTGCTCGCGCTCGATGAGCAGTCCGTCGAGCAAGAGCGAATAGTCAGGCTTGTCGCGCGTGAAACTGTGGCGCTCGCTCTCGGCCAGCACGCTCTCCCACGTGTCCTCGGGCACCAGATCCAAGTCTTTCAGCATGCGGCCGATCAGCGTGCTCTTGCCGTCATCGACGCTGCCGCACGTAAGGAATCGAAGAATTTGCGAAGAATTTGCCCGTTCGGGCTGTATGTGTTGGGATAGACGGCGCGCGGGTTCACCCGCAAGGGTCTTTGAGCTTGATTGCGGGCGTGCTCTCAATAGTTCTTGGGATGCATAGAACATGGGCAACCTCAACGAAGTGCTTCACCAGCGACCTTGACTGCAGCTTAATATTCGGCCACGCAAGAGCCCGGCGAAATTGGGCGATCTCCTAAATCCTCCCTCGAAATGCCTTGGAGTCCCCTAGGGGAAGGCCCGAGGGGTTTACCCCATCGGGTTTACCCGACTCATTTCCGTGAGAAATCAACTTCGACAACGGATTAGGTACCGAACCCTGCCCTTAAATTTCGCTTATCTTGAAGCAGCCGTTTTTTCACCATTTCGAGATAGTCGCTCCGGAACAGGCGTAACCGATAATCTCGAGAATCTCTGGTTTTCAATGAGTCCCACGCGAGTTTCTTGTTTTTATCACTGCGAGATTTGGCGGCGGCTATCTTTTGCGGGGTGATTTTTGCCGCTCCCTTGGTCATTCTTTCGTAGCCGTAGTGGTCCATATGTTCGCCCGCCAGTGTCTCGATCACCTCGATTTCTTCCAGGCCCAGAGACTTTTTGAATTTATCCGCATTGGCGGCGATGGGCGCCGCCGCATTGGATTCCCAGAGAGCCGAGCGACCGGAAATCCTCTGGGCTTCCTGGGATCTGGAAATGTCCAGCATGGCGGGGAGAAAATCTATCCCGAAGAACCCGCAGATCTTGCGAAGCACCGCCTCTTGATCGGCGAGAAAATCCTCGAAGCGGATTGTCAGAACTTTTTGCGGGTATTTTTCTGCTAGAGTTTTGGCGGCGTCGTAAGCCTTAACCCAGGTCATCGTATTCAGGAGCGTTTCAAAATCGTGAATAATCGCCCGAGTCATGCTATTGATCTGTGCGCGCGGGTCGCGCACCACATTTAAAAAGCGTATGTCGTCGAATAAGGACACCAACTCTTCCGCGTAATGCACGTTGTCCAGTGATTTATCCATCACTACCTTGGAGCGGTGCTTGATCCCCGCTTGGAACAGCATCTCCCAGGCGATGACATGAATGCTGCGCGGGCGGTCCTTGATGCTTTCAAATAGCGATACGGGATCGATCGCAACATCGGCCCACTTCACCAGGCTTGCTGTCTGCAGGCCCGCGAGATCGACGACGAGTTGGAAATAATTGTCGTCGCTGTTAAGATCCCCGTACAAGCGCAGCAACGGCATGAAATCCACGAGGTGGAGCGGATAGGGGGAGTAGAAGTCCGGGCTAAAATTCAATCGTAACCGCAAGGCATGACTTCCACAGCGCCTGAGCGGAATCATAAGAACAGGTCGCGGGTGGTTCTGTACTTCGCTTTGCATACGGCATCCCTCCTTTTAGATTGAATCGGGCGCTGTCTTACCGAAGACGGTTTGCGCGCAGAACCGGCGAGCCCGCTGCATCTGCACGTATGGCGCAGACATTAATCGAGTCGATGTGAGGCGCGCTCTCCAAACTCAGTAAAGCAGCAGGCCCGTAAGACCCGCTGACGGAATAATCCAAGCTACATCGACGCGAAGGCGCAATAGGGCGATGAGCGCCGCTAGAAAAATCACCACGGATAGCCAATTCGGGACAGCGGTGGTTCCAATACTCCAAGCGGCGGCGGCAATCATCCCGATGACCGCCGGCCGTATGCCACGCAAAACCGCCTGCACCACCATTGATTCTTGCATTCGCGTCAGGAAATGAGCGCTAACCAGCACCAGCAGTGCAGGAGGGAGGAAAATGGCGACAGCAGCTATCGCTGCGCCGACCGGTCCCATAACTTTGTACCCGATAAATGCGGCGCTGATCAGGATCGGGCCTGGAGTAATCTGTCCCAAAGCGATGGCATCGATAAACTCCTGGCGCGTGAGCCAAGCCTGTTCCTGCACTACGATTTGCTCGATCAAAGGAATAACAACGAAGCCCCCCCCAAACAACAGCAGGCTCATTCCGGCAAGGGTCAGAAATAGCTTCACTGCCAGGCCGGCATCCAAGGCTAAGAGGGGAACAGCAGCGAGCGGAGCATTAAGGGCTAATAGCTTTACCCGATGTCTTTTTCGCGCCGGCTTGTTTTCGGCGGTTCCCGCTGATAAGTTGGAAAATGGCCCAAATGACAGCCAGCCGATCAGACCGGCACTAACGATGATTATCAAAGTGATATAAAACCCACCCTTGTACAGCGGCAGCAGGCAGGCGACGACAGCGATAGCGAATTCGGGCAGGCCGAGGATGGCTTTGCGAGCCATCCCCCAGGCGGCATGGACGATGATAGCGGTCACAGCCGGAATGAATCCGAGGAATAATTTATTGACTGCCGGAATTCGTCCCCAGCGAAAATAGGCGGCGCTCAGAGCTACCATTAGTATGAAAGCGGGAAGGACAACGCCGACTACGCTGACCAAGGCACCCAGGCCGCCACGCAGTTTATAACCGACATAAGCGACAACGTTTACCGCTATGGGCCCCGGAAGTATGGTGGCAAGCGAAATTCCGTCGAGCATCTCGTCATGCGTCAGGAGTTTCTTGCGCTCGACTATTTCGGTTTGCACCACCGAAATAAGAGCCATAAATCCGCCGAACGCGGTGCTGCCAATCCTAAGAAAACTCAAAAACAGAATCCATAGAGGAGGGCCATTTATATTTATAGAAAGTGAATCTTTTTTCTTTTGTCTGTAGCTCATTTCTCTGTGGACTGCTTGCCCTCAAAGTTTCAATCGCAAGCTGAAGATCGGTCCTTCAATCGCAGTCATCAGACGTGCCTGCCGTGTCATCTCTCCCATCGGTTCTCCTCGTTGAGTGTGTTGTTCAGGTACAGTGCTGCGTTAATCCTTGGACGTTTCCAGATCGCCAAGCCACTTGGTCAAATCGATGAATGTCTGCGGCCGCGCTTCTCTGAAACCGGTAACTCCTATTTGCTTCAGGATGGCCGTACCGCTTTCGGTCGATTCGAGAGATACGAGCGCGGCACGAAGCTTCTGGACCCTGGCTGCCGAAAGCTTTGGCGACGCAATCAGCGGCATGTTGGGGACTTCCGGGCTGCGCGCAATCACGCGGCCTCCGTTCTTCTCCCAGGTACGACCGGCGGGCGAAAAAGAGGCGACGACGCCGACATCGAAGAAGCCACTTTCCATCGACCAACCGATTGCAGCCTGATCATTCATGCTGCGTACCCGCTCATTGGCCATGGAGATCTTGTTGTCGCGCATCATTGCGTTCGCGATCCGCCACATATATGCGTAGCGATCGGGCACGACGATGCTCTTTCCCTTGATGTCGGCGATACTCTTGAGAGGGGAATCCTTCTTCACAATGAAAAGCGCATGTGCCGGTTCTTTCGATGCTACGACGATCTGATAACCGTGGTCGCGTACTGCCTCGGCCAGTACATCCGCTGGCCGCGACATCACCAGAGCGTGAGCGCCCGTTGCCACCGAGCTGCGCAGCGCCTTGATGTCACGCAGAGCAATCAGAGTGACGGGCGCACCAAGCGCCTTTTCCACGATTTTGTTGAATTCCGCATAGCGAAAGAGAAGATCCGTGGCGGTAAGATTTCCGGAACCGCCCTCGCTGATCGCGAACGTGATCCGGGACTGCGGCTCTGCATCTTTCGCCGCGTGCTTTTGGGCGAAGGCGCTGGCATTGACAGCTAGCGCCAGCCAGAGAGTCCCCCAGCGGGAAAATTCAAAGATCGTGCTGAATACGGTCTTTTCCATTTGTCCTCCAGTTGTACGCGTTCCTCGACAGAGACGCAATCGGAAATCATCCCGGTCGTGCACGGCTACACTGCAAGAGCAAAGAATCGCGCTCGCAATCCTGGAAAGCACGAATCCGAAACGGTGATGCATGCATCGCGGGGCTTCCCCTTTGCTGACGGGGATTGAAGCCGCCCGCCCGCCCGCGTGGGAACCACGCGTGGGCCGCGTGGGAACCCGCGTGGGAACACGAGAGCAGGCGACCTGGAGAGCAGGCGACCTGCCTTGAGTGCGCCCGTGCCAAACCGCCGTCTCAGAATGTAACTACGCAGAGGATCGAGTCCTAGCGGGCATGGCCGACAATTGGTGTAAGGTAATCGGTACAATTACGGCAAGACCATGAATTTAGTGTTCATGGTGACGGCATAACTGCCAAAAAGGTCACAGCGGGAGACTGCCGATGGCGAACTGTCCTGGGGCAGATGAAATTTCCGCGTGGGACCACGGAAAAATCGCTACCCTGTCATCTCCAACGGAATCAGCGTAGGGGCCGCGTACGAGCAAGCTGCGTAAATCGATGATCGCTGTGCTTGAGCCCGAGGTTGGCTGCGGATATGAGTTGCTGGCGGCGAACCCGCAAAGCGCTCATGAAGCCGGATGTGAGATAGGCGAAGGGGAGGAGACTGCGATCTTGGCGGTCCGGTGCCTCTCGACTGCCAAGGTCATAAAACAGAGCAGGCGCGCGCCCGATTGCGAGCGCGCGCCTGCCGGGTAGCGCGTTAGCCGAATTGAGCGACAGTGCACCCGAACCTGGAGCGGATCTCCTGCATGCCGTCGTCCTCGGTCCCGCCGTTCGACGCGGCCGCGTATACCGGCTCGCCGGTTTCTTTGGAGAGCGCCGTGCGGTAGTAGGCAAGGGACTGAGACAGCGCAGAGCAGGCCGCCGCAGTTTCATTCATCCGGCTGCGCGCGCTCGCCAGTTGAAAGGAGAGCTTGCTCGCGGACCTATAGTCTCCCGATGACACGAGCGCGGGCAGCGCCTGATCAAGCGCATCCGAAAGTCTCCTGTCGGCGTCGGACGATGACACGGGCACCGCCGCGCAGCCGAGAAGAGAGGCTGCAATCGAAACCACAACGTATCTTTGAAAAAGATTCAACATAAATCCTCCCGACTCGAAAGCAATGTTCAGACCGCAAAGGCGCAGAGTTCGTGGCAGCGACACGGTGACCGCTAATTGCCGTTTCCTGCGCACCAAGCTCCAAAATCCATGGTTCCAAAAGAGCCTGATGCCACCTAAAGCAATACCGATGCCAGCACCATTCCGGTGTCTATTTCTGGTGGTAAGTGCCCTATAATGTGAATTAGTCGGCACGGATCAAGACTTCGCTCAGGGGACCCCTTAAGTGAAACTCGGTAAGGAGGAGATTCGGCGCTTCGAGCAGGACGGATACCTGTTCTTTCCCGGTCGGTTTACACGGCAGGAAACCGGGGTGCTTGTCGAGGAAGCGCCGCGTCTTTACGCCCAGCAGCGCCCCGAAAACATTCGCGAGAAAAGCGGCGACGCGGTGCGCACGAACTTCGCGGCCCACATGTACAGCTACCCCTTCGCGAAGCTCGCGCGTCACCCGCGCATGGTCGGGCCGGTGGTGCAGCTGTTCGGCGAAGACGTGTACATGCACCAGTTCAAGATCAACGG
>WNFY01004057.1_pt1 | contig 14887 bp, 14 predicted proteins | sample 5400091 | NCBI WGS metagenome assembly WNFY01 (sample SAMN13153364, study PRJNA577476) | soil metagenome | isolation source: 60 cm soil or saprolite under grassland replicate 1 | place: USA:California | collected 2016-06-15 | reverse complement strand
ACCGACGCGAGGCGCGCCGTGAGCTCGGTCCCGCGCGGGACTTCGAACGGGACGCGCGCCTCGCGCAGGGTTCGCTTGGCGCGGACAATGCGCTGGGCGACCGTCGACTCGGGCACCAGAAACGCCCGGGCGATCTCGTCGGTCGTAAGCCCGCCCAAGAGGCGCAGCGTGAGCGCCACGCGCGCCTCGGTCGAGAGCACCGGGTGGCACGCGATGAATATGAGGCGCAGCAGGTCGTCGCCGATGTGATCGTCGATGGCGGCGTCGAGATCCGGGAGCCTCGCGTCCCGATCGGCCTCGATGTCGTGGCCGAGCTGCTCGTGCTTACGGTCGAGCATCTTGCCCCGGCGCAGCTGGTCGATGGCGCGATGCTTCGCCGTGGCCATGAGCCAGGCTCCCGGGTTGTCCGGGATGCCCGACTGGGGCCAGCGCTCGAGCGCCGCCACGAGCGCGTCCTGTGCCAGATCCTCGGCCAGGCCGACGTCGCCCGTGATCCGGGTGAGGCCGGCGATCAGGCGGGCGGACTCGATCCGCCACACGGCGTCGATCGCGTCGTGCGCACGCGATTCCGTCACCGCTTGCGCTCGTTCTGCGCGATACGCGCCCGGACGAGCTTCCGCACCAGCGTCGCGGGGAGCGGCTTGTCGGCGGTAAAGCGGATGGTGCCCTTGGAGGCGACGTACGGCGCGACCGCTTGCTTGAGCGCTCCCGTGAGGTGGGTGCTCATGAAGAGGCTGCAGTGATCCTTGAACGCGGCGTAGCCCACCAGCATGCCGTGGTGCTTGAACATCGGGATGCCGTAGCTGATCCCCTCGGTCGCCTTGGGCGCGGCGGCCTTGATGGTCTTGCGGAGCTTCTGGAGAGCGGCCCGCGGGGCGGGCGGGACGGCGCGGAGGTACGCGGCCACCGAGGCGAATTTCTTCATGGGCTAATCCTCCGGCAGATCCGCGAGCTCGACGACCGGCCGCACCTCGATCGTGCCGCGCCGCGCCATGGGAATGCGCTCGGCGACGGCGATCGCCTCGTCCAGATCGTTCGCATCGATCAGGAAGTAGCCGCCCAGCTGCTCCTTGGTCTCCGCGAACGGACCGTCGGTCACGATGCGTTTGCCCTGGCGCACCCGCACGCTGGTCGCTCGCGCGGTGGGCTCGAGCGGGGAGGCGGCCACATACTGTCCCCCGACAGCGAGGTCGTGGGCCAGCTGCGTGGATTCGCGGTAGCAGGACTGCCGCTCGGCCTCGCTCAAAGCCTTCTCGTCCAGGTAGATCAACAGCATGTATCTCATCAGTGCCGGCGGGTCGTGCGTCAGGTCCCGCTCGCACGCGAAGAACCGCAGGAACGGCCGGCGCCGCTCGGTGACGTGGTCGCGGATCGTGCCGCGCAGCATGGGATAACGCGCCTCGAGCGCGTCCAGCACCGCGTCGCGGGTGACCCGGCCGGGTACGTCGAGCGTCACCTCGCCTTTCACCTGCGCCAGGGTGCGCAGGTGCGGCGGGAGCACCACGCGGATCATGCGAGCGTCTGGACCTCGACCGACAGCACGGCCGGGAGATCGCGCACGATGGGCGCCCAGCTGTCGCCGCCGTCGGCGGACCCATACACTTGCCCGCCCGAGGTGCCGAAGTACACGCCGCACGGGTCGAGCGAGTCGACGGCCATCGCATCGCGCAGCACGTTCACGTAGCAGTCCTGTTGCGGCAATCCCTTGGTCAGCGGCTCCCACTCGTTGCCGCCCTTGCGGCTGCGGTACACGCGCAGCTTGCCGTCGGGCACGTAATGCTCGGAGTCGCTCTTGATGGGGACGACGTAGATCGTCTCCGGCTCGTGCGCGTGCACGTCGATCACGAACCCGAAGTCGGTGGGGAGGTTGCCGCTCACCTCGCGCCACGAGTCACCCGCGTCGTCCGAGCGCATGACGTCCCAGTGTTTCTGCATGAACAGCACGTTGGGCCGGGAGCGGTGCAGCGCGATGCGGTGCACGCAATGGCCGACTTCGGCCTTCGGGTCGGGAATGTACTGCGAGCGCAGGCCCTGGTTGATAGGCTTCCAGCTGGTGCCGCCGTCGTCCGAGCGGAACGCGCCCGCCGCCGAGATCGCGACGTACATGCGCTTCGCGTTTTTCGGATCGAGCAGGACGGTGTGCAGGCACATCCCGCCGGCGCCCGGCTGCCACTTGGGTCCGGTGCCGTGGCCGCGCAGTCCGGGGAGCTCCTGCCACGTCTTGCCGCCGTCGCCCGTGCGGAACAACGCCGCGTCTTCCACGCCGGCGTACACCGTGTCCGGATCGGTGAGCGACGGCTCGAGGTGCCACACCCGCTTGAACTCCCAGGGGTGCTGGGTGCCGTCGTACCACTGATGCGTGGTGAGGGGCTTCCCGGTCTCGGGCGAGGCGTCGTACACGAACTTGTTGCTCTCGCCCGCCGGCATGCCGTCCGGCCGCTTGGTCATGCCACCGCCCGGTGTCTCCCACGTCTTGCCGCCGTCGCAGGAGCGTTGGATGATCTGTCCGAACCAGCCGCTCGTCTGCGACGCGTACACGCGATCGGGATCCGCGGGCGATCCCTTCATGTGATAGATCTCCCACCCCGCGAAGTGGGGGCCGCTCACGTTCCACTGTCTCCGCTTGCCGTCCGCCGAGAGGACGAAGGCGCCCTTCCGCGTACCAACCAGCACCCGTACGCTACCCATGACCCACTCCTTTCATGACGTTCGCGAATCTCGCACTCTCCCGGCCACTCCGGCCAGTGCTACCTCCCCGCGGCCTTCTGGACGTCGGGCGGGAAGTCCGAGATCTCCTGTACCTGCCGCACCTCGATGATGTCGCCGTCCTGCATGGGGGCGCGCTTGGCCCATTCGATCGCTTCGGCCCGGGACTTGACCTGGATCACCCAGTAGCCGCCGAGCACCTCCTTCGACTCGGTGAACGGCCCGTCGGTGACCGTGGCCTTGCCGCCCGAGAACTTGACGCGGGCCCCGGTGGCGGGCGGGTGCAGCCCGTCGAGCGTAAGCACCACGCCGGCCTTGGTGAGCGACTCGTTGTACTTGGTCATCTTGGCGACGAGGTCCGCCGGGGGGGCAAAGCCCGCGGGCGCCTTCTCGTACCCCTTGGGGATCACCAGCATCATGAATCGCATGGTCGTCAGCTCCTCGCGATCACGGTTTGGTAACGGGCCCGTTCCAGGAATCGACGCCAGCCCAGCGCGACCGTGGCGGCGAGGATGCCGATGAACTTGAGGATGCCGATGAACTTGAGGAATGGGGCGGGGAGCGGGCTCAGCGACATGGGAATGTCTCCTTCCGTTCGAGTACGGAGCCGGCCTCTCCAGGCTCCTACTCAAACGTCGAGCGACACCCCCCGAAATCGACACGCCCGCCTGGACCGTGGACGCCTGCTGGTCAGCACGGTCGGCCTAGCCGGGGCGCTACCTTGTGACACGACCTGCGACTACGTGCGCCAGCCGTGCCGGCGCACGACCTCACGCAGTCGCGCCCAGTGGGCGCGCGGAGGGCGCGGACTCGCCAGGGCGGGCGCCGCGAGGGCCGGCAGCTGGACGGGACACACCGCCCCGATGACGGCGGGGACTGAATAGACGGGCGGGGGGGCGGGATTGACCTGCGTGAAGTCGAGCTCAACGGCCAGGTTGTTGGCCGTCGCGTCGCGCACGGTGAGGGGGTCCAGGCCCCAGCGCCACTCGATCATCCGCAGCACCGACGTGTGGTCGTAGCGGATGTGCGAGGTATGCTGCCGGGGCGCGAACGGTGAGATGAGCAGGGTCGGCGTGCGGAAGCCGAGTCGGCCATCGGCGTTTCCCGCCGCCTGATCGGCCGGGGGAATCGGCGCCACCGGTGGCGGGACGTGGTCGAAGAAGCCGCCCCATTCGTCGAAGTTGATGACGAGGACCGTGCTCCTCCAGGCGGGGCTCTGGGTTACGGCCGTATAGATGCGGTTCATTATCGCCTCGCCGGCGCGGATGTCGCCGTGCGGGTGGTCGTCGGCGCCCGTACCGGTGAGCTCCTGCAGGAAGCTCCCGTCGACGAACGCCACGTGCGGGAGCGTGCCCGCGGCACAATCGGCGTAGAACGCGTCGATTGGGCTGCTGATCGGCACGTACTTGGCGCCCCACAACCCCAGGAACGGCAGGTCACCGTAGTAGTACCGGCCTACGAGGCCGCGGGCGGCCAGCCGGTCCCAGATGGTCGGCAGCTGAGAGATGGTGAAGCTGTTTTCAATCCGGTCGGTCTGGCCCGCGTGCTGGTAGATGCGATTAGGGAACGTCGGGCCGAGGATGGCGCAGAAGTATTGGTCGAAGGACGTCCAGTCGGGAACCGCCCGGCCGAGGAAGGCGAGGTCCTGCTGGCGGTAGTAACCGATGGAGAAGACGTCGTTCGCCCGCAGCCACCCGTCGCACGCGCCGTCGTTGTATTCCACCCGTCCCCCCGCGTAGGAGTGGTCGGGATCGTTGTAGCTGCAGCCCTGGAAGTCGGGGGCCAGCGGAAAGGTCGGATGGGGCACGCCGCTGCTATCGGCGTACGTCAGCCCCGCCTGCCTGCCGTCGGCGCCCGGGAGCCAGCCGAGGAAGTGGTCGAACGAGCGGTTCTCCATCATGAAAACGATGACGTGCTCGATGCCGCACGACGCGGGGTCGGGCAACGTGCCACCTATGAGCTGCGCTCGCGTCGGCGCGATCATCGGGCGATCGCTGCATCCGAGCGCGACGCTGCCGGCCGCGGTGGCGGCGGTCGTCAAGAACGTGCGGCGAGAGATGGGTGACATCGCGACCTCCCTTCCTTGCATCGTGCGTACCGCGTGCAGAGGAGGGTGCTCGCGCGGTGTCACTCACGCGTCCGGGCTCAGTTTCTGTTCCGTCACGCCCTGGAATGTCGCGGCGTTGCCACAGCTGTGTCGCTGACAGGAAACCTAGATGAGCGACTCGACCCGCGTCAGTTCGTCGCCGGGTGCGGATGGAGTGCACAGCCGCACTGCATCCGCGCGGCGTCCGGGGCGCTTGGGAACAGGTGGTAGTACATGGCCACCATCATCGGAACGAACACCACACTGTTGTAGAACAGGTGCAGCTCGAGCCGCGGGAACCACAGCTGCACGATGCTCGTGGGCACCGGGGACCCGAAGAGCGTGCGGCCCGCGATCACCTGCCCCTGGAGCAGCGCGTGTTCGATGTGATGCCAGAACTGGATCACCAGCGCCGCGAGCCACCACGCCCGGGACCGGCCCACGAAGCCGGGCAGCAACGCCCAAATCCCGGCCAGCATGATCAGGGCATAGCCGTAGTGCAGCACCTCGGAGTGTACCAGCCACGGGAACGCCTGGCCCAACACCCCGCGCGCCTGGTGCATCGGCCACTTCAGCTCGTACACCTGATAGGCCTGCACCAGGTGCTCGGCCCAGTGGGCGATCACGATGACCATGAACGCCTGCAGCGCCCGCTTGTGCCACGGACCGTTGAGCTTGCCGACGAACGAAGACGTGAACCCGGTGCTGGCCATGCAGGCTCGCGGAGGCGAGGAGCGGATATTATGCGCCGCTCCCGCGAGGGGTGGCAAGGGTCGGTAGCGCAGCACGAACAAAAGGACATGCGGGCTGGGACTTGCATCCCGGGCCGAGGTTGTGTAGTTAGCTGCCGCAAGCCGAGTCCCGCTGCCGTAGCGGGAACGGGGGACCCAGGTAGTCGGGGCGCAGCGCCGCAAGCGCAGGGCAGCCAGTCTCTTCCGCCCGAGCCCGTCAGCTAACCCCGTAGGCTTCGAGGAGAGACCGATGTTGCCCCCGACCGCGGGACTCCCTGATCTCCGGGAGCCGTGGACCGCACGCATGAAGCGCGTCCTGCTCGGCAGGAAGCGCGAGCTCCATCCCCAGGTCTTCCACAAAGTCTCGCTCATTGCGCTGCTCGCGTGGGTGGGTCTTGGCGCTGATGGCCTGTCGTCCTCCGCGTACGGGCCCGAGGAGGCGTTCAGGACGCTGGGCGCGCACACCTACCTGGCGATGGCGCTGGCCGTCGCGACGGCGTTCACCGTCCTCGTCATCTCGTACGCCTACAGCCGCATCATCGAGCAGTTTCCCCTCGGTGGCGGCGGGTACGTCGTCGCCTCACGGCTGCTGGGGCAACGCGCCGGCGTCGTGTCGGGATGTGCCCTGGTCGTGGACTACGTGCTCACGATTTCCATCTCCATCGCCGCGGCGGGCGACGCCATCTTCAGCTTCCTGCCGCCCGCATGGAGCGGAGTCGTGGCGCTCGGCGTGCCCGTCAAGCTGGTGGTGGAGTTCGCGGCCATCGCCTTCCTCATGCTGTTGAATCTGCGCGGGGTGAAGGAATCCGTGATCGCGCTCGCGCCGCTCTTCCTGACGTTCCTCGTCAGCCACGCGATCCTCATCGGCGGCGTGATCCTCGGCCGCGTCGGCGATATCCCGGCCGTGTTCCAGGAGGTGCGCGACGGGTTCGGGCAGGGTCTGCATGCACCGCCCCTGGGGCTGGGTCTCGCCGGGATGCTCGCGCTCTTCGTGCGCGCGTACGCGCTGGGCGGCGGGACCTATACGGGGATCGAAGCGGTGTCGAACGGGCTCTCCATCATGCGGGAGCCGAAGGTGCAGACCGGCAAGCGCACCATGGCCCTCATGGCGGTGTCCCTGGCGGTGACCGCCGGGGGGCTCATCCTCGCCTATTTGCTCGTGCACGCCACGCCGGCTCCCGGCCGGACGATGAACGCGGTACTGGCGAGCCGTTTCGCCGGCGGTTGGGGAGGCATCGGCGCCGCATTCGTGCTGGTTACGTTGTTGTCCGAAGCCTTGCTCCTCATCGTGGCGGGTCAGACCGGGTTCATCGACGGGCCGCGAGTCATGGCGAACATGGCGGTCGATTCCTACTTGCCGCGTCGCTTCAGCCACCTCTCCGACCGGCTCACCATGTCGTACGGAGTGCTGCTGATCGGTGGTGCTTCGCTGCTGGCGCTCGTGTACACCGGCGGGGACGTGACCCATTTGGTAGTACTGTATTCGATCAACGTGTTCCTGACGTTCTCCCTGTCCGAGCTCGCGATGTGCCGATTCTGGGTGCGTGAGCGGAAGAAACACGCCACTTGGCGTAAGCACATCTCCGTGCACCTGGTCGGCCTCACGCTCTGCCTGTTCATCCTCACGGTCACGGTCTATGAGAAGTTCGAGCAAGGAGGATGGGTCACGCTCGCACTGACCGGCGGCTTGATCGCGGGCTGCTTCCTCATTCGGAGGCATTACCGCTTGGTCCACGACAACCTGCGGCGCCTCGACGGCATCCTCGAGGCATTGCCGGCCGGCAGCGCGTCCGGCCCGCGGGCGCTCGACCCGGCGGCGCCCACGGCGGTGCTGCTGGTGGGCGGTTATGCGGGCCTGGGCATTCATTCGCTGCTCTCGGTCGAGCGCCTGTTCCCGGGCTATTTCAAGAACTTCGTCTTTGTCTCGGTGGGAGTCATCGATTCCGCGAGCTTCGTGAACGTCGAGGCGGTCGAGGAGGTCCGCGATCGCACGGCCGCCGATCTACGTCGCTACGTCGAGCTCGCCACCGGCCTCGGCCTCGCGGCGGACTCGCGCATGGCGGTGGGAACCGAGGCGGTGGCGACCGCTGCGGACCTGTGCGGCCAGATCGCTCGTGAGTTTCCGCGCTGTCTCTTCTTCGCCGGCAAGCTGATCTTCCAGCGAGAGCGGTGGTATCAGCGGGTTCTTCACAACGAAACGGCCTATCAACTCCAGCGCCGCTTGCAATTCGCCGGCCTGAACGCGATGGTCCTCCCGGTGCGGATCACGGAGGCTGCATAATGTAGCTGCCGCGCATACTTTCCAGACCTACCAGGGAGGGGGAGGGATTCGTGCCGCCTCAGAGCTATGATGCCATCGTCGTGGGATCGGGCATCTCCGGCGGATGGGCCGCGAAGGAGCTCACGGAGAAAGGTCTCCAGGTCTTGCTGCTCGAGCGCGGCAAGAACATCGAGCACGTCAAGGACTACCTCAACGCGACCAAAGGCCCGTGGGAGTACGCCCATCGCGGGGGCCGCACGCGCGCGATGGAGCTGGCCTACCCGGTGCTGAAGCGTGACTACCCGCTCAACGAGAAGAACCTGGACTGGTGGGCCTCCGATCAGGACTCGCCCTACACGGAGATCAAACGGTTCGACTGGTTCCGCGGTTATCACGTGGGCGGTCGCTCGCTGATGTGGGGCCGCCAGAGTTATCGCTGGAGCGACTTCGACTTCGAGGCCAACGCGCGGGAGGGCATCGGGGTCGACTGGCCGATCCGGTACACCGACCTGGCCCCCTGGTACGATTACGTCGAACGGCACGCCGGCATCTCCGGGTCGCGGGAAGGGATGCCGCAGCTTCCCGACGGACAATTCCAGCCGGCGATGCCCCTCAACTGCGGCGAGGCGGTGGTCGCCGAGCGGCTGCGGAAGCGGTTCGCGGGGCGGCGCCGGATCATCCCCGGCCGCACGGCGAACCTCACACAGCCGCTGGCCGGACGCGCACCCTGCCAGTACCGCAACGCCTGTTGGCTCGGCTGTCCGTACGGCGGGTATTTCAGCACGCAATCCTCCACGTTGCCGCCGGCCATGGCCACCGGACGGCTGACGCTCAAGCCGTTCGCGATCGTGACGGAGATCGTGTACGACCGCGACAGGAAGCGCGCCACCGGCGTGCGGGTCCTCGACGCGATCACCGGCCAGACGACCGAGTACACCGCGCGCGTCATCTTCCTATGCGCGTCTGCGTTGAATTCGACGTGGTTGTTGCTACGCTCCGCGACGGATGTGTGGCCCGGTGGCTTGGGGTCGAGCTCCGGGGAGCTGGGGCACAACCTGATGGATCACCACTTCCGCGTGGGTGCGCAGGGTACGATCGAAGGGCTCGACGACAAGTATTACAATGGTCGGCGACCGACCGGCTTCTACATCCCGCGCTACCGCAATTTGTTCGGCGACAAGCGGCCGTACCTGCGGGGCTTCGGATACCAGGGGGGCGCCAGCCGTCAGGGGTGGTCGCGCGCGGTGGCCGAGCTGGGGGTGGGCGGTGCGTTCAAGGATGCCATGGCCCAGCCCGGCCCGTGGAGCATCGGGGCCACGGCCTTCGGAGAGATGCTCCCCAACCATGCGAACCGTGTCACGATCGACGCATCCAAGAAAGACAAGTGGGGGCTGCCCGTCCTCGCGATCGACTGCGCGACCGGCGAGAACGAGCGCCTGATGCGGCGGGACATGATGAACGACATGGCCGAAACGCTCGAGGCGGCGGGCGTGAAGGACGTCCGGACCTATGATAACGAGTGCTTCCCGGGGATGGGGATCCACGAGATGGGGACGGCGCGGATGGGTCGGGATCCGAAGGCGTCGGTGCTCAACGCGCACAACCAGGTGTGGGACGCACCGAACGTCTTCGTCACGGACGGCGCCTGTATGGCATCGTCGGCGTGTCAGAACCCGTCGCTCACATACATGGCGCTCACGGCGCGCGCGGCGGACTTCGCGGTGAGTGAGCTCAAGCGCAACAACCTCTGATGCAAGGGGGAGGGGGAGGGGCGATGTCGGAAACAGACCACGACTATCCGATCGATCGGCGCGAGGCGATCCGGCGTGTCACTGCGCTGCTGGGCGGCGTCGCGCTCGTGGGCGGCAGCTCACTGGTGGCCGCGTGCGAGCGGGCACAGCGCGGCGTCGGTGCGGCGGGGGCGGGGGGGGCGGGGGCGGGGACCTTCAGCGCGCAGGACGTCGCCTTGCTCGACGAGGTGGCGGAGACGATCCTGCCCGAAACCAAGACCCCGGGGGCGAAGGCCGCCCACGTCGGAGCCTTCATGGCGTTGATGGTCACCGATACCTACGAAGACCGCGAGCAGCAGATCTTCCGCGCTGGCATGCGACAGCTAGAGCAGGCGTCATTCATGGCGGCCAAGCCGGCAGAGCGCCTGGCGCTGCTCGAGCGGCTCGACCGCGAGCAGAAGGCGTACATGGACGGCAAAGCGGACGACGCGCCCGCGCACTACTTCCGCCTGATGAAAGAGCTCACCTTGCTCGGCTACTTCACCTCAGAGATCGGCTGCACGCAGGCGCAGCGCTACCGGGAGAGGCCCGGGCGATTCGATCCGTGCGTGCCGTACACGCCGGGCGAGACGGCGTGGGCGGGGCACGCCTAGTCGGGCGGCGGCTCGGTATCCTGAACGTACGTGAGCTCGCGGCCCTCGGCGGCGCAGCGGAGCATGAGCGCGCCGCGGCTCATGTCGCCTCGCCCGATGAACTCCCGGGGAAAGTGGAGACGCGGTCCCAGCACCGCTTTCAGCGGGTCCAGATACTTCGCCGTCGCGATGCTGCCGAGCAGCACGGCGGCGTCTGTCGCCTGCAGGCGTTCGGCCAACCGAGCCGCATCACGCTGCAACGGGCGGGTATAACGCCGCTCTTCCGGATCGACCGGAACCCGGGCGATCGCGTGTAACCCGTCGAGATCGATCGTGTCATGCGGCGCGCGCAGGCCCAGCCCCGGCACGATGACCTGCGTGCCCACGCAGCCGTCCGGCGGCTTGGCGAACGCGAGCGCGTACGCCAGCTTGCCCCGAAAGTACAGCCCGCTCATGAACGTGTAGACCTCGCCGATGGTCGCCCCTTCCGGCGATCGCAGGCGCTGCGCCAACGCCGAGCGGGCGTCTTTCCGCAGCAGAAACCCGGCGCGCTTGCCCGCGGAATTGGCGGGGGAGAGCAGGAAGATTTGGTGCGCGGGCGGCATTATTCTTTGAATCTATGCCGAGAGCCGAAGCCGAGCAGGTCGTCGTCGCGGGGCGCGACATCGCCGTCTCGAACCCGGCCAAGGTGCTCTTCCCGAAGCCGAAGTACACGAAGCTCGATCTCGTACGCTACTACCTCGCCGTCGCCGACGGCGCGCTGCGCGGGGCCGGGGGCCGGCCCAACGTGCTGGTGCGCTACCCCAACGGGATCACCGGCGAGTTCTTCTTCCAGAAGCGCGCGCCGGAATCGCGGCCGCCCTGGATCGAAGTGGTCACGCTGCGCTTCCCCTCGGGCCGCACGGCCGAGGAAGTCGTGCCGCGCGACGCCGCCGCCCTGGTGTGGCTCGCCAACCTCGCCTGTCTCGAGCTGCATCCGCATCCGGTCCGTACGGACGACCTCGATCACCCCGATGAGCTGCGCGTGGATCTCGACCCCGTGCCCGGCGTCAAATGGCCCCAGGTGCGCGACGTGGCGCAGGTGGTCCGAGCGGCCCTGCAGGACGTCGGGCTCACGGGATGGCCGAAGACATCGGGCTCACGCGGCATGCACGTCATTGTCCGCATCGAGCGGCGCTGGACGTTCGATGAAGTGCGCCGCGCGGCGCTGGCGCTGGCGCGCGACGTGGAGCGCCGCGTGCCCAAGCTCGCGACGAGCAAATGGTGGAAAGAAGAGCGCCACGGCGTGTTTGTGGACTACAACCAGAATGCCAAGGATCGCACCGTCGCGTCGGCGTACTCGGTGCGGCCGACGCCCGATGCGCGGGTGTCGGCGCCGCTCAACTGGGACGAGGTGAAGAGCGTCGACCCGGCCGATTTCACGCTCGCCACGATGCCGCAACGCTTCGCGAAGGTGGGCGACCGGCATGAAGGGATTGACCGGGGCGCGGGATCACTCGAAGGCTTGCTCGAGCTCTCGGCGCGGCACGAGCGTGAAGGGCAAGGCGATGCGCCGTGGCCACCACATTACAAGAAGCAAGCGGGCGAGCCGCCGCGCGTGCAACCGTCTAGAGCACGAGCATCCAAGTTCCCGCTGATCGAGATCGCCCGCGCCAAACGCAAGCAGGACGCTCTCGCGGGGCTCAAGCGCTGGAAGGCGCGCCACCCCAAGGCGGCGAAGTACCTGGAGGCCGCGGACGTGCTGGTCGATGCGATGCGCGGCCGCTCGTCCACCTGGACGCGGATTCGCGTGAACCTGCAGCACGTGCCGCCCAAGCTGCGGCCCCGTCAGGAGCGCCTGGACCCGGACGAGAAGACCTTGGCGAGCTGGTAGGGGCGCGTGACCTCGAGTTGATCATAACGGCAGTCGGCAGGGCGTTTGTCCGGACGCCACCGCAGGAACGTCGCAGCGTGGCGGAACCGATCGCCCTGCATGTGATCGTACTTCACCTCGCACACCCGCTCGACGCGCAGCGGCTCCCAGGAGAGATCCTTGCCGGCGCTCCAGCGGCTCTGCCCGCCGGGCATGCGACCGCCCGTCGGTTCGGCCTGCGCCCAGGCCCGCCACGGGTGCTTCTCGAGCGCATGCTTGCGCAGCGGCGCGAGCTCTTTCACGAGCTGGTGTCGCATCGCCATCGTAAACGACGAAGTGACGCCGACGTGCTGCAGCCTGCCTGCGTCATCGTACAGGCCGAGCAACAGCGAGCCCACCGCGTCTTTGCCGGTCTTGTGCCAGCGGAACCCCGCCACCACGCAGTCGGCGGTGCGCGCGTGCTTCACCTTGATCATCGCGCGCTTGCCGGGCTGATAGGTGAGCTCCGCCGGCTTCGCGATCACGCCATCGAGCCCCGCACCCTCGAACTGCTCGAGCCACTGCGCGGCCATACGACGGTCTTGGGTCATGGGTGTGAGGTGCAGCGGCGGTTCTACCCTGGCGAATACTTTCTCGAGCAGGCCCCGGCGCTCGTGCTGCGGCGCGGTCATGCGGTCGCGCCCGCCGGCGGCGAGGAGGTCGAAGGCCACGAAGCTCGCGGGTGTCTCCTGGGAAAGCTTCGCGACGCGTGAGGCAGCTGGGTGCAGCCGCATCTGCAGCGCGTTGAAGTCGAGACCGCGCGACGTCGTGATCACGATCTCACCGTCGATCACGCAGCCTTTGGGCAGCTGCGCGACCAGCGCGTCGTGCAGCTCAGGGAAGTAGCGGTCGAGCGGCTTCAAGTCGCGGCTCTGGATGTAGACGTCCGATGCACTGCGAAACACGATGGCGCGAAACCCGTCCCACTTGGGCTCGAACAGGAAGGTGCCTTCGTGTGGCAGGGATTGCTCGAGCTTGGCGAGCATCGGCTCGATCGGCGGGGCGATCGGGAACGCATCCCTGGTGCGTCGTGGCGGACTCACGTGAACGTCTTAGAACTCGACCTCGAAGCGCGAGGCGAAGACCAGACGATTGCCTACTGACGTGGTACCGAGGCCCAGGCTCAAGCCGAGCGTGGTGGCGTCCCCCAGACGAAGATCGACGCCGGGGAACAGCTGGTGGACTTGGGCAGGACCAGCGAGCGGGGCCGCCACCTCTCCGAACGCCCCGTGGTACTCGAGCCTGCCGGTTACGACCGATGACACGCGGTAGGCCACGAGCGCGCTGGGCTCGAATTCCCACCCCTCCTCCGTACCGCCCGCCTCGCCCTCGCCGAGGTCGCGCTCGAAATTGGCGTTCAGTCCCAACCGCAGGTTGCCGAGCCGCTTCTCGAGAATCGGCGTCAGCTCGATGGTCGGGGAGGCGCCACCGTACGCGGGTCGCGGGGCCTCGAGCTCGGCGCTGAAGCCCACGTCCAACGGCAGCTTCCAGCGCGTCGGCGCGTGCACGCGCGAGCGCAGCCGCCAGCCCGCGTATTCCGCGCCCACTCCGGGCCGGTAGGCGGTGAGCATGTACGCGGAGGCTTCCCAGTTCGCGGTGATGCCATGCGTCACCTCGAACGTCAGGTGTGTCTGCTTCTGGGTGGGCGCCACCGTGCCATCGAATGCGGTCGTGCCACGCGCCGTGTAGTTCAGGTGCGTCTCGAGCTCCCATTCGCCGCGGGCAGCGGTCGCCGCGGGATAGACCACAATCTCGAAGGCGTCCTGAGCGGCGAGACGCAGGGTCGGTGAGAGCAGACAGACGACTATGGGCCAGATCCGCACGTTTCTATCCTTCATGGAGCTCCCGACGCGCCGAGAGGGGTGGGCGAATCCTAGCAAGGTCGGCCCACTGGTCAAGACTAGATGATGCTGTCTCCGCGACGCTCCGGCCTGCTCATTGTCCCACCGATCTCATTCTCGCCGCATTAGTTTGGTCGAGCAGAGCCATTTCCCGGGCTCTGGCAACGATTCCTTCGATCGGGTTCGGCTGGCCTTTGCCCGTGGTGATGAGGTCGCGCAAACTCCCCTTCACGTACGTGCCCCAAGCGTCGGAGTACGGCGAAGCTGGCAGTGTAGCTCTGCGTGTTCATGAGCTGTTCCCGGTTATGAGGTAAGGGATTGTACGAGCGCGGCATTCTGACGCTCCATGGACTTGGCCGCGCCGCTGCGCCAGCTCTCGGCCATCGCTCCCGACATGGGGTCGGGGAAGATGTCTTCGTCTCCGCGTTCCACTCCGTCCAGGACGCCGCGCGCGACAGCCTCCGGGGTGCTCTTCGGGATTTCGAAGCCGCGAGTCATATCGGTGTCGATTGGACCGGCTAACACGGCATGCACGCTGACGCCCTGTCCGGCGAGCAGCGCCCGCAGCGATTGCGTCAGGGAAAACGCGGCAGCCTTCGAGATCGAATAGCCTGCGATCATCGGCAACGGGGCCAACGCCGCTACCGACAGCACGTTGACGAGCGCACCCCGCGAGCGCACGAGCAACGGCAGGAAGGCCTGGGTCACCACGTAGGGGCCGAAGAAGTTGACGGCGAGGTGCCGTTCGAGCGTGGCGCGATCGCTCAAATCATCGAATAGCGCCAGGCCGGCGTTATTCACGAGGATATCGAGCGATGCGACCTGTTCGAGCGCGGCCTGAATCTGCGCGGCATTCGTGATGTCCAGGGTCAGGGGCGTGACGCGCTGATCCGCGTGGACCAGAGACTGGCGCGTCCCGGCATACACACGCTTCGCGCCTCTCTGCAAAGCTTCCTCGACCAGTGCGCGACCGAGGCCGCGATTGGCGCCCGTCACCAGAACTGCCTTGT